>ERZ773010.2077-NODE-2077-length-12035-cov-19.461352_pt1 | contig 12035 bp, 11 predicted proteins | sample MGYA00580842_ERZ773010 | MGnify/ENA primary metagenome ERZ773010 (study PRJEB29015, sample SAMEA2737982) | human oral metagenome | biome: human oral; feature: human-associated habitat; material: dental | place: China | collected 2107 ...
CCTGCGCCCAGACATCAGCATGCGTCATCACCAGCGAGACCGCCAGCACCAGCGGCGGCATGCGCTGCAGCAGCGTGTTCGTATCGGCAGTCGGCGGGGGCGCGGGTTCACCCGTGGTGGGCAGAAAACCGCCATGGACGCGGGAAGGCAGCGGACCGAGAGAGGCGGGCACGGGCAGAACGGCCCCTTCGGAGGGCTCGGGAGGAAGGGATATCATGATGGAACACCCGGTCAGAGCGCCGGGCGCAACAGGGGTTGGAGGATAGCCCCGTCATTTTGCTGCAACTGGAAATAACTGATACGGAATAGGCTTATTCGCCAGAAGGAACGATGCGTGCAAACACATCTTCCAGATTGGCACGATCCGCCGCACGCTTCTCTGGCGTACGCTGTGCGAGGTTGTACAGCTTCCTGCGTACACCAGGCAGGTCTGCTGCATGCAACAGCCCGATCAGGCCAAAGTCCGGACGTTCTGTCTCCACGGACAGCAAAAATGCTCGCGAAGACGGGTCCAGCCACCCGGCCACGCGCGCCAGCAACTGCTCCCGGGTTTTCAACAAGGCATCCATGCTGACGGGTGCGGTGGTCATCCCCTTGAAATGGGTCTCGAAGGTTGCCGCAAAATCTGCCGGTACAGGAGGCGCCAGCATGTCCCACACCGGTTTGGGGCTGCAGGTCAGATACACGAGAAACGTACGCCACAATGACTGATCTGCCCTTTCGTCCCTCAGCAGCAGTCCCACATCGAACAGGTCCCGTGGATGCTGTCGCGAAAGAGCGGCCGAAAGCTTGCCGGCATACAGGTCGGCAAAATCCAGCACCTGCACTTCGGCGAAGCCGAAGGCTTCCTCCACCTTCGGCCTGACCGTCATGGTACGTACCGGGTGTACTGTGCCACGCATCACGGGCGTTGTCTCGATCTGCACGCGAGTGCGGCCACGACTGACCACCAGGCGGGTCAGCGCCCCGCCCTCGCCCCTGGAGGTCTGCACCTGCAACTGCATCGGACGGGCACGCATCATGGCCGCAAGCCGTTCGAGAGCTTCGGCAATCGACTTTACATCGGTAGCATAGTCATTTGCCGGTAGCCAGGCCAGGTCGATATCCACGGACAGGCGCGGCAGATCATGCTCGAACAGGTTGATGGCCGTGCCTCCCTTGAGTGCAAACCGCGGCTCCTGCGCCAGCACCGGCAGAATCTCCACCAGCAGACGCACACGATCCGTGTAACGCCTGTCCCAATGATCAAACCAGCTGCTCATCCAGATCTCCCGGCAATGTGATCTGCCAGACGGAATGCAGGCGCCCCCCGGGCACCAGCGCCCGCTTGCCACGCCCCATGTCCACCCCTTCGAGCGAAATGTGCCTCAGCCAGGCATGCTGGTGCCGGTCTGCCAGCGCAAGAAAGAGGCGCTTCGCCTTGATGCTGCGACAATGTCGCAACATTTCACCAAGCCGCTGCGGCCGCAGCGTGGACATGCCCTGGACCAGCGCGTCAGCTTCATAGACACCTGCAGCACCAGATACGCCCTCGCACAGCTCCAGTATCGCCCGCTCCGGCGTCGAACAGACGAGAAGCACGCCTGCCCCTGCCGCCTCATGCCAAACCAGCCCCTGCGCCGCCAGAACAGAGGCAGACACATCTGACGTAAACGGTACCGTGGAAAGATCAAATGGACCTTTGCCCAGATACTCGAAACGCTCCCTCAGCGGCAGCCTGAATAGCCAGCCTGGCGGCTGCCGGGGGCCATAGAGCGTCACATTGCTGGCATCCCCCAGCCGCAGATAATGTTCATGGCCTTGCAGTGCCAGCGCAAAACGCCCCCCCACGTGCAACGGCTCACCCTCTCCCATCTGCAGGCTGCTCACCACGCCCGCCCACTGCAGATAAGCCCCCTGACGCTGATACACCCCCCGGGCAGGGGAAACCAGCCAGCCGCTCGCCACGTAACGGCTGACCAGACTGCTCTGATAGCCAAGTGTGCGCAGGCGACGGCTGGAAACAAGGCCGGTATCCCCCAGACTCGCCAGCAGCCGGTTTAACTTTCCGCTATTTTGCTCACCCATGGTGAGTAAAATAGCACTTTCTCAAACCACAGGCAAGGCATCTGTCAATCGACGCCTGTTCCAGCGCTACATACGGGGTACCTGCGGCAAGACGCCTGACGCTCCCGGCATCCAGAAGTCCAAAGCGTCTGGCCAGCGGCCTGGCCAGGGTATGGCGCTGGCCGTCTCCCCTGTCTTCTTCCCGGCCCTCTTCCAGCAACCAGCAACCAGCAACCAGCAACCAGCAACCAGCAACCAGCAACCAGCACCCTACATTATCAACCATCAAACAACACCTTATATTTTAATATATATCAATTATTAATCCGACAAATTCGGATGGATATTATCAACCTGCATGAAGGCGCCACAGAAAATGCGCTGGACAGCGCGTGTCATGGACCCATTCGTCCTCCCTTTGGGCGTGCAGGACAAGGCGGCAGGGCCGCAGAAAACAGCCCGAGGCAGCAAACGGAATTGATCCAGTGGTCCGCCCGCCCTGCATCGACACAACCATTCTGGAGACCCATCCATGCCTTCTGGTGCCTGCCTCTCGCGGCGTTTCTCTCGCCCGCCATGTGCTTCGCGTTCTCCTGCCCCGCTCCTCACCATCCTCCCGCTGGCCGCCTGGCTGGCCAGCATCCCGCTGCCCTCCTGCGCCGCCTCCTCAACCCTCCCGCCCGTCGTGGTCAAGGGTGAACAAAGCCCCCTGCTCACCGTGCCCGTCACCGGGGGTTCCAGCCTGAACCTCACGCCCATGCAGACGCCGGCCAGCGTGGAAGGCATCAACCGCCGGCAGCTGGAAGAACGTGGTGATGCCACCATAAACGACGCCGTTGCACAGGCCACCGGCATCAGCGCCACACCGCACCCCGCCAACGGCATGAGCGACCTGTCGGCACGTGGCTTCGACGGCGCTTCATCGGTGATGCAGCTCTACGATGGCCTGCGGCAGTATGGCGGCTCCAGCATCTCCTTTCCGTTCGACACCTGGTCCGTCGAACGCATCGAGGTACTGCGCGGCCCAGCCTCGGTCACCCGCGGCGAAGGCGGCATTGGCGGCGTGATCAACGTGGTGCCAAAAAAACCCACGCAGGGCCCCATCCGCAACGAAGTGCAGGCCACGCTGGGCACGAAGAACACGCAACGCCTGGGGCTGGGCAGTGGCGGGGCGCTGAGCGACCGGCTCTCCTACCGGCTCGATGTGAGCGGCAACCACAGCGACGGCTGGGTGGACCGCGGCAACAGCCGGGACTCCACCTTCTCAGGTGCCCTGCAGTACCAGGCCACCCCGGACCTCAGCCTGAAGCTCAGCCACGCCTACGGCTCCCGGCGGCCCATGCGCTACTTCGGCACGCCCCTCATCGACGGACGCCAGCTGGATGCCCTGCGCGAGCGGAATTACGATGTGCAGGACACCTTCGTGCGCTTTCATGACCGCTGGACCGAGCTGGCCGCCACCTGGACACCCGGTGACGCCCTGAAGGTTCGCTCGCGCCTCTACCACACCGGCAGCCACCGCGACTGGCGCAACGCCGACAACTACGACTACAACCCCGACACCGGCCTGGTGGACCGCACACGCGCCACACAGATCCGCCAGGACCAGAAACAGACGGGCCTCACCACCGACGCCACCCTCAAAGGTCAACTGGCCGGGCTGGACAACACACTGTCGGCAGGCTTCGATGTCAATCACGGCAGCTTCCACCACACCAACAACAACTACACCGGCAACCCCAGGTCCGTCGACGTGTTCAACCCGGAACCCGGCTACTTCCAGAGCGACATTCCGTTCATCCCGCGCTGGCGCAGTACCGTGGACCAGTACGCACTGTTCGTGGAAGACCGCCTCGTGCCCAGCCCCGGCTGGTCGGTGGTGGGCGGGCTGCACTACGACCATGCCAGGGTTCGGCGTGACGATCTGATATCCGGCCAGCACCAGTTCAGCCGCACCTATCACGACACAGGCTGGCACCTGGGGGCCGTCCGGGAAGTCACGCCGGACCTGTCGCTGTACGCCCAGTATTCGAAAGCGGCCGAACCCGTCAGCGGCCTGATGTGGCTGCGCCCCGGCAGCGAAAACTTCGACATGACCCGGGGCCGGCAGATCGAGATCGGCCTAAAGCAGGCATTCTGGAACGGACGCGGCGAATGGACACTGGCCGCATACCACCTCCGCAAGACCCACATGCTCACCCAGGACCCGCTCGACCCCGAACGCAGCGTACAGGTGGGCAAACGCTCTGCACGCGGCATCGAAGGCACGCTGGCCCTGAACGTTGCCCGGAACTGGCGGGTGGAGGCCAACGCCACCGTACTGCGCGCCCGCTTCGATGACTTCACCGAACAGGACGACGACGGCGTCACCGTTTCCCGCAACGGCAAGGTACCGCCCAACGTGCCGGAGCGCCTGGCCAACCTGTGGGTGAGCTGGAACTTCCAGCCCCGGTGGACTGCCATGGCCGGCCTGCGCCATGTGGCAAAACGCTACGCCAACAATGCCGACACCCTGACACTGCCCGCCTACACCACCGCGGACCTGGCCCTGCGCTGGGCCATGAACCCGGACACCGACCTCACCGCACGCGTCTACAACGTCACCGACCGGGCGTATTTCACCACCGCCTACTACCACGACACCCAGTGGTTCTACGGCCCGGGCCGGCGCTTCGAACTGACGCTGAGCCACCGGTTCTGAGTGCCGGCCAGGCAGGAATGGATAAACCGGACATGACGAACCAGCCATGACAGGACCAGGGCCGGCGACAGGCATGAAGCCGGCAGCGAAGACGAAACCAGCCGCAGAAACGAAACCGGCAACGGGAGACCAGCCATGCGCGCAGGAACCCAGATGAAAAGATATGTCTACCTCATTCACCGCTGGATGGGCGTGGGCGGCTGCGTGCTGATGGTGCTGTGGTTCATCAGCGGCGTGGTCATGCTGTTTATTGGCTACCCCAAGCTCACGCCCTGGGAGCGGCTGGCACCGCTGCCGGCACTGGGCACGACAGCGTGCTGCCGGCCCATCGACAGCCTGTCCGCTGACCGGCCGATTAGCCAGCCGCCCACCGACGACCCGTCCATTGGCCACCCGTCCACTGACGGCCGCCCCGCTGGCCATCAGCCCGCCGGCAGCCTGCCCGGCGGCATTTCGCCCGCCGATGCCCGGCTGGTGCTGACCTCCATTGGCGGCCAGCCCCGCTACGTGTGGGAGGACGGGGAGGAAAGGCTGCAGGTACGGATTGCCACGGACGGCGTGGACAGCCTCTCCTCCCATCGTCGTGAAACGACTGCCAGCAACGCCGGCACAACAGCAGGCACAACAACCCGCACAGCGGCCAGCACATCACCGGCCAGCACACGAACCAGCGCACCAGCCACCACGCCAGCCAGTACACCCGCCATCTCGCCGAAAGAGGCGCTGGCGGAAGCACACGTCTTTGCACCGGGAGCATCGCTGCATTACGCCGGCACCCTCGACGAAGACCGCTGGACCCATTCGCGCGCCCTCAACCCCCACCGGCCACTGCACGTGGTGGAACTGGAGGGCGACGAACCGGGCCGGCTCTACATCTCGTCGGCCACCGGACAGGTGGTGCTGGACGCCCCCCGTTACCAGCAACTGTGGAACTACGCCGGCGCCTGGCTGCACTGGCTGTACATGTTCCGCAACCAGCCGAAGGACCCCGTCTGGTCGTGGGTGGTGATCGTGCTCTCCACCGCCTGCACGGTGGTGGCCGTGACCGGCGTGTTCGTGGGCATCTGGCGCTGGCGGTTTCGGGGCCGCTACCGCACGGGCTCGCATTCCCCCTATCGGGAGGGCTGGATGCGCTGGCACCACATCACCGGCCTCGCGTTCAGCCTGTTCGTCTGCACGTGGATATTCAGTGGCCTGATGTCGATGAGCCCATACGGCCTCTTCCCGCCCGCACAGAAGGAACCGGACGAGGCCGCCTACCGGGGCAAGGCGGAGCCAATGGCCGACACGCTGAAGCAGCCCGCCCGGATCATCGAAACCCTGCAGCAGACAGACTTCCGGCCGGTGGAACTGCAATGGCACCGGCTGGGCGGTGAAACCTATGTGCTGGCCCTGGACGGCCAGGCGCGGACGCGGCTGGTGAGGGCCGCCCCGGACGGCCAGCCGGCCGTGCAGGATCGCTGGAAGCCCGACGACGTGATGCCCGCGGCACGCCATCTGTTTGCCGAGCCAGCCACCGGCAGCGAAGTGCTGGGCCAGTATGACGCCTACTACTACCAGCGCCACCCGGAAGCCATGAACGGCGCCGAAGTGCACGGCCTGCCCGCCCTGCGGATCGACTACGGGGATGCGGAAAACACCCGTGTGTACATCGACCTGCGCACAGGCCAGATGGCCGACAGCATGAATGCGGCCCAGCGCAACCGGCGATGGCTGTTCTACTTCCTGCACAGCTGGGATGTACCGGCCATTCTGCGGACCGGGTCCGGGCGGGATGCCGTGCTGATCCTGCTGAGTGCGGGCGGGCTGGCGGTGTCGGTGACGGGGGTGGTGATTGGGTGGCGGCGGGTGAAGGTCAAGGTGGCGCGGGGGTAAACGGGTCAGGCAGACATAGGGCATATATCCCCGCTCAAACGCCGGCAAGAGTGATAGTGGAGAACATTGACCTGTTCATAAAATGTGCATAAACTATGCACAGACCCGATCAGCCCCTGCCTGCACACTATGCCCCCAGATTTTGCCGAAGTGCTCGAATCCACTCGTGAGCCCGATACCTCTCGCCTGTCATCGGCGGGGATATCCGCTGTATTTGGCCTGCAGCAGCAGGAGATTGCCGAACTGGCCGGGGTACATCGCAATACCATCCGGACGCACCCGGAGTCTCCCAGACTTCAGTCCACCCTGCGCGACCTGATGCGTCTTCTTTCTGCCGCCGTTTCGGTTCAGCCCGACGTACAGCGGGCAGTATTTCTGATCAAAAACGAACCCATCCCCACCTTTCGGCACAAGACACTGCTGCAGCTGGTCAGAGAAGGCAGGACAGAAGACGCCATCGGGTATCTGGGATCGATCAGCGCGGGGTTTGTGGGGTGATCCTGACAGAACTTCCTCCGAACACCATCCTGTTCCGTGCCCACACTCCACGCTGGTCAGCCTACCCAACCAGCGGGAAAGGAGCTGCTGTTTATGGGGGCCGCTTCAACCACGAAGGAGTAGAAGCACTTTATCTATCACTGGAACCAGCAACTGCCCTGGGTGAATACCAGCAAGCCTCGCCTTTCCTTCCTCCCTGCACCCTGTGCTCCTATCGTGTCCATCTCTCCCAAATGGTGGACTTGTACCAGCTGGACCGTACCGGAAACTGGCACGAACTTTGGCACGACTGGCGTGATGACTGGCGAGTCAGTCGTTACGAACTGCACATTGAACCTCCGACCTGGGTTCTCTCGGACATGGTTCTGGCCAAGGGATATACGGGAATCACCTTTCCCAGCATCGTGATGCCAGGCGGGACAAACATTGTCATTTACCCGGAGATGATGAGAGAAGAGGACTGGATCGAAGTCATTGACCCCGATGGGGCGTTACCAGGAAATCAGGATAGCTGGAGCTGCTAAACAACAAGGGGGCAGGAAGCCAGTCACCTGGCTCTGGCCCGCTCGACGCAGGAAAGGCTCCTGAGCCCACGTCTTCAGGGCAGACAAACGTCCTATAAAAACAACATTAGATGTTCTAAAAACACCAAAAATATGGAGATATGACTATTATTCGATCCGTTCAGGCATCGTCTGTCAGCGCCTGCACACCACTCGGCGCCTCCTGCCCACAGGCGAAGATTGCGACACCGCCCGGTAGAAGAAGGCTGTTCGGCAACGTTCCCGGATCGTCCAACAAATGAGCATGCACGCCCCAAAGTCTCATATCACGATGCAGTCACCCCACAGGCCAATTGCATTGGCTATCGCATTGCTTCTGGGCGCCTGCGGTGGCGGCGGCGGCAGTAGCGCTGACGCAGGAAAAGCCGTATCCAGCAGCCCGGAAGTGTAATGACCCAGCACACCCAGCACACCCAGCACGCCCGAAACGTCGGCGCCCTCCGCTACTCCGACTGATCAATCTTCATCCACCCGGCCCACAACCGGCAACAATACCGGTACGGGCACAGACGACACCCAGCAGGGAGGCAAAGGGACGGGACCGGGCACGACCGCAGAAACTGATACCGGTAGCGAAATATCACAACCACCGGTACATCCTTTGCTACTGAACGGACAGCTGAGCGGACAGGCAATCATCACCATGCTGGAATCCAAGGCGCCTGTCTATACGATCTGGGTACCCCAGCGCGCTCCAGCCTTCCATCCGCTCCCGAATACGATGCATCCAGTCGCCTCCCGCCATGGGGAGGACCTTCCCTATCTGGACCAGGCAGCATACCCGGCTGTGGAGGCATCATCGGGAATCAGCCCCGACAACTACGTACAGATCAGCCCAACAGAGGTATATCACGGCACCAGCTCACGATACCAGCCAGCCAAAGGCGACTTCATGCTGACCGTTCGCACCGACATCCCCTACGCCTATTGCCTCAGTTGCCAGTCGACAAAACTGTTCATCAACATGAGCATGACGGTGAAAGGTCATGCGGGAGAAAACGATTTCACCCTTGATGAAGAGATGAAAATCGATACCATCCAAGGCTGGCCGATGGTACAAGAATCAGAGAACCTTTGGCCGCCCTACAAACGGACATTTACCCTCGTCTCGACACAGGCACAAACCTACTCCCGGGCGGCCTACTTCCCGCCAGATCTGCCGATCCAGACATGGCGAGCAGGTGCAGGGACCGCAAATCTCTTCTGGCGCCCGGGGTCTGGCCCCCGCGACGTAGATCTGTGCTGGGATATCAAAACCGATTTTGACGTGGACAGATTGACATGCACCACCTGGACGCTGCAGGAAGACTGGAAGCACGGCATGCGATTCACCGGGGGAGGCATGTACATGGAAGATGACCGAAGCGCCCTGAACAACGGCGAAACCGGTAAATTCTTCTACCGTGTCGATCCAAAGAGCATCGACCTGCTGCACGGCTGATCAGAGACCGGATATCGCGCCGCAACAGCTAACGTTGCCCCCTTACCGGCCCTGGACGGACAGGCACGGAAGCGGCTGGTGAAGGCCGCCTCAGCCAGTCACTGCAGCCGGAACACCTCTTCCAGCGAGCCCGCCGTCAGAATGGCGTCCGTCCAGTAATCCAGCTGCTCGGCGCCAGCCTCGGCGAGTCGCCGTTCCGTGGCAGGATCCAGTGGCCCGAACCGGCGAACCAGCTGCCTGGCCAGCGTCTGGCGCTGGCCGTTCACCGTGCCCTGCCTCTCTCCGATCTGGATGCCTTCTTCCCGGCCTTCCTCACGGCCAATCAGCCGGCCACGGGCCTCGCCCTTCCGTTCCAGCTCTTCCCGCACGCTACTGATCACTTCTTCCCGTACGCTCATCATGTGTGCGACCTCATCTGCATAGGTTTCGTTGTACCGGCACTCCTCCTCGGCGTCAAGCGGCGCGTAGGTTCGGATGAACCGTTCGAAGTTCAACTGGTTGTCGATGTTCTTCTCCAGCCGGAGCAGCGCCTTGATGGCCTGCCCCAGAATGAACACCTTGTCCTGGTCCTTGCGCGACATCGTCGTCAGCAGCACCTGCTCGACCACGTTGTCGGTGCCCAGGTGCTCGATGGCCTTCCAGCGTGGCAGGATCACGGGGATATAGTCGAAGAACGCGTGGCGTCTGTCCAGCGGCCCCATGCCGAGCCGGACGGGGATGTCCCGCCCATCGCGCAGGAAGATGACGATTGGCGTGATGATGTCGGTATGCAAAACCTCCGACAGCTTCACGTAATACATCAGCAGCTTCTTGATGCGGAAGCGGCTGGGGATGGTCTGATGCTCGATCAGAATCACCATCGTCTCGCGTGAGCCATCCGGCCAGCGAACCTCCAGTGGGATGTCCAGCTCGAAGAAGCGCTCGCCCAGCCGGTCCGGCGGCAGCTCCTGCCGCAGCGGGGTGATGACGACGCTGTCATCCAGCGATGCAAAGCGCGCCGGGTCGAACAGGGCCAGCGCCTGCCGGGGGTACTGGGTGATCAGTGACTTGAAATACTGGTCGTGGCTGATGCGCCTTGTGCGGGAGCCGCTGCTGGCCGGCACGACACTGAACCCGGCACCGGGTATGCCCTCGCCTAAACCCTCACCCGGTGAGGGTGGCGGGCAAGCCTTCGGCCCATCGTTGTCGGTTGTCATGATGAATGCCTTGTGGGTTGAAGGGAAACAACCCGGGCATTGCAGCAGGGACGGCAGTGGGCGGCGAGGAAGCTGTCACGCCGGCGGCCGAACGGATTAGGTCGAGCGAATTAGGCCGGTCGGACACCGAACACCGCCAGCTCCTCATCCAGCTCGGCGGGATCGTAGTCCACCACGGGGACGCCCATGCTGCTTGCATATTCGAGGAACTCCGGACGCGTCATTCCCGCCAGTCTGGCAGCCCGGCCCGACGAGATGTCCCCCTGACGGAACAGGCTCAACGCAAGGGCCGTATGAACCCCCGCCTGCAGCAGCGCTTCCGTAAACGGCACACAGACGAACAGGGGCTGCCCATGCCGCGTGATCAGCGACAGCCTGCCCTGCCCCACCTCCCGTACGATGTCTTCGGAGCGCCCGTGTAGCTCGTGGATATCGAATGAACGCATCTCGTTGCCTCCGTGGATGTACGTACGCAGCACATGTTGTGACCCGAAGGTGTTATCGTAACGAAGAGAGTATCAGGCAAGGTGCAAGCCGGCTGCACCATGAAACACCGACAGGGAGCCCCCATGAAAACCATCGGCATCCTCGGCGGCATGTCAGCCGCCTCCACCCAGACCTACTACCGCGAACTCTGCCGCCTCGTGCGCGAGCGGCTAGGCGGACTGCACTCCCCCGAACTGCTGATCCGCTCGCTGGACTTTGCCGTCATCGAAGCCGCCCAGGCGGCCAGCGACTGGGACGGCGCCGGCAAGATTCTGAACCGCGAAGCCCTGGCCCTGGAACGCGGCGGCGCCGACTTCATCGTGCTGGCCACCAACACCATGCACAAGGTGGCGGACCAGATGATGCAGGGCGTCGGCATCCCACTGCTGCACATAGCCGACGCCACCGCGGCCGCCATCAACCGGCAGGGCCTGAAACGACCCGGACTGATGGCCACCGCCTTCACCATGGAGCAGGACTTCTACACCGCCCGGCTCCGGGCCGCCGGGCTCGAACCGGTCATTCCCGATGCGGCCGACCGGGCAGAGACGCACCGGATCATCTACGAGGAACTGTGCAGGGAGGTGGTGAAGCCGGAGAGCGAGCAAGCCTACCGGGGCATTGCCGGCCGGCTGGTAGACCGCGGGGCAGATTGCCTGATTCTGGGCTGCACGGAGGTGGGCATGCTACTCAACGCGGGGAACGTGAGCGTGCCGGTGTTCGACACGACGCTGGTGCATTGTGAAGCGGCGGTGGAGCGGGCGCTGGCGTGAACGCCACCGCGTGGCCTGCATCTGACATCAGATGACCCATCGAGTGACGCGAACCGCCCGAATGGCGCATGAAAGCGACATCGGGAGCCGCCGGGACACCGCCGCAGGAACCGGGCTGGTAGACTTCACAGAGCGATGCATCCGCTGACTGGCAGGCGCAAACGCCGATCCGGCCAGACAGCAGATTGTCGCTTTTCCCCACTGGAGACCCTGCGTGCTCACCGCCTTCACCCTGGAAGATTTCAGGAGCTACCGGCAAGCCACCCTGCCCCTGTCAGCGCTGACGGTGCTGATCGGCGCCAATGCGTCGGGCAAGAGCAATGCCATCGAGGGGCTACGCCTGCTGTCGTGGCTGGCGCAGGGGCAGAAACTGTCTTCCATTCAGTTCGAGGTTCAGAACGGCGAACACGTGGTACGCGGCAAGGTCGATGACCTCGCTTACCAGCACGGCGAGTC
>ERZ773010.2078-NODE-2078-length-12035-cov-6.866444_pt1 | contig 12035 bp, 2 predicted proteins | sample MGYA00580842_ERZ773010 | MGnify/ENA primary metagenome ERZ773010 (study PRJEB29015, sample SAMEA2737982) | human oral metagenome | biome: human oral; feature: human-associated habitat; material: dental | place: China | collected 2107 ...
TCCTAGAACCATCTTTAACAATATTTTTAGAATTATAATAAGGACAAGAACAATAATTAGATTAATGATGCTAATGGAAATTTCTTCCATCAACACCATTTATTATACAACCATAAAAAAGAGAATTTTTAAGTTTTTATTCTCAAAAATTCTCTTAATTATGTTAATTGTAAGTCTCAACTTTTTTATCAACACTATTTGATAAATAACCAATTTTAGATGCAGTTCATAAAAAAAGTTGAAACAATAAAGTTAAGTCAATAAAAAGGATAATATTTAGAAAGTGAACTACTCCCACTTCTATAAGTGGGAAAGTTCTTGCTAAGGTTTATTAAATAGAGATTTAAAATTTATATGTTGCATTTACTCCATATCTTGTAGCTTTAATACTTCCTTCTTCTCTTGTTACTCCTATTCCTATTTGATGACCAGCATTTGTTTGATATTGTATTTGAGCTCCAAATTTATATATATCTTTCACTTCTTTTGGCTTTTCTAAGTCATAGTATCCAGCACTTGAATTTTTAATTCTTGCTTGGTTTACTCCGTCATAAACCTTTCCAGCTTCATATTCTACTGTTGCAGATCCTATTATACTTATTTTTCCAGCCTTTGTATAGTGATTCAATGCTAAATCTGTTCCTACTCCTGGTCTTATCATATACATATTATTTGATTTAATTTCTAATTCTGCTCCATCTCCATTTTCTTTTATGCTATTAAATTTTCCATAACCTAAATTAAATGTACCATATACTCCTACTGTTATTAAACCATTTGCTGTTGTTGTTTCATAACGTAATTTATTCTTCCATTCAGCTGTTTCTGACCAATACTTACCTTTATTTTCATAAGTTCCATTACTTAGATGAATTTTTCTTTTCATAGTATGTCTATTTAATGTCATTTCTCCTCTTGTAATATATTTTATACTATTTTCATTTAGGTAATTTTCAAGTCCAACTCCTAATTGTAATGAATGAACTTTTTCTTTTGAACCATAATCAAAATTAAAGTTTGTTTCTGTAAATGCTAAACTTACATCTGCTATTCTTCCATAAGTTTTAAAATCTTTTTCTTTTATGATTATTAATCCAGTTGTTTTAGACTTATAATCTTCTACTCCAGCATTTTTATCTTTGGCATTACTATTTGTTACAATTGCTCCTATTTTTAATCTTCCTTTAGCATATAAATTATTACTCTTTAGATTTTCATAAGATGTTGCAAATACTTCATTGATATCTAACATTCTTCTTTGAACATTAGCATAGACATTTCCTCTCATTTCCTTATCAAATGTTGCTCCTAATTGTTCCTTATTAGATATCATTTTTAATGCATCAAATATTTTTTGTTCAGGAGCTTGTGCATCTTTATTTGATAAACCTTTATACAAATCATCTAATCCTTTTCCAAATTCTTGTGCTGCGGTATTTTCAGTTATTTTAGTATAAGGAACTCTTACCATAACTACTCTTATTAAATTTGGATTTACATCATCTTTTTGTATATCAGCTACAAATGTTGCTGAATGAGATATAGCTGTTATTGAACCATTATTTGGAACATTTTGTATTCCACCTAGATATTGAATAGTATACATATCTTTATTTGAACCTAGAGTTGCATTTGGTAGAACTATAAATTTACCTTTATTAAATGATTTAGCATTTATTGTTCCTATATTACCTGCTGTGCTTCCCAATCTAATTTCATTAAAGTTTAATGCTCCATTTATTGTTATTGTTCCACTATTTTGGATTTCTACATTATCTATATAAGCTTTTGGTCCTTTTATTGTTATAGATCCTGCAGATAGTTGTCCAGAGTTTGTCTTTGTATCCAATCCTCCAGTAACATTTACATTAATTTTTCCTGTCAAACTATTATCAATAATACCATTATTTCCTGTTATTAAACCTATACCTGTTGAGCTATTGATATTAATTGTTCCATCATTTTTAACCTTAGAACCATAATCAACAAATATTCCTTGTGTATTTGTACCATTTACATTAATAATTCCAGTAGCTGTATTAGTAATAATAGAATTTTGAGTAGCTGCCATACCTCTCGCATCTTTACCATTTACATCTATTTTACCTTCATTTATCAATGTTGAAGCTTCTGTTGCTTGTAACCCAAAAGCTGCTTCTCCTCCTACTGTTATAGTACCTGTACTTCTATTTATTGCAGTTCCTCCATTATTTGCTACCATTGCTACACCATTTTTATTTGGTACAGAAATATTTCCAAAATTCTCAATAGTTCCTTTTTCTGTTGCCATTGCTACTGAAATATTTTTATTTGCAACTGAAGATTCTCCAACTGTTATATTTCCAGTATTTTGCATAGCTCCTTCTTTTGTATATAGACCAACACTATACTTACTCAAATTAAAGTTTGCATTATTTACAGCATTCCCTTTTTCTGTGTAAATATATGTTGATTTATCTCCTATATTAAAGTTTGTAGCTACTCCAACTGTTATATTCCCTTCTTTTGTAGCTATTCCAACAGATTTACTTCCAGTAGTTAATGTTCCACCAAGATTATTTATCCCAGCTTTTCCATCTCCAAATATAGCTGATGCTTGATTTGATCCTACCTTTATATCTCCACTATTTGTTATAGTTTGTGTAGTTACAGAATTAGCATAGATACCATTTGAAGAATCCCCTAGGTTAATAGTTCCTAAGTTTGTTACACTACTATCTTTAGCATAGATACCATTGTTATTAAGTCCTGAATTTTGTATAATTCCACTAGTTTCATTACTTATATCTGTATTTTCCCCATAGATACCTATTGAACTTTTAACCATCTTAATAGTTCCAAAGTTTTTAATAGCTCCTTGATTCTTTCCATATAGTCCTACTGAAGTAGCAGTTTTTGTACCTTCTCCGATTTCAATTAAATTATTATTTTGTAGTATTGCTCCATTTTCAGCATAAGCTCCTATGCTTGAATTTCCATTTACTTTAATAACTCCACTATTTACTGTATTTCCATTTCCTCTATGAATGATTGCTTTTACATTTTCAGAAATAGAATTTAGATTTCCAGAATAATTAATATTTCCATCTTTTGTACTTAAAACTCCTATACTTTCTTCCTCTATTAAATCTATATCAACATTACTTTCAAAATCTTTATCATTATTTAAATAAATAGCATTAGCTGACTTTTTAACATTTATTTTTCCTATATTTTGTATAGTATTATTAAGACTGTTTGTTTCTCCATTCTTTGTGATATAGATACCTGTTCCTCCTTGTCCAACTGTTATATTTTTATTATTAAAATCAATCTTTGTTGTGGCAGAAGATCCAGTTAAAGTTATAGCTGCTGTTTTATTAGGAAGTATAATATCAGGTCCAGTATAGTTTACTTCTCCTGAATTTACATAGAATACTGTCGAGCCTTCGTCTATTTTAGTTGTTCCACTTACATCAATTTTTCCATCTCTATTAGTATAATAAGCAACTGAATTCTTTCCTATTTCAACTGAGCCACTTGAAATAGCTTTTGCTCCATTATCAGCATATAATGCCACTGATTTATCTCCTGTTAATGCAATGCTTCCTTTATTTTCTACTATACTTCCTATATCTGTTCCTACAAGTGCTTTAGCTCCTTCAACTGCTCCTTGTACTGTTCCTTTTGTATCATTTAAAATATTTGCACCTTGTGAGGCTTGTAACCCAGCAGTACCAACTGTAACAGAAGTGGCATTTTGGATGCTTCCTAAGCTTCCTGATACAAATGTATTTAAGAAATTAATGTTAGGAGTAGTTCCAGCTGTAAAGTTTAATTGCCCATCACTTAAATAAGCAAAGATTCCATCTTTTGTATTTTCTACTGTTCCTCCACTTACTTGTAAAGTACCACCTTGTTTTACAAAGAAACCTATATTATTTTGTCCTCCTATTTTTACTTTTCCTAAAGAAGTCAAAGTAAATGTAGAATTCTTATCTACTAAAGCACCTATACCAAAGTTAGAATCACTACTATTTGAAGTAATTTCTAAGGTACCTCCATAATTAACATCACTTCCATTTATTCCATTTTCACTAAGGAATAATCCTATTGCATCTGTTCCTGTAACATTAATATTAGTATTAATATTTCTTGCAGTTGATGTAGGAGTTGTATATATTCCTATTGCTCTAGCTGTTCCTATTGAATTTCCACTTAAGTTTAATGTACCTGTTGAATTATTTACTCCATCTTTCCCTAAATACATTGCAACGCCATTATCTACTGTGAAGTTATAGTCTTTTGTTCCTTCAATAGAACCATTATTTGCATAGACTCCTACCTTGTATGTTGCTGCTGCATTTCCATTTATTGTACCTATATTTGTTAACTTACTTCCATTATCTAGAAAAACTCCAACTGACTTGTCTCCATTTAATGTCAAAGTTGATTTATTTTCTAATGTTCCTCCTTTTGCATAAAGGCCTATACTGTTTTCTTCTACAGTTTGATTAACATTATTTGTTAAATCAGCTGCATTAGATAGGATATTTACTAAATTTTTACCAGTGTGAGAAACTACTATATCATTTATTACTGTTCCACCATCATAATAAACTCCAACTCCTATATCATTAGTTGAATGATTATACATAATCTTTAAAGTTCCAGCACTAAGTGTACTATCCTTTGAATATATACCTATTCCTTCTTTTCCTAAAGTAAATTCATCAGTGTATGCTGTTAAATCTACCTTTCCATCTTTCGTATATAATCCTAATCCTTTTTCTCCAACTTCAATATTTCCACTTGTTAAATTAACGACGCTATTATTAGTTGAATTAATAGCGATTGATTCTTTTCCAAGTTTAATATTTGTACCTGACAGATTAATTATACTCTTATCTTGAGCTACTACTCCACTAACTTTTTCATTAATGCTTTCTATTTTTCCATCTGTTAAATTAACAGTAGTTTTATCATCAGCTATTATTCCAGTTTTATTATCTTCACTAATATTCAATGTACCTTTATTTTCAATAGTAGAAGATGTTTTACCATAAATACCTACATTTTTAGTATTTATTGTTGCATTAGCATCATTTACTAATGTAGCTTTTACTCCAAATGCACCAATACTTGAAGTATGTAATGAATTTAAAGTACCTTTATTTATGTATTTTGCTCCTTCTTCTGCATAAACTCCTATAGCCTTATCAGCATTTGTAAGAATTTCAACTCCTGAAATATTTTCAAATGAAGTTGTACCTGTAATACCTTTTCCTGTTACTAATACTCCTACTGATTCTTTTGCTAATGCTGATATTTTAGCAGTAGTAGAAGAAACCCCACCTTTTAAATACCATCCATAAGATTTTTCATCTGTAATTTCTGTTTCTGCATTATTTGTTACATCAGTTTTAGCAAAATATGCTCCCATACTAGATTTTGCAGCTATATTAATTTTTCCATTATTTTCAAAACTACCTAAGTTATTACCATACATTCCAATAATTTCTTTACTAGAAGATAATATATCAAAACTAGCATCATTTTTAGTAGAGTTTTGTCCATAGAATAAACCTATTGGTCTTATTGGACCATCAGTGTTAGTTGCTGTTCCTGTACTAGATAATTTTATTTTATCAATTCCTGTAGTTTCAGCATAAGCTCCACCAGTCAAAAAAGTTCCAATTCCTATTCTATCTTGAGTATTTTCTGATGATAAGCTAAATTCATAAGCACCTGTTACTTTAGAAGTAGAATCTCCTTTCATATATATACCAACTGAATTTGGAGATACTGTAAACTTAGTTGTCCCTATACTATTAACTTTTATATTGTTTCCGTCAGAATAAATTCCTAAAGGTATTTTTCCAGCATTTTTATCAGGAGCATTTACATTCACAGTTGCATCAATTAATTCAATTTCTCCAGAGTCTGTACCACTTGTTATTGCAGAAATTCCAATAGTTCCATCTTGACCTTCAACATCTATAATTCCAGGGTTTGTTCCATCTTTTCTTACTATAAATTTAAAATTATTTCCTGTATTATGAACCCCAATATTTTCAGTTCCTACTTCATTATGTTTAGCTTCAATAGTTCCTGTGTTTGTTAAAATAGAAGAATCATTTAATATTCCTATATTATTTTTTCCTACTTTAATAATTCCACTTGTTTCATTAGCAGTATTTTTAGCATCAACAAGCATTAAAGCTATTCTTCTATCTGTCTTATTAGCTGAATCTGAAAGAGTTATATTAGAACTATTTAATAATTTTAATTTATTATTATTTGTACTTCCATCTTCTTTTAGAAATACAGCAATAGCTTTTTTACCAGTCACTGTCATTGCATTAGAACCTTGTTCTATTTTTATATCTTTTACAGTACTTCCAATATTGCTATCTGCTTTAGCATAAATTCCAATTGGAGTATTTGTACTATCTCCATTAGCCTGTAAGATTATTTTATCTCCATCAGTTGTAAGCCCAGCATTTTCAGCATAGATTCCAACTGCATTACTATCTGTTGAACTTGTTGCTCCTACTGTAATTTCTCCTGTATTTTCAACATCAACAGTCTTACTTAATATTCCATAAGATCCCTTAGAAGCTGTTGTAATATTACCTTGATTTATTAATTTTACTCCTTCAGTTGCATAAATTCCAGTTAAAGCTTTTGCATTATCCGTATTAATTAGGTTCAAATTAAGTTTATTTGTATAACTGTCTGTTATAGGATTATCCAAAGTATATGCTATAGCCATTGCAGAGGTATCCTTATCTGTTGATGAACTTTTATACTCAACATTCAAAATATCAGATGTTCCTGTTTGAATCACTGTACTAGTTGTACCCTTAGTTTGAATAGCAACAGCTTTATTACCGATGGCCATTCCATAATCGCCATCTAAAGTAATATCTGTATGTTCAGCATAAACTCCTATACCTTCATCTCCTACTTTGATATCTTGATTATTAGCAGTTAATCCAGAATCTTTAAGAGTTAATTCTCCTCCATTTTTAACTGTGTTGTTTTCAGTTTGCATAACTATAGCTTTACCTTTTTTACCAACACTTATAGTTCCTTCATTGTGAACAGTTATTTTATCATTTGCTACATTAACATCATCATAGTTATTTTTAGAATAGATTCCTATTCCATTATCCCCAGTAATAGAGATATTTCCTTTATTTATGATGTCTATCCACTTAGCATTAGGATCAGTTGCCATTCCAGCAAATATACCATATTCATCCATTTTTGTTGTAGTTATCTTTGTCACAGGATCTGTATAAAGGTATGGATATGTTCTTGCCAAAGACATAATTCCTATACCTTGTTCTGTATCACTAGAAACTCCAACTTTTATAGTACCTGAATTTTCAATCTTACTTCCATTGACTCCATAAGCAGCTACACCTTTATTTACTTCGATTTTACCTTCAGTTGTTGTTGTTTTTTCTGTAATAATATGTCCAAAATTTACATAAGTTCCAACTGTAGTTTTATTATCTCCATCTTCACTACTTATACTAATCTTACCATCTTTTATTCTATATCCTGATTCAGTATTTGAGACTGCATCTTTATTAGAAGCTAAAAGCATACTCTTACTTTTCTTAGAAGATACTACACTTCCATCATCTATTACAACTTTTTCTCTTTCCATTTGTATATCATTGAAACCATCTCCTCTAGTTGTTCCACTAGATATATCATCTCTATCTACATCAGCTTTTATAGTAAGTTTTCCACCTTCTAATGAAGATTTATACCAATAGTTAGTAGTTATTCCACTTATAATTTCACTGGTATTGATAGCTGCAACTTTTGGAATAAGAGCTATATCATCTGTATATTTAGTACTTGCATTTCCTTCCCAATTTAAGTCAGCATTTTTAAATACTCCAAGATTTACTCCATGGCCTTTTAAATTAACAGTAAGATTTTGCATTCCTGTATATCTACCTGTTTCATCAGAACCAACAGTTGATGTCTTAGAGTAATCTTCTTTATCTCCATAGAAAACTATACCTTTAGATATATTAAGAGTTGTTGCATTTTTGAAATTTATATGTGATATTACATCATTATTACCTGAATCTTTTCTTTTTTCAGAATAAAAAGCTACCTTATCCTCTACATTATGAGTGATAGTTCCACCACCAAAATCAATAGTTCCAGCATTTGTAGCAACTAAAGCTCCATTTGCTCCACTAGTAATATCACTCTTATCATTAGCACTTTCTATTTTAACTATTGCTTTTTCTCCACTTGCAAAAGCTCCTAACCCTTTAACTTTAACATTTTCTTTTACTGTTACAGTAACATTTCCTGTACCTTTATTAGTTATTCCTCCTATTTTTTCTTCAGAAATTGCTGCAACAGCTATATTAGTATTTTTATCTCCATCTGTTGTCCCAGCACTATCTTGAGCTAAAGCTTCAACAGACTTAACAATAATTTCTGTCTTAGGCTGTACATTAGCATTAGCATTATAAGAATCCACTATTTTTCCAGTTGCATAATCAGATGTTGAATGTGCTAAAACAGCAGTTGAACCATAGCCAGTCATTTTAACAGTGTTATTTGTGGAATCAATTATTGCCCCACTTTTAGCAAAAAAAGCAGTCGATTTTATACTTCCCATTTCAACATTTTTCTTTATATTTACTTTTGTATTAAAATCTGAAATATACTTTTGCCCTGTAACCGATTCTCCACGCCCATAAGCTTCTTTATCATAAGTAGCTGCTGTTAAAGCAAATCTTGGATTCCACCAAACTCCTTCTGCATAAACTAAAACATTTTTTTCTGCTCCATTTTCTGCATTATCTGTTACTTTTCCTGAAATTGGCTCTAGGTCTATCACACTACCATTTTTAGCTACTATACCTATTGAGTCTTGAGAATATTTACCAAATACTATATTAAAATCCTTTAATTGCAAATTATGTACTTTCGCAATTATATTCGCATTAGTACCTAATTGATGTGCTCCTATATCATCTCCATTAGTTATTCCTACTATTCTATGCATATCATCAGTACCATAAAGGTTTATATTATCTATAGTAAAAGATAAAGTAGCTGGATAAAATTGAGCAAAGCTATCTCTTATCTCATTCATTTCATTTCTTTGTCCAGAAGCAACATAGATAGCAACATTCTTTTCAGACTTAGTACTATCTCCACCTGCCATATTACCTGTTCCTATCTGAGTTGAACCTGTTGCTCCATCAAGACTTTTTCCCATCTCTACATTTACATTTACTTCTCCTTCAAAAACTCCATTTGCTGAAGCTCCACCTCTAGCACTACCCTTAGAAGCTATTGGACTATCTGCAAAATAATAAGCAACATTTTTATCTCCTATAAGTTCTACTTTCCCAAAATCTATTACTTGAGGTTTTGTTGCCCCAGAAATAAATGTTCTTCTATCAGGAACATAACTAGCTATCCAAGCTCCTGCATTCTCACTTCCTATAAATCTTACCTTACCCTTTGTATTGGTAATTATATCTTTATTTTCAAATTTTATATTTCCGGGTGTAGGATAAAACATTAAATATTTTCCAGAATTTCCTTCATAGTTAATAGTTGTATTAGGTACAGTATAAGTCAAATTTACTCCCACCCATCTATGAGTATAAGCTTGTACTTGATAATATATAGCATTATTACTTGTTTGAGCTATAATATCTCTACCACCTAAATTAACACCAATTTCATTTGTTGAAAGATCTCCTCTATATATCCCCCAATGAAGATTACTAGGACGAGCATCCATACTAGATGGATATATATGTCTATTAATTACAACTGAGCTTAATCCTATTATTGTGTTAAAGTTTCCTTCAATATTTGTAGTTACATTTTTAAAATTTACTAAATAATTTCCTTGTGTATCTACATCTGCTATAATTGTTTTCCCTTTTAAATAAAGATCAACATCTTCCATATTTACACGATCAGTCTGAGCAAATATTGCAGTACCTCTTTGGTTTCCACCTACCTTTATAGTCATTTTCTTAACTATAGTAGGTGCACCTTGGAAAATCCAATCTTGTTGATATTTTTGAGAATACTTATTACTAGCTAAAGCTTTACTATCTCCATAGATATTGTTGTCTTCTGCCGAATAAAATGTTCCAGCTGTTACTCCTGGAAAAGCTGTATCGCTTTTCAAATAATTTGGATCAGTAGTAGTTATTCCAAACCACCTATTGTCAGGATACATATCATTAGTAGTAAAGTCTGTTGCTATTCTAGTATATTTATTTGTTATAGTTGAACCTACTGTAGTTGCAATAACTTCACTTTTATCAACTCCATCTCCGTATATTGCATGTCCATGCATTGCGAAAAATGGTGCATTATTTACACTTACATCTGCTCCTGTTGCATCTGAACCATTTGTCCATCTCTTAACATTTCTATTGAAGTTATTAAATCCTATATCACTTGATCCTGGGGCAACAGAACTTCCATGTAACCAGTGTCCTCTTGCTCTAACAAAAACTGTAAAGTTTGGTGCTTCTGGTGAATCTGGTGGAGTTACAGTTGGGTTAGGTACTTCTATTCCTGATGGAATAGCTGTTGTCATATTTACTGTTACCGTAGGAGCTGTCAAACCTGGTACTGTTGCTACAGTTGGAGCTGCAACATTTATTGCTCCTATTGCTACACTAATATTTGGTTCATTTACTGTTACTTCTTGCATTGTTGGAGCTGTTATTGTCGCGGGTGCATTTACTGTTGGGACATTTATATTTGGTGTATTTACATTTATTGCTCCTATATTTACATTTATTAAACTTGGTGCTGATATATTTAATTCAGTTGGAGCTGTTGGAACTGTAAAACTTACAGTTGGAGCCGTTGGTGTTGTTATTTCAGGTGCTTTCACAACAGGTAATATAAATAATTTAGCTTCAACATCATAAGCATTCATATTATTACTATAATTTGTATTTGAATTTAGCCATCCACTTGAACGGTTATTTGATTTATTTGTATATTGAATTGCTTCAGCTAATGTATTTCTCCCTTTTGTTATCTCTGTTGAAGTAGCTTTTGAGTTAAAATCTTCTCTTAAAGCATCATATTCTGTTGCCTCTCCTACTGAAGGTTTCCATTCTTTTTCTACTGACTTTGTTTGTCTATTAAAATAATTTAAAGCAAATAGAGAACCATATGCTGGTTTTGTATAATAATCAGCTTCCTTTAATAAAGCTAAATTATCTTTTTGTAAGATGTTTATTTCTCTTTGATTGTCTTTTAGCAACCTTTCTAACTTTTCTCTTTGTGAACTTACTCTTGAAAGTAATTCTTCTTGTGTTAAACTTTCGGCATTTGATATGCCACCAGTTATTAAAAAAGCTACTAAAAGAGAAAATGTATAACTAATTTTTTTCTTTAAATAGCGTTTTAATGATTTTTCTATTTCATATTTATTCATATTCTCCCCCTAATTCTTTATTTTTCTTTCTAACAAATCAAGTTCTCTTAACTGTTTTTGTAACTTCTCTCTTTCTTCTATAAGTTTTTCTACTTTTTCTGAATTTTCTTCAAACTTACTATACACTTTATCATATTTTTCTGAAAGAGTATCTTCTTTTATAAAAGACATTCTACTTTTCCCAATATTCATTGCTTTTTTTGTTGCTTCAACCTTATCTTCAGAACGATAGAACTTTTCTGTCAATGGTTCACTTATTAATTCTTTTCTTTTCTTTTCAATAAGTTGCATAGCCTCTTTATATTCAGATTCCTTTTTTAATTCAACCTCCTTTTCTTTGTTAATTTTTTCTTGATCTTCCTTTGTTGCCTTTTCTCTAAGCTCATTCATTATTTCTTCCGGACTTTTTTCTGATGAATAAGATAGAATAGACATCAAAGCTAAAGACACTAGTACTAGTAATTTTTTCATCAAACACCCTCCTTTTAGTCATTTTTATATAATAAAAAATCATAGTTTAAGTAATTCCTTATTTATATGATTTTTATTAGTTTCATTTTTAATTTATTCTAAAATTTCTATA
>ERZ773010.2082-NODE-2082-length-12004-cov-60.890284_pt1 | contig 12004 bp, 13 predicted proteins | sample MGYA00580842_ERZ773010 | MGnify/ENA primary metagenome ERZ773010 (study PRJEB29015, sample SAMEA2737982) | human oral metagenome | biome: human oral; feature: human-associated habitat; material: dental | place: China | collected 2107 ...
CGACAAACTAGTATTCTTCTACTCTTCACTTTGGGAGGATGGATATGAGCGTGGAGATAATCACCAGCTTGCAGAGCTAGACGTACGGACTGGAGCCTTTCAAATGTATAAGTTCCCAGGCTATAACACCAGCACCTATGTGACGACGGTCTACAAGGACTATCTTTTCTATGGGACACTCAACTATTACTTCTACGTTGGGGCTATCGACTTACGTACGCACGAGATGCTTCCAGAGGTTAAGATTGACTACACACCAGGGAATCTTAACCAGATATCGAGCATTGGCGTACACGACGGGCAGCTCTACGTGGAGATTCAGACTGAACACGACCATAGCGACATCCATGTCTTGGACCTAGACGAGGACGAGTAGCTCATAAGGTTAAGCAGTCAGTAGAAGGCTTATCGCCTCATCCTTTGAGCTTACGATTGCAGAGGATAAGACCTCTCGGGTGACGGTCAAGCTACAGAATAATATTCTTCGGTTGCTACTGAGCTAAAGGACAGGTCTAGCTGGGGGAGTTGGTCTGATAAGGCCTTCTGTGAACAGTTCCTAAAGGATCTCTCAGAAAGATCTCCTCTAAAGACAATCTTGGGTTCAAAGGTCAACGATGCCGACGCTCATTGGGACTATTGATGAGCATGATCTATTTTTGATATAATAATGCTATAAACATATTTCAGCTTCTCTCAAGGCACTCCTTTAATTAGTGAGGACATATGCGGACAGGATATAGCTGTTACTGCTACACGAATTGCTACGCTCGAATTTGTGTAGCAGTTTCTGTAGCAGAAATTGATCTGCAGGGGAGGAATCAAGGTCTTGCGTTCGATCCATGCCCACGGGTAGCCGATAAACGAAAAACGCTGTAGGAGCACGGCTCCTACAGCGTTTTCGTTTATATGGATCTAGGCTCGTTAGAGCCTCTTTGCGGAGAGGGCGGCTCTTTCTCTTGAACCCTCATGACTGATCGAGGGTATTCAATATGCTGTATATCAGTTATTATCCTCCCATTCTGGGTAAAGAAGAGTATCATAGGAACTCCCTTGTCGTATCCATATTTGGGTGTATCTTTGGGTGTGTAAACTACACACCCAAGAGTTATGAATATCAAACGTAATATCATCTTTGCTCTGGAGAGCCGTAAGAAGGACGGGGTTCTGATCGTGGAGAACGTCCCTATCCGCATGCGTGTGAACTTTGCCTCCCAGCGGATAGAGTTCACTACGGGCTATCGTATCGATGTGGCTAAATGGGATGCAGACAAGCAACGAGTAAAGAATGGATGTACGAACAAGCTGAAGCAATCAGCCTCAGAGATCAACGCTGCACTCTTGGGTTACTACACCGAGATACAAGAGATCTTCAAGCGCTTTGAAGTGGCCGAGGTCATGCCCAGCCCTGCAGATGTCAAAAATGCCTTCAATGCCCGCCATAGGTCTGACGACGTACAGGTGGAACCGACTTCCGATAAGCCCGATCCTTCAAACGACTTTTATAAGGCTTTTGATGAATTTGTTCGGGTCTGTGGTCGGCAGAACGACTGGACGCACGCTACCTATGAGAAGTTTGCTGCGGTGAAGAATCATCTTAGGTCCTTCCGAGGCGAGCTCAGCTTCTCCTTCTTCAACGAAGCTGGGCTGACGGAGTATGTCCGTTACCTTCGAGAGGTCCGTGAGATGCGCAATAGTACGATCGGGAAGCAACTAAGCTTCTTGAGGTGGTTTCTGCGTTGGAGCTTTAGTCAAGGGCTACATAGTAACAATGCTTACGATACCTTCCGACCCAAGCTCAAGGATACGCAGAAGAAGATCATCTTCTTGACTTGGGAGGAGCTGACGAAGCTCCGAGAGTTCGCCATCCCTCCAGCTAAGCAGTCGCTTGATCGAGTGCGTGATGTCTTCCTCTTCCAGTGCTTCACAGGACTGCGATACTCGGATGTCTACAATCTAAGAAGAAGCGACATCAAGGAAGATCATATCGAGGTCACTACGATCAAGACTTCTGACAGCCTGGTCATCGAGCTCAACAAGCACAGCAAAGCTATCTTGGAGAAGTATCAGGATGTGGTATTTGAGCACGACAAGGCACTCCCCGTTATCACCAACCAGAAGATGAATGAGTATCTAAAGGAGCTTGCTGAACTTGCTGGGATCAATGAACCTATCCGCCAGACCTACTACAAAGGGAACGAGCGTATCGATGAGGTGACTCCTAAGTATGCCCTACTTGGGACGCACGCAGGTCGTCGTACCTTTATCTGTAATGCTCTTGCCCTTGGCATTCCTCCTCAGGTCGTGATGAAGTGGACGGGACACAGCGACTACAAGGCAATGAAGCCCTACATCGATATTGCAGACGACATTAAGGCCAATGCCATGAGTAAGTTCAACCAATTATGAGCTGGATCAGACTGCATCCAGGCCTAGCTCTCGATGTAGAGTCCATGACAACTAGCTTTCCTATTCATCCAATCAGACCTTAGTCTATAGCTATACCTGCTAGCCTATGCGGATAAGCCTACTGTATGCCAGCGCCCTTCTTGCGCTAGGGCTATCGTGCTCCTCACAGACGGGCTCAGGGCAGGAGGGAACTCTTCGCTCCAAGTCCCCAAGTACCTATTCCATCGACGAACTGGATCAGCTCTACAGCCCCTTGAGACGGGACAGCTTCATCCTCTCCGAAGGGCACGATGAGTTTAGGGCGCCGATAGAAGATCTGTTTTCGGACGAAGAGCGCAGGGCGCATCGGACACAGATCCTAGAGTACACCTGGAGCTTGAATAAGGATAGCCTGCTGACGGTCTGGTATCTGCCCCTCCGAGATTCCCTGAAGGTGCTCGGGAAGTTTAGCTATCCACGCGACGCGGTCTTCTGAAGACTTTGATCTCGTTTGCATTGAATGCGAATGGAGAGGCTAGTTGTCATGCTCTAGTTTTGCCTCGAAGATGGGGGGAAGCCCTAGCCGCGCTTCTCCCCCTTGGGCTGACGAAGCTACACGAAGCGCAGCTAGAAGGTACGGCGGTTATTGAGCGTTCGAAGCCTTCACATAGAGGTTTTATTTCGCTCTTATAGGCGAAGACAGAGGGGCTAGAAGCTCCTCCCAACCGAGATTTAGGTACTCTAAGGATAGGGTTACTAATCTTCCCAGAAAAAGTGGCTAATCTTTTGTGCAAAAGATTAGCCACTTTTTCCGAAAAGATTAGCCACTTTTTGTTGATTCATAAGGTACTTTCCGAAGCAGGCTTAGATACCTCGCTCGAAGGGCTTATTTAGACCGCTTGCCAAGTCCCTAAACCTTACCCACAGAGCGGCGATCATTCTATCGCGAAAAACCTGTAGCTTTGAGCCAGAAAGGTAGACGACATGCTCCATGGAGGCATGCCTCTATGGACTCGTATAGATATATAGAGTATGAACTCAAGAAAGTTTTAAAAGGAGTGAATGTATGGTGAGTTTTACGGAAATAAAGAAGCTTATTCAGCATCCTGCCTATATTCGGTTTATGGAGCAAGTACAAAAATCATCAGGCGTATCTATTGAGGAAACGCTTCCTGATTTAGCTGGGTTAAACATCATTGCAAAGCGAATAAACGGAGCGAAGGTTAATGTCGATTTATTGCTGAATCTGATAAAGGAAGATGGAGATTGTTTACACAAGTATATTCTTGCTTGGTTGGATAGAGCTTCAAAAAGAATAGGACGGAAGCTTGACGAAGAGTATCCCGAAGGAGAAGAACAAGATGATTCTAGTGTCCCAAATAACGTTAGGGTTTTACCTCGTGACAGAGGGTTTATTATCTACCCTATTATAGTGTATCATATAATAAAGAATAAGCATAACGAGCTGTTTGCTTTTTACAAGTGGCTACGCAAACCATATGCAAAAGCTCGTTCGGAGGAAGCAATTCGATTTTATGAAGAAGTTTTTGGAAAGGAAAAGCTCTGAATAGTCAAACGCAATGTCTTCCGCTCAGGCATGATGCTGCTATTATGCATGCGTTAAAAGGAAAATTAAAAGACACAAGAGTTTTATTTAGGATAATAGATTAAATATGAATGTAGTAGCTTTGTATAAGCATAGAGAGTTTGTATGGTTTCAAGAGCAGGCGAGTGGATTCATTCGGGAAGTGGAAAAATTCCCCTCCTTGGACGATACGGAAGAAATAGAGCTTTTTGCTCATTTCTCATTCTGTTCCTACTTGCTTAATAGTCCAGTCTTATGGCAGTTCTTAGAAAAACCTATTGAATCACTTCCCTTTATAGACTTCAATTCTTGGGAGTTTATAGAGCCTTTATTGTTGCTCAAGGTAAGGTGTGGTAAGTGTACAAGAACCAAGGGGAAAGAACGTGTTGAAGAAGCACTAAATTCAGGAGACGAACTTTCACAAAAGGTAAATCGGTCTGTTTTTTTTCGTACTCTAAAAGGAGAGCATTTAGATTTGGACACCTTGAATTCGATATTCAATGCTAAAACTAAATGGTCTAATGTTTTTGATTTGGTGATACTTGCAATGGACATAGTCCGAATTGCTGAACTGGGAGGAAGCGAAGCTTTCCCTGTTGCTCGAGCTCACGAACTATTAGAGGAATGCAAGATTAAGTTTCAAGCGTCCTTTGGGATAGTCATGTGCCGAGTTTAGCTGGCATTGAGCGGTGTACAAGATTAAAGGATATGGATCTCTTTCGGGTCAAGGGTCTGACAGACTTATCTCCTCTGGCGCAACATCCATCATTGGAGCGCTTATACCTCTTATCTAATAGATCTCTTACCCAGGTGCAAGCTCTAAGTATCTGCCCAAAGCTCCGCAAGCTCTGTATTGAGAAGTGCAAACACGTTGCCGATATAGTGACTCTGGAAGGAGCAACGGAGATTGCTCGCATTACTTTGGATCAGGTGCAAAGTATCTCCTTTTTGCCTGAACTGCCTAAGTTGGAGTTCGTCTACTTAGAGGACGTCTTTGACTGTGATATACGCCCTCTGCTTCAATGTGGTTCTACAAAGTATGTCTGGTTTCCAAATAAGAAGAAGTACAATCTAACGCGAGAAGAATTCGTCAAAGAGGTCGGTGCTTCATTGGATGAGTATGGAGGTATTACAAGAGGAGAGCTTGACAAAAGCATTGCTTCTTGGGAAGCTCTAGGCATGCCTTAGTACTAGTTGTCATATGTATGAGTGAGGTAAGAGTCGTTTCAGATAGCTCGGGGGTTATATGAGTTGGGGGCATCTGTAATGAATGCGAAGCTTTTCCCAAGGTCTTGATACTAACGGGCGGATGGCCCCACTAGGGCTATACTCAGATTTATTTCATTCTGGTATTAGACATCTTTTCTTCCCTAGAGCACTAGGACTGAAACTAGGGATTCGGGATAAAATCGAGGGTATAAGATGGTATCCGAATAAACCTAAAGGGACAAGTATTCTACATAGAGATATGCATAGGGCTTTAGCCGATAATGGAATTCCTCTACAACCTAACCGTATGAATTATTCAGGAACGCTTGATAATGCTTTAGACTCAATGGAAAAAGCATATTCTCAGTTTAATAAGCTTGAGCATAATGGGTTCCTCCTAATAGATGGAGTGAGATTTAACGATCTCACTCCTGCTGAAGCCATAAAAAAAGTAAGGGAGCAATTAAATATTACGCACTAATGTCACAGAAAATGAATATCACACACGTTGAATCGCTAGGCTATGGATTGACGATTGTCTCTGTATTAGGGTTTGAAGAAATGAGAAAATCTCTCAAAATAAGAAACAAGAAGATGCTCTCATTCTTTGATAAGAATCCAACGATATTTTATGAGTTCACTCAAAAGGGCTTTTTTATTCCAATCCCACATATTTATATGTCTGATTATATCATTGATATTCTCATGGAGGGGAACGAAGAGTGTTTAGCCGATTGGGAGATTCTAGGAGAATGGGGAGAATTCTACATAGATGTTTTGAAAGGCGATGTTTGGGTATTGAGCTTTGAAGCCATGCAAGAATGGAATTACTCTTTGTATGCAAATCAAGACACATTGCCATCATCTTATTTTCTGGATGGCCAATTGGTCGAATCTAGTAAAGGTATTCGTCTTAACCTTGAGAGAGGACTCTATGCTCTCAAGATAATTGGAGCAAAAAATCTAGATCAAAGTAGTTATGTAGGGAGGTATGGCTTCTTCCTTCACCTAACTCCAGTTAGAGAGATACCATCTTCTTATGTTAGAGACTTATCTGAGATTGATTATAGTGGTATGTTTAGAGATTAAAAGATCTAGTTATGAGTATTGATATTCAGCAAGAATGTAAACACCCCTATAGCTACTAGAGTATTTGATTCTTCTTCAGAGGGTAGAACTGTTTGGGCCTTTGCAGGTGAACACAAAGGGAAATACATTATCCTGCATGTTGATGACAAGTTTGGACGAGCACTTCATTTACATACAGCTACTGATTTAGATGGATATCCTAGTCCTCTGATGAAAGGACGTTATAATCAACATGCTGGACATATACCAGAAGAAGGAGAAGTTATCCTAAGGAAGAGTAAAAAAAATCATTAGACATAGATATGAATAAGCTTGAGGTACTAAAGATTAGAAATGCAAGAGGCTTTGTTCTGAAGAGCTTCAACTATCTTAGTATTGTTGAGGTGTATGATCCCGGGACTCCAGAGTATAAAGAGTTATTCCAGATAATTGAATCCACTCAGAATATCCTCTATGCCACTCCTGTTTCTCAAGACGAGAGCAAAGTACTGCGAGCGTATTTTGATATAATAAGTTCACGTATTATGAAATCTAGTCAGTTTATATATATTGCAGCTGCGCATTGTGAGATATATTTCTGGATGAAAGTGAAGAAAACATCCCTAGAGAGAAACTTAAATATAGTTAGGGATGTTGGTATTCGATGTTTTATTTCTGACCAAGATGATGCATTTCATATTCATACAGGAGAATATATGATTGAGCTGTTGAGTAATGTCCCGAGGTAGCCGACTGCATCGGTACGCCTATGGTTGCCTATGATGAAGCGGGTAATCGGGTTTGGCAACGAGCACTCGACATCTATGGTCGTGTCCGTCAACAAGAGGGAGAGACGAACTTTGTCCCCTTCCTCTTGTTGACGGACACGACCACGAGACAGGACTCGCCTACAACTGCTTCCGCTACTATGCCAAAAGAACAAGTTTGGTAAGGCGCTAGAGATGGATATAAGGGATGTACAGCGCAAATTTGGAGGTAAGTACAATGATGCAATGCTTGAAATGATAGAGTATGCGAGGAGAGAGGCTCCTATTACAAATAAGGAAGCTAAACATCTGAAAAGAAAATATTCTCATTGATTATGGTTAAGATTCAGTCGATATCTATGGATGAACTCTTCCTGGAGGAAGATGCTCGAGCTTTAGTACAGGAAGGGAAGGGTCGGGTCCACTCCTGCTCAAAGAAAGAACTCAATGGACGGACATACTATATTGAACGAGAGAACAATCGAGTCGCGACAGTCTCTACCCACGCAGTAGACCAAATAGAACTCTTAGGCACACTCGTTTCACCTAAGGTTATTGATGAATTTGCAAAAGCACATAATGGCTATCAAGTAGTAGATGGATTTATATTTCCATCTGTTAACTTAGTTCTTTCGATATCCCAAGATCAAGAAGAATTCTCTGAAGTATTACTATATGCAGATTATCTAAAAGATGATTACGAAAGGGAGTGTGTAGATTCTTGTATTCGTAAGATTGAAGCAAACAATACAATATGTGTAGTTCCCTATGAATCTATTAACGGCTTTGTTTTTGGGGATACAGAATATGCATTTCAGGAAAGAACAGGTCTCTTGGTGGAGAATTATATTCGCAAGAATATAATCAAGACTGATTCCGCTTTACTGTCATTTTATGATGGTACATTGGGTCAAGTGAATATCACATTGCGTCACGATACAGAAATTAAGATTAGAGGCACTTTGCTACAAGCAAAGGATATAGTGCAATTTTTACGAAACTCAGAGCAGGTCATAGAGCGGGGTTTCTTCTATGTCTTCCCCAAGTTGGGAATATCTATAGATAGAGATGTTGAACAAATTGTAGGATTTGATAAAAGGATAGCTGTTTACTGGGAGAATATCCATCGCCCAATTACCAGCTGGTAATAATAGGAGCGTCAAATCCTACTTTGACAGCGATATGACTCCTACTCTAATAATGAGTCGCAAACCGAGCTAACAACATGGCTCTTTGAAGAGGGTACGTTTGTGCCACTGGCAAAGCTTGTCGGGGAGCGTAGCTACTCGATTGCCTGTGACCATCTGGGTACGCCTACGGCTGCCTATGATGAAGCGGGAAAGCGGGTTTGACAACGAGAACTCGATATCTATGGTCGTGGCCGTCAAGAAGGGGGGGGAGACGAACTTCATCCCCTTCCTCTTCCAGGGGTAGCACTACAACTACGAGACTAAGCTACTATACTCATGCAACAAAATGTGGATATATTGCGCCTAGTGAATGTCTATGATTACGTATAGTTCCTTATTTATAGAACGGAGTGTGTGTATTCTATATACGGCTACGACGTTTGAGAGAGGCTCTGCTATTGGGTGGATTGGAGGAACAGCGCCAATGTTCTTTGACACTCCCCAAAACTCAAATGGTTTAGAGCATTATACTTTCTATCTCACTTTCCAAAATCCACTGAATCCAAGAACCTCTATTTCGGTATTCCTACCCAAGGATTACGACTGCTATGCAGAAGATGACCGTTATCCCGATCTCCCAATTAAGGTGTTGGAACATCCAACGACAGAAGCTGGTATATTACAGGATCTTAGTAGCCCATCTTTGAACAAATGTTACATTGAGATGTCTCGGGTTTGCACTTCCGAAGAGGTCGATACTCCCTATCTAATTAAACTGGGAGGATTTCCTATTTTAATCCAAGATAAAGAGCGCTACTATCGAGCATTAGAACAGGATGGCTTTAGTTTTATGTTCCAAGTGGATGAAAATGGATATCCTGAGGAGCTAGTAAATGGAAATTACCCCTTTAATTTTGGTTGTTTCTATGCTTATGCCTTATTCAAATCAGATTGCTTCTCTGAGCTAACTGCGGGCTTTTGGCAGTTCTCATAAGAGAAGCAGCTAGAAAAATCTATACTATGAATATGGAGATTCAGTATAGCTTGCTCGTAGCTTTGGTTGACGAGAAAAAGCCAATCTTGTAAAGTAGCGTGTATTTCAAGGCGTCTACGCAAAAATACCTCGCCCCGAGCAGCCACAGACGGCCGCTCGGGGCGAAATGCATTTAGGGGAGGATGAAGCCCTTATAGTCCGCTGTTGTGGGACTCGTCCTTGGGCTTAGGCGCGGGCTCGCTTGCTTTGGGCTTGGCAGGCTTGGCCGCTTTGGCGGGCTTTGCCTCGGTCTGCTCGTAGCTGACACCCGTGAGCGTGAAGTACTTCTTGGAGGGCTGGAGCAGCACCACGGGCTTCTCGATGTGGACGTTGGCGTTGAACTTGGTGCCCTGCTCGACGGCTTTGCTCTTGAATGAAGGCATCAGCGTGCCGAGATCTCCGAATTCGACGATATCGCCATTGGCGACGATGTCCTTGGCGATCTCGGTGGCGTAGTTCAGGACGGCCTCGACCTCCTGGCGGTTGAAGGTCGTGGACTTGGCGACACGCTCGCAGAAGTTGCGGAAGTCGATGCGATGGCGGCCCGTAGGCTTGGCGATCTGGACGAGCTTTCCTGCGTTTTTGCCGACATTGAGCTTGCGCTCGACGACTACGAATTGCAATGGTTTGTTGGCCATGATATGATTTAGATTTAGTTCCCTCAGGTGAACCTCAAGGAAGGAGGAGGGGCTTTACGATGAAGTATTAGATGCTTCGAGGACAAAGGTACTAGTCTTTTTCGGAAAAGATTAGCCATTTTTTCGGAAAAGATTAGCCCTTTTGTTGATTCATAAGGTGCTTTCCGAAGCAGGCTTAGAGACCTCGCTCGAAGGGCTTATTTCGACGCTTGCCAAGTCCCTAAGCCTTACCCACAGAGCGCAGATCATTCTGTCGCGAAAAACCTGTAGCTTTGAGCTGGGAAGGTAGACGACATACTGGGAAGGTAGACGACATACTCTATGGGGGCATGCCTCTATGGATTCGTATAGATATATAAACTATGAACTCGATAGAATTATAAAAAGCGTAAAAACATGGTAGATATTGCAGCTGTAAAGGAATTCATTCAGCATCCAGTGTATGTGTGCTTTATTGAAAGACTACAAAAAGAGGGGAAATTGTCTGTGAGTGAGCATCTCCCATCGTTGGCTATGTTGAACTCTAGTGCAAGGGTTATAAACAAGTCAAAGGTTAGTATAAAAGAATTACTTAACCTCCTGAGTGCAGAGAAAGAATCTTTGTCTAGATATGTTCTCGCATACGTAGATAAAGTCTCAAAAAATGATGATCTTGAGGAAGAGTATCCAGAAGGAGAAGAGCAAGACCCATCTGAAAATCCCGATGATGGCGTACTTTTCCCATACGATAGAGATTTTGCCATATTTCCGGTGGTGTTATTCTATATAATCAAGAACCAGCCCAATGAGGTTTTACCTTTTCTAATGGCTTTGCGCCGGCCACATGCAAAGGCTAATGCAAAGAAAGAGCTCCTATTCTACAAGGAGGTTCTTGGGGTGTGAAATCGCTAAAGCAGTAGGAGACATCATTACATGCACATATCATAAGAGCCTTGCAGAACGTATTTGTACGCTATCTTCTACCGTTGACATTTAGTATCTTCATGCATAAAACAGTCGTATAGCTATACCTCCCAAACAAACCGATACAGGACACCATATGAACTTTTCTATCTAAATTTGCAAAACCAGTGGTGCACTTCCTAAATGTAGAATAATGAAGAACGTGATTCCTGGTGAGGTATATGCTATCCCTCTATTCCTGACAGATATTCACTTTACGACACGAGTATCTCTAAAGGATTTAAGAGGCGACGACAAAAAGTTTGCTTACTGTCGTATAATAGAAGACCTAGGCTCGAGGGGGATTTTAGTAGAAATATTCAACAAAGTAGGGACTTTAGATATATCTATTGAAGAAGTGGTTGAGTCTATGCGTTTATTTCCTCCTGTAATTATTACACCCTTACCTATTAGAAAAGGGAGATGGAGAAGAATAGGTAAGCAAGAGAACTATAATAAGGAACAAGACTCTATGTATTCTGATATAACATTAGTATCGGGAGCAGAAGGGCACTATTTCCTATGGAGGGGGGGGGCATAGTCTGGGGCGAATTCCCGATGAGGCCATTGAACCATATGAAGAATGGATCTATTGGCTAGCCCCTCATCTTGAAAAGCGAATAATTAAAGCCTTGACCGATGAGGGCATATCCTTCTGAACCTTCCTTGTGGAAAGCTCCAGAGCTGGTTAGGAGAGCTCCAATCCCTTATAGGCTTGTAAAAAGTTCGATGAAATCTCGGACAAGATTTGAATATATTGGGAGCAGCGCCACTCCCGCCACTCCCGCTGGGGTAGTTCCGATCGACTCCTCTCGATCGAGGATGACCGCTACGGACTTACTCAGTATGGCTACAGCCCCTCGGGTGAGCTAACGATGGGCCCCTATGCCGATGACATGAAGGAGTATCTCTTAGATAGTTATTTCAAGATTGATAAAGTAATAGATGTTCTGGTATATGGACCGAATCAATTATCTCGTTCTAGGAGTATTCCTTTCAGTATGTCTTGTCGTTTGCTCTTGTCGTGGCAAAGAGCAACGAGCAGTTCATAGCGTATGTCCTACGACTTATATGCCTCAGGAATTGGATCAGCTCTATCAGCCTCTTTGTCGGGATAGCTTCATCTTGCAGGAGCTACATGATGAGTTTAGAAATCCGACAGAGAGGCTCTTCCCCATGGAGCAACGGATGGCTCATAAGACCTGGATCCTGGAGTTTACTTGGCGGGAGAAGGCTGATAGCCTCAT
>ERZ773010.2085-NODE-2085-length-11998-cov-7.095370_pt1 | contig 11998 bp, 7 predicted proteins | sample MGYA00580842_ERZ773010 | MGnify/ENA primary metagenome ERZ773010 (study PRJEB29015, sample SAMEA2737982) | human oral metagenome | biome: human oral; feature: human-associated habitat; material: dental | place: China | collected 2107 ...
CATATTTATAGAAGTAAAAAGTTTTTTTATTTTTAGCAAGTAGATAAGATGGATATCCCACTACACCAAATGCTTCATATGTTATTTGAGCTTCAGCAGGAATACCGAGTTTCTCTTTTATAAACTCTTTCCACGGTTTTTCTTTTTCAAGGTCTTTGTGAGGATTATCAGATTCTTCTTTAACATTGCATCCCAAAAGAACTAACATAAAGACTCCTATCACAATGTTAAGTATATACTTCATTTTATGTGTTTTATTCGTTTGATGAGGCAAATATATAACTTTTATTTTTTATTTGCAAGAAAAATCTTTCCTTTTTTTTATTTTACTTTTCATTCCTTTGTGAAATCGGTCTTTTATTATGTAAATTTCTAAACTTTATTTTGTTATGTTACTCAAAATATAATATATAAAGCTATAAAACACTACATTCAACAGTAAAAAGAAATAGGTAATCTTTACAATTCTAAACACTTATTGCGCATACAACCCTCTAGTGATATTCAATCTTTATAAAACAAAACTTTCTCCCTCTTTTTTCAAACCAATAATCCCTAAAAATAAATAAAAATAGACAAGTTCTACTCTTTGTGTAGAATCAAGATCTACAAAAATCTTCCTTTGAATAGAAAGCGAAAAAGCTCCTTGAGTTAGCTTTTGATAAAAAACATCATCAAAAATAGCATCAAAATCCTTCTCAACTTGCAACTTACTATTAGGCAACTGATTAAGAACCTTCTATAGGAGAAACCCAACCTATTGTTACTCTTTTGTTTATCTTAAAACTTTTATCTTTTAAGCTGACTGAGCAACATAATAGAATCTTGTACATAAAAACTATCTTCTTGCGCCAAAGCAAAAGTACTAATGAATAATGATAATACAAAAAAAATATACTTCCATACTCTTTATTTTTTTGATTATTCTACTTTTAGGTAAAAGTAATGATTTCTCCTTAAAAAACTTAAATTAGAACAGATCGAGAGATTAAAATAACAGCCCAAAAACTACCACTTATTTACCTAATTTTCCAAACTTTTTTACTTTTTTTCTTGTTATTTAGAAAATTCGTCGTATCTTTGCACCGAAAAGTAATATTTGAGGGGACATTTAAGTCCCCTCTTTTTATAGCAAATGAATTTCAAAGACCAAGTTAAAGAGTTAGTTAATAAGGCTTTAAGCGAGCACCCTGAACTGTTTCTAACCGATTTAAGCGTAGGAGCTGACAATACCATTCGCGTGACTATCGACGGGGATAAGGGCGTGGGTATTGACGATTGTATAGAGCTTAGCCGTGCTATTGAAAACTCTTTAGACCGCGAGGTGGTGGATTTCGCCCTGGAGGTTACTTCGTTTGGCGCTACTGAACCTTTTGTAATGGAACGCCAATATGTCAAAAATGCAGGTAGAACTGTGCAAATCACAACACTCGACGGTAAAACACACGAAGGCTTACTAAAAGGCATTGCTGAGGGTAATGTGATTATAGAAACTGAAACTCGTGAACCGAAGCCCGTAGGCAAAGGTAAAATCACTGTAAAAAAAGAGCACTTGTTTGCGCTCACCGACATAAAAGAAACTAAAGTAATCATTAAATTTTAATTAAACGTATATGAATAGTCTTGAATTAATCGAATCATTCTCGGAGTTTAAAGATGATAAACTCATCAATCGCGAAACCTTGATGGCTATTTTGGAAGAGGTTTTCCGCAATACCCTAAAAAAGAAATATGGCTCTGACGATAATTTCGATATTATTATCAACCCCGATAAAGGCGACTTACAAATCTTTCGTAACCGTGTGGTAGTGGAAGACGGTGCAGTAACGAACGACAATCAGCAAATTGAACTTTCGGTAGCTCGCAAAATTGAACCCGATTTTGAGGTAGGAGAAGACGTTTCAGAAGAAATTAAAATTAATGACTTGGGTCGGCGTGCTATCTTAGCTTTACGCCAAAACCTGATTTCTAAAATTCACGAATACGATAGTATGACTATTTATCAGCGTTTCAAAGACTTGATAGGTCAGCTATACGTAGCTGAAATACACCATATCCGTCACAAAGCTATCATCTTGTTAGACGACGAAGGCAATGAGATTATCCTTCCTAAGGAAAAACAAATTCCGTCGGACTTCTTTAAGAAAGGCGAGCACGTGCGCGGAATTATCGAATCAGTAGAGCTGAAAAGTACCAAACCTACCATTATTATGTCGCGTACCTCTCCTCTATTCTTGGAGCGTTTGTTCGAACAAGAAATCCCCGAGATTGCCGACGGGCTTATCACTATTAACAAGGTGGTGCGTATCCCAGGAGAGAAAGCAAAAGTGGCTGTAGATTCATTCGACGATCGTATTGATGCGGTAGGTGCGTGCGTAGGTGTGCGTGGGTCTCGTATTCACGGTATTGTGCGCGAGTTGGGCAATGAGAATATCGATGTATTACCATTCACCAATAACCCACAACTGCTTATCACCCGTGCTTTGGCTCCTGCGCGTGTATCTTCAGTGGTTATCAACGAAGAAGAAAAACGTGCTGATGTGTATTTAGCAAATGAAGAAGTTTCGAAAGCCATTGGTAAATCGGGCTATAACATTCGCTTGGCAAGTCAGCTTTCAGGCTATGAAATCGATGTATATCGCGAAGGAGTAACCGAAGAAGATATCGAACTTAGCGAGTTCAACGACGAAATTGAAGAATGGGTGATTGAAGAACTGCAAAAAGCAGGACTTGATACAGCTAAGAGTGTATTGGAACTTTCTGCCGAAGAGCTAATGCAACGCACTGACCTCGAAGAAGAGACTGTAAACGAAGTGCTACGCATTTTGGCAGAAGAGTTTGAATAGGGTAAAAGAAAAAATCTGTGAAAGCAGAGTATATGAGGGAGGTAGATTCCCTACAACTTAAACAAAGAATAATGTATCCTTTCTTCTTAAAAGGGGAATGGATTTTAATAAACATATATGAGCGAGGGAAAAAAAATAAGATTAAGCAAAGTTTTAAAGGAGTTCAATATCTCTATGGTAACAGCCGTAGAATATCTGAAGAAGGAGAAAGGGATAGAAATAGAATCTAACCCTAATACTTCTATTACAGAAGATATTGTAAAGTTTCTTTCGAACAAGTTCAACGCCGACAAGAGTAAGCGTGAGGTTTCAAAAGAGATAGTGGAAGACAAGCGCAAAGAGCGCGAGGCTATCCGCATAGAGCAAGAGAAAGAAAACCAAGAGAAGCGCAAACAGCAGGAGCAAGAAGTAATAAAAGCTAAGGCTCAACTGGCTGGGCTCAAACCTGTGGGTAAAATAGACCTTGAAGAAGGTAATAAAAAAGAAGGGACAGCTCCTACTCAAGAAGCACCAGAACCAGAAATTACTACTTCAAAACAGGAAGTAACTACTTCTAAAACAAAGACAACAACCTCGAAGCAAGAAGCAACTCCTGGAACAGTGCAATCTCAGCCTGCTAAGGACAAGAAAAAAGACAACAACAAACCCGACGCTCAAAAGAATAAATCTGCTTATCAAAATCCATTGGCACAAACCGTTGCTACGCAAAAGAAGAAGGAACAACAGAACCATACCCCTAAGGAAGAACTCACCACTGAAATCCCTGCAGGTGTGATTGAAACTCAATACCAAAAGCTCACAGGTCCTAAAGTAGTGGGTGAGAAAATAGACCTTAGTCAGTTTGAGAAAAAGAAGAAAAAACGCAAACGCACTCGTCACAAAGACAAGGATAAAGAGACTCAAACTACTGCTAATAGCACTACTGATGCTACCGGCGACAGCGAAAAACGCAAACGCAAACGCATTCGCAAAGATGAAGTGAATGTGGCTAAAGGTGGTGACAACACGAAGAAAGAAAAGAAAAACAAGATTATTGCCAAAATAGAACCTTCCGAAGAAGAGGTACAAAAACAAGTACGCGAGACCCTGGAACGTCTGCAAGGTAAAGGTACAAAATCTAAGGGGGCTAAATACCGCAAAGAAAAACGAGAAACTCACCGACAAAAAGTAGAACAAGAGCTCGCTGAACAAGAACAACAAGAGAAGATACTAAAAGTAACCGAGTTTGTGACAGTAAACGAACTGGCTACAATGATGGACGTTCCTATCAATAAGGTAATTGGTGCGTGTATGTCTCTCGGTATTATGGTAACAATGAACCAGCGTCTCGATGCCGAAACCCTCTCGATAGTAGCTGATGAGTTTGGCTATGAAGTGGAATTTGCAACAGCTAACATCGAAGAAGCTATCCATACCGAAGAAGATCAACCTGAAGATTTAGTACCTCGTGCACCTATCGTTACCGTAATGGGTCACGTAGACCACGGTAAAACATCGCTCTTAGACTACATTCGTAAAGAAAATGTAATCGCAGGTGAAAGCGGTGGAATTACTCAGCACATTGGGGCTTATAGCGTGAAATTAGAAAGTGGAGAACGCATCACTTTCCTCGATACTCCTGGTCACGAAGCCTTTACCGCTATGCGTGCTCGTGGTACCAAAGTAACCGATATTGCTATTATTGTGGTAGCTGCCGACGACGATGTGATGCCTCAAACCAAAGAGGCTATTAGTCACGCACAAGCCGCAGGAGTACCTATTATCTTTGCCATTAACAAGATTGATAAACCGAATGCGAACCCCGATAAAATTAAAGAACACTTGGCTACTATGAACCTCCTCGTAGAAGAATGGGGCGGTAAAATACAGTCACAGGATATTTCGGCAAAGCAAGGTATCGGTGTATCTGAACTATTGGAAAAAGTACTCTTAGAAGCCGAAATCCTCGAACTGAAAGCAAATCCTAACAAACCAGCGGTAGGTACTGTAGTGGAAGCAGCTCTTGACAAAGGTCGTGGATATGTTTCTACTATATTGGTAGAATCGGGTACGTTACACGTAGGCGACTATGTACTGGCGGGTACCAACTCTGGTAAAATACGTGCTATGCACGACGAACGAGGTAAGAAGGTAAAAGAAGCAGGCCCTTCTACTCCTATTTCTATCTTGGGATTGGACGGAGCTCCTCAAGCGGGTGATAAGTTCTATGTTTTTGAAGACGAAAAAGAAGCCAAACAGATTGTAGCTAAACGCGCTCAGTTACAACGCGAACAATCAGTACGTACGCAACGCCACATCACCCTCGACGAGATAGGACGACGCATTGCTCTCGGTGACTTTAAACAGTTGAATATTATTCTTAAAGGGGACGTGGATGGCTCGGTAGAAGCTCTTACCGACTCTTTCCAAAAGCTCTCTACTGAAGAGATACAAGTGTCTATCATTCATAAAGGCGTGGGAGCGATTACCGAGTCTGATGTATTATTGGCTTCTGCCTCCGATGCTATTATCATTGGCTTCAATGTTCGTCCGATGACCAACGCACGTGCCTTGGCAGAAAAAGAATCTATCGATATCCGTACCTACTCTATCATCTACGATGCTATCAACGACCTCAAAGACGCGATGGAAGGTATGCTTTCTCCTGTCTTCAAAGAAGAGGTTACCGGTACCGTAGAAATACGCGAACTCTTCAAGATTTCTAAAATAGGAACCATTGCGGGCTGTATGGTAACCGATGGTAAAATCTACCGCAACTCTAAGGTACGCCTATTGCGCGAGAATGTGGTGATTTATACCGGCGAACTTTCTTCACTCAAGCGTTTCAAAGACGACGTAAAAGAAGTGAGCAAAGGTTACGATTGCGGTTTGCAAATTAAGAACTACAACGATATCCACGAAGGCGATGTTATAGAAGCCTTCCAAGAGGTTGCCGTTAAAAAGACTCTTAAATAATTAGGTAAGAGGTAACAGGTAACAAGTAATAGATAAAAAGCTGTTTAAACGATGTTTAAACAGCTTTTTTTATAACTTAATCTTCTCAAAAAATGCCTCTTTGCAGTGTTCGGCAATGGTGATGCGCTGTTTGCCAAATACTACTTGGTTACGCTCTACCACTTCCACTTTATCTAAGGCTACAATAAACGAGCGATGTACGCGCATAAACTGCTCAGGAGGTAATTCTTCTTCTAATTTCTTTAAACTCATCAGAGTGGTGATAGGGGGTGTATCGCCGATGAGGTATATTCTCACATAGTCTTTTAGGCTTTCTATATAAAGAATGTCGCTATAAAGCACCTTTACTTGTTTGTAATCGGTTTTTACGAACATATAATCAGGTACTTCGGTGAGTTGAGGGGTAGTAGTTTCGGTGAGAAGCAAGGCTTTTTCTACTGTTTCCAAAAACTCGGAGTAATCAAAAGGTTTCAGCAAATAGCCTATCGCATTTACTTTATACCCTTCTAAGGCATACTGATCGAAAGCTGTAGTAAAGACGATTTTAGAAGCCGTGGGGAGCTTTTTAGAGAGTTGCAAACCATTGAGTTCTGGCATCTGTATATCCATATAGATAAGCTCGGGAGCTGGGTGGTTGTGCAGAAATTGCAATACCTCTATGGCATTGCTAAACTTCCCTACAAGTTGCAAGGAAGGCGTTTTCTTCACATAACTCTCAAGGAGAGAGAGCGCCATAGGCTCATCATCTACTATAATACACGTAAGCGGTTGCATATTCGTTTAGAAAGGATAGTTGATACCAAAGTTAAACACCGTTTCTTTTATTCTGAATTTCTTTATCCAGCGATCACCTATAGGTTCAGCAGGATCATAGGTAGGGATACCCATATCGAGGCGGATGACAAAGAAATTGAAATCATAACGCAAGCCTAAACCTGTACTCAACCCTACATCTTTTAGTGATGAAAGATCCTTAAATTTATTTTCTTCAAAAGGTGTGTTATCGGCAACATTCCATATATTTCCCACATCGGTGAAAAGTGCGCCTTTGAGTGCCCCTAAAATAGGAAAACGATATTCAAGGTTGAGGGTAATTTTCATATTTGCCTCGTTGTAATCCAAAATCGACTGACTTGACCCTGGACCCAAACGATAGGCTTTCCAGCCGCGGTTATCGGTAGTACCTCCCGCAAAATAACTCTGCGAGAAGGGTATATTATCGGAATTACCATACGGAATTGCCACTCCTAAGAACGAACGGAATGCCAAAGAACTCTGTTTTCCAATAGGAAAGTGTTTGATAAAATCGACCTCAGCTTTGGCATATTGGGCATATTCCACCCCAAAGAGTTTATTTTTGGTACTCCCCTCGGTATTCACCACTTTATAAGTAGCGGTTAAAGCATTGAGCAAACTGCCTGCTCCTTCTATTCTGAAGCGAAGTTGAGAGAAATTGCGTTCAAAAAACTGTGATTTGCTATTGATGATATAAGTAAAACTACTCGCCACGATAAAGTCGTTGTTAGTAATACGGTTATATCGCTCCAAAATACCAAATAAAGGCAATACATCATCAGGTTGGACAGTTATTGTTCGATTAAAAATATCTTCTAAGAATTTGAATGTACCTTCGCTGGGAGTAAGATTTCCTCTGCCATCTACATATTGGCTACCTAAGCTATATTTGCGAGCAATATCGTTCAGTTTTTCATAGGTACTTTGGTAAATATTGAAAAAGTTACCAGGGTTGATATTGTTCACATATTGTACGTTTATCAAATCGAAAATGACCTTATTCTTTTGGTTATGAGGATTCCACACATAGCGCAACAAGCCCGAAGTAGTGCGTTTGTCGAGCCCTATATTAGTTTGGTAACTCATCCCTCCTTGCAAAATAGTTTGAGGGGTCATATAGTACGGAATGAGCTTACGAGTATTCAGTGGGAAAACGATAGAGGGGAAAATGAGGCGGATATCACCACTCACTTCCGAGGTATTGAAAGCGTGTATCTTTGAGTGTAGGCTGAGAGGCAAAAGTACCTTGCAAGTTCAGTTCTAAAGTCTCTGCCCCTCTAAACAAGTTGCGTGCTGCAAATGAAGTACCTATCCCAAAACCAATGGCTTCAATTTCCGATCGCTTAATCTCATTGGTAAGGCGCAGTGAAAATTTATCCATAGACGATAGGTAGATATTCGCATCGAGTTTGTTTTGCAAGGTATCATTGGCGGCATATTTAAACTCCATATTGGGGTAGCGAAACACGCGTAAGTTATTGAACTGACGATAAGTATTACCGCGCTCCATATCGGAGTAGATCGCCCCTTTTCGCAGCCCCGTAGCGTGGTACAGCACTCGCGGACGATAGCGGAGTTTATCCTTGTAGTAAATAAGCATATCGCGATACTGTATAGAGTCCAAAGTACTCTTATCTACTTTGTTGTCGTAATCGGTGTAGAGGCGTATTTTATTGATGTGGTGTACTTTGTATTTTTTGGTAGTAATCACATCGCCATCGCGTTCTATAAGGTCGCCTATATCGGTGGTTACCTGCAATTTAGTATCTTTTTGGGCGGCAACTGTATCGCGCACAATTTGGAAGTTGATGGAACTCTGCTGGAAAGTGTAAAAACCATTGTTGCGGAAGAGTTCGTATAGGCGTGAACGCTCGTTGCTAAAATCGCTAAGCTGATAAGGCGCCCCCGATTTGAGGAAAGTTTTTGATTTGTGCAATTGGTAAACCGAATCAATTTCGGGGGAAGTGATTTTGGTTTTGAGGCTATCCAAATAGTAACGCTCGCCCGTAGTGATGTTATAGCTCACTTTGGCTTGTTGTTTTTCCTCTTTAGGAAGGGTGAAAATACTATCGGTTACTTTGTTGTTAAAATAACCTATACTCCGGAAGTAAGCCCCCAATTGTTTGGTAGATTTATGCACACGGGCTGTATCGAGCACGGCAGGAGCTTCGCCTATGCGTTGCAATTGGTGGTCGATACCCGATACTAAAAACGATTTCTGTAGTCTGCCCACCTGTTTTTCAGACAAGAGTCCTTTGAGGAAACGATGCCAACCGGGGTGTGTGTCAATCCATTGAGCAAAGTCTTTTTCGGCATTAGGATTGCCCAAATTGTAGATATACAAACTGATGGGCATTCCTAAAATATACGAATTAGGCTTTTGTAACACAAAATTGTTTATCTTTGCATCGTCGGTTTTAGAGCCATTTACGTACACGAGATTTTCTCTGAGCAAATGGCGGTCTTTAGGCACACGCTTGGTAGCATCACACGCGCTGAGTGCAATGGTCAAGACGAGTAGTATACCGATAAGGCTTAGTGGGGAACGCGTATTTCTCACAAGTTTTTGTTTTTTAGGGCTCAAAAATACACAATTATTTTATGCTTAGCAAAAATCAACTCAAATTAATTCAGAAATTACAACAGAAGAAATACCGCAACGAGCTGAATCTCTTTATAGTAGAGGGAAAAAAGAGCATCGTGGAATTTCTGCAAGCAGGCTACCGATTGGAACTACTCATCGCCACCGAAGTGTTTGCCGAAGTTCTTAGCCATCACCCTATCACGCTGGTGAGCAAAGAGGAATTGAGGAAGGTAAGCGCTCTGAAAAACCCTGATGAGGGCTTGGCAATTTTTCACCAACGCAAGCACAAGGGCATACTGCAAGAGGGGGTAATCCTCGCTTTGGACAACGTGCAAGACCCTGGTAATTTGGGCACCCTGATACGCCTCTGCGACTGGTTTGGCATCGAAACTTTGCTCTGTAACACCCAAACCGTAGATTGCTATAACCCCAAAGTAGTGCAAGCCACTATGGGTTCACTTACCCGTGTAGCAGTGCATTATGTAGATTTAGCGGGATTTTTAGCTACTTGTAGTCTGCCCGTATATGTAATGGATTTGGAAGGTGAAAACCTCTATACTACTGAATTTCCCGAAGATTGCGTACTCATCTTAGGCAATGAAGCGAACGGTATTAGCCCCGAAGTGCGTGCCTTAGCGAATAAGGCAATCACTATTCCACGTTTTAGCAAACACCAACAGACAGAAAGCCTAAATGTGGCAATGGCAGGAGCGATTGTTTTAGGGCAGGTAAGAGGTAAGAGGTAAAAATTAAGAAATATGATAGAATTACTATTTTTATTTGTATTTGCGATATGCTTTATACTACTCTTGCGTAAATATGTGCCTATATGGCAGATTATCATAGCAGAACTTTATCTTGCTACATTTTTACTATTCCTTCTATTTTCAGGAGAGGAACACCCTTATTACGAAGCGATTGACCCTGCTGGACTTGAAAATTATGAGTTTATTGCTAGCGAACACGGGCTGATATATATGATATTTTTTGTGTTGTATCATATTTCCCTGCTACTACTTTGGGTTCGCAAATCAGCTTTGCCTCCACTTATTTTAGCATTCGGATTGTGCGTGCTCTATATAGGGTTGTTTTTTAACGGGGTACTCATCTTGCAACTTTTAGGCTCACAAGAAGGTGCTGAAATCTTAGCTTGCTTTCCTGCTTTCAGTCTGTTAGTAGGTTTGGGTATCATCATTCGCACGCTCATCGATTTGCCTAAAAACTTATCTTTTAGTCCTTCTAAATACCAATGGCTCAACAAGCTAAACGAAAAACTCTCTACCAAAAGTGCGCTGTTTTGCTCCTCGGTAATAGCTATATTGCCTGTATTTGTACTCATTACCTTAATCCTGATGCTCTTTGGAGATGATTACGATGCTGTGAGCAAAGCACTGACAGAGACTACTACTTGGGGGTTCTCTCAACACGACCATCCGCCGCATTTACCCCACCAAGGGCATTACCTTTGCACGGTAGCTGCTTGCGGGAGTCCGCAATTAGTAAAACCTTTGCGCTGGGGGATACGAGGCAAGCAGCGCATTATCGTAAACCGACAGTTGCAAATTGCTAACGCCTTTGAAGAACTCATAGCCGACCTCTCTCCTACCCTACACCGCTTTATACGCAAGAACTACGACCGCTATGGCTACGACCTCTCTAAAAAAATCAAAACCCGCTGGGCTTCCAACCTCACTTATATACTGATGAAACCTTTAGAATGGGGATTCCTGCTTTGTTTATATACCTTTTGCTTACGACCAGAAGAGAAGATTAGAAGACAGTATTTAGAGGTAAGAGGATAGGGTGTAAATGTTTAATTATCAATTATTAAGTATAGCTGATAGAAATATTGGAAATAGAAAACAGTTAAAAAATTTGCACACTTATTAAAAAAGTAGTATCTTTGCAACGCAAAACAGATTAAAATCGTTTTGAATGGTGAATGACGAGACTTTGGGTCTCTATACGCACACACCCCCCCGGGAGGCAAATTGATGGTAATTCAATTTGCCTCCTAGTTATTTTAGTCTATCTGTTTTATTAGTAATTGACAATTCGCCAATTTACTCATTAAGAAAGTTAAGGCAATAAAGAACCACCGCTGAGCAGATACGGGCGGTGGTTTTTTGCATAAAGTTTGTGAGAGAAAATAACAATAGTATCTTATTCCCATTTTTCAGCATAAGGATGATGAGGGGCATCTTTATAATTAACGTGATTTTGATGTGATAAAATCTCTCTCAAAGTCAGTGAGTACGCACTCATTGACTTTATGGAAGCCTATCACTTATAGTACTTTGTAACAAGCCTACTGAAAGAGGAAATGAAAATTGGTCGGCTAATCAAAACCCCATCTATCAAGAGAAAAAACGGGATTGTAAGAAGAACATTGGTAATTGTAATACTTATACTTCTACAACACAATAATGAAAGTCTATCTCTTGATTAGTTGTTTTATACCATTCTTCAATTGTATATTGAAGCTTTAATAAAATAGTAGGACATTTTTCTTTTGTAGATTTTGCTGTACTTTCCTCCCATTTTAACTCTCCTGTATGTGGCTCTTTTGCCCCTGCCTCCATTGTGAAAGCGGCCGAAGACCCTTTTGCAGGGTTCATATAGCCTTGATCATTAGTCATAAAGACACAAAAACCTGCTATCACATTGGGTTTAAAATATTCCTTTATCATTTCTAAACGTTTTACATCTTTCCAAAATGAATACCTACCTATATTTAGAGCAGCTTGATTTTTTAACAATTTAGCATCTATTTCCTTTCCAAAACGTTCTAAAACATCTCCTTCTTTTTCTACTTTCT
>ERZ773010.2089-NODE-2089-length-11989-cov-5.260265_pt1 | contig 11989 bp, 7 predicted proteins | sample MGYA00580842_ERZ773010 | MGnify/ENA primary metagenome ERZ773010 (study PRJEB29015, sample SAMEA2737982) | human oral metagenome | biome: human oral; feature: human-associated habitat; material: dental | place: China | collected 2107 ...
TCCTAGTCATCACAAAATCTCCTCCCCACGCCCCAAGGCTTTTCACAAAAACAGGACAGTCAGGGAAATAAGTTTTCTTAACAGTTTCCAAGCCTAAAAAAACTGAAAGTTTTTCTTCATGAAAGTCCATCAATTCTGAAAAATCTTCCAAATCCTGACAACGAAATATTTTTTCTGTCAAATCCGAAAACTCTTTAATCAATTCCTCCGATTTGTTTTTAGATTGATAAAGCCTTATTCCCTCTCGGCTATTCTGTTTTTGGTTGAGATGAACAAAAAGCAGCTCATCTTTAAACATTGGAGAATAATGAACCTTTTCTATTTCTCTATTATCCAGACCTTTACGATACAACAAAGCTGAAGCCTCCTTTGCAACAGCAATATCATAACCGCTGCCACCTAGCATTTTTTCATTTAGGCGAAATGGGTCTATTTCTGCCCAAAGAGCAAGATTATTCATCAATGTGGAACTGCTCCCAAGACCAAAATTTCGCGGAAATTCTAAATTTGTCTTGAGAGAATAAGTTTCTGAATTTTGGAGTTTAACCTTAGAAACTCTTTGTATTTCTTTTAAAATTTCTAAAATAAACTCTGCCGACTGGGCATCATCCGTTTCTAAAACTTCCCATTTATTGTAATCTATTTTGGATTTGAACCATTTTTCGCCTCGGCACAGGGATTCCCATTCTATAATAGACTGATTATCCGACTTTTCTTCGAAAAAAAACTCCTGCCCCAATTTTGTTGGTAATGCCAGTGCCAACGCTCCATCCAGAACCAAATATTCTGATGAAATAAGCAATTTCCCATGTGAAAAGATTCTTTCCATATATAAAAAACGACGAGAATTCCCTCCCGCCGAATTATTAAACATCTAAAAAACTATATCGCTGAAGAAACCACCGCTTCTGGGTGTATTTTCTTAATCAATCCTTGCAAAGTCTTACCTGGACCTACTTCCACAAAACTTTCTGCTCCATCCGCTATCATATTTCTCACTGTTTGAGTCCATTTTACAGGACCTGTCAGCTGGGCAATCAGATTCTTTTTAATCTCCTCTGGGTCTTCTACTGCCGTAGTGGTAATATTCTGATAAATAGGAATAATAGGTTTGTTAAATTTCGTGTTCTCTATTGCCTTCGCTAATTTATCCTGTGCTGGTTTCATCAATGGCGAATGGAAAGCTCCATTTACAGGCAGTAACAAAGCTCTTTTCGCTCCAGCAGCTTTTAATGCTTCACATGCCTTTTCTACTGCTGCTGTTTCTCCTGAAATAACAAGCTGACCAGGACAATTATAATTCGCAGGAACTACAATTCCTTCTATCTGCGCACAGATTTCCTCTACTTTTTCATCTTCCAGCCCAAGAACCGCAGCCATAGAAGACGGATTCGCATCACAGGCTTCCTGCATTGCTAAAGCCCTTTGGTAGACCAGCTCCAGCCCATCTTTGAAAGACAGCGCCCCATTAGCCACCAATGCAGAAAATTCCCCAAGAGAATGCCCTGCCACCATACCTGCTCCAATCGTATCAACAGCTTTTACTGCCGCCAGAGAATGGATAAATATCGCAGGCTGTGTAACCTTTGTTTTTTTCAAATCTTCTTCTGTTCCATTGAACATTATAGATAAAATATCAAATCCCAAAATATCATTTGCGGACTCCATTAAATCTTTAATGTCCTTTCTACTTTCATAAAGTTCCTTGCCCATTCCCACAAACTGGGAGCCTTGACCAGGAAATACTAATGCTTTCATATATTTTAAATAAACCTATCTTTTTTTATTTTATGGAATGAGCCTTACCACTCTATATCCTGTATTTGCATATGCTCCGTTTCTTTTCGTGCGGACATATTCAAACTTAGTTGCCAACTGGGTCTGCACCTTGTCTATATTCTTTAGAAAACCTCCCGCCTGCTGTCTTTCAAGGGCATCATTCACTACATCAAATCCTATAATATTATATTTGGAAGGTGTTTTACAATATTTTTTCTTAAAATCTTCCAAAACTTCTTTCTCAAAACTTCCCTCCACATTTATTTTTCTATCCATGAGATAAACAAGGTTGGATTTACTGAGTTCATCTATATTTTTTTCAAAATTAGAATTGTAATACATGCTAAATGCCTTTATTCCATCAGACTGACTAACCAGCTGGATAATTTTCTTGGAAAAAGCTGTTCCTGTATCTTCTTTATCGGTTGCTAAAACCATGATAATAGGAAGCTTCTGCCCTGTCATCATGTTTTCTTCCAGCTCTATCCCTGATGCCGAAGTACTTACAGCAACATCAGCCTTAGATAACATTTTCTCAAATTGCTCTTTTAGATATGCTACTTCTTCGTTATCCTTTTCGCCGATGATGTATATTTTCTGCCCTGAATACACCTGTTTTACCTCTTGTATTATTTTTTCCGTATATGTGCGAACAGAAGTCTCTACAAGGACAAGGTTTTCTTGGTTGTACATATCCAAAGCATGCGCAAATGGCGCAATTACTGGAATTTTTTCTTTTCTAACATGGTCCGAAACCTCCAAAACATTAGATTTAAAAAACGGCCCTATAATGATATCCGTATTAGACTTATTAATCTGCTCTAAACTATTCTTAACAGCGGTTTCACTCTCAGAATCAATAACATTAATGTTTATTTTTTTTCCATTTTTAAGACTTCTCTCCGCTGCCATTTTAGCTCCTGCTAAGAAATCTAATGCTAAATTTTTATATTTATTGTTATTGTTATCAAGCCCAAACGGGAGCATAATCACCATATTCACCGCTCCTTTTTCCTTACTTGCAAATTGATTTTCAATCTTTTTAATTCTAAGCTCCATTCCTGGGTTTAATCCATTCTCCACGCCATCATTCAGTTGAGAAAGCTGTTCATAAGTGATATTAAACTTTTTCAAAATTCCCAAAAGCGTATCTCCTTTCTGAACCTTATAAGTCACATAATCACCTAATTCATACGACTTTGTTTCTTTTTGAGAAACTTTTGCTACATCATTGCTTCCTTTTTTAATTATAATAACATCTCCAGCCTGCAAACCTCTCTGTTCCAGCCCTTCATTCATTGAGAACAATTCCTTCTGAGAAATTCCAAATTTTCTTGTAATACCATAATAGGTATCCTTTGACTGGACAACATAAGTCCCTGATTCGGTTTCTTTTACGCTGTTTTTAGGAAGGTCTGTTTTATCATTTGTCACAGTTGCCTGAGCTGAAATATCTCCATATTTTTTAATATTTTCCTCCGGAAGAACGACTGCATCACCTATTTTCATATGATTATCCAAATCAGGATTGAGTTTTCTCAACTGTGCTTCCGTGATTTTATACTGTTTAGTAATACTATAAATAGTCTGTTTAGGCTGAAGATATATCTTTCCTAATTTTTGATTAGATTTTTTTTCTTCCTTTTTCTCCTCTATTTTTGGGCTGTTTTTTTGATTATTTGGAATAATCAATACCTCGCCAATATCCAATTTTCCATCCTTTGATTTAGGATTTTGCTTGATAATTTCATCTACACTGACTCCATATTTTTTCGCTATAGAATATAAAGTTTCCTTTGCTTCCACGGTGTGCTTTTTCTGTTGCGCAGAAAAAGAGAGAAACATAATCCCAAATAAAATTAAAAATATCTTTTTCATCCGATTTTCTTGTCTTTAAAAATACAAAAATAATGCTTTCTTATTAAATAGAAGAAACTATAAGCACAGAGTTTTCCACATCCATTTTTTGATAGCATTCTTCTATCCATCCTTTCCCTTTCTGTGCATAAAACACACTGAAATTCAGCACTCTCTCCTGCCAAACAGCATTAGGATGAACATCTAAATACAGCTGTCTCAGCTGCATATATTTTTCGTATTGTTTTATTTTTTCTGCTCGCAAAAGTCTCTTTTTCATTCGGTTATAAGATTTCAACTGGCGAGTTTCCTCCGCTTCCACCAAATTCCTAAAAGTCTTATCGGTAAGCGAAGATTTTTCTTTCAGCAGCCCAAAAGATTTTTTCAGTTCCTCTTCTTTCTCTGTCAGAATCTCCAAAAGTTCCGATTCAAAAAGCAATTTTTCCTTGATAATCTCGGCATAATCCATGAAAAATTCATCTATCCCAAGTCCCATTTTCTGGATTTTATTTGCTGTTTTTTCAGTCAAGAAAAGCATTGAATTTCTCGGAATTAAAATCGGAAAAGGAACTTCCACATGTCGGAAATATTCTTTCAGTTCCAGCCAATACATTACCTCTGCATTTCCGCCTATATAAGCTATATTGGGAAGTATTTTTTCCTGATAAACAGGGCGCATCACCGCATTTGGGCTGAATTTTTCTGGATAATTTTCTAATTCCGCCAAAATTTCCTCCTCTGTGAAAGAAATTTCCCTGTCCACCACATTATATTTTTCTCTATCAAACTCTATTCTATCGCGAGTTTCCGTAAGATAAAACAAATTGATTTCTCTCGGATTTACCTGCACTTTTCCATATTTTCTTGTGAGATTTTCTACGGATTGGCGCGTTTCTTTTTTCAGTGAATTATTTTTCAATTCATCAGCAAAAATCCCTTTCATCTGCTCTTTCAGCCCTCGGTCATCTCCATCTATCATCAGAAGCCCTCGGTCAGCAAAGAGTTTATTCACCAGCGTTTTGGTAGCTTCTGCCAGTGTATTTCCCTCTGCATACGCCTCCTTCATCCAGTCTATCAGCTCCTTACCGAAATCATTGTATTTAAATTCTTTTTCAAATTCTTCTATGAAATTGTTTTTCTCAACCTTTATTCTGCCAACTGCTCCTCCTGATTTTCCATCGATACTATAAATGTGATTTTGAGTTTTAAAATGATTTATTTCCTCAAAATCATGGTCTTCCGTAGCCATCCAAAATATAGGAACGAATTTTTTCCCTTGAATATTTTGATTCAGAAAATCTGTCGTTTTTATCGTCTGCAAAATTTTATAAACGAAAAACGCAGGCCCTGTGAACAGGTTCAGCTGATGTCCCGTAACGATAGTAAAAGCATTCTCCTGCGAAAGAGCTTGCAGATTTTCTTTCTGTTTATCAGATAATTGCAGATTTTCTAATTGTTTTTCCAAAACCTCACAAAGAATTTTTCTCTGCTCTTTGGAATAACTTTTTTCCTTAAATTCCACCTGTTTCTGGACATTTTCCAAAGAAAATCTATGCGAAGCATATTCCTCATCAGCGAAAAAGTCCTTAATAAGGCTCGGAATGCTATATATGTCTTTTAAAAATATCTCTTTTTTGTTCATTTTACCTTTATTTTAGTGGAATAAATACCATACCAAACCTAAATTCAGCCTAAAATCCGCCACTGGATAAAACGGCGCAGCGTAGGACTGATTTTTCATGAAAGTAGTGTTAAGATGCTGTGCTTCAGCGTAAATCATCATTCGTTTTACTTTCATATTAAAATAAACATCTACCAACGGCCTGCCTCCGATGGAATACAAACTCGCGGAAGGCAAGATAAATTCATTAAGTATCGGAAAATACTGCTGAGAGGCGAATTTTGAGAAATAATAAGCCTTGATTCCTGTCTGAATTTCCGCCGCTTTTTTGAATATTTTGGATTGATAATAAACATTGGCTCTTCCTATAAACTCCGGCAACGGAAGCAAATCTTTATTATTTAAAACATTCTGAACCAATACCTTAGCATTAAAATTAAATTTACGATAAGTAAATGTAGCCTCGCCTCCTACCTGCGATATATTCACCGATGAAGTGCTCTGTTGAGGCTTCGCCGAAAAATCAAAATACGCCAGCTGCCCTATTCTAAAATAGTTTGCAAACAGCTTAGTATCAAACCATTTAAGATTTAAATCCGCTCCTATTTCCAAAACATTTTGGTTCTTAAAACCAGAATATTTGAAATTATAATCTTGGTAAAAAGAAGCATTCATTAAATAATTGAACGAAGGAACTGCTGATTTGAACTTCACATGTCCGCTGATGGAATAACCCTCAATAGGCTCAAAAGTCAAATAGTTTTCTGAATTTAGATAATTTCCAAAAGCTTTCCCGTTAGAAATTTCCAAATCTGAATTTAGATTGATTTTATCCCAAAGTTTTATTTTAAGATTTCCTACTAATCCCAAACGATTTTCCTGAGATTTAGAATCTTCTTGCACTCCATTGATTATCAAAGGATAAAATGATCTGTAACTGATATTCTGATAACGAACCCCCGCTTCCGCCCTAAAAGTCTCATTATCAAAAAGTAAACTCACCATATTGCTGAATTTAGTCGATTTCTTCTTATTATTGGTAGGATAATCCGTAATCAACGAAGATGAATAATAGTTCTCCGTGCCATCCTGTGTGTAGAAATATTTATTGGTTTGATAAAAAATCGTATGACTCAGCTTAAACGGAAATTTCTCCACATCAAAAGGCGCAAAATAATGACTGAAATAAAACCTCCTTACCGCCATTCTGGTGTAGGTATTATGCAAATTCACTGTAAGGTTTTTCCTGCTGTTAAACCGAGAATCTCCACTTGTAAAATTCTCCAAATTAGCAATTCCGCCATTCTCTTCATTAGAAATATTCTGATGGATAAAATGCGCAAATGCCTCATATTTAGAGTTTTTAGAAAGATAATGCGCAGAGAAAATAGTATTATTAGAAGATGCGATTTCCCTCTGATACAACCCTTCTGACCGCAGCCCCATGTACTCTATCGCAAAATTAAACCTTTTGCCAATATTCTGAGTATAAGTAGTTTGTAGAGTTCCACCGCTGCCCATCCCATTATGATAATAGAACGCCGTAGTGGGACTTTTCACATCGTAATATTTTATATCCTTGATTCCCAGTATAAAGAATGATTTTCTTGTAGGCAATAATGCTAAATCCTGCTCTGAATCGGTCTTATAAACCAAATTCTGAAATCCTTCTCCGATATTCGCAAACTGGATTTTCCCAAAATTATCTCTATTATTATACTGAGTAAATTGGTAAGATTTACCTATCGTAAAAACAGTATCAAACGCTTTTCGCTGAGAAAATTGCGTAAAAAACTGATAGTCATCAATCGTTGATCTAAAAATCTGTATAGAATCCTTCTCTCCATTGTCCACCACAACGGAATCACTCACTGGCAAATCATCTGTCTGCGCCTTTAAAAGGCTTCCTAGCAATATTAATATAAAAAAAATGTACCTCATAAAGTTTTATGAGGTACAAATATAAAAAAATATAACCTCCCTACAAGAGGGAGGTTGTGAATTAATAATTATAATTCTGTCTCATATTTGGATTGGCTCTAAGCTCACCTAAAGGAATAGGAAAGGCAAGTTTATAACTACCATAAGGTACTGGCTGGTTTCTGTGACCACCTTGACCATAAGTCTGTAAATTGTCATCAACAAGCGGTAAATTCCTTCCTGTTCTAACTAAATCATAAAATCTAAATCCTTCACCCGCAAATTCCTTTCTTCTCTCAAGAAGGATATTATCCAAAGTTGCAGAAGTATAAGTTGTAGCTCCTCTATTACTAGCAATCTGATTTAGATATGTCAATGCAGTTGTTGAATCTCCATAGCCTAACAATCTAGATTCTGCATAGATAAGCACCACTTCTTCATATCGAATTACAGGAATATCGTAAGATCCCGTATATGTAGCATCCACATATTTAGACATTCTATATCTATTAGTTCCTGAACTTGTTAAAAGACTCTTTCTTACATCAGTTGATTCGTATTGATCATATAAATCTTTTAAAAACTGAACATCTCCATAACTACCTTGGTAAATATTAGCCAAACTATTATTCCCTATATTATCATTAATACTATTAGCAATAGAGAAAATCTGATTATTCGTAGAATCTGTATTGAATGTGGAAGCGAACTCAAATGAAGTTGCCACACGATAGTTTCCACTATTTATAACTTCTCTTGCATATTGATCTGCCACTACATAATCCTTAAAATGAAGCGCCACCCTAGCCTTTAGAGCTTTTACAGCGTTTGTTGTCATATAGTGAGAAGAGGTATCATCTAATGATGTAGACATTAAACTAAGGGCTGTATCCAAATCTGCCTGGACTCTATCATATACAACTCGCACTGATTCTCTTGAAGGAATTTCCACTGTTCCAAAAGTAGTTACATAAGGTACACCCAATGCATTCATACCTCCTTGTCCTGTAACATCCTGCTGGCCATATAATTTTAATGCATCAAAATGTATCATAGCTCTGATAGCATATGCCTCACCTATATAGTGATTAATCTTTGATGTATCTCCAGAAATAGCACTTCTATTTGCATTAATCACGATATTTGCAGGAGCAAGTGCATTGAATAATCTCATCCAAGTTTCAGTAGGATCATTATCTGTATTATTTAGTTTCAACTCCGATGTTTGTACAAATCTATTAGTTGCAGCAGAAGAAAATGCATTATCTGACCTTACATCACCATAAACGATATAATTTCTACCATAATACTCATACTGGCTCATTCTATTGTAAGCACCATTTAGCAGGTTTCTCAAATCACTTACGGTATTTACATTTCCTTCTAATTTTTTGTCTTGTGCCAATGTTGGTTCCAAAGCTGAATCTCTACACGAATCTAGCACAGTGGTCAGTGATCCTAAAGCCAATGCTATATATACTATTTTTTTCATAATTTTCTAGAATTTTAAGTTAACACCAAAGATGATTGATTTTACAGGTGGAGTTGTTAATGTTGTATACCCCATACCACTTGCTGTTGCATTAGAAGTTTCTGGGTCTAATTTAAGCCCTTTATCCTTCACCCAAGTAAACAAGTTTGTTCCTCTCAAGGTAAAAGTAACACCTGTAAGCCCTATATTTTTAAGCTGATCCGATGGTATACTATACCCAAAAGTAATATCTTTCAATCTCACAAAAGTACCATCATACAAGTGTCTTGAGGATGTATTATGGAAGTTATCATTTACTCCATATCGAAGTTTTGGTACATTAGTTACATCCCCAGGTTTTCTCCAAGCATTCATTAACTCTTCATCTCCATTATATGTAGCTAGTGTGAACTCATTTGTTCTCATATAGAATTGTGCATATTGTTCATAAACTTTATGCCCACCAGCAAAATAGAATGAAGCGTTTAGGAATACATTTTTATATCGAAATTGCGTAGAAAGTCCTCCTGTATATTTTGGTAATGATGAACCTTGTTCTACACTTTTAGCCTTAGTATAGTCAGATGTTTTCGCTCCATCTACACCATTTAGATACCATTCAGGTGCTCCAGTCTGTGTATTTACACCAGCCCAAGTAGGCATATACCAAATTCCATATGGTCTTCCAATTTGTGTGGTTTTATATGAGTTGGATAGTGGTAAAATAGGATTTCCCTGCGCATCCAATGCTAATTCATCTACATAGTTATTAACTGTAGCTATATTTGCTGACAAATTCCAAGTAAAGCTATCATTTTTGACAACATCATAACTCAACATAGCCTCAATTCCTCTGTTCACCATAGCACCAGCATTAAATGCTTGTGAATTAAACCCTGTTGTTCTTGATATTGGGACATTCAATAGTAAATCATAAGTATATTTATTGTAGAAAGCAAAAGAACCTGATAACCTTCTATTAAATAATGCAAAATTAAGCCCAACATCAAATGTTCTATTCTTTTCCCAAGTAAGTTTTGGGTTCCCTAAAGTTTTAGGATAAACTGCTCCTGTATCATCATAATCAGCATCAAATCCTAATAACTGTTGATATTGGTTTAAACTTACACCTGAATTACCTGTAAGACCATAAGATGCTCTTAATTTCAACTCATTAAATACTGAAGACAAGAAGTCTTTGTGCATATTATAAGCTCCACCTACAGACCAGAAAGTACCAAATCTATGTCCTTCAGCAAATTTTGAAGAACCTTCCCTTCTGATGCTTCCGTCTATGATAAATCGATTCGCATAATTATAAGTAAGCATTCCTAAATAAGAAATGTTATTCCAATCATTAAATTTTGAGTCTGTATCTTTTTTCTGAGATACTGAAGCCAAATTCATCAAATTATCAGATGGAAAATTTTGTCCCGAACCGTCTAACAGATAGCTCTGATTTCTCTGATACTCATACATTGCAAGTACATTAAAATTATGAGCATCAAAACTAAATTTATAGTTTAATGAATTCTGAACTACCCAGTTATATATATTATTAATAGACTGTCTGGCCTGACCGTTCTTATTCGCTGCTTCTCCATGCTTTCTATTTGCATAATTTTTATAACCGACTGATAGAAAGTCCAAATTAACTTTCGTTGAGAAAACCAGATTTTTTATAATTTTATAATCAACCTTGGCATTTACCAACGCTCTAATAGATGTACTTTTTGTCAAATCATTCTCAACAAGATACGGGATATTATAAAGCCCAGTATAATTTCTAAATGTTTGGATATTATAGGAGCCATCTGCGTTATATGGATTCGCCCAAGGAGACAGCATTGTTCTTCCCAAATTTGGATTTGTAAAGTATGCTCCTTGCTCTGTAATAGGATTCTGCGTAATCCAAGAACCATTAGCAGAACCTTCAAAGTTTAATCTATCTGTGAGTTTTCTAGTCACTTTTAATAACCCTGTAATTCTTTCAAATGGATTACGGGTAATCATAGTAGGTTCTGTTCTATTATAGCCCAAAGACGCATAGAATGTTCCTTTTTCATCACCTCCAGAAGCAGACAAATCTATACTATACAATGACGCGTTTTTATTTCTAAGTACTTTGGTCCAATCTGTAGAAACCCCATTCCATCTAGCAACTCCACCATAATCATTTGCCAACATATGAGCTTCTGCTTGTGCTAATGCCTGATCTTTCGGCAGCGAAGAGTACCATCTATTAGCAACCGCTTCTTTCAACAATTCATATCTCTGCTGACCAGTAAGTGGCGTTCTATTTACGCGGGCTTCATTCTGGAAACCATATGCAGTACTTAGGTTAAATCTTGTTTTTCCTCTTTTCCCGCTTTTTGTTGTAATCACAATTACTCCATTAGATCCTCTTGCACCATACAAGGCTGTTGCAGCAGCATCTTTTAGCACACTGAAACTTTCTATATCTTCACTGTTAATATTAGCTAATGTTGATAATGTCGAACTACTTGAAGACATCCCTACATCTCCATTAACAACAGGCACCCCATCTATCACATAAAGAGGGTCATTACTACTACTAATAGACCCAATCCCCCTTATAATTATTGATTGTTGGGCGCCTGGAGAACCAGAACTCGTACTAACCATAACTCCCGGAGCTTTTCCCTGTATTGCCTGATCCACAGAAATAGCTGCTGGAGTATTCAGATCATTACTAGACAGCTGTACAGAGTTCCCAACAACTTCCGATGTTTTTTTCTTCACAACTCCCAATAGCACAACCGTGTCTATCTCTTTCTCTTTAGAAGCACTATCCTTCTTTGCTTCTTGTGCGACCAATGCTTGTCCTGTAAAGAACAAAACACCAGCCGTCAGAACTTTCAAATTCATATTCATATTAACAGTTTTTAATATTATTCTACAAATATGTTAATTTTATTTTAAATATCCAATTTTTTCAAAAAATTAATGAGAAAAATCTAATATTTTTTTAAAAGAATTAAATAAATCTAATATTTTCCCTATAAAGGATTAGTATATTTCAAGAATGACACATAAAAAAGCCTCCCTAAAAAAGGGAGACTTTCGGATTAATATCCACTATTTTGTTGTATATTAGGATTACCTGCTATTTCAGAAAGTGGTATAGGTAATGTATATTTATAATGTCCATTTGGAAGATTTTCTACAGTGATTCCAGGACGATCATCTGTATTATTTATATCCATAGTTACACCTGCTCTGCATCAGTCTTATAAACCAAATTCTGAAATCCCTCCCCGATATTAGCAAACTGGATTTTCCCAAAATTATCTCTATTATTATACTGAGTAAATTGGTAA
>ERZ773010.2095-NODE-2095-length-11976-cov-46.352487_pt1 | contig 11976 bp, 10 predicted proteins | sample MGYA00580842_ERZ773010 | MGnify/ENA primary metagenome ERZ773010 (study PRJEB29015, sample SAMEA2737982) | human oral metagenome | biome: human oral; feature: human-associated habitat; material: dental | place: China | collected 2107 ...
CCTGGATCCCGGCGAGCATGAGGGTGCTCAGCGGGTAGTAGATCATCGGCTTGTCATAGACGGGCACCAGCTGCTTGGAGGTCCCCAGGGTGATCGGGTTGAGTCGTGTGCCGGAGCCTCCGGCCAGAATGATTCCTCGCATGCCCCAAGCATGACCCATCCGGCCCTCAAGTGGCACCAGGATCGGGCGAATCTGGGGTCCATATCCGTGGTGCGCGGCACGTTCGGCTCGTGTGGCCGCGTCCCTGAGGTACTGGTGCGGTGGCGCCGTTAGACTCCGTCAACAGGGCGGCGCCGAGGTGGTGACGCCGATATCGGGACTGACACGTGCGGAAGGGACTGTTCATGGGGCAGATCGAGTTGGGCAAGCCGCTCGCCATTGAGAAGACGCCGATTCCGGGATTTCTGCGGATCGACCTGACTGTTCACGGGGACAACCGCGGCTGGTTCAAGGAGAACTGGCAGAGGGAGAAGATGCTGGCCCTGGGGCTGCCCGACTTCGGGCCGGTTCAGAACAACATCTCCTTCAACAATGAGGTCGGGGTGACCCGGGGTATCCACGCCGAGCCCTGGGACAAGTTCGTCTCGGTGGCCACCGGCCGGGTTTTCGGAGCCTGGGTGGACCTGCGCGAGGGGCCCTCCTTCGGGTCCGTCTACACCTGTGAGATCGACCCGTCGGTGGCGGTGTTCGTGCCTCGGGGCGTGGGCAACGCCTATCAGACGCTGGAACCCAATACTGCCTACACCTACCTGGTCAACGACCACTGGTCGGCCGACACCCAGTACACCTTCCTCAACCTGGCCGACGAGACGGCGAATGTGCCCTGGCCGATCGCGCTGACCAAGGCGATCCTCTCCGACAAGGACAAGGCGCACCCCCGCCTGGCCGATGTCACCCCTTTCCCGTCGCCTGAGGCCAACGCCTAGGACGCGCCTGAGAGTCGGTACGGTGAGGCGTTATGAGACGACTTGAGCCCGCTCGCCAGCAGTACGCCTGGGGGTCGACCTCCGCCATTCCCGAGCTTCTGGGCGTGGCCGACGACGGCGCCCCGTGGGCTGAGGCCTGGTATGGCTCCCACCCGGCCGGGCCGGCTCGGGTCACCGGGGGCGATGCCCTCTCCGAGCTCATCGACGCTGAGCCGGAGCGTCTGCTGGGTGAGGACATCATCTGGCGCTTCGGGCGCCGCCTGCCCTTCCTGCTCAAGCTCATCGCCCCCGAACGGCCCCTGTCCCTCCAGGTCCACCCCAGCCAGGCGCAAGCGGCCGAGGGCTACGCCCTGGAGGAAGAGGCGGGCATCGCCCTGGACCACCCCGCTCGCAACTACAAGGACACCAATCACAAGCCGGAGATGGTTCTGGCCCTCACCCGGTTCCAGGCGGTCGCCGGTTTCCGTGCCCCGCGCCGTGCCGTCGAGGTCCTCGCCGGGCTGGACAGCGTCCTGGCCCGCCGGATGCGTCGCACCCTGCGACTCAACCCGACCCGCTACGGTATTCGGCAGGTATTCTCCGACGTCGTCTCCGCGGCCACCCGCCCGAGTCCCGAGGAGATCGACGAGCTCGTCGCCGAGATCTCGGTCCGCTTCGAGGCCGGCATGTCCCCCTCGCTGCGGGTGGACTCCAATGTCTTGAAGATGGCGGGTACCTTCGCCGGGGACCCCGGCATCGCCGCCGCGCTCCTGCTCAACCCCGTCACCCTTCAGCCCGGTGAGGCGCTGTTCGTGCCGGCTGGCAGCATCCACGCCTACATCTCCGGACTGGGCGTGGAGGTCATGGCCTCCTCCGACAACGTGCTGCGCGCCGGGCTGACGCCCAAGCACATCGACGTCCCCGAGATGCTGGCCTGTGTCGACTACGTGGCCGCGCCGCCGGTGCGCCCGGCCCCTGAGTACCTCTCTCGCGCCACCCGCGCCTACTACGCGCCGGTGGACGATTTCGAGCTCATGGTGACCACCGTGGTGGCCGCTGACGGCCGCCTACCGGTCCCCGGGCGGGGGCCGCGCATCCTTCTGGCCGTCGAGGGCGCCATGACCCTGGTGACCCAGGCCGACTCACAGACCCTGGCCCAGGGGGAAGCCGTTTTCATCGGTGCCGATGAGCGCAGCCTCTCCGTTGAGGGGGAGGGGACTCTCATCCAGGCCGACGTTCCCTGACGGCAGGGCTCGGAGCCCGGCCTCCTGCGCCCGAGGCGGCTGGACACCGATCCTCTGATCGCGATCGTCAGTCGGTCCGGGCCTCAGCGGCGCCGTCAGTGATGCCCTCCTGCCGGATGGCGGCCGCGGCGACGTCGTTGCCCGCCTCAGGGGTGAGGACGACTGCCGTGCGCCCGGCGCTCCAGGCGGACAACACCTTCTGTAGCGCCTGAGTAGTCCGGGTGCAGCGGACCAGAGCGGCGCGTGAACCGGCCTGGCCATCAGTACCGGTGGCAGCGGCCTCGACCTGGGAGGCCAACTCGTAGCGTGTCAGGGTGGCGGGCTCTGCGCCGTTCAGTACTCCGCCCCGCGTCCCGGAGGTGGTGAGGTCGGTGCCGAGGTCGGTGAGGCAGGGCAGGTCGGAGGGGGCGCTGACCGGCGTGAATCGGTCGGGGTAGGACATGAGGTCCGCGGCGCCGTCGAGCACGAGGGCGGGCAGGACGCCCGGCCAGCGCAGCGCCAGGGAGGCAGCCGGGACGAGCACCTGAACCTCTGCCGTGTCACACAGGTCCTCAGGAGTGAAGGCCACACTCAGCTCGGGGCTGAGACCGGCGTTATCGATCTCCTCGGTACTTCCCAGGAGCACAGTGCGTCCCGCCAACCACGCCCCGCAGGCCCACGCCACTGTCCGCCAGTGCGGCGGGAGTCCTACATGAACTCCGTCACCCCGAGTGGACTCCGCTGTGATCAATCCCGCTATTTTGGCCAACCACATGGACAGAACGTGTCCGGTCAACTCGACTCGCTCACCGACTCCATAACAATTCAGCCACGGTCTGTCGGCATCATGAGGGCTGGGAAACAGCGCTAGCAGGGGGTCATGCATGGCTCCAGATTGAAGCAGATCTACTGACATTCAGGAAACTTCCTGGTAGTGTCCAGCCGGTCGGGTCAATGTGGAATCGCGTGTCAGAGGCCCTGAAATTTCCTGGAAAATCATGTCCCTCCCCGCTGTCAGGCAGGCCGCGGGCACCTCCCAGGAGATTTGTAGGAAGTCAACATATGGTGGCAGCCAGATGGGGATATTCCTTGAGATATCAAGGAATGATGTCTACGGTAACGAGAGGGTGAACTTTCCCTCGCCGGCTTGACTGGCCTTGTCTCACACGCATGTAATTCTTACTGACAAGAAGCTCGGATCGAAGGGAGGCCGACATGTGGAACATCCTCGGCGACGGCCCGCTCAAGCAGTCGGAGGAGCCTGACGCAGAAGTCCTGTCGCTCCTCTTCGGCGGTGGTGACGACGTCGATGAAGGTCCTCTGGCGTGGCAGGAGCGCGCGCTGTGCGCTCAGACGGACCCGGAGGCGTTCTTCCCCGAGAAGGGTGGTTCCACACGCGAGGCCAAGCGAGTCTGCGCGACCTGCGAGGTTCGCGAGGAGTGCCTCGAGTACGCCCTCGCCAACGACGAGCGCTTCGGTATCTGGGGCGGCATGTCGGAGCGCGAACGGCGCAAGCTCAAGCGTCGCGCAGTATGACCCGCACCGGCTCCACGCAGGGAGCCAGTCGGGTAGGAGCCCTGGCCGTCGTCGTGTCGGCCGGGGCGAGCCCGTTTCTGGCGCAGACGCTGACCGCCGTCGCCTCGCAGACCTGCGCGCCCGACGTCGTTCTTGTCGTCGATGTCGCCTCGCGTGTCAACGGGCTGGGGGACGGGACCCCGATCGAGGAGCTGGTCGAGAGCTCCGGGCTGGGCAAGACCACCGCGGTGCGTGTTGTACGGGTCAAGGAGGCCAAGAGCTTCGGGGACGCGGTGTCGCGGGGACTGGCTGCCTACGCAGAACTCGTCGCCACCGGTAACCGGAGGCGACGAGGTTCGGGTGATGCCGATGGCTTGGACGTTGACGGTGCCTCAAGTGGTTCACGCACCTCTGTTCGCGATCTTCTGCTGACCGGTTCCGGTCCCATCACCGGCCCCACCGGTGCGCTCTCGCCGATCACGTCCTACGAGCAGCAGCTCGTGGCTCCCGTAGAGGAGTCGGAGGAGACGGCGGAGCACCAGGTGTGGTTCTGGCTCCTCCACGACGACTCCGCCCCCGAGCAGGACTGCCTCGAGCAGCTCCTCACCGCTGCGACCAATGCCCGCTCCGTGGGGATCGTCGGTCCCAAGCAGGTGGGCTGGGACAATCCGGAGCTGCTTCTGGAGGTCGGACTGCGCACCACGGCCTCGGCCCGCCGCGCCAATGACATCGTTCCGGGCGAGGTCGATCAGGGGCAGCACGACGACCGCAGCGATGTCCTGGCCGTGGGGACAGCCGGCGCCCTCATTGACCGTGCCGTGTGGGAGGAGATCGGAGGCATCGCCCCCTGGCTCGGCCCCTTCGGGGACGGTCTGGAGCTCTCCCGCGCCGCGCGCCTGGCCGGATACCGGGTCATCGTCGAGCCCGGTGCCGTCATCCGCCACCGGCGGGCCTCCTACCAGGGCCTACGCCGGCCTGCTCACGTATCCCACTCGTCGCGTCCCGAGGCTCGCAGTGACGCCGAGGCCATCGAGGTCCGACTCCCCGAGCCCGACCCGGAGCGGTCCTTCCGCGCCCGGCGCAGCGCCCAGCTGACCAACTGGGCGGCCTTCTCGACTCGTCCCATCTGGCTACTGCTGACCTGGTTCGTCATTCTCGGCGCAATGCGCACTGTGTGGCGGCTCGCCTCCAAGGCGCCGGCGCTCGCCCGTGACGAGCTCGGTGCGGCTCTGGCGGTAGCCGGCCGCGGCCGTCGGATCAAGGCGGCCCGACGACGGCTCGCCCGGCACACCAAGGTTCCCGCCTCCGCGCTGGGGCGTCTCTATGTCACCCCTGCCGAGATCAGGGGCATACGCCGCGACCGCACCCGTCAGGAGCGCGAGCGCCGAGCCCGTGCCACCGCCCCCAGCGAGCTCGAGCTGCGCGAGCTCGCCGCCCTGGCCCGCAGTCGACGTCGGACCCTGGGCGCTGTCATGGTGCTGGTTCTGGCGCTGAGCGGCTACGGCCTGTCCCGGTTGCTGCTCACCCGCTCGGTCAGCGGAGGGGCGCTGCCCCTGTTCAGCGGTGGCTGGCGACAGATGTGGGACGCCGCCTGGAGCACCTGGATCGCCACCGGCGACGGCTACCCGGGTGGGGTCACCCCGTTGCTGGGCATCCTGGCCCTGCCGACGGCGCTGGGACGCTTCGTCGGGCTGGGGGACGGTTCCCTCGTCACTGCTCTGGTGCTCCTGGCCGTGCCGCTCGCTGCCCTGGGGGCCTGGTTCGCCTCCGGCACGATGACCCGTAAGGTGGTTCTGCGGGCCTGGGCCGCACTGGTGTGGGCTCTGGCTCCCAGCCTGCTGCTCGCCCTGGGGCAGGGGCGCCTCGGCGCGCTGCTGGTCCACCTCGTCCTTCCCTGGGCGCTGCTGGCTCTGGCACGTACCGTGGGCGCCGACCGGAGGGATCTCGTCCTGTCCGGGCTTGTGGGCGCTCACCTGCTCACTGACCAGGAGCGGGCCGAGCTCGATCGCTTCTCCCACGAGAAGGTCACTGACCTCGCCCACCTCGATGAGGAGGAGCAGGCTGCAGTGAGCGCCGAGAACGGGGCCGACGAGGACTCCGCCCAGGAGGAGACCGAGTCCGACCGCGACCGGGGTGGAGCTGATGAGGAGGCCGGTGCAGCGGAGTCGGTAACGGTCGGCGAGTCTCGTGAGCCCCACGATGCCTCCGATGCGGCTGCTGCCGAGGGTGACCTGCCTGAGACCGAGAAGTACGGCTACGGCTCGGCCACGGCGGCCGCTGTCGCCGGTCTGCTGCTGAGCGTCGTCGTCGCGGCCGCCCCCGCCGCAGCGGCGGTGCTGGCCGTCGTCCTTCTCCTGCTGTCCGTGACGACACGACGCGGGTTCAAGCTCGTCCTCACCCTGGTTCCCATGGTGGTCACCGCCGCCCCGGCCTGGTGGGGCGCCTGGTGCCTGGGGCAGAGGGCCGGTTGGGTTGAGGGGGCTCGGTTGCTGCTGACCGATATCGGTCTGCCCGTCCGGGTGCCGACGCCGAGCAGCCTCGACCTGCTGGCCGGCTCACCAGTGGCCATGGGCGCCATCGCCGGCTCCGGGGCCTGGAGCATCCTGGTCCGGGGACTGCTGCTGCTCGTCCCGGTCCTCGGCATCGTCGGCCTGTTCATCTCCCGGCGCGTCCGGGTGGCCCGAACCGGCATCCTCCTGGCCCTGGGCGGTCTGGTTCTGGCAGGGATCTCGGTGCGCATGCCCACTGGGCTGGGCGGTGACGTCACCGGCTCGGGCCTGGCCCCCGTCAACGGCTGGGGCGGTGTCGGGGTCTCGCTGGCGCTGAGCGGGTTCCTCACCGCGGCCCTTTCCGCCGGCGAGGCCATCTGGAGCACGATCGGACGGCGTGCCGCGGGCGGTAGCAGGACCAGTCGCCAGCACCGCAAGGACGCCGAGACTGCTGCTGCCTCCTCCGCGCTGTCCGTGCTGTCCACAGTGTCCGGTGATGGCCTGCGTCGGCTGAGGACGGGCTTCGTGGTCGCCGCCTGCCTCGTCCTGCTGGCTCCGGTGACGGTCGGTGCCGTCTGGTCCTACCAGGCCCATCGCGGCAGCAATCCCCAGGTCCTGGCGCTGCGCCCCACTACCCAGCAGGTCCCCCTCATCGCCGAGCAGTTCCAGGGCTCGGCCACAGCCGGCCGGGTCCTCAAGCTCACCTCCACCTCTGAGGGGCTTCAGGCCACGATCTGGCGCGGACCCGGAACTCAGATCAGCGACGCCCTGGCGGGGGCGCTCAACGCCCAGGCGCGCAGCCGCGCCTCAGGTGCACTGACCAATCCTCGTCTGAGACCCGCCAGGACCGGTCAGACGGGGCGCAGTACAGCCTCGGGTGAGGGTCTCGTCCTGGAGGACACGGCCGACGCCGAGCTCGCCCAGATCGTCACCCGCGCCACTGCCGGGCAGGACACGGAGGTCGCCGACGCCTTGGCGGCACACGGGATCGCCGTCGTCCTGCTGACCGACAAGGAGGGCGACGCCGTCACCGCCGAGGCCCGAGTGGGCCTGGCCTCCACACCCGGACTGGAGCAGCTCGCCCAGACCGCCGCGGGCAACTCCTGGCGCGTCACCTCATCGGCGTACCCCGACTCGGCCCGCCTGAGTCTCATCGACGAGGGCGGAGAGGCGACCCCGGTCGCGTCCACCGGCGCCGGATCCGGCACCCGCACCCGGATCCCCGCCGGCTCCGGCACCCGCACGCTGGTCATGGTGGAGCGGGCCGACGCCGGCTGGAGGGCCACTCTTGACGGTCGACGCCTCCAGGCCACCACGGTCCCCGCTCAGGACGGCAGCTGGAAGCAGGGCTTCGCCGTCGGATCCGAGGGCGGGGAATTGGTCATCACCCACACCCGCCGGTCCACCGCCGCCGCGACCTACACGATCTGGATCGTCTGGGCACTGACCCTGGTGGCGGCACTGCCCCTGCGACGCGGAAAGGAAATGGCCTCATGACTCAGCCTCACGATGACGATTCCCGCCGTCGGCAGGACGAGGACGGGCAGGACCAGCACAGGGACCAGCAGGACAGCCGGCGGAAGGGGCGGCACAGCCATCAGGAACCGTCCGAGTCGCAGTCCCTCGAGCACGGGACGCTCCCGGAGACGGACCAGGCCGATGACGAGGTCGCCATGGACGAGGCCGACGAGGAGCCCCGTGCCGGATCCGGTGTCGGGCCCGCTGGGGACAGCCCGGACAGTGCCACCAGCCAGGATCAGGGTCACGACCAGCAGTCTGAATCAGGTGGTGATGCCCCCGAGCAGGACTCCGTCGAGGTCGAGGCGGACCATGACGAATCGGCCGGTTCGGACGGCGCCGACGCTGCCGAAGCCTCTGACTCCGCTGACTCCGCCGGCTCCGCTGACGTCCCTGAAGCTACTGATGCCGGGGACTCTGCGGAGGCCGACGACTCCGACGCCGAGGCTGCGAGTCGATCGGGGACCGGTGCCTCCTCCAGGAGGCGCCGTACCAGGGCCGGGCGGCGCCCTCGCACCGTGGGGCAGTCGATCGTCCGCGGCGTTGGCATCCTGACCTCGGTCGCACTCGCCGGCGCCGTCGGGGGAGTCACCTGGTGGGGCTACACCGCACCGCCTACACCGACCCCGCAGCTGGAGGCTCTCCGACTGACCGAACCGGGAGCCGCCACCACCTACGTGTGCCCTCACGCCCCCACCAATACGCTGCGGGGCACCGACGTCGGCGCCGTGGAGTCCACCACCACCATCATTCCCGTTGACGGGGCCGAGTCGATCCAGTCGGCCACCTACGCTGGCAAGCCGATCCCCGTTGACGCCGCCACCTCCATGAACGCGGCCGAGGGAGGCATCCTCAGCCTCGCACCTGTTGGTGGTCGGGTGGCCAACGCCGTCGGCTCGGTCGCCACCGTGACGAAGAGCGGTGACCTGCGGGGGCTCACCACCGCTCCCTGCGCCCAACCGGGTGCCATGTCCTGGATCGTGGGCGGCTCCATCGCGGCGGGCTCGTCGGCCGAGCTGCGTCTGACCAACCCCGGCGCCACCCCGGCGACGGTGAAGGTGAACCTCTACGGATCCATCGGCCGCCTGAGTCTGCCCAGTAACGGTGAGGTCACTGTCCCGGCAGGCGGTTCCTCCTCGCTGGTCCTGGAGACGAAGGGCAGCCAGGACCCACGCATCGCTGTGTCCATCGAGGCCGACGGGGGTTCCGTGGTCCCCACCCTCGTCACCGAGTCCCTCGATGGTGAGACCCCCGCCGGCACCGACGTCATCACCCCGGGAGCCGCCCCGGCCACCGACCTCGTGGTGCCCGGTGTGGAGATCGTTGAGCCGGCCACACAGGGCGAGGTTCCCGATGCCAAGACCGGCGCGGACTCCTCCGACACCCCGGCAGTGCGCATCGTCAACCCGGGACAGGCTCCGGCGACGGTGTCGGTGACCATGCTCGGCAAGGATGGTGCCCACCCCCTGGCCGGTGCGCAGTCGGTGACCATTGATGCGGGTTCCGTCTTCGACATCCAGCTGGCCGGCGTGGCCGCGGGTACCTACGGTGTGCAAGTCACCTCGAGTACACCGGTGGGAGCGGCGGTTCGCATGGTGCGCAGCGGCGGTGAGTACCCCGCGCGCTCCAAGGCCCTCGTTCACGATCAGGCCTGGGCACAGGCCGCCCTTCCCGGCGCTGCGGACTCCGGTCTGCTGGCGGTGCCACGCGCGGCCTCCCTGACCTCCTCGGTGACCGTGGCCAACAGCGGTCCCGCCACGTCTCTGACGCTGTCCTCCCTTGATGGCTCCTGGAGTCAGGACGTCACTGTCGCCAAGGGCAGCGCCGTCGTCGTTGAGGTACCGGCCAAGGTCGCCGCGGTCCGCCTGAGCGCTGCCGGCAGCTCCTCAGGACAGCCGCGCACACCCAGCGGACTGGCCGCCGCCACCATCGTCACGGCGCAGGCCGGGGGACAGCTGGCTGGGACGCTCATCTCGACGGTTCCTGCTCAGCCCGACGCCGCCGCTCAGGCCCAGCGCCGCATCCTCCTGGGCTGACGCAACGCCCCTTCTCGCTCCGCCGGCACTCCTCGCGCAGCCCAACGGAAGAACGGTAGGGCTCCGCAAAACCCGCCCGGCTCGGAGAAGTGCGCCGTCGGCTCACAGACTCGAGCCCGGGTCGATCTCCTCGGGGCGGCGTCCCAGCATGAGGGCGACCTGTTCGACGACGACGCGGCGCACCAGATCGGCCAGATCCGCCTCATCCGTGGCCCGAGAGGCCACTGGGCGCCGGTAGATGACGACCCGCGCCGGTAACCCCGCACGCGGTTCCGCCGTGAAGCCGCGCCCCAGCACCACCGAGCGCTCCCAGGGTGCAGGGTCGGAGGGCGGCACCTCCTCCACCGCGAACTGGATCTGGTCCACCGACGGCCAGCGTCTGGCCAGGTCCTGGGCTGCTTCCACGACGAGCTCATCGAAGCGTTCGGCTCGCGTACGCCAGGCCGGAAGGTTCGGCGGCAGAAGCGGACCGTGCAGCCCCCGGCCGTGACGATCACGACGCCTGCTCGGGCGCCGCGCCGGCATTGTGGCGGATCGCGGCGGAATCGGCCCGGGTGAGAAGGGAAACAGCTCAGTCACGTCAGCCAGCCTAGGCGCCGCCTGGATGACCGCCGGGCAACGGCACGGTAACCTGCGGGCGTGAGAAGAGTCCGACACTGCCGCAAGCCCGGCTGCGAGCGCCCAGCCGTGGCCACCCTGACTTCCGTCTACGCGGACTCCACCATTGTGCTGGGGCCACTGGCCACCGAGGCTCAGCCCGAGGCCTATGACCTGTGCGAGAAGCACGTCTCCTCCTTCACGGCGCCCCGTGGCTGGCAGATCATCCGCCTGGCCACCGAGTTCGAGCCCGCGCCCCCCAGCGAGGATGACCTCCTGGCCCTGGCCGACGCTGTCCGCGAGGCCTCCCGCGCCCCGCGACCGGCTGCCTCACCGGCCGAGCACCGCCCCCGGCCAGGCGGGATCATGCCGGCCTCCCTGACCGCCCCGCTGCCGCCCCCGCCGGAGGTCGCCGAGGACGAGATCCTACGGCGCGGCCACCTGCGGGTCCTGCGCGGACAGAAGGATGACGCATGAGCCATGACGCTCGCGTTCCCGGCCCCGACGAGCAGGGGCCGGTGCTCTCCTCCGTGCTGCGCTCCAGCCTGCGTTGCCCGTTGAGTGGGCAGGAGCTCGCTGACGGCGTCGACGACACCGGTCACCCGGTACTCATCTCCCCAGCCGTGGGTCTGGCCTACCCGGTGCGCGACGGCGTCCCGATCCTCCTGGTCCACGAGGCCCTGCGCGCTCCCGCGCACTTCTGACCCCCGGTACCGAGCCTGCTGGACGCAGCCCGTTCAGGTCCTGCCCCGCGAGGTCCAGGATGGAGCTGCTCAGTGGCGTCGGGCTTCTCGACCGACGCCGTAGGGCGGGCGCGCCATGTCTCGGAGCACATCCTCCTCCAGACGGCGGTCGCGGCTCTCCAGCACCAGCTCGCGGTTACGCCGTTCGGTGAGCACCGCGGCGAGGAACCGCTCAGGGTGCGTGCCCGCAGGAGGCGGGGGAGAGACGTAGTCCTGAACCTGGGATGCCAGCTCCATCCCCAGACGGTGGCGGGAGGCGGGCGTCAGGACCGAGGCCCGCTGCAGGAAGGTCCGGGCCGTCAGACTCAGCTCCCCCGGTAGAGCGCGCAGATCCGTTCCCGCCGCCCACTGCGTCAGCTCGGGGGGCATGAGCAGGGGCGGAGTAGCGGACGAGCGATTCCGGTCACGAACCACGTAGGTGCCGGCCAGCATGTCTCCGAACCGCTTGCCCCGTTTGGTGACGATACTGGCGCACAGCGCCGGTACGGCCCAGGTTGCCCAGATCTCGACGATGGCGAGCAGCGCGCGCACCAGGCAGTGGCGAAACCTCACGGTGCCGCCGTCGTCGCGCACCACTCGGGTCCCGGTCACCATACGGCCCAGGCTCCGACCTCTACTGAGCAGCTCGACGAGCAGGGGGATGACGACCATCCAGGCCAGCACGATCAGGGAGACGAGGACTCTGTACAGAGCGAGGTGCTCGGCCAGCGCCGACTCGGGGCCGGTGCCCAGGATCAGGGCCATCACCGCGAGGACGGACAGTAGACCGCCCAGCGAGTAGGCGGTGTAGTCGATGATCCCCGACATCATGCGGTTGACGGCTGTTGCCGGGATGACCTCTAAGGCGACGGCCTCACCGGTGACCATGAGCTCGCGCTCGATCATCCGCTCGGAGGATGTGGACGACTCGGTCACCATGACAGACTCCTTGCGTGGATCTTGATGCCTT
>ERZ773010.2102-NODE-2102-length-11940-cov-10.688094_pt1 | contig 11940 bp, 10 predicted proteins | sample MGYA00580842_ERZ773010 | MGnify/ENA primary metagenome ERZ773010 (study PRJEB29015, sample SAMEA2737982) | human oral metagenome | biome: human oral; feature: human-associated habitat; material: dental | place: China | collected 2107 ...
ACGAATCTTGGACGATTGGTATAGAAAGGGTATATAAAAAGTTGATTCATAATATAATACAGCGATGTAAAAAATGGTAAAAAGAAGGTTTCGAGGCGAAAGAAAAGAGAAGAGGTGATAGGCCTTAGGCCATAGGCACTAGGGGGGAGTATGACGAAAAAGGGAAAAGATAATTAGAGAATTAGCAAATTAGAAAATTAGGAAATTTGGAGGTTAGCAAATTTGTGGGAGAAGTTTAGTGGAAGTGTAGTGACGGAAAATCAAAAGAAACCTCCCCCTAGCCCCCTCGAAGAGGGGGAGTGTAGCGACGGAAAGGGAGAATGTGGAGACAGAAAAAGCAAAGGTATGATGGAAAAGTGTAATGGTAATCATTATTGGGTAGGGTATTTATGAGCTAATTTTACAAATTTGCTCGTTTGCTAATTATCTTCTACCTTTGCACTTTAAACTTGTGAAGACTAATAGCTATGAACACGTGGAACATCATCGTAGAGGGCTTTAATAAAGCTGAGGTTACCAAACACGAAAGTATTTTCAGCCTTGGAAATGGGGCTATGGGAATGCGCGCTAACTTTGAAGAGGACTATACGGGCGATACACTTCAAGGGAGCTACATCGGTGGGGTGTATTACCCCGATAAAACCCGAGTGGGCTGGTGGAAAAACGGCTACCCTGAGTACTTTGCCAAAGTGCTCAATGCGCCCAGCTGGATAGGACTACACATCAAAATAGACGGGGAACTATTAGACTTAAACACTTGTTTGGAGGTAAAAAACTTCCGCCGACAACTGAATATGAAAGAGGGTTGGTACGAGCGAAGGTTTACGGCTACACTTCCTAACGGTGTGGAAATTGCTGTAAAAGTAGTGCGTTTGCTCTCGTTGCGTTATGATGAAATAGGAGCTTTACGTTATGAGATTACACCTTTGAACGGTGATATTTCCTTAGAAATAGAAAGTTACTTAGACAGTGGTATTAAGAATAATGATGCTAACTGGGACGAGCATTTTTGGAATACTTTGGAAATCTCTTCGGAAAAAAACTGCGCTACTATACTTGCTGAAACTAAAAAGACAGCCTTTAAAGTGCAAACCTTTATGGAAAATCATCTTTTTATAGAAGGAAAAGAACTGAATATCAGTGGAAAAGAAAATAGAAAGGAGAACTATATAGGGTTGTGTTACAACTTAGAGGTTAATAAGAATGATGTTTTTTGTATTGAGAAGTTTGGGGGGTATTTGAGAGATGAAATGGAAAACATCCCCCCTATCACATACTCCGCTCTCGCGGACTTCCTTCAAAGGGGGAATGTAGCGATGGAAAAGGTACGAGACGCAGAGGTATTAACATTTGAGAGGTTATTGGAGATACAGAAAGAAGATTGGGTGGCGATATGGGAGACATCGGATATTGTGATTGAAGGTGATGAGAAAGCGCAACAAGGTATCCGGTTTAATATCTTTCAGCTCAATCAAACGTATCAGGGGAAGTATGCTCATTTGAACATAGGTCCTAAGGGTTTTACGGGTGAAAAGTACGGTGGTAGTACCTATTGGGATACTGAGGCTTATTGCCTGCCTTTTTATATGGCTACCAAAGGCGCGGAAGTAGCTCACAATCTGCTGTTGTACCGCTATAAACAGTTGCCACAAGCTATTGAAAACGCCCAGAAACTCGGTTTTACCGGCGGGGCTGCGCTCTACCCTATGGTAACGATGAACGGTGAAGAGTGCCATAATGAATGGGAAATTACCTTTGAAGAAATACACCGCAACGGGGCGATTGCTTTTGCGATTTATAACTATACCCGTTATACGGGCGATGAGTCGTACCTGAAAGAATATGGAATGGAAGTACTTATTGCTATTGCACGTTTTTGGGCACAGAGAGTCAATTTTTCAGAAGAAAAGAAACAGTACGTAATCTTAGGAGTGACAGGACCTAATGAGTATGAAAACAATGTGAATAATAATTTCTATACGAACTATCTCGCCTCTTGGTGTTTGAGTTATGCAGCGACTATGGCACTGAAATACAAGAGCGAAAAGCAATGGGTGACTATTAAAGAATTGAAGGAGTGGAGTGATATTGTGGAACATATGTACTTGCCTTATAGCGAAAAGTATGATGTATACTTGCAACAAGACGGTTTTTTGGATAAAGACCTCAAGCCTGTAAGTGCCATTCCTACTGGAGAGCGCCCGCTCAACCAACATTGGTCGTGGGATAGGATATTGCGTTCGCCTTATATCAAACAGGCAGATACGTTACAGGGGTTTTATTTCTTTGAAGAGCGATTTACCAAAGAACAACTCCAAAAGCACTATGAGTTTTATGAGCCTTTCACCGTACACGAGTCGTCACTCTCACCTTGTGTGCATAGTGTCCTCGCCTCGGCGTTAGGGAAGACAGAGGAAGCCTACGCACTCTACCTGCGTACAGCTCGGCTTGATTTGGACGACTACAACAAGGAGGTACACGAAGGGTTACACATCACCTCGATGGCAGGCACGTGGCTGAGCATTGTAGAGGGCTTTGCTGGTATGCGTGTAAAGAACGGTGCACTAACGTTTACGCCTCGCTTGCCTAAACAATGGAAGCGATTGTCGTTTAAAGTGATATTTAGAGGAGAGGTAAAAGAAGTGATTATTTAAATGACAAAAGATTACCTTCTTTATCTATATTTACCTCTCTGCCTTTCTTTATGAGGATATAGTAATAATCTTCCCATTCCTCATTGCTTTTAGTATAAGGTTCAGCCTGTTCGTATTCAAAAGGAATGATTGTATTACCGAGATTATCAATCATTCCCCACTTACCTTTATACTTCACCATTGCCTTTTTACTATCGTTGAAATCATCAGCGTCATCATATACAAAAGGCAATACTACTTTACCTTTAGTATTTAAATAGCCATACTTATTACCTTGTTTAGCACGCGCCAGACCACCGAAAAAGAGGTCTATTTCGTCATACCAAGGGGTGAGTGTTTCGTTATTAGTACTAAGAAGTTTCTTCTTATCATTGAGTTGTACAATAAAAACACCTTCGGAATACGAAATAAAATTATACTGAGCAGGAATGAGTTCTTCACCCGAAGGGCGTATCACCCCATATAAATTATTAATAGTAACATCATAAAAAGGTATTTCGGCAGAAGGGTAGATGTTGATATAATCATACTTCAAAGGTGCTACGACGGTACCTTCGGCATTTACGAGTCCGTATTTATTATCTTTTCTTACCATTGAAATTCCGTTTTGAGACGGATATACCTCATCGTATTTTCTGCGCCAATCGGTATTACAAGCCGTACAGAATAAAGCTAAAGTAATAATAAATAGTCTTTTCATAAGTGTATGTATTTTTAATGTTAGTATTTTATTTCTCTTTCTGTAAATCCTACGATATATCCATTGACGAATATAATGCGAGTAACCCAATTACCTTGCTTATCAAAAGTATGTTCAAACTTCTGGTTATTTACGCCGGTAGGAATACCTTTTTTATCATATGTATAATGCATTACATCGGGTTTGGTGTTTCCCTCAGCAATACTGCGTTCCACTACCCTACCCTCACGGTCGTAACGCACTGAGATGCGCATCTCGGTAGGTGGATTTCCTTCGGTTACCATTTTGAGCAAAGTGCGCTGGTTATTTTTATCAAACTCCTGGAATACCTTCGCTTTGCTATCGGGTGTTACTAAGAGACCTTCGGTAGGGTTACCGTTGGCGTCCCACTTGTTAAAAGTATAGGTTTGTGTAGGCGAAGCACTACCCTCCATCATTGTACGATAAGTTACTAAATGCCCTTGTTTATTATATTCATAGAGTCCTGTAGAACTCTGTATACCTCCGTGAGCCATTCTCAATATTTTTACTTGTAGAGGTTTTTGCTCAGCATTGTAAACATAGTCGTAACGCAAAGTAATACCACTGTATTTTTGTTCTAACTGCAAGGTATTTCCTTCTTCATTAAATTCATAATAATTTTCGGTTGCAAGACGTTTTTGTTTAAGATTACCTTGAAAGACGTCATAAGTACGTTCGACAAGAGCTTTTGCTTTACCATTAAGTTCTTTCTCCAAACGTGTAGCTGGAGTATTGATAATTTGTGCCATTCCGATAAAAGGAAATAACAACAGGATTAAAAACTTTTTCATACTGATATATTATTATTTTACGCCGACAAAGGTAATAAATATTTTTAAATAAAGCTATATATTCAATTCATAAATGTTCCACGTGGAACATTTATGAATTGGGGATTGGGAATTGATAATTAACAATTCATTTGTTTATCTGCTAATTTCTCACTACTTTTGCCACATACTTTTTACTTATATGAATCGGTTTATAGTAAACAGATATTTAGTGCCTAAGGGTTTTAGTGGTATTACCCTCTACCCTTTTATATTTACTAATGACCAAAAACTACTAAAAGATGTACAATTCATCAACCACGAACGCATACATTTAGCTCAGCAGCGAGAACTCTTGGTTATATTTTTCTATATATGGTATCTTGTGGATTTCATACTGAAATATATTAAGTATAAAGATAAGAAAAAAGCTTACCAAAATATCATCTTTGAACGTGAGGCCTACGAGAATGATTACAACCTTGAATATTTAAAGAAGAGAAAAACGTTTGCTTTCTTACGAGGAAAGAGGTAACAAGTAAAAGATAAAAAGTAAGTATATAAGAAATGTTCCACGTGGAACATTTTCAATTGATAATTCACAATTGATAATTGACAAGTAGTAACTAACGACTAAACACTAACAACTAATGACAATTAAAGATTACAGCATATCACAAGAGGATTTCACTCTCGTATATGATTCATTATTAAAACTTTACCGCACTACTCCCCTACCTAATGATCTTAAAAAATACTATGAGAGTGAGGATTATATTTCGCATACAGACAGTCGCAAAACACTATTTGATAAACTCTACCAATGGGTGAAAAGTTATAACTTAAAACATAAAATAAAACTCATCAAACAATACAAAAAAGGAAATGTTCGTCTGCTTGATATAGGTGCAGGTACAGGCGACTTTGTGCGTAGTGGTAAAGAGTGTGCACATTGGGAGACTATGGGCATAGAGCCCAGCGAGAAAGCACGTACCAAAGCAAAAGAAAAAGGAGTTTTGTTACAAGCTGATTTTAGTAACCTCCTCCCCCACTCTTTTGATGTGATTACTATGTGGCACGTATTGGAACACGTACCCGATATAACACAAGAAATACAGCTCATCAGTAACTTACTGAAAGAAGACGGTTTAGCTGTTATAGCTGTACCTAATTATCGTTCGTGGGACGCACAGCATTACGGAGCCTACTGGGCAGCTTATGATGTGCCCCGACACTTATGGCATTTTTCTAAGGATAGTATCGAACAGCTTTTTGCCAAAGAAGGTTTTGAGTTACTTGCCACCCACCCTATGCTTTTTGACGCCTTTTATGTGAGTATGCTTTCCGAGCAATATAAAACAGGAAAGAAACATTTTCTTAAAGGTTTCATCAACGGAGTACGTTCAAATTATTATGGTTGGAGGAAAGGAGAGTACTCATCGCAGATTTATGTTTTAGGTAAGAAATAAGAGGTAAGAGTTAGAAATTGTCTATTTTTTTATATTTCTGAAGCTAAAAATAGTAAAAACTTAAAATAAGACGTTTTTATAAGACTTCTCAACTATTAACCTATACTTTATTACTTTTTAAAAAATAATACTTAAAACAAGCTGTAATAAAGTCAGTTTTAATAAAGTACATTTATAGAAGATTGTTTCTGATATAGAATAAATTTATACAAGGTAAAAGAAGATAGTAAAATGTTTCACGTGAAACAAGGTGTAATGAATAGTGACGAAAGAGGGTATTTTCACTTTTTTAGTAACAAAATTAAAAAATATTTCTTTTACACGTAAAACTTTCTTACTTTTGCCACGTAATTCAAATTAAACATTATAAAAATGAAAAAACTCATCTTAACAGGCGTAGCACTGCTCGCCCTTACTGCTTGTACCGACAAGGTGGCGTTTGTAGATAACTCTAAACTTCTAAACGACTATCAAGAAAAAAAAGACATCGAGGCAAAACTAAAAGGACAAATTAGTGCCTACGAACGAAAACGCGACAGTATTTCAATGGCGTTCCAAACTGAAGCGCGTGCTTTCGACGCTCAGGCTAAAACTCTCCCTCAGAACGTAGCTCAGAAAAAATACAACGAACTGATGCAAAAAAGCCAAATATTGCAACAACATTTGCAACAAGAGGAACAAAAAATACAAATGGAAAGCCAAACTCAAATGGATTCTTTACTTAGCAAAGTGAAGAAAAACATTAAAGAATATGGCAAACAAAAAGGCTATACCTTTATCCTTGGTGCTAACGACGGCGGTAGCGTACTCTATGGTGCTGATAACAAAGATATTACTAAAGAAGTTACTGAATACTTGAACAATCAATATAAATCAGGTAAGAAGTAATAAGGCCACAGGCATTAGGTCATAGGCAATAGAAAATAGACTTTGTCAAGAGGTAAAGACCCGTGTGGCTTACAACTTTTGACAAAGTTTTTTATACACTACTTGTGTGAGTTGTACTTAATCAGTTAATTGTAATACGTTAGGAAAGAACGCTTGGAGTATCAGGAAAACTCCAAAGACTAACAATATAATGCTAATCGCGCGTTTAATTTTGTAAATATGAAAAGCAGTAAGTCGGTTTTTAAGTTTCTTAGCAATGAGAATTTTAAAGATATCTATTGCAAAGTAAACTAAGATAATAGAAGTAAAAAACACTAATATTCTACTAGCATTCATATCAAGCTTAGGACCAAAAACAATAATAATTCCCAACCAAAAACCCAAAACGCCTATGTTGATAAAATTCAGTAGAAAACCTTTAATAAAGAGAGCTACATAGTTCACTTTTTCAGCTACTTGCAAATAGGCATTCTCTTTGTTATCTATTGTTTTCTTGAAGTCTTTTTTCAGTTTGATAAACGAGATAAGTCCGTAAGCTATCATTATGAGTCCGCCGGCGAAGAAGAGCTTAGGGTCGTCCTTAATTTCGCGTAGCAAACTGCTAGTAGTGAAATAGACAATGAGAATGAAAACAGTATCTGCCAGTACTACCCCTGAATTGAAAGCAATAGCTGCCCTAAATCCTTTAGTAATGGCTGTTTCCAGCAATACAAAGAACACAGGACCTATGGTAAAAGCTAACAACAAGCCCAAAGGTAATGCAAGCAATACATCCGCAAACATCTATTTCTACCTAAAATTTGATTAACTGCACAAAAGTACTAAAAAACTGCTGAATTACAAAAAATAAGGGAGAAGTTTTTAGTACCTCTCCCCTACTCTGTTGGTTTTGTGATAATTATTAACTATGGCCTAATAACCTCATTTATTTGTTTGAGAGTTTCTTCATCTTTCAAATCAACCAATTCATCAAGATCTTTAGAAAGATAAAAAGCTCTTACATCAGGTACATAGACCATATAAGTCTTGCAAACAGTTCCACAACCACCAGCTTCAGCACAATCGTAAAGCAGCTTTCCACAACTATAATCTCCATTACAACCCTTTGTCCAATCTCCACCTTTAGCCCCTGTACAAGATACTGTATATGTCTCTTTGTCAGAGCGAGAAGCTTGTTGCTCTTCATATTTACCAGCAACGTCAAAACCTACACCCCAACTTGATTCAGCAATGATACTTGACAAGAAAGTGATGGTATTGTCATCTTTGTTTAATTTGTATGAGACAAGTAATACTTTCTCATTTGGAACAAAGTCTACTGATTTCTCTGATACAGTTTCAAAGAACTCCTTATAAGTCATTGACTTATTTTGCAAATCTTGCAATGGATTTTGATTTTTATCCTTAGAGCAAGATATAAAGGCTATGCTTAAGCATACCGTTAGAAATGAAAATTTAAATATTTTTTTCATAGTGAAAAATTTTAAATTTAAACTAAAATTCTCCTTCAACTTTTGATGAGACTAATTCATCAATATTAGCTGATATATAAAAAGCTTTTATATCTGGAACATAAACCATATTAGCTTTACAAACAGTTGCGCATCCTCCTTGATTCAAACAATTTTTAACTACACTTAAACAACTATATGCTTCACATTTTTTACTCCATCCTTTATCACAAGTTACAATATAATCATACTTTCCTCCTCCACGAGAAGCTTCAAGCTCGTAATGCTTAACTATAGCATCCCAAACTACTTTTTCACTGGGAAAAGCCTCAGTACTTGACAATAAAGTAATAGTCTCATCTTTCGCATTAAATTCGTAAGAGATAAAAAGTACCTTATCTTCTGGAACACTTACTTCTTTTTCTGAAACAGTTTTAAAGAAGTCTTCATAAGTCATTGACTTATTTTGCAAATCTTGCAATGGATCTTGATTTTTATCCTTAGAGCAAGACACTAACGCTACTATAAAACATAGCATAAACAACGAAATCTTTATGAGTCTTTGCATACTAATTTTTTTAGTTAAAAAAATACTTCTTTTGCACGTTCTTTTTATGAAGACAGTAACCCGTAGCTCAGTTAGGGGAAGTTATTTTTAAGGAAAAATTCTCACTATATTTTGTTTATAGAAGAAAACAACAAAATATATCTCCAAAGGAAAGAATATCAATATCAGTCATAGGCATAGAGATTAGGATTAGTTGAGGCAAAAGTACATCATTTTTATATAATTTCCAAATATATTGTAACTTTCAAGAAGGTGTCCGAAAAGTTTTATTTATATGGGCGTTTGCAGCACATACCCAGCTATCGCTGGCTTTCCTACATAACATACTTCAAAAATTATTGATAATCAGAGTAATCAACTTTGGCAAAGTGTGAAACTTTGGCAAAGTGTAGTGACGAGCCGTACGGGCAAGAAACTTTGGCAAAGTATACGATGCAAAAACTGCTTGTTGTGCTACGACTACGACTAATCAATCAGTTCAAAGTCTAATTGTTTTTTCATCAGGTCGGTGTTTTTCACACGTATCATTACTTCATCGCCAAGCTGATACATTTTGCCAGTGGCTTGTCCTACCAAGGCATATTGTTGTTCGTCGAAAGTGTAATAATCGTCTTTAATGTCGCGAGCGCGTACCAATCCTTCGCATTTGTTTACGGTAATTTCTACATAAATACCCCATTCGGTTACACCCGAAATCACTCCTGCAAACTGCTGGTTTTTATGCGCTTCCATATATTTCACCTGCATATACTTGATAGAATCACGCTCAGCTGAGGCTGCTAAACTTTCCATTTGTGACGAGTGTTTGCATTTGGTTTCATATTCGGCTTCGGGTTGTGAGGGGGCGCCATCTAAATAGAGTTGCAAAAGACGGTGTACCATCACATCGGGATAACGGCGTATAGGCGAGGTGAAATGGGTATAATAATCAAACGCTAAACCGTAATGTCCTATGTTTTTAGTAGTATAAGTAGCTTTTGCCATTGAACGTATTGCCAAGGTATCGACTAAATTTTGTTCTTTCTTTCCTTTTACTTCTTCTAAGAGATTATTAAGCGAATCGGTAGTGGTTTGGCGGTTTTTCAAATCTAAACTATAACCAAATCGGTTAATAACTGTGTTGAACTGTTGTAGTTTCTCGGCATCGGGTTCGTCGTGCACACGGTATACGAAAGTCTTTTTCATTTTGGCTACATACTCAGCTACCTTTCTGTTAGCCAAGAGCATAAACTCTTCAATCAGTTTGTTAGCTTCCTTACTTTCTTTGAAATATACGCCTGTAGGGTTGCCATTCTCATCGAGGTCGAACTTCACTTCTACCTTATCAAAAGTAATAGCTCCCAAACGCATACGTTTACTGCGAAGTTTTTCGGCTAAGGTATTGAGTGTGAGAATAGCATCTACTACCTCAGCAGGTACTGAGCGCTCTTTATCGGTAATGGAAGTTTCGGCAGGAATGGTGTACCCCTCCCCTACTTTGGCTTGCTCTATTACTGATTGTGCTTCTTCGTAAGCAAACCTAAATGACGAATGTGTTACAGTGCGTCCTATCCAAATATTTACCACTTCGGCTTTCTTATTCATCTCAAACACTGCCGAAAAAGTGTATTTATCTTCATCGGGGCGGAGTGAACAAGCGAAGTTACAGAGTATTTCAGGTAACATTGGCACTACCCTATCTACCAAATACACAGAAGTAGCGCGGTTATATGCTTCCTCGTCTAATATAGTGCCTTCTTTCACGTAGTGCGATACATCAGCAATGTGTACTCCTATCTCGTAGTTACCATTCTCTAACACTTTAAACGACAACGCATCATCAAAGTCTTTTGCGTCGCGAGGATCGATAGTGAAAGTGAGAGTTTCACGCATATCACGACGACGGGCAATCTCCTCATCAGTAATAGAAAAGTCTAACTTTTTAGCAAAAGCTTCTACCTCTTCTGGATAAGTGTAAGGCAAACCGTATTCGGCTAAGATAGAGTGCATTTCGGTAGTTTGTTCCCCTGGTTTACCGAGTATCTGCTCCACTACCCCCATAGGAGAATCGCTTTTATCTTTCCAATCTTCTATGCGTACAATTACACGGTCGCCGTCCTGAGCGCCATTGAGTTTGTCTTTCAACACAAAGAAATCAGTATACATACGGGCATCGGTAGGGACGACAAAGGCAAAGTTCTTGTGCATTTGCACAGTACCTACAAAGCGCACTTTGTTACGTTCTAACACCTTACTAATCTCTCCTTCCATCTTATTGCGATTTCTAAAACGAGGAAATACATACACTTCCACCAAATCGCCGTGGAGGGCTTTGTTTAGAAAATTCTGTGCTACAAAAATGTCGTTGTCTAAACCATCAACTATTACATAACCATTACCGCGCGCACTCACATCAAGCGTACCTACATAATAGTGTTGCATAGGGATAGCTTGGTACTTTCCACGGTCGATTTCTACAATGCGTTTTTTTTCTTTCAGTTGTACGAGTTGTTTCACCAACATATCACGACGTGGTGCATCGGTAATGTGGAGTTTGGCAGCGATTTGCTTGTAATTAAAGCTCTCTTCGGGGTGTTCTTGTAACACCGAGAAAATCGCTTTGATAAGCTCTTGCTTGTTGCGTTTAGCTAAACTCTTATTCTTTTTAGGTTTTCCTGATTTGCCTTGTTTTTGAGTTTTATTTGTTTTTTTCATATTGCAAAAGTAAATATTTTTGAGTTATCAACAATCACCAAATTATAAATTGAAAAAGATTTCTTTCTAAAAAAAGAAGGGTTATTATTATGATGACGTTCATAAGAGGGATAAAATTAGGCTGAAAAACTTGCTTTTTTCAGTTTAAGGATATTATGATTAGTTATCAACAATAAAAAGTGATTTACAGTTTTTTAAATGAATATTTTAAGCAAAATTGTTGATAACTCTTTTTGATATTATGCACAACTTTTTGTTGAGAACTTTTCATTGGGCAGATTGTTCATAACTGACAAAAAGTAGTGGATATTTTATAAGAAATAAATTTGCTTTTTTCATCTTCATTTTTGTATACACAGAAAACATAAAAGAGCAAATATTTTAGTGTTTTTTCTTCCTCAAGTTATGCACAATTTAAGAATGGACAATGAACAATACCGATAAGGATAATGAACAACACTTAAATAAAAAAAATAGGAACGAATATTATCCGTTCCTACTTTAAAAAAAATTGAATATCTCCACAATGAACTATACTTCTTCTTGATCTTTCAAGTGCTGAATGTATTGTGCTTTTTGGATTTCGGCTCTTCTGCGTACAGAAGGTTTAGTGAAATGTTGTCTTTCACGTAGTTCACGTACTACACCTATACGGTCGAATTTGCGTTTATAACGTTTTAAAGCTTTATCGATGCTTTCTCCGTCTTTTAAAGGAATTATTAACA
>ERZ773010.2107-NODE-2107-length-11930-cov-3.241347_pt1 | contig 11930 bp, 11 predicted proteins | sample MGYA00580842_ERZ773010 | MGnify/ENA primary metagenome ERZ773010 (study PRJEB29015, sample SAMEA2737982) | human oral metagenome | biome: human oral; feature: human-associated habitat; material: dental | place: China | collected 2107 ...
CTGGTCGAGCTTCAGTACCGCCTTTAATCTCTATGTCTATGGTCTGCCCGATGGCACGGTGCTGCGCGCATTGCTCTTCTACCGACTGAACTACTGGGTCATGCACTACGTCTTCATCTTTCTGCTCGGGGGATATATTGCTCTCCATTTCGATACGTTCCGCGCGTGGATGCTGCGTCATACGACGCAGCTCTATGCATGCGGCATCATGAGTCTAGCCGCCCTCCTCGCGTGGTATTATAAGCTGATCCTCGCAGACGGCTATACACCACTTGAGGCAATCTACACGGCGCATCAGCTCTCACCGCTCGGCATCCTCTACACGATCGGCGCATCGCTTGCGCTTTTTGCCTTCTTCACGCACCTGAAAGCGGAGAGTCTACTGGGACATATATTCCAGCTGCTCGGCAAACATTCCTACTTCATCTACCTTGCGCATCCGCTTGCCATTACCTACCTGCTCATGCTCGTGCATGCGGGTGGATATGTACTGACTGCGCCCGTCGCTCTCGTGATGTATGCGGCAACACTCCTGCTGACGCTCATATCAGCTGTGATGGTACGCAGTATCGGCACGCGCGTACCGCTGGTAAATGAACTGACGATCGGACTAAGGCAAAGAAAATAAACGAGGCTGCTGCAATGAAGCGAAAATCTTCATGCAGAGCCCCTTCTTTATGCCTTTGCACACGCTCCCCGTCACTATGGGGAGTTTTTATCTACTGCAGCCGATGCAGCGCCTCCTCCGCCATCCGCGCAAGGTAGCGCGCCGTCTGCGGAATCGCCGCAGGATCGACACTGAACTGCGGATGGTGATTCTCAGGGCCGACGCCCGTGCCGACGAAGGCAAAGCACGTCTCCATCGTCTCCTGATAGTAGGCGAAGTCCTCGCCTGCCATCCACGGCACAGCCTCGACGACGGCAAAGTCCGTTGCCGCTGCGATCTCCCTTGCGAGTGCACTCCACCGCGCCGTATTCACGACGGCGGGCGGCCCTGCCGTCCACTCGATCTCGGCACGCCCGCCGAACGCCGCTGCGATTCCATCTGCGAGTTCCTCCATGCGTGCCTTGACGAGCACGCGGTCGTCCGCGTCGAAGAGGCGGATCGTTCCCTCCATCCACGCCCGCTCGGGCAGGACGTTCCACGTCGTCCCCGCATCGATGTGCGTCACACTGACGACGGCAGGACGCAGCGGGCTGACGCTCCGCGCCGCGATGGTCTGCGCCGCCGTCACGAACTGCGCCGCCATAACGATGGGATCGCCCCCCCGATCAGGCTGCGCCGCATGTGTGCCGACACCATGAAAGGTGAGCGTAAATTTATCCACGGATGCCATCATCCCGCCCGCGCACAGGCCGATCGTCCCGACGGGGTAGATGGGACGCGCATGGATGCCGAAGATCGCTGCCGCACCGTCGAGTGCTCCCGTATCGAGCACTGTGCGCGCACCGCCCGGTGCTTCCTCTGCGGGCTGGCAGACAATGTAAACCGTCCCCATGAGATGCGCCTCGCGCTCCTTGAGGAGGAGCGCCGCCGCGAGCACCGATGCCATGTGAAAATCATGCCCGCAGGCGTGCATTTTCCCCGCATACTGCGATCGATACGGCAATCCCGTCTCCTCCTCTACGGGCAAGGCGTCAATGTCCGTGCGCAGGACGACGATGGGTTTTTGCCCCGTACCGAGTACGGCGATGAGTCCCGTCGCGAGCGGCAGATCGAGGATGCGGATGCCCGCCCGCGAAAACGCCGCCCGCAGATATGCCGTCGTCTCCGTCTCCTCATAGGCGAGCTCCGGATGCGCGTGCAGCCACATGAACGATGTACGCGCCGTCTCCATGATTGCGTTCTCGGTCATACGTCACCTCATTCCATCAATGAAACGGGCTGCTGCACAAAACGATTTCGCTTCATGCAGCAGCCCTATGCCGAGACATCTCTGTCGAGATGCCTCTTTGCTCTTACAGTCCGGCTTCCTTCTTCAGCGCATCCGCCTTGTCCGTCTGCTCCCACGGCAGCGCGACATCCGTGCGGCCGAAGTGGCCGTATGCCGCCGTCTGGCGGTAGATGGGACGGCGCAGGTCGAGCATCTTGATGATGCCTGCAGGACGCAGATCGAAATGCTTCTGCACGAGCGCGACGATCTTCTCCTCGTCCACCTTGCCCGTGCCGAACGTCTCCACCATGATGGAGACAGGCTGTGCAACGCCGATAGCATAGGCAAGCTGGATCTCGACGCGATCTGCAAGCCCCGCCGCGACGATGTTCTTCGCGACGTAGCGCGCCGCATACGCCGCACTGCGGTCAACCTTCGTGGGATCTTTGCCCGAGAACGCGCCGCCGCCGTGACGCGCCCAGCCGCCATAGGTGTCGACGATGATCTTGCGCCCTGTGAGACCGGAGTCGCCGTGCGGGCCGCCGACGAACTTGCCCGTCGGGTTGACGAAGTACTTCGTCTCCGCACGCAAAAGTTCTGCGGGAACGATCTCCTTGACGACCTTCTCGATCATGTCCTTGCGGATGGTCGCGAGATCGGTCGCCTCATCGTGCTGCGTCGAGATGACAATAGTGTCCACATAGACGGGCTTGCCGTCCTCATAGGCAACCGTCACCTGCGTCTTTCCGTCCGGCCGGAGGTAGGGGAGCACGCCGCTCTTGCGCACGTCCGTGAGACGGCGTGCCAGCTTGTGCGCAAGCACCGTCGTGAGCGGCATATACTCGGGCGTCTCGTTCGTCGCATAGCCGAACATCATGCCCTGGTCGCCCGCACCGATGGCCTCGGCTGCCTCCATATCCCCTTCACGCGATTCGATTGCACGGTCAACGCCCTGCGCAATATCCGGAGACTGCTCGTCCAGTGAGACGAGGATACCGCAGGTATCGGCATCAAATCCATAGTTTGCGTTCGTATAGCCAATCTCACGTACGGTCTGACGGATGATCTTCGGTATGTCCGCATAGCAGGACGTCGAAATCTCACCGACAACATGCGCCTGCCCCGTGGTGACGAGTGTCTCACAGGCAACGCGCCCCATCGGGTCCTGCGCAAGAATCGCATCGAGTATGCTGTCAGAAATCTGGTCAGCGAGTTTGTCGGGATGACCTTCGGTCACAGACTCGGACGTGAACAGCATTTTTTTCATTGAGTAACCTCCCTCGTTTTAGAGAACCATGGTTCCCTCTAAAGCCCCTCATCAGAGAAATGAGCTCCCTGCGCAAGAAAAAGCCTCCCTATTTTTAAGATAAGGGAGGCTTGCTGCCGCTCTCATCTCATAGGCTGCTCCACCTAAAGGAATTGGCACCGTTGACTGAAACGTCATGGTTGCCGCAGCTTCATCGGGCCATTCCCTCCACTGCTCTGGATGAGGTATATTCTCTGCTATGCCTTGCATTGTAACGAATACATGACAGGTTGTCAAGGACTATTTTCACCTGAGATGCTGAAACACTTCCTCCAAGCGATCCAAAATCACCCCCGCAAGTGCCGCCTTTGCCATCAGCGGGTGATCCTCTGATCTGCCGTCTGCATAGAAAATCTTTACATGATTTGTCGAAACGCCAAAGCCCGCATCCTTCTCTGCGACATTGTTGGCCACGATAAAGTCGAGGTTCTTCTTCGCACATTTGCCGCGCGCATAGTCTTCAACGTTCTCCGTTTCTGCCGCAAAGCCGATGAGAATTTGACGGTTCTTTTTCTGCCCCAACTCATAGAGGATGTCAGGGTTGCGCGTGAGGGTCAGCGTCAGCGCTCCATCAGACTTTTTGATTTTCTGCGCGGCGACCTCTGCGGGACGGTAGTCGGCGACAGCAGCCGCCTTGATCACCGCATCCACGGCATCGTATTCTGCGAGCACCGCAGCGTGCATATCGCGTGCACTGCGCACATCCACACGGCGCACGCCCGCAGGTGTTGTGAGATGTGTCGGGCCCGCCACAAGAATGACCTCTGCACCGCGCCGTGCTGCCTCCGCCGCAATTGCAAAGCCCATACGCCCTGTCGAACGGTTGCCAATGTAGCGTACAGGGTCAAGCGCCTCCTCCGTACCGCCTGCCGTCACGAGAATGCGGCGCCCCGTGAGGCTCTCTGCCGCGGTAAAGTACCGCTCAATGGCAGCAACAAGCACGGTGGGTTCCGGCAGACGCCCTGCCCCTGTCGCACCACAGGCAAGCAATCCCTCTGCCGGCGGGATGATCTGTGCACCGCGTGCGCAAAGGCGTGCCGCATTCTCCTGTGTCACAGGGTTCTCCCACATGGCCGTATTCATCGCAGGCGCGATAAAAAGAGGCGCACGTGCTGCAAGTACCGTCGTTGTGAGCATATCATCGGCAATCCCCGCCGCCGCCTTGGCGATAAAGTTCGCCGTTGCGGGCGCAACGAGTACGAGTTCAGCAAGCTCCGCGAGTGCAATGTGCTCGACATGGTGGTGCGTCACCTCTGCCCACATCGTCGCCGCGACGGGCTGCCCCGTTACCTCGCGAAATGTAAGGGGCGCAACAAAGGACGCCGCTGCCCGTGTCATGATGACATGTACCTCGGCACCCGCCTTTTTCAGACGGCTGGCAATCTCTACTGCCTTATAGGCAGCAATCCCGCCCGTAACCCCGAGGACGATCCTGCGGTCTGTAAGTGCGCCCACCGTCAAATATGCTCCTTGTAGAGATCATAGCTGATCTTTCCCTCGGCAATCTCCTCAAAGGCATTTGTTACATTCTTTGTGGAACGCGCCCTTTCAGACTTAATGGGGTCGCCCTCTAAAATTTGGCGCGCGCGTTTTGCCGCAAGGACAACGACACCGTAACGGCTGTCCACCTTTGTCAACAATTCATCTGTAGAAGGATTCACCATGCCGATTTCCACATTCGTTTTCATCACTGTACCTCAATTCATTGATGTTCCATCAAAACTCAAACTGTGTAAAGTCCCGATCTGCACGGAACCGCTCTGCCGCAAGGATGGTCTGAACACGCGTCGTCGCCTCTGCGACTGTATCATTCAGAACGGCGTAGCGATACCGCATACCGAGCCGGATCTCATCACGTGCTGCGGCAAGGCGAACGGCAAGATCTTCCTCTGTTTCCGTCCCACGTCCCGTAATGCGTCGGCGCAGCTCCGCGAGAGAGGGCGGCAGGAGAAAGATGAATGTGCCGTCCGGGCAGCGCTCCATCACACGCAGTGCGCCCTGCGTATCAATTTCCAGCAGGATGTCCTCCCCCGCTGCACGCCGCTCCTCAATGGGCCGCAGCGGCGTACCATAGTAGTTGCCATAGACATCAGCATACTCTAGGAAGGCTCCGTCCGCAATCATGGTTTCAAATGTCTCACGCGTACAAAAATAATACTCGCGCCCGTCCTGCTCGCCCATGCGCAGCGGGCGTGTGGTTGCGGAGATAGAGTAGGCAATATTCGGCTCGCGCCGAAGCAGTTCCTTGCAGATCGTCCCCTTGCCCGTACCGGATGCACCGGAGAGAACGATCAAGAGCCCCTTTTTCATTCCACATTCTCCTTTATGCCTCCGCTCATGCGGTTTGCAGCAGTTTCCGGCTGAAGTGCTGAGAGCACAACATGTCCGCTGTCCATGATAATGACGGCACGCGTCTTGCGCCGATAGGTTGCGTCAATGAGACGCCCCGCCTCCCGCGCCTCCTGCACAATCCGCTTCACCGACATAGAGTTTGGCGAAACGATGGCGATGATGCGCCCGGCGCAGACAATGTCCCCAAAACCGATATTGACGGGTCTGATCTCCATGCTTTACTCCAAATTCTGCACCTGCTCACGCAGTTTTTCGACTTCATTCTTCATCGCCACGACGAGCTGCTGCGCGGCAGCATTGTTTACCTTTGCGCCAATCGTATTCGTTTCACGATTGATCTCCTGCAAGAGGAAATCAAGCCGCCGCCCAACGGGCGCATCTTCAGCGAGTATCGCACGGAACTGTGCAAAGTGGCTCCCGAGGCGCACAAGCTCCTCTGTTGTATTCACCCGATCAGCATAGAGGGCTGCCTCCTGCACAAGACGCGTTTCATCGGGCATGACCTCTCTAAACTCTGCGAGAAGTTCTGTAAGACGGGCACGGTAGTCCGATACAATCTGCGGTGCAATCTCCTTCATCTGTGCCGTCTGCATCTCAAGGCGCTCGATGCGCACTACAAAATCACGAGCGATATGAGCCCCCTCTGCAAGACGCATCACATCGAGTGCATCAAGCGCCTGCCGCACGGCATCTAAAAATACTGTACGCGCAGGGGAAATATCCGCGTCCTCTCTGATTTCAATGACACCGTCATATCCTGCAATGAGTGGGACATCATCCCGCGGCGGCGCCCCAACCGCACACGCCACCTGCTTCAGTGCTGCATGATAGGCACAGGCAAGTGCCTCATTCACATACACTTGATAGTGTTTCCTGCTGTGATCCTCGATGGACGCAAAGACATCGAGTTTCCCACGCGCAACACGTGCACGAATTTCCTCCCGTAAATCCTGCTCCCATGCGCCAAATGCACGCGGCATATGCGGTGCAATCTCCAAAAAGCGCTGGTTCACTGCCTTAATCTCAACCGAAATACGGTAGTCCTCTGTCTCTGCAATGGCCGCCCCGTAGCCGGTCATGCTTCTGCGCTGCATGCTGCTCATACAGCCCCCTGCCAGACACCGGTAAAGACAGGCTCCGCGGGCCCCGTCATAAAAATATGTCCATCCGCATGCCACGCTACATGAATTACGCCGCCATCCACCTCAATCTGTGCCGCACGATCGAGCACATCGTTCAGCACCCCCGCGGCAAGCGTCGCACATGTCCCCGTCCCACACGCAAGCGTGATGCCCGCACCGCGCTCCCAGACGCGCATCCGCGCGTGCGTTCGGCTCCTTACCTCAACGAATTCCGTGTTGATCTTCCGCGGAAACATCTCATGCTGTTCAAATTTTGCGCCGAGTTCTGCAAGAGGAAATCCCTCTGCATCCTCCACAAAAATCACGCAATGGGGATTCCCCATCGAAACGCAGGTCATGGCATACTCCTTGCCATCGACCGTAATCGGCTGCGCCACGACGCGCTCCGCACCAAAGCCCGCCACGGGAATCGCATCCCCCATGAGCACAGGCATGCCCATATCGACCTCGACCGCCGTCACCGCACCATTTTCGCGCACGATGCGCGGCACCATGATCCCTGCAATCGTCTCAACGGTAAACTGTTCCTTCCTCACGCGGCCATAGTCATAAAGATAACGCGCAAAGCACCGAATGCCATTGCCGCACATCTCCGGCTCTGTCCCATCCGGGTTGAACTCACGCATACGCACATCTGCCGTCTTTGAGGGACAAACCACCATCAATCCGTCCGCGCCGACACCGAAATGCCGGTCGCACATACGCACGGCGAGTGCTGCAAAATCCACAGGCGTTTCTTCCAGAAAATCCACAACGATAAAATCATTGCCGCAGCCCTGCCACTTCGTAAACTCCATACGTTCCCTTGCCCTCCGTCTGCTGAATCTTCGTGTATTGTACTATGAAACCCCCGCATGTGCAAGGCGCATATCTTGCCTATTGTCCGATCAGTGTGTATAATTTTGTATGGAGGGTAACAGCCATACGGAACGTCAAAGTGAACCTTAGTGGAGCAGACCGCAGCCATGTCGGCCCATAAGCGCACGATCACCTACGTAACAAGGCATTCGCGTGATGTTCGTATGGCGTTTTCATAGAACTTTTGTAAAGAATGGTGATACGATGAGCCTTGACGGATTCTCCATGTCGGCGCTTGTGCGCGAACTAAGCAGCACGCTAACAGGCGGCCGCATCGACAAGATCACACAACCGAATAAGCAATCCATTGTCCTGTCCATCCGTCAGCCGGGAAAAAATCTGCTCCTCTATATCAACACAAATGCCTCCAATCCATCCGCCCATCTCATCGAAACGGCCCCCGAAAATCCACCCGAACCACCGACATTCTGTATGCTGCTGCGCAAACATCTCGAAACGGGGCGCATCGCCGCCATCCGGCAGGAGGGCCGCGACCGCATTCTGCATATGGACATTGACGTCATCGCGGGCGGCGGGCGTATCGTCACACGTACACTGACCCTCGAACTCATCGGCAAGTACAGCAACATCATTCTCACCGAGGACGGCATCATCATCGAAGCGCTGCGTCGCATCGGAGAAAACACGAGCCGGGTACGCACCGTGTTCAAGGGACTTTCTTACACCCTCCCGCCCACACAGGACAAATGCGACCTCTGCACAGCAGACATCGCAGACATCATCAAACGCGTACAGGATATGGCAGATGTAAAACTATTTCAGGCACTCATCGGCACGGTTCTGGGCTTTGGCCCCATCTCTGCAAAAGAGGTCTGCCATCTTGCGGGACTGTCGCCAAACATTCAGGCAGCCGAACTTAGTGCAGCGGACTTTAATGCACTCTCCTGCGCACTCTCCGAAATCCGCACATGGATGGAGCACCCCGCCCCCTCCCTGCGTCTGGACGCAAACGGAAAAGTGACGGCAATGGCGGCATTTCCCTTGACGGAACGCCCCGATGCGAAGCGCCTCTCCTATCCCACGGTCAGTGCTCTCATGATAGACGCAGACAGGCGGCTCGGCAGCTACGTCATTCCCGACCGTGAACGCTTCCGCCGCCTCGTACGTACAGAGCTGCACCGCGCCCGTGAAAAGCATGACAAATTGGCCGCAGAAATTGCCGCCGCCGAGAACGCCGAAGAACAGAAGATCTGTGCCGATAATCTAATGACCTATCAGTATGACCACAAAGACCATGCCGATGACGCGATTACAGTTGCCAATATTTACAGTGAGACAGGGGATACGCTCACCATCCCGCTCGACCGCAAACTGACCATCATCCAGAACATGCAGGCATATTACAAAAGATATGACAAGCTCAAACGTGCACAGCAGCTCCTTACCATTCAGCAGGAGCGCTGCGCGGCAAGCATCCGCCATCTCGAAAGCATCGAATCATCCCTCGACTCCTCCACACGTCTCGCCGAGATTGCGGAAATTGAGGATGAACTCATCCTCTCGGGCTATCTTCATGAGAAACTAAAAAAACGCAGCAAAGACCGCCGTGCGCATCCATTCTCCTTCACTGCACCCGACGGCACAGTGATCCTCATCGGCAAGAACAATATGCAAAACGACATGCTCACGTTTAAGACCGCAGCGCCTTTGGACATCTGGCTGCACGTGCGCGACATTCCCGGCTCCCATGTCATCCTGCGTACAGGCGGCACCCCTGTACCCGATGAGACACTGCATCTCGCCGCACAGCTTGCCGTACATTTCAGCAAGGCATGTGGTTCCTCGAACGTCCCTGTTGACTACACCGCCGTCCGCTTCGTTAAAAAACCATCGGGCGCCGTCCCCGGCTTTGTCCGCTTCGTAAACGAAAAGACACTCTTTGTTACCGAGAACGAGGAAGAACTTGCCCCCATTCTCGCACAGAATCCAACACGCTAACACACTTCACCCCGACAACATGCAGAGCAAGATGTTCGCGTGTGGGCACACCACAACATTTGTGAAAGAACCGCTTTTCCCTCGTATATCACCAATGATGTACGAAGATCGTATTCATCCAACATATTGTTCATATAGAGAAGGGATGGCGTTCACCATGATCGAGCAAGTTCAAGCAATCCAGTGTGATAACTGCGGCGGCGCGATGTACTCCGATCAGAAAACGGCGTGCTTTGTTTGTGCATTCTGCGGTACATCGGTTCCGTGGACGAACGAGCAGATCTTTTGGGCGTCGCCGATCACATTCCGTCACAAGCCGGTGCAGATCATAGACGGCGCGATGAAGCTGGGACATGTGGAGGTGATGACGTATGTCGACCCGCACAACGAGCGCGTGCTGAGTCAAAAATACCGCCAAAACAGCGTCGCGGACAAGCTCAAATGCTGGGATGATACGACGGTGGAGGCGTTTGCGGGCGTCTGTCAGCTCACGTTCATCTGTCCCTTCTGCGGCGGTGCGTTCACGGGAGAGTCGACACAGCATTTCTTCACGTGCAGCTACTGCAACAACACGTTCGAAGACGAGCAGCTCGTGCGTCCCGGCGCGTATCGGCGCACGTTCATCATGGGCGTCGGCGCGGAGAATGTACCCGGGAAGGCGATTCCATTCGCCGTGACGATGACACAGGCACAAAACGCCGCACGCATACTGGTTGCGGAACAAGACATCAAGCGGCGCATACAGGAGGAGATGACGGCGGTCTACATCCCGTTTTCACTCGCGGATCTCCGTGTCAAAATGAGCGTCCACAGCAATCGTGGCGATTTCGAGGCGTACGAGGAGATCGTCAACTGGGCGTGCCCCGACACGACGCTCTATGACATCCATCTGCTCGATCGGCTCGACCCATGGGATTTCGGCGCGGTGACACCATTCGATCCCGCCTTCGCCGAGGGGCGCTTCCGCATCGCGTCGATAGCAAACAACGCCTCACGCGCGGATGTGATCGACAATCTCCTTGCGGAGCGGCTCGTCACCGATCTGAAAGATACATTCTCACTGAAGAATGCTTCTATCCTCCTCTGGGGACAGGATTTCCGCAAGCACGAGAGCGCGACCTTCCTCCTGCCCGTCTACTATCTGGATCGACGCGCCGAGGACGGCGAAAACGCACGGCAGGTGCGCATCGCAGTGAATGGACAGACAGGCAAAGCCGCTGCGCTTTTTTATCAGTATGAAAAAGAGGAACGCTATTTGACACTGCCCCCATCCCATCCTTCAAAGATGTCCTCAGAGCACACCGTCCGCACACCGCCCGTTCCAATAAAGTACGTGGATGCCCCCTTCCTGTACCGCATCACGCCGCTTGAGGAAGTCCTCAAATAACCCCACAACCGTACTCTTTTCCCCTTTCGTGCGCAGTCTTTCAGCCTGCTTTTCTTACGATTCGTAGAGACTAAACGAAACATATTTGCGATTTTTTCCAAGAGCAAGATACTGCCCATGTCCGATATACACAGGGGCAACCGAATCCTCGGTCTCCTCCTGCGGTGTATCGGTCAGGCCATAGGCACGGGCGAATTCCTCACATGTGCTGTTCATCGTCAGACCCGTGCGGTCAAAGTGCAGTGTGCATCCCGGCAGGAGAACGATGCCTCCAACCACCCCTGCGTGATCGTATACAATGACCTTCTTCTCCGGATAATACATTCCATAGGTATAGATACGTCCCCCTGCCTCATGACGTACCGCATCTGTCAGCTTTACCCCTGCGCCAAAGTACCGCGCTGCATCTCTCATACGCATACCGGGAGCAACGCCGCCAACCGTCTCATAGTAGGTCTGTGGCTTACGCAGGAGCGCCTCGCTGCTGTCCACCGTGATAAAATATTGATCATCCCCAAAACGCGTCCATCCGATGTAAAGATCGCGCATTCCCGTCCCCTCTGCAATCTGAAAGACGCCGCTGCCGCGTCCGGAGCTTCCCACAAGTGAGCCCAGCGAAAGAACGGGGCAGCCGTTTATCACACCATCCCCGATGGTTACAGCCACCCTGCCGTCTGCATCATACCACGTCCCCGCGAGCCGCCCGAGATAAATGCCGCACATCTCCGTGTCCCCATGCGTCGCTGCCACGCCCTGCCCTACAAGCATAATAAGCGCACAGGTGAGGAGCAAAAGAAGTCGTTTCATATCTTATACCTCCTATTCCCGCAAAAAAGTCCAGCCCCTTTTCTAAAAATTCGCTTTCTCGTTATTGTTTTCCTGCATGATGTATTGATTCACGTTTTGGCAAATCTCACTACCCTATGTGCTGCATGGTACAGTTGCGATAAAACCCAAACGTCGCTCACCATAACAATTCATCACAAAAAACTCTCAAGAACAATGACCTGCCCCCCAAAAGTTAGACTTGAGAAATCTAACTTTTGGGGGTA
>ERZ773010.2110-NODE-2110-length-11928-cov-9.337657_pt1 | contig 11928 bp, 11 predicted proteins | sample MGYA00580842_ERZ773010 | MGnify/ENA primary metagenome ERZ773010 (study PRJEB29015, sample SAMEA2737982) | human oral metagenome | biome: human oral; feature: human-associated habitat; material: dental | place: China | collected 2107 ...
CGGCGTTGTGTGCTGGCTACATGTGGCTGGGCAGCCTGCCGCGCTGGCTGCCTGGAGGGCTGCGCTGGGGCGGCCTCGGCTTCGTCGTCGTTGACCGACGATGCTCGCCCGAGCCTCCTGCTCCGGTTGACCTGGCTCTGCGGCGGGGTGCCTCATGTCAAGGTGCCCGCGAAGTGTCTTCGGTGCCTCATGTAGGAATGCCCGCCAAGTTGAGGGGTGGTTAGGAGGCTTTCCTGACTCGTACGCCTTTGTGGACGTCGGGCAGGATGCTTGGGAACTGGGCGAGGTAGAGCTGGTCGGTCTTGTCCTTGGCCAGGCGGATGAGAACGTCCTGGAGCTCGATGATGCGGCGGGTGATAGAGGCGGGGTTGAGCTGGTTGCGGTACGAGACCAGGTCAGTCTTCTGGGCCTTGGTCAGGGCGCTGGTGTCCAGCAGCCGGTCCAATGGGGTACGAGGAGCGTCGTAGAGGCGCTTACGCCTACCGGCCTTATCGGTGCCCCATCCGATGGGCTTGCGGGTGGGGGTCAGGAAGTTGAGCTTGACGTTGACCTGCTCCCAGAGACGGCCCAGGACCTCGCGCTCCTCGCTGGTGTCGTAGCGGTAGTAGAAGGCGTAGCGGCGCACCAGGTGGTTGTTCTTCGACTCGATGGTGGCCTGGTCGTTCTTCCTGTAGGGGCGTGAGCGGGTGAAGTAGATGTCCAAGTCCCCGGCCCAGCGCACCACGCTGTGGTTGATGAACTCTGAGCCGTTATCGAAGTCCATGCCCAAAACGGGGAACGGGACGCATCCCACGGCGGCGTCCAGGGCGGAGATGATGTGCTTCTCAGCGTTGTTTCGGATTGAGCGAGTGAAGGTCCACCCCGTGAGCACGTCTGTCATGTTCACAGTCCGGGTGAACTCTCCTTTGAGGGTCGGCCCGCAGTGGGCGACGGTGTCGACCTCGAAGAACCCAGGTTCAGCCTCGATCTCGTCACCGGCCTTGCGGATCTTGATGGAGCTGCGCAGCAACGGACCGGCCTTGGTCGTCGACTTGCCCCGCAGCTGCTCGGTAGCCCGCACCGGGGCGAGGTAGCGGTCAATGGTCGCCGCGCTCATGGCCACCAGCTCGTCTCTGACGGCTGGGGTGTAGCGCGGCTCGTCGTCGAGCTCACCGCTCGCCTCCAGCAGGTCCAGCAGCAGCGGCATGGACTCCTTGAGGTACTTGCCGCACTGCCCGCCGCTGGCGGCCCACACTCGCTGGAGCACCTTCAAGGCGTCGTAGGAGTACCTGCGGGCTCTAGCCCTGCGCTCCGCCGACTTTCGGCGACCCGGTGGGCGCTTGGCTGCGGCCACCAGGCGTCGGCGCGCGTTGTCCCGACTCCAGCCAGTGACTGCGCAGACCTCATCAAGGATCCGTCCCTTGTCCTTCTTCGACGCCCTCGTGCACACCCTGGCGTACTTCCCCGTGATCTCGACCCTGGCCTGCACCAGGCAACCCACTTCCCAAGCCCACCACAGCCCAGCACGGTCCACGAGCTTCGCGGGCAGTCCTACATGAGGCACCGAAGACACTTCGCGGGCATCCTTCATGAGTCTCGTCGAACACTTGACGCCTCCAGCCCTACCACGTAGCATATTTTCACCGACAAAACCGTGACAACCCATCAGGGAGGTAATGATGACCATCGTTCTCGACCGAACGGACGAAATCAAGGAACTCCGCGTCGAAGAGATCCAGCCAGCACAGGCGAACGTCAAGTACGCACAGCTGAACGTCGAAGAAATCCAGCCAGCACAGGCGAACGTCAAGTACGCACAGCTCTGACACCCACCCTTACGGGAGGGGGCGCCCCCCGGTCGCCCCCTCCCGGTTCTTTCGACCGACAGCGAGGATCTCATGCTCAAACTGTTCTCTCCCCAATTTGCTTCAGACATCTGGGCGCAGCGAGCGGCCGAGGTAACCGCCAGCCGCCCCTTCACCGAGAACCAAGTGCGCGATGCTCTACTGGCGTACCACAAATGCCCCGATGCGATTCGGTCAATCAACCGTCACTCCGAAGCCGTGTCCGCAATCAATGGAGTCCGCACGCCGACCGTCCGCGCAGATCTCTTGATTCAAGAATCAGACGCTTCACTCGACGAATACGCCAAGCGGGCCGACCAGGCAATGGCCAACGACGAATGGAGCGTTGCCTACTTCGGCCTGCACGCTGCGAGCCCGGCCATGTGGGACAGCGCGAAATCGTTCGCGGATCATCTTGCCTATACCCTCGGGCACCGCCCCGGAGGACGCGTTGACATCGACTGTTTCGTCGGCAGATACTCGTCCACTCACACCGGCGTACACGTCGACTTTGCCCACAACTTCGCCTTCACGCTTCGCGATGGGAAAACGATGTTCACATGGCCCGGTGATCGCGAGGATCTCCAAGGCCTCAAGTCTCCCGACTATGATCCTCACAAAGCAAGCAGTACCGCACTGCAAAACAAATCTGACAGAGTGGCATACTTCCCCCAAGAGTACTTCCATGTTGCCGAGAGCAAGGACGACGTTTCGATTAACGTGAACGTCACCTTCTGGGAAGAGGGCAATGACTCAAAGGCCAGCGCAGATTATATACGTGCACTCCTCCGAACCCCAGCACGCACGCACCACGACGTACATTCCTCCGGCCCTGTGACACTCGGAGCCGATGACAATTTTTTGCTCTTGACAATGCGGTCACTACTCACCGATGGCACCCTCCGACGTCGGATGGCCATCGCGCAGTTGATTTCAGACACCAGCGCACGCCTTGGCGTCGGTCGACCACTCGTCGACATCGACGAAATAGAAGAGTCAGTAGCCCTCACCGAAGTAAGCACATTGCAGTGGATGCCACTTGAAGGGCTCGAGGAAGTACTAGTAGCTGCGAATGGACACGTTGCAACTTTTCCATATTCCAGGGATATTGACGAACTCCTGAGCCAACTTGCTGCAGGCGAGACGATCGATATCTCAAGGCTTAACACTAGAGGAACAACACCGCCCGACAAACAGTTGCTACGAGTCATCGTCGCCCTGGCTCGATGGGGTGCACTCTGAGCCAGCAGACAACCCCTTTAGCCGCTACCATAGTTTGTACATCGCTATTCCTCGGGAGTTTTGGCGACGAAGCAGCACAAGTTGCATTTGCACTGCGCCTTGCAAACGGAAACCAAACGGCACCAACACAGGTGTCCGCACTGCTTGCCGCCGGACTCGTCGGCGGGCTCTTGGCTGGTTTGATTGCTCCTCATGCAATCGTCCTACTTGGCGCTCGGCGGGTGATCGACACCGTGTTCATCATCGAAGCAGCACTCATTGCTGCTGCATCGCTAGCGAACACATTGTTCTGGTGTCTGGCTGTTGCCGCTGCGCTCGGATGCCTGGGCTCCATCCTATGGGCGGCAGTAATGGTCGCACTTCCCGCTTTGAATACGGATGAGACGGGCGTTGACCGAGCAAACCGGATAGTTCAATCTATGCGCAACCTCGGATACGTCGTTGGCCCGCTCGTTGGAAGCGCTCTCTTCGCATGGTCATCTGGCATCCGAGGACTCCTGACGTTGGCTGCACTCATGATTCTCTCAGCCGTGTGCGTCACGATATCGCTGCCGCTACTTGTGGATGTCGGAGTTGGTAAGGAATCCGGATATGATGGCCGCCGGGCTGCCGATATACGAGGGCTACTCCAGACTAAGGGAATATGTCGTGCGATAACCCCCCTCCTCATCACGGTGTTGGTTACTAGCACGCTCAATGTTCTCCTCATCGTACGGGTCAGAAATGAGCTCAGTTTCAGCGCCGAAATGTACGGAGTTATCGTCGCAGTGTTGAGCGCAGGACTAGTCGCAGGACCCATACTGTTTGCTGGCCTCGCGGGAAAGCTTGGCGAAGCGGCTGGCGCCTCTGTAGGAGCAGCTGTGATCGGTCTTGGCATCACGGTAGTAGGCGCAGCACAGTTTATTTGGCAACTAGTGGCGGCAGCGGCGTGCATTGGCATTGCGAACGGCGTACAGAACACACTAATGTCGGGATTCATGATTAAAACAATTGATCCAGCAAAGCGAGCATTCCAGATGCCTGCCTATATTTTAATTCTGCAAACCACAGTTTTTGCAGGTTTCGTCGGTGCAGCTTTCATACGCGTCGAACAAGCCGGCATCACTCTAGTTGTTGTTGGTGTTTTGGCTACCCTTGTGGGAACGTTCGGCGCATTCTTGAACCGACTCAGCAAACAACAACCCCTCAAGGAAGGCAAGCGATGAAAATGACTACCGGAACAAGCAGATTTGAACAGAACCAGTTGACATTGGAAACCATCGATTTGCAGCCACCGTTAGACAAGATTATGCGATCGGAGTTCGCAAAACTTCGAGTAAGCCAATACTACTTTGACGAGCCATTGTTTGACGAGTATGAAGCAACGACCGTCCGAGCGACATGGGACTTCACTGCCGCCGAGAGCATCGTTGATGACGGAGATGAGGTGCTCGATCTTGGGTGCGGCGATGGTCGACTCCTCCTCCATCTTGCCGAGCAACGATCCTTAGGAAAGAGTGTTGGAATCGACATTGCAGGGATCGCAATCAAGCGATTCCAGGCCGAAATCGAACGAACGGGATCGAGCGAGCTGGAAGCACGACTCGGCGATATCTTTGCGTTGCCCGAAGACATCCGAGCTCGGTACTACGATGTCATCACTTTCGGAGATGCAACGGTCAACTTCGTTCTTGATGATGGCAAGCTCGAGGAACTCCTCCTCACCGCAAACAATCAGCTCCGTGACGAGACATCACAGGTGATGATCGCTGTATTCGCAGATGGAACACCAGAACAACTCGCTTTCATGGATAAGCGATGCACAGTTGTGCCATTTCGCCCGCCATCCGGCCGCTCTGCTCTAATCTGGTGGGCATACAAATATGATCCGAATCGACTAATTATGTACCGTTCTGCGTTTGTACAGTACGGCTGGGACGATGATGGAAACATTGAGGGTGTCGTGTGCGATCTTCGCGACCGAATGTGGACACCATCTGCGATTACGCCGATTGCAGCACGCGCTGGACTTCGCGTCGAACAGATTATCGACTCATATGTCCAGGACGGCGCCGCCATCGGAATGGGCACCGCTATCATGATACTTCGTCGCGCATGAGACGTGATCCAATCCGCACAAATTTTCTCGAGAACACTGGCGCGTACCTCTGGCAGACTGCTGCATGGGCCGCCGGCTTGCACCCCGAGGGAAATCGACCGGCGGAGTTAAAACGCGCCAGCCCGCCGCTACTTTTGGATGCCTATTCGACGTGGCCATCAGAGGTAGCCCTTGATTCGATAGTTCAATGGTCGTCGAATACTCACATTGCGGCGACTACGCTTCCTCCTCTTCTGTCGCGCCGAGGATCTGCTGTCACAATAGCAGTGAACGCTAAGGCGAAGAGTTTTATCGAGATTCCAACAGATGTCGCTGCGTCACTCGAGTCACCGACCAGAATCTCCGATCTACCTCAGTTGACTGACTACGAAAGCGTGTCAGACGTTGCTGACGTCGCGATTTCGCTCATCCGTCACGGTCTTTTCGAAATTTTCCCACATTTTAGTGTACCTCTCTGGGGAATCCGCCGCGAGGTCTTTGTCAAAGTTACTGCCGGGAAGGGCGACGTAATGTTCGTTTCTAACTTGCTCACCGGACGTTTCCTTCGCGTTAACGCAGACACCGCGAACACTATTGACTCGTTGTGGACGCCATCCCCAGTAGTTGAACCATTGAGTAACTCTTTTCGGACCCTCGTTGAGGCAGGGATACTCCGTCTTGTAGGAGAACCATGAATCTAATTCGCCCCGGCATGGGTACGGAGAACGCATCAACATTGCTAAGCGTCCTTGTCCAGATGCATCGTCCGCAGACGGTTCTCGAGATCGGCGCTGGTGACAGTACTATCGCGCTGGCGCGAGCCCTTGCAGACGCTGTATCTTCATGGGCGGAGGATCGACGTGCACTTGATGCACTCGAGTGGTCTGAACGCACTGCATTGCTGGACCCCTCGAATGTGCCGTTACGCTACGAGCCTTTTCTGATCACTATTGACGACTTCAGCGGCGAAGGAACTTCCGCGGAACTCGCTTGGAGTCGACTTCGGGCTGCCGGTATTCAGCCAAATACCGTCAAGTTCATCGAGCAGGACTTCTTCACCATTCCTGACGATGCATGGAAGGCATGGGGCCCACTCGACCTTGTTTGGATTGACGCTGGTACACCAGCAGATGACATTCGATTTGTTGCGCAGACCTGGGATAAAGTTCGTCCGGGTGGCTACCTCGTTCTCCACGAGCCCACGATGCTTACCACTGTGAATCGCAGCCTCCAAACTGTCCTTGAAACGGTTCGCAGCCCGCTATGGGAAGAACTGAGCTCGCGCGTTGGTGAGGACTTCGAGTTGATCACGCTCCGAGAATCACACAAGTACCGACAGAGCGGCGTTGGCTTAATTCGAAAGTTACCCATTAATGAGCAAGGAGTCAGGAACGGAAGTCTTCAGCGGGAACTGCTTACACTTGGAGAAACCCCGATTCGAAATGATCTTCTAACTGCAGGTCGTACTACAAAAAAGTCTGATCCATCTACAGCCATAGTCACAGTCCTGCGCGATGCCTGCTCCCGGCGAGCTTATGCTGCGGTGCTCCTCGGAGCCCAGAGTATTGCGTCAGTTGCAGATATGGCGAAGATTTCCATTAAGGAAGCAGGTAGAGCGATAAGTCGACTGCTCGCATCAGAACTACTTACATGCGCGGATGGTGTTCTGAGCGTCAGCGATGAGCCGTGGGTGAATACATCGTCGATTCGGCAACGAGACCGACGCAACCTCACTGATTCAGAGTTGGAGTCGCCGGAATTACTTTCACAGATCGTTGGAATGTTTGTGCCAGGTCGTTCATACCCTGAGGCGACAGTATCTAAAATGTGTGCCGCCGTTAGTTCTGACTACGCCCGCCTTCGCCGAAAACTTGTGGATGACGGTTATCTTAGGCGATCGCGGAACCACTACGAGCGAACTTGATTTGGAGAACCGATTTGCTTGCAGCGCCTTTCACTGTAACAGCGGCGAAACCTCGTTCATGTCCACGAAAGGATGCAGATAATTTTATGGACAGTGATACGACAGCAGTGCGGTGCGATTTCATATTTGGATACATATAGGATTTCATTGACTACACCAGGTTTCATGGCGCAGGAATCGATTATGGTCAGATTTCAGCGGAAGGTGATCGGAGAAGTCGTCGACACGCAGTCTTCCTTCGAGGAGAAGCCCACCGGACTTGCCGACCTTTTAGGTTCGTCGACGGCAGTTCTCATACTCTTGTGTCAGCCTCATACTGCATTCTTACTGGGACGTTCAATGGTTCACATCAAAGCCAGTTCTATTACAACAAATAGCCCTCTCAGTTCCCGCGGCATAACTATAATACTGCGGCATGAAGACTCGCGCCTGTTTGCCCGACCAGGCTTCCGGTCTCGCAGGAGGCCTGGATCGAGGCCTGCTCAATCATCGCTAGGGCAGTCACTTCACCGACAGCACCCCCACTCATCAACTCACCGGCCGGACGTCCGAACCCAAGCAGGACGAAGCAACCCATGCTGATGAAGGGGCAAAAGCGATGTTCCGGCACCACCGACAAACGACTAGGAGCGACACTATCTGGTTATGTGGTGTGTCACCCTCGGAGGCATGCTCCTGCACGGCGTTATGAGCAGTATCGCCGAGTTCACCTCCCGCAACTTGGCTAACAAGGTCGTCAAGGGAATGAGAGAAAAGGCAGAGCATCGTCGACGACTCGGGCAGCCAGGACCAGCACGAGGACACCAGCAATCACCGCCGGGACGACGCCTTGCTCGGGGCCGGAGGACGTCTACGTTTTCGACTTCGCTATGAGCAGATTGTGGATGCTGGAGTCACTGCCGCATGTGCGAGCCTTTGTCGGCGAGGACGACGAAGAGTGCGTCAACCAGCCGACTATCCTTGGGGGACCACGTCAACGTCTCGTCCTAGTCGCATCTGGTGGACTCCTTGAGTCACTGCCTCCGGAAGACTGTCCGCTGCGGGGCGGTCCGGGAAGTCGCAGGCATTCCGGTGTGTGGTACTCATATGTTGCAGAGGTAGGGAGACAAGACATGTTCATCGTGCTCCCGTCTCATCCGAGAGAAGGTCCCCTGGTCCGACCACGTGAGTGGTTTCGGAGGTTCCGTTTCCAACCAGTGGCGGTGCGCTCCACCTTCCCCTCGAGCTCGAGGATCCCCAGTGCCGATGTCGTCTCCTTCGGGGACAACCCAGAGGAACGGACGATGGAGTCGGTACTCGCCGCAGCCCGGGCCGGCATGGCGTCCAGGACGAGGGAGGCGTTTGGCTCCAGGCCATCAAGAAGCCCGCTCCCGGCCAGCTCGGGGTCCTGCTCCTTGGCGACATCCGCGTCGACGGTGCCCAGGGGCGTCAGCAGCTCCAGGGCGTCGTCGGTGTCGGTGATGCAGACCGCTCCCTTGCGCAGAAGCCGGTGGCATCCGACTGAGGACATGGAGGTCACGGGGCCGGGAACGGCGCCCACCTGCCTGCCCAGCTCGAGGGCGCGGTGGGCGGTGGACAGGGCGCCCGATCGCCAGGCCGCCTCCACCACGATCGTGGCCTGGGAGATCGCCGCGATGACGCGGTTGCGTGAGACGAACCGATGGCGGCCCGGCTGACAGCCCGGTGGAACCTCCGCCACCAGTGCCCCGGAAGCGATGACTGCCTCCAGCACCCCGGTGTTTCCCACCGGGTAGAGGCGGTCCACTCCCCCGGCTGAGATCGATACGGTTGGTCCCTCCCGCAGTGCCCCGCGGTGGGCGCAGGCATCGATGCCGAAGGCTCCCCCGGAGACGATGAGGCCACCTTGGGCCGTCACCCCTGAGGCCAGGGAGGTGGCGACTCTCTCACCGTAGCGGGTCGAGGCCCTGGCCCCCACCAATGCCAGACACAGGCCGCTGGCCGGTCCCACCGGCATCCGCTGCTCGCGTACGGGCTGACCGGCACCCGCGACACGTGGAGCGTCATCGTCTCCGACGGCCCCGGGCTGACCGCCTCCGAGGTCCTTGTCCCTCAGGTCTGCGGCGTTGACCAGCAGCGATGGGTCTCCGCGCACCCACAGGCAGAAGGGCGGGCGCTCGAGCTGGTCGAGTCCCGGTGGCCACCAGGGCTCTCCCGGGAGGATGAGGCTCCCACCCAGGCGATCGAGCACATCGAGCTCGCGGCGGATATCGAGTCCCTCCAGGCGCGGCGCCCACCGGGCGGCGACCTGGGCCCAGCAGGCACTGACATCGGCTGAGCCGGGCATCCCCGGGGGTGGCTGTGGCACCGGCGGGCGTGGGGAGCTGCACACCTGCCCGGAGGGGTCGATAGCCTCCTCCACCAGCCATCTCAAGGCGGGACCCGGCCCGAGCCGGCCCACCACCATGGCTGCGGTGGCGTTGTCGGGCTCGGCCAGGCGGGACCAGGTTGCACGTGCCAGCGCCGGATCGTCGACGTCGTAGGGCAGTGTCATGGGTGTCATGGGTGTCATGGCCGCACTCCCGAGGTTCTCAGGGCCAGGGCGGTCCCGATGTGGGCAAGGGCGAGGGTCTCGACCCCCTCGAGGTCGGCAAGGGTCCAGGCCAGTCTGAGGACCCGGTCCACCCCACGCAGGGAGAGGTCACCGCGTTCGAGGGCGGTCATGAGCCGGCGGCTGAGCGGAGCGCTGAGTCCTCCGTCGGGGCCTCTGAGGTAGGAGCCGGGTACCTCGGCGTTGAGGCGCCACGGGGTACCGGCCAGTCTGCGCTCCGCGGCTCGTCGGGCGCGCAGGACGCGCCGCGCCACCTCAGCGCTGGACTCTCCCTGGCCGGTAGACGCGAGGTCGGCTGCGCTGACGGCACTGACCTCGACCTGGATGTCGACCCGGTCCAACAGTGGACCGGACAGTCGTGAGAAGTAGCGCCGCCGCTGCAAGGAGGTGCAGGTGCACTCCAGGCCACGGCCGCCGGCCTTGCCGCAGGGGCAGGGGTTGGCAGCCAGGACGAGCTGGAAGGCGGCCGGGTAGCTGGCACGCCCACCCACCCGGTCGATGGTGACCACTCCCGACTCCAGCGGCTGGCGCAGGCAGTCCAGGACGCCGGCGCTGAACTCGGGGGCCTCATCGAGGAAGAGCACCCCGCGGTGAGCCAGGGAGACATCCCCGGGGCGGGGCAGGCCGGAGCCTCCCCCGACGACGGCGGCCCGGGTCGCCGTGTGGTGCGGCGCGCGCAACGGAGGCCGGGTGATGAGTCCGCGGGCGGGGTCGAAGATGCCGGCCACGGAGTGCAGGGAGGTGACCGTCACAGCATCGGCCTGCTCCAGGGGCGGCAGGATCGAGGGGAGCCTTTCAGCGAGCATGGTCTTTCCCGTCCCCGGAGGCCCCACCATGAGAAGGTGATGGCCCCCGGCGGCGGCAACCTCAAGGGCCTGGCGGGCCTCATCCTGCCCGACGACGTCGGCCAGGTCCGGCAGCTCGGCATCCCACGGCGGGGTCGTGGGGGCATCGTCTGTGGCGGCCTCGGCGATCTGCTCCAGTGCGGCGACCACGGCAGCGCTCAGGCGTCCTCCGTAGCGCTCGACGAGCTGGCCGATGTGCCTGACGGCGGTGACGCAGGCGCCGGGGACGAGCTCAGCCTCGGCCGCGGCCTCCTGGGCGACGACGATCTCCTCCACACCGGCGGCCACCGCGGCCTGGACGCTGGGCAGGACGCCGCGCACCGAGTGCACGGAGCCGTCCAGCCCGAGCTCGCCGATGTAGACGGTCCGGCCCAGGATGCCGGCCGCGCTCCGTCCGAGCCAACCGCGGGCCCCCAGGACGGCCAGGGCGAGAGCCAGGTCCAGCCCGGTCCCGGTCTTGCGCAGGTCCGCCGGGGAGAGGTTGACGGTCAGGCGCTGCTCGCCCCAGGTGACGCCGCAGGTGCTCAACGCGGCCCGGACGCGCTCGCGCGACTCACGCACGGCGGCGTCGGGCAGGCCCACGAGGGTGAATCCGGGCAGGCCTTGGGCGGCATGAGCCTCGACCTCAACGATGTGTCCGGCCAGCCCGGTCAGCGTGACAGCGAGTGTGCGAGCTAGCCCCATGACGCATCCACCGCCCGGTGGTGGCGCAGCAGCGCAGGACGCGCGTCGCGCAGGAGGATGGAGACCACGTCCAGTCGCATCCCGGCGTGCGGCGGGGTTTCATGGGTGCTCGCCCAGGCGGCCGCCAGGGCCCGCAGCCGGGCGACCTTGCGGGCGTCAACCGCGGCGGCCGGCGGTCCCTGGCGCAGGGAGCTGCGGGTCTTGACCTCGACGATGACGAGCCTCGGTCCTGTCCGCCCCTGAGCTGGGTCGGCGACGGACTCACTGCCCGGCTCGCGGTGCGCGTGACCGGGTTCCAGGGCGATGATGTCGAGCTCTCCGCGCAGGCCGTGGTCCGGACGCCAGTTGCGCTCCAGGACCTGCCAGCCGATGTCCTCCAGGTAGGTGGCGGCAAGATCCTCTCCACGCCGTCCGGTGCTCTGGCGGGACGCCCCTGCGCGGACAGCTCCTGCGCCTCCCGGGCCCTGGAATGGCGGCGTGAGCGCGTGATCGCCGCACCTGGCTGCGATCACCGTTCGTCCCCTTGTGGCTACGACCTGGTCGGTCATCCCGATCACCTCCGCCACTAGCGTGAGGCCCGATCAGCCGGTGCGCGCCATGGCCCGATCGGCTCTGTGGAAGGCGCTGTCAGAAGACGCGCTGTGGCCCCCGGCGAGCGGGAGCGACGAGCGGAACGGAGCCGTCAGAGGCGACGCAGCATGGGAGGGAGGCTAGGAGGAGGGGATGTCCATCTCGAGCTTGGTGAGCTCCTCGACGTTGACGTC
>ERZ773010.2111-NODE-2111-length-11925-cov-54.725527_pt1 | contig 11925 bp, 9 predicted proteins | sample MGYA00580842_ERZ773010 | MGnify/ENA primary metagenome ERZ773010 (study PRJEB29015, sample SAMEA2737982) | human oral metagenome | biome: human oral; feature: human-associated habitat; material: dental | place: China | collected 2107 ...
CGCCGACGCGTTTGAAGTCCTGGGCGGGCAGCAGCGGCACCGCGGTGACGCCGTCGCAGATCGCGAACAGCGAGAGCTCCGGTCCGTCGAGGAACTCCTCGATCACCACCTTCCCGCAGGCCTCGGCGTGCGCCAGGGCGGCGGCGCGGTCGGGGGTGACGACGACCCCCTTGCCTGCCGCCAGGCCGTTGTTCTTGACGACGTACGGCGGGCCGTAGGCGTCGAGGGCGGCGGCGGCCTCGCCGGGCGTCGCGCACACGCGGGCGGACGCGGTCGGCACCCCGGCGACGCGCATCACGTCCTTGGCGAAGGCCTTGGAACCCTCCAGTTCAGCGGCCGCCGCGGACGGTCCGAAGCAGTCGATGCCGGCCTCCCGGACGGCGTCGGCCACCCCCGCCACCAGGGGCGCCTCCGGTCCCACGACCACCAGGTCGGCCCCGACCCGACGTGCCAACGCGACCACGACCGCGGGGTCGGAGGGGTCGACGGCGTGCAGGGTCCCGATCCCGGCCAGCCCTGGATTCCCGGGTGCGGCGTGCAGCTGAACGGAGGGATCGGCGACGAGGGCGCGGCCCAGGGCGTGTTCGCGCCCGCCGGAGCCGAGAAGCAGAACAGTGGTCACACCCCGAGCTTAGAGGCTTCGCAACCGGGTTCCCGGCGCCCACCGTCCCGGCCTGTCGGGCGTTCGGCCGACAGTGGATCTCCTTCGCCGTACCGGAGTCTCGATTAACCTGTATCCATCGGCGACTAGAGGCACGAGGAGCCAGATGAGCATCCACCCGGGATCAGCTGCACATCTCGCCATGCACGCCGAGGTCCCCCCTGACGAGGAGGTTACGCTTCCCGCCCGGTCGGGGGTGCAGGCGTGGCTGCAGGAACTGGCCGAGAACGAACTCGCCATGGACCGCATCAATCCGCGTGAGTTGACCCAGCGGATCATGCAGGACGCCTTCGGGCGGTACTCATTGCCGCCCCGGGTCTCGGGGATGCTGGCCGCCAGCCATCTGCTGCGCGACGCGGACCCGCAGGACCGGCAGGGCATCCGGCAGCTCGCCACCGCCTGGTTCACATCCATGCCCCCGAGTGCCGTCGACGAGTCCACATGGTTCGTCCGGCAGGCCGTTCGGCGCCCCCAGACCCCGCATCTGACGTTGGTGGGACATGCCGGGGACGTCACCGAGCTCTCCAGGTGCAACGCCCGCGACGGCCGCACCCTGCTCGTCTCCGAGAGCGACGACGCCACCACGCGGCGCTGGGACCCCGGAACCGGCGAGGAGACCGACGAACCCGTCGACTCACCGCTGTCGGGCATCCCTGCCAGACGCGAGGCCACGTTCACCAACGCCTACGGCCGGACGCTGCTGGCGGTTCCCGACGGGAACAACGTCAAGATCACGGACCGCGCCACCGGCGAGGAGGTTGGGGTTCCGCTGCGCGGCCACAGTTTCCAAGTGACGGCCGTGTCCTCCTTCTACGGTCCCGCCGGCCGTCCGCTGCTGGCCTCCGCCTCCCGCGACCACACCATCCGGATCTGGGACCCGGCCTCCAAGTCCCGTCCGGCGGCCAGATTCGTCGAGCAGCTGGACGAGATGCAGGTGGTCACCTGGTTCATGGCCGCCGATGGATCGCCCCGGGTCGGCACCATCCGGAACACCTACGACGACGTCCTCCAGATCTGGGAAACCGACACGGGCCAGTGGGTCGGGGAGTTGAACGCCCACCCCGGGCAACTGTGGACCGAGGCCCGCAGCGTCCGGTTCACCGCCCGGCAGGGCGGCCAGATGCTCGCCATCGCGGAGCAGGAGTCCCTGCGGATCTGGGATCTCGATTCGGGGCAGCTCGTCGGTGAACCCCTCACCGGGCACGCTGCGCGCATCAACGACATCCTGGGCTGGACCACCCCGTTCGGGGAGATCCGGCTTGCCACCGCCAGCAGCGACGGCAGCATCCGGCTCTGGGATCCGGTCAAGGGCACCCAGGTCGGCCGGTCGCTCACGGGCCACGTCGGACCGGTCAGGGCCCTGTGCACCTTCAACACCCGTCACGGCGACGCCTGGTTGGCCTCCGTCGGCGACGAGGGCGCCATCCGCATCTGGGACCCCGACGTGGGACGGCCGATCGGCAGACCCCTGAAAGGACCGTCCTGCCCGATGACCTGCGTGGTCGCTTTCTCCGCGGCAAACGGTGAACCCCGGTTGGTCACCACCGGGGACGACTGCATCGTCCGCGTCTGGGACCCGGGCAACGGACGGCAACTGGGTCGGCTCAGCGACGGCGAGGAGAATCTCTGCGATGTCGTGCTGGTGGGAACGAACCGGGAGGGCCGCACACGTCTGGTCACCTCGGGGCTCGACCGTTCCATCAGGTTCTGGGACATCGCGACCGGCAGGATGACCTACGCCATGCACGCCTTGGACTACGCAGAGACCATCATCTCGTTTCGTTACGGAGACCTGGCCGTGAGCCTCGACGACGGCTGGGCTTTGCTGCGGCTGCCGCCGGGGGTCTAGGGGATCATCATCCCGCCCGGCCCGATCGCCCGGCCTGACGAAGGTCTCGCACCGGGTCTCCTGGCTCGAGCCCTGCACCACCTGTCGAAGGTGACCTGATTTCCTGTCGGTGACTCCGGGTACTGTTCAAGCCATGATCGACCTGCATGCCCGTTCCCGGGGACATCGAACAACACGCGACGCCGCGAGCCCGGGAGGCTGAATCCGATGCGTCGGTTCCCGAGGAAGATCGTCGCCGCCACCACCCTGGGGGTGCTCACCCTGGCCCGGCTCAGGCACGCGCGAAGGCGTGGTCTGGTCAGGGCCATCACGACGTTCACCACGCCGGACGGGAAACCATGGGTGGCCACGCTCGGGCGCGGTCGTTTCGTCTCCGTCTGGGATGCCGGTTCGGGACGCCGGTTGCGCAGGTTGCCGGTCAGCGACGGCCCCGTTCACGTGGCCGCCTTCGCATCGAGCACCGGCACTCCCCGGCTGGCGGTGCTAGCGGGCAACCGGAGCATCCAGTTCTGGGATCCGGAGACGGGAGACCGGGTCGGTGAGCTGCGGGTCAGTGAAACGGCCCCGGGTTCCCGGTTGGCGACGTGGCGCACCCCGTCGGGCCGGCCGCGGATCGCGGTCATCTGCGGCGACGGCGGAATCCGCGTCCTCGATCCAGAGGCCGGGGAAGGGAACGAGGTTCCGCTGATCGGCCACGAGGGCGCGGCCACCGATCTCGCGACCTGGCGCACCCCCGACGGCCAGCTGCGGCTGGCATCCAGCGGAAACGGTGTCACCCTGCTGTGGGACCTGGAGACCGGGCGCGAGGTGGGGCGGCTGGAGGGTCCCCGCAAACGGTTGAGCAGCGTCACCGCCCACACGGCCCCGGAACGAACCCTGCTGGTGGTGATCGACAAGGACGGCGGTTACACGCTCTGGGACCCAGATGTCGAACAGCAGGTCGCATCCCACCGACTTCCGGCGGGTCTCGAACCGGGGCTGGCGGTGCCGCTCCCCCGCCTGCGCATCGCCACGGGGCATCGCGACGGCACGGTCCGGGTGACGGATCCCGCGACGGGGGATCAGCTCCACGAGACCCGTTTCAGGAGACCGGTGCGGGCCATCGCAGCTCTTCCCGACGGGGTGCTGGTCGGCCTGGACAACGGCTGGAGGACGGTACGTCTCGCCGAGGATGGCGCGATATGAATCACCTTGTCCGATCGAGTGGCAGGAGTGCGCGGTGACCAAGGAACCCGCCCCTTTTCCAACCGTCAGTGGTACCGAGTCCTGGCTCAAGGACATCGCTCATGACTTCACGCTGGGTTGGATCGGTGTCGACGAGTTCATCACGCTGGTCATGACCCACGCCTTCGGGCGCGTGCCACTGCCACCGGAGGTCGCAGGAATCCTCACCGCCACCCATCTTCTCCGTAATGCCTCCTCAGAGGACAGGCAGGGCATCCAGCAGCTCGCCACAGCTTGGTTCACCGATCAATCACCCGCAATCACCGATCCCACCCGCTGGCATCTCCGCTCCGTCGTCCGCACCCCAGGGACACCATCGCTGGCTCTGACCGGCCACGACGACGTGGTCACCGACATCACGACTTTCATAGGCCCGAACGACCGTCAGCTGCTGGCAAGCACCGGCCTTCACGGCACCCTATGCGTCTGGGACCCCGAGACCGGAGAACAGGTGGGCGATACGATCACCGACCGCCACGGCCTGAGCGAGCACCTCACGGCTTTCACCGATTCCAACGAACGGGTACTGCTGGCGAACGCCGGGAGGCGGGGACCGATCCGGTTCTGGGATGCGATTACGGGCAAGGCCCATGAGAAACCGCTGGTGGTCCACGACAAAATATTGACCGTCTTGGTGGCCTTCACCACCGACGGGGGTTCCCCCCGGTTGGCCCTGGGACTCAGTGCTCCTGACTCCTCTCATGTCGAGATTCAAATCTGGGACCCGATCGCCCGTAGACAGACGGGATTGTTGACCGGCCACACGAATCAAGTCAGCGGCATAACCGTTTTCCAAGGTCCCGGAGACCGCGTGCAGCTGGCCAGTGCCAGCTTCGATGGCACCGTACGCATCTGGGATCCCGGGGCCGGGAAGCAGGTGGGCAATACGATCACCGTTCCCGGTTTAGGTGGGTTGCACGGCATAACCTCCTGGCAGGAGGACGGCCTCCGGTTGGCCGTCACAACCGACGAGGGAATGTTGCAGCTCTTGACTCCGGGAACCTGTCACCAGCAGACGGCTCCCCTCGTCGATCGCAACGATGGAGCTAGAGCTGTGCGCGGCCCGCAAGGGGTGCTGTCCTTCCCGGGCCCCGAAGGCATCCTGCTCGCCTCTCACGGACCTGATGACCTGATACGCATCTGGGACCCCTCGACGGGAAAACAAATGGGCACACCACTACGTGGGCACCTCAGCAGTGTCCGCGCGTTCACCGCCCTGTCCAGCCACAGCGGCAGGCCCTTGCTGGCCACCGCAAGCATCGACAGAACCGTCCGGATCTGGGATCCGATGTCATGCTTGGCGCAACGCGATGCTGTGCCGTGGGAAGATGCCGACGCCCTGACGATGGAAACCATCACCGTCTCGGATGGCACCGTTCTTCTCGCGACTGCCGGAGCAGACGGTACGATCCGGCTCTGGGATCCTACGTCAGGACTACAGGCAGCCCCGCCCCTGCACAAATTCGCTGCCCTACAAACCGCCTTGACGACGTTCACGGATCCAGATGGAAAAACTCTGCTCGCCAGCGCTGGCGGAGATGATGTAGTACACATCCTCGACCTGGAAACTGGTCAGCTCAACAAGACGCTGGTCGGTCACACCGAGTGGATAAATGCGATTGCGGTCTTTCACACTTCCCAAGGCGCAACCCGGCTGGTCACAGCGAGCGAAGACGCAACACTTCGCATCTGGGATCCTTTCACCGGAAAGCAGATCGGGAAGCCGCTACGAAACCATCCCGATGCCATGGAGCAACTGGCCACCTGGACCGCCCCCTCTGGCGGCCCGCGTATCGCCAGCGCAGGTTGGGACGGGGCAATACATGTCTGGAACGCGGAAACCGGACAGAAACTGGACGTGCCCTTCCGGGGCCACACCGATCTGGTAACAGGAATCGTCCCCTTCCCTCACTGCGATGACATACGACTGGCCTCCACTTCCGAAGACGGCACCCTACGGATCTGGAATCCCGAAACCGGGCAGCAACTCCACATGGCCAAACTGGAGAGCGCCACACAGTTCTGGCAGATCGCCCTCATGACGGCCATACCCACCCGGCCTCAGCTGATCACCAGCGAACTTTCCGGCCACCTACGTATCTGGGACGAACACGCCAACCTGCTCCACAGCTTCGACCTGAAAACCTGCTTGTGGAATGTTGTTCCCTTCCCCGACGGCACCCTGGGAGTCGGTCTCGACGACGGTTGGGCGGTCGTCCGGGTGCCCGTATGAGTACCGTCGTCACCCTCGCAGGGGGCCGCTGCACCGGTAGTCTCCTGCGGATCATTACCTTGGTTAGTATACGTATGCATATACTTACCCCATGCCTAGAAGGACCATCTACGTCTCGGATAACGATCAAGAACTCTTCGAACAAGCCACCCAGGAGGCCGGGGGTCTGTCCCCCGCCATCGCGATCGCGCTGAGAGAGTACATGGCCAGGGCGAAACTGCGCCACGAGGGGATGGACACCATCGATCTGACCATCGATGACCACGGCGTCAGCCACACGGTTCGTTTCACCGGCCGGAAACTGTTCCGCCTCGCGGAGAAGGTGGACAACGGGGTCCGTGTCCGGTTCGTCTACATCACCAAGCAGGGCCGGTATGCCGTCCACGAGAAGATCACGGCCGACCCGGAGGACTGGGAGGGGCAGGGAGAACGCCTGTGGCGTGATCCCGTCACCTGGACCCGCAGCTTCTGGCTGCGCAGCGACCGGACCCTCGACATTTTCGACACGCTCGACCAGTTGCGCGAGAAGGATCCGGAGTTGGCCGACCGGATCGCAGTGGCCCAGGAGGTCCCGGCGTTCAGGGAACTCGACATCTAGGCCCTGTTGCGGAAGCCATGCCCGGCCCCGCTCCCCGATGCCTCCGGCCCGGAGTATGGCACCGGGCCGACTTCAATTCGCAAGAAACACACGAACACCCACTGCCCCGGCCCTTGACACCAAGCGTGACCCTCGCCGCTCGTACAATGTGAATGTCAATCGACCAATCCGACCGGCGTGGAAAAACCAAGCCCGCCTTTCTGAACAATTACACCAACATTCTTCCTGCACTTGGAGTCCCATGCGCCGTCGCACTCTTCTGATCACCGCAGGAACGGTTTCTGTTTCACCTGTTCTCGAGGCTTGTACGTCTCCTTCCCGAAAGGATCCGGCTCCGACGCCTCCACCCGGTCCGGACGCAATTCCTTACAAATTCACAGAGCGACCCAGCTGGCCAGGCACCAACATCAGTGTCAGCATCAAGGCCGCCCGCGACCGCTACCTGTGCAGCGACGTGGCAGTGGATGAGCTGCGGGACGTCTTCGCGTCGGGCCACTGCCCCGTCATCGTCGACGTGGCGGGTCCCACGACCCGGGCGGTCACCCTCGACGAGACGGGAGCCTGGACCACCAAGGAGGTGGCTCTGACCGGCCGTTACGACAAAGGAAAGGACAACATCAAGGCCCCCACCAAGCTCTGGGTCGGCCCAGCCCTGCTCGACGAGACCCACGCCTATCTCGTGCTCGGTGTGCTGGCCCAGCAGGGTGACGACACGAGCACCACCAGCGCGGACGACACGACCACCTGTCCGGTGATCATGCTCAAGATCCGCCTGTCCGACGGCTCCGTGGCGGCATCCGCCACCGTCAGCGATCGTTTCTTCGCCAAGGAGGTCAGCGGCATGCACCTGTCCTTCTCCACCGATCGCACCGCCCTGCTCCTGGCAGGAGACAACGGGGGCCGTCAGTCGTCGGCTACACAGAAGAGCAATCCTGATTACGTCGCACTGCGGCTGAACGCGGAAGACCTGTCCATTCAGTTCGACGCCCACTCCATCCTGAACAGCAAACGCACCACCTCCATCACCTCCTACGGGCAGGCGATCGGAAGCAAATATGCAACCTCCCCGAGCGAGATGATCATTTTTCTTGCTGACGGCAGGTATGAATTCGTCAAGAAGAATGATCACCCGATTATGGTGCGTGACGGTTGGTACTACTACGGCTACGGTGACCTGGGACCCGACAAAAGGACTCGGGCCCGAAATCTGGCTTCCAACGAGACTGTCGAGCTGCAGGGCACTTGGGAGAAAGAAGTCGGAAACGGAGTCTCCTGGCCATCAATCACATCGGATGGACAGGCCATCATCTCGGGTACCGAGCATGCTGAAAGAGACCGCACGAACCAGCTGATCATACGTCTTCCCGGTGCCGCATCACCCACACTCAGCTGGAAGGCAGGAGACCAGAAAATACCCGAGGGCGCCAGTGTTCTCGGTGACGTCCTCTACACCTGCTATGACCCGGACGACTCCGAGAGCACGAGCAATCACCACATCGACCTCACCTCACTGGCGACCGGGGAGAAGATCACAGAAACGGAGGGACCCGGAAGCGCGTTGTTGTCTGGCGTCAGAGACGTCGTCACGCCTTGGGGAATCGCCAATTACTTCGGTTTCTATGCCGCAACCGCCTGGATCGATCACACCCCCACGGCGGGGTCACCATCCCCGAGCACGCCCCAGCCAACCAGCCCCAAGTCCTGACCAGGCATCCGAGGAGCCTTTTTCATGCGTCGTCGCACCTTCTTCGCCACCATTTCCACGGGCGCACTGGCTGCCCTGGGAGCCTGTTCCAACGGCCCGGGAGGTGTTCCCACGCCGTCCATAGCGCCTTTGCAGAGCCCCACGCGCACCCCTCTGCCGTCGCCACCGAACGACACGGCAACTCCCACGTCCTTCGCCGACCAGCCGCTGTGGCCCAACGCCAACATCGCCGGCTCCATCACGGCCGTCCGGAACCATTACCTGTGCGGCAGCGTGCACGTCAAGGAACTGAAGGACATCATCCGTGGCGGGCACTGCCCCGTGGTCGTCGATCTACGGGGCCCCACCACCTGGGCCGTTCTGCCCGACGGGCAGGGCTCCTGGACCACCCGGGTCGTCACGCTGGAAGACACGTCCCAGACCACTCCGGACGAGCCGGGCACCGCCGTGATCAAGGGCCCCGCCCTCATCGACGACACCCACGCCTACCTCGTCGTCAGCGTTCCGTCGCCCTCTGGTGACAGCGACAAGAAAAGTTTCACCTGCCCCGTCGATCTGGTGAAGATCGCCCTGGCCGACGGCACGATCACGGCATCCACTCGGGTGAGTGACTCCTACGTGGTCGACATGCCCACGGAATCAGACCTCTCCCGCCTCGTCTCACTGTCCTTCACCGCGGATCGCAGCGCCCTCCTCCTGGCTGCTGACGGCACCTCGCTGGACATCGGTACCGGCGGCCTGGGGCTACGCCTGAACGCCGCGGACCTGTCCGTCCAGTTCGACGCGAACACGCTTCTTGCCGAGACCCACCATCATGTGCGCTGTGGAGAGGCGTTGACCGTCATGAAACAGGTGCCTGATGCCGATGAGGACGAGGACGTCATCATCTACCTGGGCACCGGCGCCACGGAGACCATGACGAACTGGAGTGCCGCACTGGTTCGAGGCGACTGGCTCTACTACAACGACATCATCCGTCAACGTCCCAAGAAACGGGTCGTCTTCATCGAGAAACACGCCGCCCACGCGCGCAACCTGAGCACGGGTGAAACCGTCACATTCCACGAGGACAGCCATGACTTCTTCGACGACGGCATAGATGCCCCCATCAACACAGACCAGCGCGAGCTCATCCTCCTCAACAGCAGGAGTCGCCCCACCTTCTCCGTGCACCAGCCCGGCTCCGCGACCCCCATGCTGTCCTGGGAATCCTCCGAGCAGGCCATCCCGGGCGCGGCCTGCGTCTTCGGCGAAGTCGTCTACACCGCTCCCGAACGCTCCAAGGAGCAAGACGAGAACGGGAAACTCCGAATCATCTCCCTGACCACCAAACAGGACATCGGAGAGGTCCAGAATGTGGCCTGGGGCGGCTCCGTCGCGGTCACTGCATGGGGTCTCGCGGCGACGGGCATCTTCTACCCGGCAATCGAGTGGCTGGAAGCCCCGGCGGAGTCGGCCACACCGTCCGGGGTTCCTTCTGTCCCTGCTCCCACGCCCGGGGCGCCCAGTACCACGCCCTGACGTGGCGGGACCCGTGTGGCAGGCACAGTGCACGGCCAAGAGACGCGTTCCTCACCTCACGAGGTGACCTGGGGATCGCTCAGGACCTCCTGCAGCACCACCGCCTGGTTGATGTTCGGGTCGTGGGCCGCGTACAGCAGCGTCACCACCGGTCGCCCGGCGAGTCTTTCCGCCAAGGCCCCGGCCGCGCCGGAGGCCGCCAGTTCGGCGCGGTAGCGGGCCTTGAACTCCCCGAACCGGGCCGGGTCGTGTCCGAAGTCGCGCCGCGCCTCCGTGCTCGGCGCCACGTCCTTGCACCACTCGTCCAGGTGCGCGGCCTTCTTCGATATCCCGCGCGGCCAGAGCCGGTCGACAAGAACACGGTAGCCGTCCGCATCGGAGGGTTCCTCGTAGATGCGTTTGATGCGCCAGGTCGTCATGGTTTCATCCTCCGCCGGAAACCGGATCTTTCAAGACGTAGTGGAATCCGCGGCCCTTCCGGTGGGCCCACGCGGGCTGCACCACCCCGGTTCGTTCCAGTTTCTGGATCAGCGGGATCGCCCCCGCCGCTGATATCCCGAGAATCGATCCCAGCTCCGTGGTGGACAACCTGCCCCGCGACTGCACGTAGCTGCGCGCCACGGTCTGCCGGTCGCGTCCCGGCATGGCGAGCTTCAGCCGGTCGTACAACTCCGTCATCCCTTCCCGGACGGGCTGGGACAGAGTCCACACCTCGGGGCTCTCGGGAGGAACACCGGTGACCGGGACGAGCAGCGGCCCCCCGGAAACCTCGATGGTTCTCAGCCTCTTCAGCAGGGGGCCGGCCAGGAGCTCCGGGGTGTGGGTGATCCTGGCTGCGGTCCTGACGTCGATCCAGCGGTGATCCGCCACCCGCCGCAGCAGCAACAACAACCGGTGGTCCTCCAGTTCCCGGGGCCACCCGAGCTCGGTGATCCAGAACCGCCAGGCCGGATCGGGTGGGCGGCCGCCCAGGAGCACCTCGACGCTGCTGTCCTCGACCTCGCGGAAGGTGGGGGCGGGCTGGCCGTTGCCGATCAGCTCGGTGACCATCCTGCCGACCCCCGCACCCCGGTTCTCCACCAGCCCCAAGGGTTCCAGGAGTTTCATCAGCTCCGGGTTCCGGGGAAAAGGCGACCGGGAAAAGATGTTGTACTCCCCGAACCCTCTGACGAAACCCCCGGGGCTGCGCACCCTCAGCGCGCCGAAGCGGTGTTCCTGCTCCACCTCGGTGGCGTGCGTGGCCACCCAGTCGCGGTGCACCACCCCGTTGACGACGGCTTCCCGGGCCGCCAGCTCACTCAGAGCCGGGACGGTTCTCTCCTCTACCCGGTCGGGCATCTGAACCTCGGGGTTGTTGTCGCGGACGGCGTCGAGCACCAAGGTCAGCTGCTCCAGCGCCGAGAGTTCCCCGTCCGGCCGCAGCTCCTTGTGTCCTCCCCGGAACCGGTACTCGATGACCGAATGGCCGTTTCCTGCGAACAACAACCGAGCCGCGTTGGTGAGCAGCCCGTCGTCGCCGAACGCGCCCAGGCGCTGCAGAAGTTCGGCATCGGAGGACGACGCGAGCCCGCGGGCCGTCTCGTTGCCGGTTTCCCTGAGGTATTTCCTGGTCAGCTGCAAGGCCTCGGGACGCACCAACTCCTCACCGGCGCCGGATGACTGCCCGGACCAGTTCAGTTTCGCGCGTTTCCTACGAGATCCCACCGAGGCCATGCCCAATACTCACCTAACCTTCAGGCAGATCCGGGGAATCGCAACCCCTCCAGCCCCAAACCGGCCCAAAAGCCGACACGGCCTTGGGTCGGATCAGTTTCCCAGGAGTTTCTCCCTCAGCTGGGTCACGCGGCGCTGTTTGGTCTCGGGACGTTTCGCGTCCTCGATGCTCCTGATCCATTCCCGTTGATGACTGGGAGGAAGCCGTTTCCAAGCGGCCAACAGCTTCCCGTCGCCGTCGAGGGCCGCATCCAGCGGGGGCGGGACGATGGGGATGGTGTTCACGGCAGGGTCTCTCACAGGAGATCGTTGACGATGATGGTCTGTTCGCGTCCCGGACCGACCCCGATCCCGGAGATGCGGCAACCGATCAGCTCCTCCAGGCGTTTCACGTAGGCCCGGCAGTTCGCGGGCAGCTCCC
>ERZ773010.2113-NODE-2113-length-11923-cov-19.616785_pt1 | contig 11923 bp, 5 predicted proteins | sample MGYA00580842_ERZ773010 | MGnify/ENA primary metagenome ERZ773010 (study PRJEB29015, sample SAMEA2737982) | human oral metagenome | biome: human oral; feature: human-associated habitat; material: dental | place: China | collected 2107 ...
CTGCCGTGCGAACTCCGCACAGACCCGGGACTTCTTCGCAACTCAGGGATCCTCGAGGTCATGCCAGGGCACGCACAAGGTGCCCGCACGCGGCGGACACTCTCGGCAAGAGTACAACGGTCAGATGCCGGGGTCAAACAAGCGACCCACGGGTTCCCTGTCGCCCCATGTTCACGTAACTCGATGACGTTTCCCACTCGGGAACCGGGATGGCCGGGTCGACGCCACACCGTCGACGTCCGGCACCCCGCGGGTCGCTCACCGGGCCTCGTGCTGTTCGAGTGCGTCGACGACCCAGTCGACCAGGGAATTCACTTCCACGCGGATGCCCATGTCGTGGGTACCGTTGGGGTCGTACCACAGCGTGGTGTTTCCACCGAGTTCCCGGGAACGCACCACCCACGCAAGTCCCTGCCGGGGATCGACACGTGCGTCCCTGCCCGAGACTGCCACCAAGGTTGGTGCTGGTGGTGTGGTGAGTTTGCGCAGGGGGGAGAGTTTCTCCAACGCTTCTCGGTCGCCAAGGTCGTGTTCAGGATCGCCCCATTCATCCCGGTCCGCCTGCTCGGTGGGCGACGAACGACGCAGCAACGCCTCCAATGGGTCTATGTAGCCGTTGACGATCACGGCGGCATCGACAGTCACGGTTTCCTCGGCGAGGAGGGAAGCGACGAGGAATCCTCCGGCTGAGACACCGATCACGCACACTTTGGTGGCAGTTGCCGCTCCTCGTCCCGAGCGCAGCCATTCAACGGCTGCGATGGCGTCGGCAAGGGAACGGTCACGTCGGTTCCGGGAACCGGCACGGTGTCGAGGTGCATCCCCACCGCCCCGCACATGGGCCGTCGCCACGGCGTAGCCACGATCCAGCCAGTGGTCAAGCCCCTGGTCGGAGTCGAGGTCGATGTCGATCCCGTAGGCCCCGTAGACCATGAAGATGACCGGCCCGTGGAATGTTTTGGAGTCACCGCGCCATCGAATGTCGAGGCTGCACTGGTATCCGTCCGGGGACGCGAACCGCTCATAGGCGAAGTGGACGTCTGGCCCGGACTGGTTCGACGGGTTGAGCACCTGCCCAGTGGGATCGAGATACCAGATGACAGGTGGTGTCCCTGTTCTCAGTTCTGCGACAGCGAAGCCGACCGATGTCGCACAGATGTTCAGGTTCAGGGCAAACGTTCCCGGTGAGCTGAGCACGGGTTCAGGTTCCTCGGGGATCTGCGCTGAATCCGCCACCGGCACCAGGCAGAGGTGTTCGGCCCGGTCGCGCACATCGGTACGGTTGACGTGCACCAGCACGGAGCCGTCACCGCCGATGACCTTGCGAACCTCACCCCGCCCTGTTGCCGCTCGCCGCTGTTCCTGCGCTCCGCCGTCCGTGAGCTCACCGACATCTACGTGCCACTGCCCGCTTTCGTTGGTTGCCTGGACCAACACCGCTTTGCCATCAAACAGCGCGACATCGATGAGATCGGGGTCGTGCACCGGAGCAGGTGTGGACATGGCCTGTGAATCCGGCCGAGCGGTGTCAAAGAGCTGCCAGACCCGGGAACTGCGGACGCCGTGCCCCACCTTGATGAAACGTCGTGTCGAGCACCGCTCGATCTTGACCCCGCCTGCGGGTCCCTCGGCGAGCACCCGCGGGGTGTCGTGTAGTGATGCCGCGGTGATCGGCAGCAAGCGGGCCCTGGCCCTGCCCGGTGCATCGGGATGTGGCTCCACGAAAGCCACGGCAGGCGAGTCCGCCTCACACAGCACCACGTCGGGATACACACCGATGATGACGAGCCTCGGTTCAACAACGTCACGCTCGTGGACGGCCACCGCATAGCGCTCCCGCTCAGGGTCACGCAGGAGGCGATACCACCACCCCAGCGTCGGAAAAATGTCACGATTCTCCGTCACCCAGCCCCGCAATTCGTCGATCTCGGTTCCCGCGAAAACCACGGGGGCATCAACCGGATACTGCTCCACCGGGTCGGAAACCAACTGTCCGACCACTTCCCCGCCACCCCCCATGCTCAGACGCAACCATCCCACAGGCAGTGGAACCACATCGACATGGTCCTCGGGGTTCTGCGTATCGTTCCCGCTCCGGTTGCTCTCGAGTGTGGTGATGTCCTGGCCGTGTTCTTCCAGCAACCTTGTGAGTGTGGCGTCGTCCACCTCCAACCAACGCTCCCAGGATAGGGAGGAACCACTGGCAGCCGGGTCCGCAGGAGTGTTCATCATGTCTTTCATCCAGTGTGATTGGTGCGTGACTGGTTGTGTTTCAGGCTGCGACGAGGGAGCGGAACAGTGCGGAGCGTCGGTGCACCTCGGCGGGTGGCCCGAATTCAACCAGCCGGCCCTTGTCCAACACCAACACCAGATCAGCAATGTTCATGCCGAAGTGACCGTGCCCGGCAGCGAAGGTGGTGATCCCCCCCATCGTGGTTCGGATGAGGTTCATGATCTGTTCCCGGTTCAAAACGTCAAGTCCGGACGTGATCTCGTCCAGCAGAAGCATCCGCGGCTGACCGACAAGAGTCCTGGCTATCGCCAACCGCTGCCGCTCACCACCGGAGAAGGCATACGCCGACTCCCCCACCGGGGTGTCCAACCCGCCTTCACGCGCACTGATCGTGTCAGCCAGACCAACCCGATGAATGATCTCCCAACACTGGTCATCATCAATGTCACGCCCCAACAGCAGATTGTCACGCACGGTTCCACTGAACAACGGACACGCCTGCTCGATGTAACCTACCTGACGTCGGTACTCATCATCATCATGCTCACCAAGCGGCACCCGATCCACCATGATCGTTCCATCAGTGGGAACGATGAACTTCTCCAACAACGACAACACCGTTGACTTACCCGAACCCGACGAACCAGTCATCGCCACCCAGGAACCAGCCGGAACGCTGAACGTCACCCCCGCCAACGCGTACTCACGATTCCCACCCGCCTGCGGATACCGCACCGACACGTCACGGAAACCAACCTCACCCGCCAAACCTGCCCTCACCGGACCACCACCGCCACGAACACCAGCAGGCGCAACCCGAACCCGAGAGTCGGGTTGATCAGTCACCGCACGCAAATCAATGATCCGCTGCAACGCCCCCAGACACTCCGCCATGTCCATCACGGTGCCCGCACTCCCGGTGATCGGGGTGATGATCAACATCATGTACATGAAAAACGACACCAGCGCCTCAACGGAAATACTTCCGGCCTGCACCCGCAGCACCGCGATACACACAATCACCAGAAGCGTCGCCTGCACACAAATCGTGACCACCGGGGTCATGAAGGCATGCGCTTTGGCGCCCCGATTTGCCGCTTCGAGAAGTTCTCCACTCGACTTGTCCAAACGCTTCGCGGCGAATTTGTCGGCGACGAAGGCCCTCAGAGTCAGTACTGAGTCCAGCGCACGAGTCACCTCCGCAACGTATGCCCCCTGGGCCTCCTGACGATCGTAGGAGAATGAGGTCAGTCTTCTTGAGATGGTGATGATGAATGCCAAACACGTCACCGCCAACCCAACCGCCGAAATGGTTAAGATCGAATCGGTGACGGTCATCTGGGCCAAGGCCCCCACCACCATGACAATCCCTCCGAGGGCTTGCACGGGACCTTGGGTGAACACTTTGCTGAGATGCTCGGAGTCGATGCTGCACCGGGCGACCAGATCAGCCGTGGGGTGCTGCACGAGCTTGTCCGCGGGAACCCGCAACGCAATCGCAGCAGACTCATCCCGGAAAGCACGCACCGTACGATTACCGATCTTCGCACCCACAACATTTACAGCAGCCGTCACACCCGAAGCGAAAACAGCCAACCCGGCCAAAACCAACCCATACGGAAGCGCAGCAACAAACCCCTCACCCTGCAACGCCCCCACAATCGACCCCGCCATCATGGGCTGCGCCAACGATACGAGAGACGACAACACCGTGCCGACAAAAATCAGAACCAACGCCCGCGGCTCCAACCGCAAAATCCTCACAAGACGACGAAGACGACTCTTCGGCGGATCAGCGAGGAATGTTGCGACCGGCCCACCACCCTGAGAGCGGCCGCACAACTCCCTGCTGGGAGTTGGGTTCCGAGATTCCTTGACCAATGGCACTCGAGGTTCTGGCAGAGTCTGGGGAATTTCAGGCATAGCACGCCGGGGAACCATGCCACGACCGAACGAGTCCGCACGAAACAGGTCCAGCCGCTTCGCAAAATCTGCAGTCACAGTTGTTCCCCTGCCTTTACCCATTGCCCCACTCTCAAACCGGTTGGACGATCGTCAGAATACTATTCGCCAAAAAATATGGATGGGTGGCGGCAAACGGTTCTCGCCGCCACCCACCACAGAACTCAGATGCGGCTAGCGATCAGCACATCCAGAGGCTGTGGCTGACCGAGCAGGCACACCAGAGAATGCTGGTGTGGTCGGAGCATCCCTTGGCATCCTGGGGAACCTCGACGATGTCAGCCTGAAGATTCAGAACGTTGGCCATGATTGCTACTTCCTTATGGTTGTCTTCGAACTTCGTGTGATGGTATGTTCAGTGACACCACTTCGTTTATCACTCAACTTGATGCGGTGCCCACCGAACTCGAGACGGTTGGGTGGCGGCAAACGGTTCTCGCCGCCACCCACCACAGAACTCAGATGCGGCTAGCGATCAGCACATCCAGAGGCTGTGGCTGACCGAGCAGGCACACCAGAGAATGCTGGTGTGGTCGGAGCATCCCTTGGCATCCTGGGGAACCTCGACGATGTCAGCCTGAAGATTCAGAACGTTGGCCATGATTGTCACCCCCTTCCATGGGTTTTCAGTGTTGGGTTGGTAGCTCGCCCGCCGCCCGTTGTTGTGGGGGGTGGGGAGCTACTGACTCGGTACGACCCCGACGAGGTCGTGTGTTTCCGAGCCAAGCTGTGAAAACACCGGTTGCTGCAGCAGGCCGACTGTGCGGGTGCTGACCGGCAAACCAAGGTATGGCTGCTGGGATCGGTAGGCGTGCAGGGCCAACGCGACCCCGGCAGCGCCGGTGCCCAAGTCAGAACTGAGACGGATCAGCCCGTCACCGATCACCAGGGCGTGTTCGTCATGCACGAGGAGACTGTCGAGCAGCAGATCAGCCTGCCGATCGGCCTCCGCCCGGTAGGTTTCGCCGGCGGCTGTCAGTGTGACGAGGATGCCGGCACGGCCGTGATCCAAACCGGGGTAGATGTAGAAGGTGGAGGAACAGGTTTTGATGATTCCCTCACGTTCCTGCGGGGTCAGTACCGGGTCACCGGTGATGCGTTCGAGCGCCGAACCGACCAGCAGCAAACCCGCTGACCCCCAGTCGATGTAGGGAAGCACCCGGTTCTTGGAAGGGTCATCGACCATCAACTCACCAGTTGGGATGGTGACGCACGCATCCAGATCCGCACGCAACCGAACCCTGGCCCTGGCAAGCGGTTCCTCGGCACCAGTGACGGCATGGGCGACCAAGTCCGTCAACGCCACCCCGGTCAATCCCCAGAACAGTCCTCGACGACGACACAACGCAGTCCACGCCGACCCATCCGGGATGACGCAGGCATCCAGCCTGCGATACGCCGCAACCGCCCGTTCTTCCAGCGCCGAGTCCCCAGCCGTTCTCGCGACCTCCAATGCGGCCAGAATCACTCCCGCCTGACCCGCACCCAGATCCAACCGACGCCGTCCCAAGGCTCGCTCAAGCGCTGTCCCCGCAGCGGCCGCGGCATCCTGGTGTGCACCCACCTCGCTGAGCGTCAACGCAACCCCGGCCAAACCATTCAACAGCCCCGACGTCTCCTGACCGGACCAGTCCTTGGCGGTCTTCCGCAACGCATCCACATCACGATCAGCAGGTTGGACACCAACACGCTGCTGGGCCAGGACCACACCAGCACGCCCGGTCGTGATCACCTCGTGACTATACGTCGCAAGCTGGCCGATATCACCAGGAAAAGAGCCGTCAGCACTGAACTGCCGTGACCACTCGATCCCACTTAGCAACCCGGAAATCCCGGAATCCAGGTTCAACGGCTGCGTTGGCACATCAACAGTGAAATCACTGGCCGTCACCGGACGAGTACCAGCGGCATACCGGCGCTCCACTAGCGCCAGCTGCTCAGCTGCCCGTTCGCCGTAGAACTCACGAATCCTCCGACGGCACCGATCCCAAAACGCCGGCGCCACCGCCTCAATCTCGAAATCAACACAGTACAGCACCATGATGCAACGAGCCACCGCAAACCAATCAGCCTGCACAGCATCCGCTGACTTGTCAGCACAATACTCAAACACCCTGACACCGAGCTCGCGTTTGGAATCCACCCTACTGGCATCCTCCAGATCAAGCATCGCCACAGTCCCGTCATCAGAGACCATCACATTCCCGGGGTGAAGGTCACCAAATGCCCAACCACGCTGATGAATCTTTTCGACGATAGCGATGAGTTGCTCAACAATGCCCACCGCTTGGCGGGAGTACTCCGCGGGATCGTTCTCCTGCAAACGGTCATTGTGTGACATCCAGGTTGTGAGGGATACGCCGGGAATGTAATCCACTTCCAAATAGCGATGCTCCCACGCCGTGAACGACCCTCGAAGCTGCTGCACACCCTTCACACCGACAAGATCACGCAACACCTCCTCCTCAGCCAGCTGACGCTGCAACGCACACCGATTCCGGCCATCCAACCCAGCATGCGGCCTGGCTTCCCGCAGAATCCTGACCTCACCGTCAGGCAACTCCGCGCGATACACCCCACCAGCATTGCTGAAACTCAAGGGCTTGATGCTCGCGAAGTCATCCAACCGGGACCGGCTTGACTGCTGCGACGCCTCGTAAGCCGGTCGAAGAACTTCTGGTACCTCCACACCATCAGGAATCACGACACGCGGGTCACGATGATCAGGTATCAACCGCATACCACGAGGATCAACAATCGACTCGACCGGTTCATCATCCACATCAGGCACCCGCATACCAAGGATCGCCCCGTACCGAACGAAAACAGGAGCATCCGGGGTGTATCGAAGATCGGAGAGGATATACGGCCCATCCTGCCCCTTCAACGCATCGCCCAAGGCGGCCAGCAGCCTCCCCATCTGATCGTCATCATCGGGATAGATCGTGATAAATTTACCCGCCGCTCCACGAGCCCGATTCTTCGACGATGATTCGGTCAGCTCAGCCAGCGTCGGCAAAAACTTGAAAGAAACGCCAGCATCCACACATATTCTGGTGGTCCGTGCCAAGGTCTCCACAGCACACTCGGGAGTCGCCGACACATGGATCTTCCACCCCTGCATGCGCGGTGCCCAGTCGCGGGGCGTCCAGCCCTCCCAACCATTCCGGGACTGTACCAACCACCCAGCCGGCAACTCCACCGACTGCAGCCGCTGATTCGACAGGCCAGCCATCATCTCGGCAAACGGCCTCGGCCGGCCATAGAAAGGCGACCCTTTCCTCGTCCCTTGGAAGTACTCAACACGTACAGCCACGACTTCTCTTTCCCTACTCTTCTTCTCGTTTCTTGCACAATGCGTTAACAAAGAACATTGGAAGTCCTTTGGTGGGCCCGAGACCATACTGTTTCCCAACTTAGGGAAACGCGCCTCGCAAAACCAATTCAATGCCCCCTTCTTCACTGAAGCTTACCCTACTCAGGTTCAGTCGCAAATCTTTAAGAGCCCCACCAGCTCGAACACCCATCTCAGCGATTGGCAGTTCATTCGTTCATGACGATTCACGACTCAACTTGGCCAGCTTCTACGGTACATGTTTCACAGAACATCACGCCCTTCCCTTCATGTCAACCTCCCAGCCAAACTTCTGCTGTAGCTCGAACTTGCCTACCAGAGGAGTTGCCCAAAGTTTTGTTCCGCTTTTTTATGAGTTTAACTTTTAAAAATTGGCGCTGGAAGCAGGACCATGAGCAGTAAAACTCCTAGTCGGGGCGATATCGCAGACAGCTGTACCACTGCTCTTGACCACGAGCTGCTTGCGTGAGCTCCACCCTCGGGTACCGTGAGGAACGGCACGAATCACCTCAGGTTTCGTGCCGGTTTCTTTCGAGTCGAGAGGGGAGGGCAGCATGCCACGGAGAATCGATTCCAATGCCAAGAAACGAGCGCTGCGGCTGCTGCGTGAACATCGCAGTCGATATCCGACGTTCACGGCCGCCTGCATCGCCGTGGCACGTCATGAGCGGATCGGACCTGAGACCTTGCGGCGCTGGGCGGTGCAGGCCGAAATCGATGAGGGGGCCCGTACCGGGACCAGCAGCAAGCAGCACGAGCAAATCCTCAAGCTAAGGGTGGAGAACACCCGGCTGCGAGAGAATGTGGCGATACTGAAAGCGGCAACAACTTTCTTCGCGGGGGAACTCGACCCCCACAACCGCTGATCATCGCATTCATCGAGGAGATGCACAGCCAAGGTTTCGCGGTCGAGTCGATCTGCCGGGTCCTGCGAGAGCAGGGCTGCCAGATTGCTGCGAGGACCTATCGGGCCTGGAAGACCCGTCCGCCGTCAGCACGGGCAATCAGCGATCAGAGAGTCTTGGAAGCCATCGAGAAACTCGCGTGGAAGATCGACCATCAAGGTCGCAGACACCTGACCCGTGAGGGCCGTTACGGACGCAGGAGAATGCTGACGGCACTACGTCGCTCAGGCGTGGATGCCACCCCCGGAGCGGTGGACAGGGCCATGCGGAAGCTCGGTCTCAGTGGGACCAAACGCAACAGATCAGTGTAAGAAAGCGCACACTTGACGTGTCCAGTCGAAACGTCACGATTCCGATGTTGGGTACGAGCCCCGATCGCACCCCTGTGAGGCCCCGGACGGACATATGAGCTGCTAATCCTCATCGTCCTCGAGCATGGGCGCGTCTGCGGCCCCCATGCTCAGCTCATGTACGAGAGACTGCGCAGACTCCGCTGGATGTACGGATTCAGGAATCCTTCGTGTGACCTCGCTCTGAGCGACGAAGTGGGGGGGCGGTCACCCACGGGTGACCGCCCCCATCCAAGCCGTCAGCGGATATCGCCGAAGTCGATGTCGTCCAGAGGAACGCCGGGAACGTCGAGCTCGGAACTGAACGAGTAGTCGTACGGGTCATAGCTGACGGTGTAGGCCTGCGACCGCGCATCCGCCGTGGGCTCCACACGAATGTTGCGGTAGCGGTCCAGCCCGGTTCCGGCCGGGATCAGCTTGCCGAGGATCACATTCTCCTTCAGACCGACGAGGGTGTCGGACTTGCCCTGGATGGCGGCGTCGGTGAGCACCTTCGTCGTCTCCTGGAAGGATGCAGCCGACAGCCACGAATCCGTCGCAAGCGAGGCCTTGGTGATACCCATCAGCACGGGGCGGCCCTCTGCGGGACGCCCGCCCTCAGTCAGGGCCTTGCGGTTCGCCGCCTCGTAGGCCTGCCGGTCTACCAGCTCGCCAGGCATCATCTGGGTGTCACCCGAGTCGATGACGGTGACGCGGCGCAGCATCTGCCGGATGATAATCTCGATGTGCTTGTCGTGGATCGGAGCGCCCTGCGTGCGGTACACGCGCTGCACCTCGTCCACCAGATGCTCCTGCACCTTGCGCAGACCACGGATGCGAAGCACATCCTGCGGATCCACCTGGCCCGCAGTCAACTGCTGGCCGATGGTCACATGCACCCCGTCGCGGATCGCCATCCGGACCCCGTTGGCATCCTCGAACTCCAGGCGCGTACGCCGCGCCACCGGGTATTCGAGGTCGTCACCGCCGTCGTCACGCACGATGATGATCTTGCGGCTGCGGTCGCCATCCTCGATGCGGATGACGCCATCGGCCTCGGCGATGGGCGCCTTGCCCTTCGGCTGCCGGGCCTCGAACAGTTCCACGACACGCGGCAGACCCTGCGTGATGTCATCACCGGCCACACCACCGGTGTGGAAGGTGCGCATCGTCAGCTGGGTGCCGGGCTCACCGATGGACTGAGCAGCAACGATGCCGACGGCCTCACCGACATCAACGGTCTTGCCGGACGCCAGGGACCGGCCGTAACACATCGCGCAGGTACCGGTGGCAGCCTCACAGGTCAGCACCGAGCGCACCTTGACCTTGGTAACCCCGACGGCGGCTAGCCGCTCGATCTCGGCATCGCCCAAGTCAGTGCCAGCGGGCACGAGAACATTGCCCTGGGCATCAGTGATGTCCGTGGCCGCGGTCCGCGCATAGACGGCGGTCTCCACATCAGGGGCAATGGACATCACCGCCCCCTCCTCCAGAGGCTCGGCAGGTACCTGGACCCTCTTGCCCTCCTCGTCCTGGGCGATCTTGGTCCACACCGCGATGGTCTTGGTCAGGCCGCGCTCGGTCTGGCAGTCCTCCTCACGAATGATGACGTCCTGCGAGACGTCCACCAGGCGCCGGGTCAGGTAACCCGAGTCGGCGGTCCGCAGTGCGGTGTCGGCCTGGCCCTTACGGCCACCGTGGGTGGAGATAAAGTACTCCAGCACCGACAGGCCCTCGCGGAAGTTCGACTTGATGGGCCGGGCGATGATGTCACCCTTCGGGTTGGCCACCAGGCCCCGCATGGCCGCGATCTGGCGCATCTGCGTCATGTTGCCACGGGCACCCGAGTTGACCATCACGAAGATCGGGTTGGTCTGCGAGAAGTTCTCCTTCATCGCATCCGTCAGCTCCGCGGTTGCGTCGGTCCAGAGCTCGATCAGCTCCTGGCGCCGCTCGTCCTCCGTGACCGAACCACGCTCGTACAGGGTGTCGATCTTGGCGGCCCGGGCGTCGTAGGAGGCCAGGATCTCGGGCTTGCTCGGCGGGGTCTGGACGTCGGCGATGGAGACGGTGACGCCGGAGCGGGATCCCCACTCGAAGCCGAGGTCCTTCAGTCCGTCGAGGGTGCGGACAGTGTCAATCAACGGGTAACGCTCGGCGAGGTCGTTGACGATCTGGCCGATCTGCTTCTTGCCGACCCGCTCATTGACGAACGGGAAGTCCGCCGGCAAGGCCTCGTTGAACAGTGCCCGTCCAAGCGAGGTCTCAAGGATGACCGACCCGTCGGCGCGCACCTTGTCGGCGTACTCCGCAGGGGGCACGATGCCGGTCAGCCGCAGCTTGATGGGAGCCCCGACGTGCAATTCACCGCGGTCGTGGGCCATGATCGCCTCGGCCACCGAGGAGAAGGCGTGACCGGCTCCCTTCTCCTGTTCCTGCAGCATCGTCAGCCAGTACATGCCGATGATCATCTCGTGGCTGGGGACGGTCACGGGACGGCCGTCGGCCGGCTTGAGGATGTTGTTCGTCGACAGCATCAGCACCCGCGCCTCGGCCTGCGCCTCGGCGGACAGCGGCAGGTGAACGGCCATCTGGTCGCCGTCGAAGTCGGCGTTGAAGGCCGCGCAGACGAGCGGGTGCAGCTGGATCGCTTTGCCCTCGATCAGCTGCGGCTCGAAGGCCTGGATGCCGAGGCGGTGCAGGGTTGGTGCACGGTTCAGCAGCACCGGGTGCTCGGCGATGACCTCCTCCAGCACGTCCCACACGATGGGACGCTGCCGCTCCACCATGCGCTTGGCCGCCTTGATGTTCTGGGCGTGGTTGAGGTCGTCCAGGCGCTTCATCACGAAGGGTTTGAACAGCTCCAGGGCCATGGCCTTCGGCAGGCCGCACTGGTGCAGTTTCAGCTGGGGACCGACCACGATCACGGAACGACCCGAGTAGTCGACGCGCTTGCCGAGCAGGTTCTGGCGGAACCGGCCCTGCTTGCCCTTGAGCATGTCCGAGATCGACTTCAGCGGACGGTTGCCCGGACCGGTGACGGGGCGGCCGCGACGGCCGTTGTCGAACAGCGAGTCGACGGCTTCCTGGAGCATGCGCTTCTCGTTGTTGACGATGATCTCGGGGGCACCGAGGTCGA
>ERZ773010.2117-NODE-2117-length-11903-cov-17.568619_pt1 | contig 11903 bp, 6 predicted proteins | sample MGYA00580842_ERZ773010 | MGnify/ENA primary metagenome ERZ773010 (study PRJEB29015, sample SAMEA2737982) | human oral metagenome | biome: human oral; feature: human-associated habitat; material: dental | place: China | collected 2107 ...
TTGCTCCTGCATATATACTTGGAGATGAAACAAAAACTAATTTTAATTTTTTTTCCTCACAAACTTGAACAACATTTTTTGTCCCTAATATATTTACATTATAAAAATCTTCCCATCTTCCCCAAACAGTAGAAAGTGCAGCAGCATGTATAATAGCTGAGCAATCTTGAGAGGCTTTAAATAAATCATCTAAATTATCTATATCACCTTTGTAAAATTCAACATTTTCATCAATCAATGTCTTACCAATTTTTTCATTTCTACCAAAGGCAACAACTTGATAAGAATTATTTTTTAATTCCTCAATCACATATTTTCCTAAAAATCCTGTTGCTCCTGTAAGTAAAACTTTCATTGCTCTCCTCCCTTTAATATTCTGTTGATTTCCTTTTCTAATAATTCACTAGGAGAATAATTATTAAAATCTTTTGATAGCTTTTCTAAATTATTCCACTCCTTTTTATTTATCATTATATCAAAGGCAATTAAAATAGACTTTCTTGATTTTAACTTAGCAACTATGCCAATCTTTGCTAAATCAGCTCTAACTCCATAATCAAATTGGTCATAATCGTGTGGGATAATAACAGCAGGTTTATTATATTTTATACAAGAATATAGTATACCTGCCCCACCATGATGAATAACATAGTCAATTTTTGGCAAGATTTCATCATAATCTAAATAATGGTAAATATGTAAATTATTTTCCTTTATTATTTCTTTCTCTCTTTCTAAATAGCTTCCCAATGAAACTACAAATAAATATTGTGGATATTTTTGAGAAAGTTCCTTTGCTATATCAACCATCAAATTTTTAGCCCATTTTAAATGAGTTCCATTAGTTAAAAATATAGTTTTTTCAAGATTTTTATTATTTAAAAACTCTACACTATCTTGAAAAAGTGATGAACAACAAGGTCCTGCCCATAAAAAGTGGCTTGGAAAATCATCTCTAAATTCAAGCTCTTTCATTCCAAGACCTAATATAGAATAAGGAGAATAGATACTTTCTTCTCCCTTTTCATTGTATAAAGTGAAATTTAATTCTTTTAATTGTTTTCTTAAAATAAAACAAACTAATCTTTTAAAATTTTTGACAAGACTTCTAGCTAATTTATCTCTAAATTTAAAGAAAAAATTCTCTCTTGGATAAAGTCCTGTTACATATGCAGGAGTTGTTGTCTTACTCTCTATTGCAAAAGGTGTGGGAATACTTGTAATCCAAGGAATATTAAAATTTTTACATACAAAACTCACTGGAACAGCAATAAAATCAGCTAAGACTATATCAGGCTTGTTTTCAGTAAAAAAAGTTTCAATTTCTTTTATAATTTCTGGCATAAGCCCCATATTTTCTTTGAATTGTTTGTAGGCAATTAAAGGATTAGTTTGTCTATCTGTATCAGATATTTTTTCAAAGGCATTAGGTTTATCTTTAAGTAAAACTTTTACAGAAAAACCTAATTTTTTAACAACCTTTTCTTTTTGAAAGCCAGTATAAACAGAGATATCATATTTATCTTTTTTCTCTAATAAGGGAAGGATTAATTCTAAGATTGGATAAATATGTCCACTAAAAGGTGGTGCAATAACAGCAAGTTTAATTTTCTTCTTGTAAATACTCATAAATTATTTCTTTTACCTTTCTATCTTTAAAGTAGTCTAAATGTCCACATTTTACTATCTTATCAACCTTATGAAAATCTAAAAGCCAACTGTAAATATCAAGGATACCTTTAAAAACTACTGTATTTTTAAGTTTACCATAGCCTTTAGCTACAGGACCTAATGCAAAAATTTTAACATTTTTATTATCATAGTTTGTTAAAGCCATAAATTTTTTCCATACATTTAAACCTGAACTCTGAGAAATAATTATAACATCTTTTAAAGATTTAATAGGTTCTAAATGTCTTAAAATTTCTTTTTCAAATTTTTTATTAAAAAGAGTATGAGGATAGTAAATAATATTTGATAGACTAGCTTTCAAAATATTGATGTTTTCAAATTCATTATAGGGAAAATCTTCATTATAAGGAAAATTAGAATTTATTATTTTATAGCCAAAGTCTTTAAAAATATTTAAGATTTCAAATCTATCTGGCTCTAAGGCAGCAGTTTTTAAATTACTGCTTCCACTTATAATAAAGACAATTTTATCTTCTTTTAAAAGAGTCTTTGAGATATCCAAACTTTCTAATTTTTCTAAGTATTCTTTAAATTTCATAGTGAATCTTCCCATCTTTTACTCTAATTTTTTTATTTCTCCATATTATAACAGGTGGAGTTAAAAGAGTATATATTAGCATAAAAGGTAATAAAAACTCACTTAATAATTCATATAAAAGTTCCTTAGTTTGAGAAGAAAAAATTATACTAGGCTCATAAATAAATATTCTAGATATATAAAATAGTGCAACCTTTCCTATAAATAGATTTAAAGCTATCACCAAATAATTTATTCCTAAATAAAAACTTAAAAATAATAGAAGAGTTGGTAATATTGTTGGTAGTAATATTATAAATAAAAATTTTATAGAAAAAGCATTTTTCATATATATATTACTAAACAAAAGCCATCTTTTCATAAGGAGTATGTATCTTTTAAAGCTAGGAACAGTGTTTCTTACATTACAAAAAATTGTAGTTTGAATAATTTTTACATCTTTTGAAAGTAAATAAGTAGCTAAGGCTAAATCATCACAAAGCCAATATCTTATATTCTCAAAAGCAGAATATTTTTTTAAAATATTAGTTCTTAAAATATAGAACATTCCATTTATAGTCTTATTTTCTTTTAAAAAAGATAAAGAAAAATATGAAAAAATTGAATTAGAATTTATAAAGGCAGAAATTAATTTTGAATAAAAGCCTTTAATATTGTAATTGAAAGGAATTCCTGTTGCTATCCATTCAGTTTTATCTTTTTCATAGATACTCAATTCATCTAGTTTTTTCCTATCAATTATAGTATCATCGTCTAAAATTATTGTGTATTCAGTTTCTATCTTATCTACAACTTGTTCTAATTTGAATATTTTAGGATTTTCTTCTTGTGGAACATCATCTAAATAATAAACTTTAAGCCTATTAGAATACTTTTTATTTTCTAAAATATTTTTTACAGTTGATATAGCTACTTTATCACTTTTATCAACAAGCCAAATAAAGCTCATGTCAGTAGTATTTTTTAGATTAGCAGTTAAATCTTCTTGAAGTCTAGGATCACCAGATAAAATGGGCTGAACTATAGTATATTTATTTTCATCAATTTCATCTTTTTTAAGTCTATTTATTTTGTAAAAATAGCTAAAAGTAAATATTAATTTTAAAATAAATAAGACTATTGTGAATATAAATAAGAAGTTAAATAATTTTATCATTTGATCACCTTTTTTAAAAATAATCCTACAAGTTTTAATTGTAGTGAAACAGGTAGTAAATTTATTAAAAACATAGATAATCTATTTCTAAAACCAATAATAGAAAATCTTTTTTTCTTTTCTATGATTTTAATAATTCTTTTAGCTACATCTTCTGAGCTCATCATAAATTTTTGTGAACTTCCAAATTTTTCTTGTATATCTTTATCAAAAAAATTACTTGCAGTTGGTCCAGGACAAACAGATAGAATTCTTACATTTTTATTCTTATGAGATAATTCTTCATCAAGTGCTAAAGAATAATGTAGTAATGCCGATTTTGTTGAACTATATACAGCCATATATGGATGTTGGTATAGTGCAGCAGTTGAGCAAACATTTAAAATAATTCCTTGTCCATTTTGTAAAAATTTTTCTGAGAATTTTTTAGTTAAAATAAGTGGAGAAATAAAATTCACATTTATTGTATCTAAGTCTTCTTCATCACTTAATTTTAAAAAGTCAGTAATTTTCCCAAAACCTGCACAATTAATAAGTAAATCAACATCACAATTTCCAATAATGTTTTCTAAGTTATTTATATTAGTTAAATCATATTTTATACAAGTACATTCAAGATTTGGAAATTTTTCTTCCAATTCTTTTTTAAGAAAATTTAATTTATCAAGGGAACGAGCTAATAAAAAAAGCTTTTTAGCTTTACTTGCTAAATTTTTTGCTAACTCTTTTCCTATTCCAGAACTTGCACCTGTTATTAAAATTTTTTCCATTATTTTTACTTCCTTAAATTTTATATATAATAAATTATTATAGCATTTTTTTAATTTCTATAAAATAAAACTTGACTTTTATCAAGGAAAAAATATAAAATGTAATTAATAAAATTAATTTTTTTGAAGGGAATATTAGTAATAAAATGAACATATAACAAAAATATATAAGGGGGTTTATTAAAATGCGAAGTAATAATCTTAGCAGTGTAGAAAGAAGTCTAAAATTTTTAGCAAAGAGGTATAAGAGTGTTAAATACTCACTAGGTTTAACCATATTATTCCTAATGATAGGAGTAAATGCTTTTTCAGAAGACATACATACAAAAGAGACATTAAAGACATCAGCAAGCAATCTTCATGAAAAAATTCAAAATTTAAGAAAAGAAAATGAAAAACAGTTAGAGGGATTAAAATTAGAATTAGTTCAATTGATGGAACAAGGAAATCAAGTAGTTAAATCACCTTGGTCTTCATGGCAATTTGGTGCAGGTTATATATATAATAGTTGGGGAAAAGCCTACAAAGGACATGGAGATAAAAAAGAAAATGAGATTTTAACAAGACAAGACTCATCAAACTTAAATAGATTTTTGGAAAGTAGTGCAGCATCAAATTCTTATGGTTCAACTGATTTAGCAATAGTTAGTGAACCAGTTGCAGAAATTGAAGTAAGTGCTGGAATACGTCCGAAAAGTATAAATAAGGAAGCTCCAAGCTACACACCAGTAGCACCAGCAGGAGCATTACCACCATTTGAACCTAAACTTATTTCTCCACCTGCAAAACCATCAGCACCAGTAGAAGTAAGTCCTACAACTTTAAACCCACCTGATATAAAATTTAAAGGGCAAGGTTTTGGACAAGGTGCAGCAATTGGAATGCCAAGAAGTAATATAGTAATGCAAAACTATGATTCTTATGATACAGTAGATAAAAATACTGCTGCAAAAGGAATAATTAATATTGAAGTTGGAAATCTTGGAGGAGGACTTAAATCTAGATGGTGGGGAACAAATTTAAATGGAACAGCTAATCCTAATGTACAAATAAAATCAATTACAGATGTTCCTAATGTACCAACACCTGGAAAAACAACAGGAGCTAGTTGGATAAATCCAGCAGGAGTAGGGACATTTTGGTTAGGTGATGGAAGTTCAACTACTGGAATGAATGCTTTTATTAATGAATTGAGAGATCATAATGCAAATATTTCTGGAAACTATGTATTAACTAATAAAGGTGGAGAAGGTGTTTATGTAAATAGAATCTTCTTAAGTCATAATCCTGCTGGAGTAGGAGGAGGAACAGCTGCAGGAGTACCTGGTGGTCCTTATGATGGGCAAGCACAAGCATTAGAAAAGACTGCTACATTTAGTGGAAGTTTAACTATGCATGGAACTCCTACTGCCTTTACTGGAAGTACAGCTCATAGTGATGTAACTATTGGGGTAGAACATCAATTATGGTCAAGAAGAGCACCAGGAGACTGGATAACTGAAGGAGCATATTCAACTTTTAATAATACAGGAAAGATTATTTTAGCCTCTGGTAATAACTTAGTAGGAATTCTAATAGATGTAGAGGCTTGGGGAAATGGAACATTAGCTGATAATTCAGGAGTTCCACATAAGACTAAGAATAATGGAACAATAGAAATAAAAAATGCTCAAAATAGTATAGGAATAGATTATGGAGAATATGCAAATTTAACATTTAAATCTGAACTAACAGTAGGAAATGTAATTGTTGGTGGAAAGAAAAATTATGGACTTAGAATGGCAAATATTTTTTCAGGAAATGCAGCATATTTTGATAAAGGAACTACTATAAAATCTGGTGGAGCAAATAAGAAGATTTTAGTTAAAGGTGAAGAAAATGTAGGTGTATCTATTGCTAAGTTTTTATCTTCATCAAAAGATGCCAATCCTATTGCTGGAATAACACAAGGCTTAAATATAGAAGTTGCTGGTCAAAAAAATATAGGTTTCTTAAGACATAAAACTTATGCAAATAACACTGGAGACATGGTATTTAATGCAACAACTATGGGAACATTTACTTTTGGAAATGGTGTAAAAAATAGTACTTTAATTAGAACAGATAAATATGGTATTCAAGTAAGAAAAAATATCTCTGCTACAGGAAAAGATAATGCTGGTAAAGATTATACAGGTGTAGGGAATACTGTTTTACACTCAAATGGAGAAACTCAACATATTAATAACTATAATACTATAACAGTAGGAAAAGGATATACTCAAACTCTTGGAATGGCAGCAACAGGAAGTGCAGCATCTAGTATAGTAAATATATTAAATGAAGGTACAATATCTTTACAAGGTAAGAAAAGTATAGGTATGTATGTTGATAAATTTACACAAGGTAAGAGTACAGGAACTATTAAACTATCTGGTGTAGGAGATAAAGATAAATCTGGTAAAATTGGAGCTGCAGAAAATGTTGGAATTTCTAACAAAGGGAAATTTACTATTTCTGGAACTCTTGAAGTAAATGGTAAAAAATCATCTGGAATATACAATACAGGAGAAACTACAATAGCTGTAGGTACTAGCCCTACTGCAAAAACAAATATTACTGTAACAAATGGAGCAACAGCCTTATATAGTAAAGGTGCTGGAACTAAAATAGAATCTACTGCAGGAAATAAATTGAATGTGACTGTAAATGCAGGAACAACAAAAGAAGGTTTAGCAGTCTATGCTGAAGATAAATCAGAGGTTAAATTACATAATGCAAATATAAATGTAGTTGGTGGTTCAGCAGGAATCGCTTCATATAATGCAGGAACTAAAGTTGATATAACAGGAGCGACTTTAAAATATAATGGAGCAGGTTATGCAGTATACTCTGATGGAAAAGGTGAAATAAACTTAAAGAATTCTAATATAGAATTAAGAGGAAGTTCAACATTAATGGAACTAGATTGGTCTATTGCACCAGGAAGTAGACCTATAAAAACATCAGGAACAAATGTAAAAGTATTCTCAAATGATGTTGTTGCAATAAATGTAAGTAACTTAGGAACTAGAACACTTTCTTCTTTAAGTGCATTAAAGAGTTCATTAGGAGTTAAAATTACAGCTGGTGGACCAACTTTTAATAAATATAAGGAACTTGCAATAGAAAATGGAGAAATAAACTTTGATGTTGTAGCCAATAAGGCAGCAGCTGATACAACTCCAGGTGGATTTTTCTTTAAAAAAGTTTTAGGTCAAAGATTAAGATTGAATGTTAATAATAATTTAACAGCAAGACTAAGTTCTTCTATAGCAAATGAATTCTATAATAAACAAGTTGTAGGTCTTGAAGCAAACTCAAGTAAGCAAGCAGTATCTAATACAGAAACACAAGTAAATATAGCAAGTGGAAAAATAGTAGATGTAGCAAGAACAGATGGAACAAAAAATGGTGGAGTAGGAGTTTTCATTAACTATGGACTTGTTGATAATAAAGGAACAATTAATGTTGAAAAAGATTCTGTTGCTAATAGTAATGGAGTTGGAATTTATGGAGTAAATGGCTCAAATATTACAAATAATGGTTCAATAAATGTTAGTGGAAAAGAAGCAATAGGAATATTAGGAGTAGCATATAGAACAGATTCTAAAGGAAAAAATGTTGTTGATGAATTTGGAACAAGTGCAATAGGTCAAGGAAAAGTAAATATTTTAAATAAAGGTAATATTTCTTTAGATGGACAAGGAGCAACAGGAATATTTGCTAAAAATAATAAAGCAGGAGTAACATTAACAAATGCTATTGCTATAAATGATACAACAGGTAAAGTGACAACAACAGGAATAAAAGCAGTTGGAATGTCAGGAGAAAAAGCAGAAATAATTAACAGAGGAACAATAGAAGTAAAAGGGCAAGAAGGAACAGGAATGTTTGCTAAGTCTAACTCAAGAATTGAAAACTCTGGAACAATAAATATAATAGCTTCAACTTCTGCAAGTAAACCTAATATTGGAATATTTACAGAAGATGTAAATACAAAAGTCTACAATAATAAAAATATTATAGGTGGAGATAATACTTATGGTATTTTTGGAAAGACAATAAATATGGGTTCAAATGGAAAAATAAAAGTTGGAGATAACTCTGTTGGTATTTATTCAAATGGACAATATTCAAGCTCAGCAACTCCAACTATAAATTTAGCTTCTGGAAGTACAGTAGAAGTTGGTAAGAATCAATCAGTAGGAGTATTTACAACAGGAAAGAACCAAAATATATCAAGTCAAGCAGATATGAAAATAGGAGATAATTCTTATGGTTATGTTGTAAAAGGAACAGGAACTAAATTATCAACAAATTCAACAAACCCAGTAACAGTAGGAAATGATACAGTATTTGCATATTCAACTGATAGAACAGGAACTATTGAAAATAGAGCAACATTAACATCAACAGGAAGTAAAAACTATGGAATATATGCAGCAGGAAGAGCCACTAACTTAGGAGATATAAACTATGGAAGTGGAATAGGAAATGTAGGAATGTATGCAGTTTCTGGAGGTAGAATAGTAAATGGAAGTTCTACAATTAATTCTGTAATAAGAGTAAGTGCTAGTGATAAAACAAATAAATTATTTGGAATAGGAATGGCAGCAGGTTATACAGATGATAATGGAGTAGTTAAGCAAATAGGAACAGCAGAAAACTATGGAACAATAAAAGTAGAAAAAGATAGTGGAATAGGAATGTATGCTACTGGAAGAGGTTCAAAAGCAATAAATAGAGGAACTATTGAATTAAGCGGAAAAAATACAACAGGAATGTATTTAGATAATAATGCTATTGGAGAAAACTATGGAACAATAAAAACAGTTCCTAATCCAACAAATACAGGAATAATAGGAGTAGTTGCTTTAAATGGAGCGATAATTAAAAATTATGGAACAATAGAAATCAAAGGAAATAATAATATAGGAATCTATTTAGCGAAAGGAAGAAAAGAAGGAAGTAACCCTATTGCAACAGATGGAGCAATAGATATTAAAGAAAAGAGACAAGCTGATACAAGTAAAAGAATATCAGGAATTGAAATTAAGGCTCCAGGAGATGGAACAGCAACAATAAAAAGAAATGGAAAAATTGTAACTCCTACTTATGTGGATACAACAGTTGCTTCAGCAAAAGCACCAAAAGTAAGAGTTGGAACTACTGAATTAGATTTAAGAGCTTCTAATTTTGGAAGTATTCCATCTATATCAAGAGCTTCAGAATTAGGAATGTATGTGGATACATCAGGAGTAAACTATACAAATCCAATAAAAGGTTTACAACATTTAACAGCATTGAAGAAAGTTAATTTAATATTTGGTACTGAAGCATCAAGATATACAAATAGCAAAAATATTCAAGTAGGAACTAACATTTTAAAACCATATAATGATGTCATAGCTACATTGAGCTCAGGTGGTAATGAAAAGAAATTTGGAATGGCTTCTTCAAGTTTAACTTGGATAGCAACAGGAACACAAAATTCTGATGATACTTTTAAAGGTGTATATTTAGTAAAGATCCCATATACAGCTTTTGCAAAAGACCAAGATACATATAACTTTATGCAAGGTTTAGAAAGTAGATATGGAGTTCAAGGAATTGGAACAAGAGAAAAAGCATTGTATGATAAGTTAAATGGAATAGGAAAAGGTGAACCAAGATTACTTGCTCAAGCAGTAGACCAAATGAAAGGACATCAATATGCAAATGTTGAACAAAGAGTTGAAGCAACAGGAAACATATTAGAAAAAGAATTTGATTCTTTAAGAAGCGATTGGCAAACAGCTTCTAAGAATTCAAATAAATTAAAAACATTTGGAACAAAAGGAGAATATAAATCTAATTCATCAGGAATAGAAGACTATAAGTATAATGCTTATGGAGTAGCTTATGTTCATGAAAATGAAGACATTAAGTTAGGAAAAGGTATAGGATGGTATGGAGGTATAGTTCATAATAAACTTAAATTTAAAGATTTAGGAAACTCAAAAGAAGAACAATTACAAGCTAAAGTTGGATTACTTAAATCAGTACCATTTGATGCAAACAATAGCTTAAATTGGACTATATCAGGAGATATCTTTGTAGGTCACAACAAGATGAGTAGAAAATTCTTAGTTGTAGATGAAATCTTTGGTGCAAAATCTAGATACTATAACTATGGAGTAGGAATAAAAAATGAAATAGGAAAAGACTTTAGATTAAGTGAAGGTTTCTCATTAAGACCATATGCAAGTTTAGCTTTAGAATATGGAAGAGTATCTAAGATAAGAGAAAAATCAGGAGAAATGAGATTAGAAGTAAAAGCAAATGACTACATTTCAGTAAAACCAGAAGTAGGAGTAGAATTAGGATTTAGACACTACTTTGGAAATAAATCATTAAGAGTAGGTTTAGGAGCAGCCTATGAAAATGAATTAGGAAGAGTAGCAAATGTTAAAAACAAAGCAAGAGTAGCATATACAAATGCTGATTGGTACAACCTAAGAGGAGAAAAAGAAGACAGAACAGGAAATGTTAAATTTGACTTAAACTTAGGAGTAGATAACCAAGTAATAGGAGTAACAGGAAATGTAGGTTATGATACAAAAGGAGAAAATGTAAGAGGAGGAGTAGGACTAAGAGTTATATTCTAAATCAGAAAAAACTTCTAAGTATAAATTATAATAGATGATATTTCCCAAAAGAAAAAGAAGGTTGGAAACAACCTTCTTTTTTGATGACTATATATTTTAGTAAGTTAATTTTGAAAAAGTTTTTAATTCATTTAATTCTTCTAAAACACTTTCAATACTTGCTTTTTCATCATTTACTGCAACTCCAGCAATAAGTCCTTCAACTAAGGGGGCATCTGCTATTTTTATGTTTTGTACATCTATTCCTTCGTCAGCTAAAAAATCTATTGCCACTTGAGTATTTAAAACAGAACTTCCAATATCTACAAAAATTAGAGCTCCATTATCAGTTTTTGCTTTCAATATAGCTTCTTTTATTGTAAGTGGATTACTTCCTAAAAAATCCCCATCTGTCCCACTTCCATTAATTAGCGGAAAATTATATCTTTTCATTTCATTAGCAAGATGTATTGTTGCTTCTGCTAATTCCTTACTATGTGATACTACCACAAAACCTACCATAGACACCTCCTATATATTTTCACAAATTGTTTTTATCATTAGATATGAAGACATTGCACCTGGGTCAATATGTCCAACACTTCTTTCTCCTAAATAAGAAGCTCTACCTTTAGTTGCAATAATATCTTTTGTTGCTTCCATAGAACTTTTTGCTACTTCTATAAGTTCAGCTTTAATATCTTTTAGATTTTTTCCTTCATTAAAAGATTTTTCTAAAAAATTATAACTAGGAATTATTGTATCTAACATTGTTTTTTCATTTAATACAGCTTTACCTCTTTTTTGTATTCCCTCTATCATAGAATTTAAAGCTCCAAGTAAAACTTGATTATCAAATTCTGTTTTTCCTTTTAAATAAGTTCCCGCACTCATAAAAGCAGTTCCATAGATTGCTCCAGAAGCTCCACCAACTTTTGTAAGCAAAATCATCCCCATTTTTGTAAACACATCAGATACAGGTAAATCTTTAAAATTAGCTAACTGATTTTTAATTTCTGAAAAACCTCTTGCTAAATTAACACCATGATCTCCATCTCCAATTTCTCTATCTAATTCTGTTAAATATTCTTCATTTTTTA
>ERZ773010.2118-NODE-2118-length-11899-cov-4.636018_pt1 | contig 11899 bp, 10 predicted proteins | sample MGYA00580842_ERZ773010 | MGnify/ENA primary metagenome ERZ773010 (study PRJEB29015, sample SAMEA2737982) | human oral metagenome | biome: human oral; feature: human-associated habitat; material: dental | place: China | collected 2107 ...
TTGTAACCTTAAGTACCTTAGGGCTGCTTACCGTACTTCTCCACTTAACTATAGTTCCCTCATCATCAACCGGGCTTACCGAACCGCTTATATCCGTCCCGTCTACTTCAATAGTGTAATCCTGCCAGTTTCCGCTTGCAAACACTATTGATACATATCTTGCCCAACCTATCTCGGAATTTATCATTCTTGTTTGTGATTTTACAAGTAAGGACTCTGCATTGCTTGGGCTTGCCTTTTGAGTATCCTCTGTTCTATCTTCTACTTTGTCCTCTACATCGGCTTCTTTTTTATCTTCCGCCTTGTCTTCTTTCTTGGGCTTTTTATAGGCATCCGGATCTTTGCCTTCAGCTATGTACTTTTGCCTCCATCTTTCTATGGAAGCGGAGCTTGTTGCATCCGGTTTCTTTGAAGCGGTATCTTCTTTTTTATCTTCCGCCGGCTTTACACTGTTTTGTTTATTTTCAGCTACAGAACTATCTTTCTTATCTTCTACAGCCTTATTGTCTTCTAAAGTTTTCTTATCTTCGGCAATAGCCTTATCTTTTGCAACCTTCTTATCTTCGGTAATAGCCTTATCTTCGGCAACCTTCTTATCTTCGGCAAAGGCTTTATTATCTTTCTGAATGTTACCGGCATCATGTTCATTGCTGCTAATATTGCCATTTTGTTGTTTATCTTCTAATTGGCTGTTATTAAAAGCCTTATCTTCCTTAACGGTATTGTCAGTTGTTGTATCCTGCTTTGTATTACCCTCTGTAGGAAGTGAGGCTTTTGAATCATTTGAGGTCAAAGAGCTTCCTGAACTTCCTGAACCGCCTGAACCTCCTGAGCCGCCGGAACTTCCAAAACCGCCGGATACCTTTGCAGACTTATTTTGAGTAGCGTTTGTTACAGGTTTTACGCTGCTATATCCCGGCTTTTTTGACTTTTGTACTTTGCCGTCTTTATCTACGATCCTTCCTTCGGCATTAAGTGTATATCCGTCAGGTGTAGTTGTATTTACGGCCAAACTTCCATCTTTATAGAAAAAGTAATCATACTCATCTACTACCTGCCAAGACTTGAGCATCTGACCTTGGCTTGCATCCTCTGCAGTACTTAAAAAGTACCAGTTTCCATTAGCATCCTTAAACCATCCGGTCTTCATAGCACCTGTAACGGGATCAAAATAATACCATGCATCTTTTATTTGTACCCATGATTTAAGTAAATTGTTTGCAGAGTCATAGTATTTCCATGTTCCATTCTCCTGTTTCCAAGTACCTTCCCCTTGTGCAAAGCTTGTATAGGGAACACTTTGCAAACTTAGACATACAGATGTAAATATACATAGTAATGACTTCCCGGCAAATGTTTTTCGCATATTTATCCTCCATTATATATAGTCTTAAAGCCCCTTCTAATATTTATCACCCAAAGTTGGCTTAAGTACAAAAAACTTCAAATTTCTACATAATTAGTATATACTAACATGAAGCTCAAGTATATGTTAGCCTATGCTTACTGTCAATAAATACACAATCTTGTTTCTTATAAAATACCAAATTACAGTTAAGCCGGATCAGATGTATAATATATACCTGAAGATAAGTTTTAATCCACCATATTATGCATATGTTTCTATCAGACTGATGTTTGTATTTATCTGCTATATTATACATATATACCTATAAGAGTACTGTGGCATTCATCCTCATCTAAGCTATAAATAAGAGTTAAACTTTTTTATTTTTTGACAAAGGCAAATTACTTACTTAAACTTTAATAAACCATTAAACCGTCTTTCTATTTGACAATATTGTATAATCAGTATTAAGCTATTAAAACAGTTACAATAATTTTAGTTCTAGTAAATATATACAAATTTTAGTTTATTTTTTAACAAGGAGTTTATTTTGAAAAATTATGAGATAGAAAGGAAGTTTCTTCCGGCTAATGACAAAGAAGTATTATCAATAATAAAAGATTTACCCTATAGATACATGGTACAGGGCTATCTTAATTTAAGACCTGTAGTGCGTGTAAGAAAGGAAGACGATGAGTATTACCTTACCTATAAAGGAGAAGGAAGCATTGCAAAGGAAGAGTACAACCTAAAACTTAATGAAGAAAGTTTTTATAATCTTCTAAAAAAATGTGACGGTAATATAATTGAAAAAGAACGCTATAATGTTAAGTTAAGCAATAAACTTGTTGCAGAGGTGGATATTTTTCAGGGAAAGTTTGAAGGGCTTATACTTATAGAAGTGGAGTTTGAGAATGTTGAGGAGGCTGAAGTTTTTACAGCTCCTGATTGGTTCGGTAGGGATGTAAGTTATGAAAAAGAGTACCACAATGCATATATGAGTACATTGGCATAGCGGGTGAGAGGGGAAACTCTCCCCTCCCGTTTACCGCATTTACCTCTAAGCTATCTCCTGCTCAACAGTAACCAATTTATCTGAAATAATTACCTTAGTCGGACACTTCATAGCACATCTTCCGCACTCAATACATTTACTGTAATCAACCAAGGCAACATTTCCCACCATGTGTATAGCGTCGTCCTGACATTGCTTAACGCACATAGTACAGCCTATACAACCTACGCTGCACTTATCTTTTACAGTCTTACCCTTATCCTGTGAGTTACACTGTACCAAGGTCTTTGCCTTATAAGGTACCATGTCTATAAGTTTCTTAGGACAGGCAGTTACACACTTGCCGCAGGCTACGCACTTTTCCTTATCAACCAAGGCTATTCCGTCAACTATATGTATTGAGTCGAATTCACAAGCCTTTACACAGGAACCGTAGCCCATACAGCCGTATTCACAAGACTTTCCGCCTGCTCCGGGTACAACCATTGCACCGTTACAGTCATGCAGTCCTGAGTATGTATAGAGTTTTTTAGTGTAGTTGCAATTTCCCTTGCACTTTACAAAGGCAACTTTTTTCTCACTTGCACCTACATCATCAACTCCCATAATAACTGCAATCTTAGCTGCTACAGGCTGTCCTCCGACCGGGCACTGATTAACTTTTGCTTCACCGCTTGCTATAGCCTTTGCCAAACCGTCACAACCCGGATATCCGCAAGCACCGCAGTTATTACCCGGAAGCGCTTCTCTTACCTGTATTTCCTTCTCATCTACTTCTACTTTAAAAACTTCACTTGCTATACCAAGCAAAACACCTATTAAAATACCTACTATACCTACCGTTACGGTAGCAATTACAATAGCTGCCATACATACCTCCTATATAAGCCCTGAGAATCCGAAGAATGCTATAGCCATAAGACCTGCGGTTATTAATGTTATAGGCATTCCCTTCATCACATGCGGTATTGTATTAAACTCTATTTTCTCCCTGATACCTGCCATAAGTATTATAGCCAAGGCAAATCCGCAAGAAGTTCCCACTCCGTACAAAAGGCTTTCTAAAAAGTTATACTGCTTTGCAACATTGTCCAAAGCAACTCCAAGCACCGCACAGTTTGTAGTTATAAGAGGCAGGAAAACTCCCAAAGACTCATAAAGGCTTGGCATATTCTTTTTAAGTACCATTTCAACAAACTGAACCAGGGCTGCAATAACCAAAATAAACACTATCGTTTGCATATATTCAAGTTTTAACGGAATAAGCACATGAGTATATATTAAACTTGCCGCCATTGACGATATGGTGATAACAAATATAACCGCCATTCCCATACCGCTTGAAGTTTCAACCTTCTTGGATACACCTAAAAACGGACACAGTCCTAAAAATCTGCTTAGCACCACATTATGCACAAGTGATGCCGATATAAGAATTAATATTAACTCCTTCATATTTCCCCCTTACTGCTTAGACGGACATGATGATGACGCACCGCATCCGCTACATCCGCCGCAAGCCGGCTGACCTTCATCTTCTTTTTTCTCTACATTGGTAGCACTTGGAGCTTTGAATTTATTTTGTAAGGCTGTGAGCAAAGCCAGTACAAAGAAAGCACCCGGAGCCAAAACAAATATAGATATATGATAGTCGCTTGGAATTATCTCATACCCGAACACCGAACCTCCTCCGAGAAGTTCCCTGCACATACCTATTACTGTAAGTGCTATGGTAAATCCAAGCCCCATTCCAAGACCGTCAAGGAAGGAAAGCCATGCTTTATTTTTAGAAGCATAAGCCTCGGCTCTTCCGAGTATAATACAGTTTACGACTATAAGAGGTATATATATACCGAGTGCCGCATTTAAGCTTGGTAAGAAACCTTCTATTAAAAGCTGCACTACCGTAACCAAAGAAGCAACTATAACTATAAAAGCCGGTATACGCACCCTGTCAGGTATAACATTTCTAAATATTGATATCAGCCAGTTGGACATCATAAGTACCACCAAGGTGGAAAGTCCCATACCCAAGCCGTTAACAGCGGATGTAGTTACCGCAAGAGTCGGACACATTCCAAGCATAAGTACAAAGGTAGGGTTTTCTTTTACAATACCGTTATATAATCTTTCCATAGACTCATTCATAACTATCCCTCCTTACTTGATATAATTTTTAACGAAATAAACAGCAACATTTACAGCATTGGTAACCGCATTACTGGTAATAGTAGCACCGCTTATAGCGTTGATTTGATTATCTGAACTTGCTCCGGTTTTGGTTACTTCAAAACTGTCAACCTGTTTTCCTGCAAACTGAGTATAAAACTCAGGCTCTTTAGCCCTCATACCAAGACCCGGAGTCTCGGCAATAGTAAGAAAGGCTATACCTGTAACTTTTAAGTCTTTATCTATACCTACGGTTATCTGAACTTCACCGCCGTATCCGTCTTTTGAATGTGTTATAAGTACATGACCTATTACATTGCCATCTTTATCTAAGGCATCATTTACCTCGTCTACTCCTACATTTCCGTAACCAAGTTCGGTCAAAGCCTGAGAATTTTCAGTTATAGCCGCCATTGCATCGGCATTCTCCTTAAAATCACCGGCTTCGCCAAAAACTTCCTGATAAGCCTTTTTCTTAGCATTTAATTTAGCCTCTGCTATGGGACCTTTTGTAATTTCATATACTGTTCCAAGTGATACACCGGATATAAGAGTTATCAAGCAGAGTATAATAGCATCCTTTATAAATCCACCTTTTTTCATGCTGCTTTCTTCCTCCTTCCGAACGCTTTAGGTATTGTAACTCTTTCCAAAAGAGGTACAACTATATTACCTATAATTATTGCATAAGATACACCCTCGGCACTTCCTCCAAACAACCTGAAAAGTCCTGTAAGTATACCTATAAATACTGCAAATAATATCTGTCCGAGTTTGGTAATAGGTCTTGTAGCATAGTCTGTAGCCATAAAGAAAGCACCGAAGATAAGACCGCCGGCGAATAAATGCCCAAGCACAAAGTATATATTATGTTCTCCGAAAATAAATACAAATATTGCTACGGTAAGTATATAAGTTACAGGTATCTCAAAAGATATAACTTTTCTCGCAAGAAGATATACAGCACCTATTAAAAGAGCTATAACAGATACCTCCCCTATAGTTCCGGGTATAGTTCCTATAAATAACTTGTTCAAATTATATAAATTGTAGAAAGCATTGCTTCCTGCCGCAGCGGTTGCACCTGAAGTTGCAGAAACACTAGCTCCTGATACGGCGGCTGTAGCTTTAAGTGCTGCAAGCGGTGTAGGAGTTGACAAAGAGTCAAAACCCAATTGCTTAGAAGTAAAGTCTGTCATCTTTCCTGCAAAAGATATAAGAAGAAAACATCTTGCAGCAAGCGCCGGATTCATCCAGTTTTGTCCAAGTCCTCCATATAACTGCTTTACAACCACTATAGCAAATATTGCACCGAGTACCGGGATCCACACCGGTATCTGCGGCGGCATATTAAGCGCAAGTATCATACCTGTTACCGCAGCTGAATAATCCCCTATACTGATAGGTTTTTTAGCCACCTTACAATATACATACTCTGTAGCTACGGCAGCTGCCACAGTAAGTATAATTACCGCAAGACTGTAGAATCCGAAGTTCCAGACTCCAAAAGCTGCAGCCGGAAGCATGGCTATAAGCACATCCCTCATAATATCCTTGGTGCTGCTTGCTGCCCTTACATGAGGTGATGAAGATACATTATAAAATTCTGCCATTACTTTGCACCTCCTTTAGCTTGCTGCTCGGCTGCCTTTTTTCTTCTGTCAGCCATAACAGCCTGTTTTAAGAACTTAAACCCTTGAGTAAGGGGTATTTTTGCAGGGCAAATAAATGCACAGGCACCGCACTCTATACATTCCATTCCGTTTAATTGCACGAATCTGTCTTTGTTATTGGTCTTAACAGCTTCCATCATAAGCTGAGGCACAAGAATGCTCGGACAAACTCCAACGCATCTTGAACACTTGATACAAGGTGTCTCGGGATTTGATGAAACCGCATCCACCTTAAATGCTGTAAGTGCAGACGAGTTCTTTACTACAGGTAGATTAACATCAGCCAATGCATCTCCCATCATAGGACCTCCGCAGACTATCTTTTGCGGTTCTACACTGAATCCTCCGCTCGCTTCCAAAAGTTCCGCATATATAGTACCCAATCTTACATTATAGTTTTGCGGTTTTGCTACCGCATCTCCGGTAACTGTGATAATCTTTCTTATAAGCGGTGTTGACTTTGCTACCGCCATATATATAGCTATTACGGTATCAACATTATCAACCACACAGCCTGCATCCGCAGGAAGCATACTTGAGTTTACCTCTCTGTCCGTAAGAACCTTGATCAAAGAACGCTCACCTCCCTGAGGGTACTTACTTATAAGACTTTGCACACTTATCTTTTCTTCCTTTTGGGCTAATTCGCTAAGTATTTTTATAGCATCGGGTTTATTGTCCTCAACACCTATTATACCTTTGGCATTGGGAAAAAGACTGAGTATAATTTTCAAGCCGCCTATTATCTTTTCCGGCTCTTCCAGCATCAGTCTGTAGTCACTGGTAAGGTAGGGCTCACATTCCGCAGCATTTACCAGTATGTATTCAATTTTTTCATCATCTTTTGGGGTAAGTTTAACATGAGTAGGAAATCCTGCACCGCCAAGGCCCACTATTCCTGCTTCCTTTATAATACTTCTGATTTCTTCTTTAGATAATTTAGATGCGTCCCTATCCTGTCCGAAGCCTTCTATTGTACTATAATTACCGTCATTTTCCACAATGACGGACTCTACCATAGCACCTTTATTATTTTTTCTCGGCTCAATCTTTTTTACTTTTCCGGATACTGAACATATAACATTAGCGGATATGAAACCAACCGCTTCTCCTATTTTCTGTCCGACTAAAACCTCATCTCCAACCTTGACTAAGGGCTTTGCCGGAGCTCCGATATGCTGTGCCATAGGGAATACCAGTTCGCCCTTTGGCATATAAACTTCTATAGGTCTATCCTTAGAGAGTTCTTTACCCTCATAAGGATGGACTCCACCCTTGAAAGTTTTTAATAACATACAAATCTCCCCTTAAAATTTTTAAAACTTACACTATAAGTAATGTCTAAAATATAATTTATATAAACTATATTTCAGATTACTTACTAACAAACAACCAATAATGTAAACACTTTAACTATATATGAGCTTTATACAGTCCGATATATTGAGCTTTATATCGTATAACAACTTGGTATTTATCAGATTATAACATATATCAAGGTTTTAATACAGTATTCTTTGTCTATTATTTAGTACTATTTTTAGAACACAGAAAAACCCTTGTTATATTTTTTACAAAGTTTCAAACTTCTGTAAAATATATGACAAGGGCATAGTATTAATTCCATATCTATACTTTTTAAAATTATAAATTTAATTTATTTGCGCTATGATCACTCCTACAAATACCAAAGCACAACCAAGCATCTCCCTGAGACTCAAAGCCTGCCCTATTATAAGCCATGCGGCTATTGCAGCTATAACCGACTCAAGACTCATTATAAGAGAAGCGACCGTGGGCTTTATATACTTTTGACCAAGCATCTGCGTGGTATATGCAAGCCCCGTACTTAAAATACCGGTATATGCCAAAGGCAACCATGCAGTCTTAATTCCTTCTAAGTTGACCCCCTCAAAAATAAGCATAAAAACAAAGGAAATAAGCCCTGCAAAAAGATTTTGAGTACAGGAAAGCACTATTACATATGACTTTGGCACATAGTGATCCACAATAAGTATTTGTAAGGCAAACATTACTGCACAAAAAAATGCAAGTATATCACCCATTTCCAAAACTAAGCCTTCTTTTATACAAAGCAGATACATACCCACAACCGCTATGGCTATAGCTATCCAAATACCCAGTCCGTGTTTTTTCCCTAAAAACATTCCTATAATAGGTATTATGAGTATGTACAATGTAGTTATAAAGCTTACATTCGCAACGGAAGAACCTATAAGGGCAAATTGTTGCAAATTGACCGCCAGGAAAAATACTACCGCACAAAATGCAGCACCTATTACACTTGAGTTTCTTTTTCTTATATAGACTTCCTTTTCTTCCTCTGCATTCTTTTGCTTTTTAAGCTCCATAATTGCCCAAGGCATAGTTACGGCAGCACCGAGTAAAAGTCTTCCGGTATTGAAAGTATAGGGACCTATATGATCCATACCCACACTTTGAGCAACAAAGGCAACTCCCCATATAAGTGCCGTTAAAAACAGCAGAAAAAAACCTAATATCTTCTTCTCACTTGATTTTTTCATAAATATAAACTCCCCCTTAATATAATATTTTCTACTTTACAGGGCTTTAGATACTTTTACTGATTTATACTATACATAAAGAGTAATCAGTTCAAATACCATTTAGCCGGTATTCTATACCGACATATACCCTTCACAGAATACTAATCTAAGTACTCTACATTCTTTCAGGTGCCTTGATTGCCAATATATCAATACAATCCTCAAGCACAGACTTTGTAAGAAGGATCAATGCCAGGTATGAGAGTTTTCTTTCCTCATCTTCCTCCGATAATATTTTTACTTCATGATAAAAACTGTTAAAAAGATTGGAAAGTGAATATATGTATTGGCAGATCCTATGCGGTGCTATTTCTTTCCATGCATTATTAAGTACATAATTAAATTTGCTAAGTTCCAGTCCCAGTGCCTTTTCACTCTCATGTATAGCAGGTTTTAGATAAGAATAATCTACTTTTACATCCGAGCTTTCTTCATATTTTGAAAGTATGGACTTAATCCTTACTATTGTATACAGTATGTAAGGACCGGTATTTCCCTCAAATGAAGTAAATCTGTCTATATCAAAAACATAGTCCTTAGCTGCCTGATTGGACAGATCACCGTACTTAAGTGCTGCAAGCCCGACTGTCGCAGCTATGTTCTTAGCCTCTTCATCCTCTATATCTCTGTTATCTTTTATCTTTTTATAAACCGCTTCATTTACCAAAGTTATAAGATGCTCAAGTCTCATAACTCCGCCGTCTCTCGTCTTAAAAGGTTTTCCGTCACTTCCGTTCATAGTACCGAAACCTATAAAACTTAATCTATGTTCAGGCTTTACTATATTAGCCTTTCTTGCTACCCTGAAAAATTGTGTATAGTGGAGTTCCTGTCTCTTGTCTGCTACATATATGTAGGCATCCGGATCGTATAACATTTCCCTTTCTATAAGTGTAGCAAGGTCGGAAGTTGCATAAAGTGCAGCTCCGTCAGACTTCCTTATAATACAGGGCGGAAGCTCCTTAGTATCGCCCTCCTCACCTATATCCACTACCAAGGCTCCGTCTGAAATATAAGCAATTTTTCTTTCTTCCAAATCTTTGCAAAGATCTTCTATGTACTTTTGAACATCCGACTCTCCCTTCCAAAGCTCAAAATGCACATCCAGATTATCATAGTTTTTCTTAAGATCCGCTTTGGAAATCCTCATTATATGCTCCCATATTGCAATATATGGTGCATATCCGCTTTGAAGTTTAAGTGTGTTCTCCTGTGCCTTATCTCTAAATTCCTTATCTTCTTTTGATCTTGACGAAGCCTTCGGATATATTTCCTCAAGCTCTTCCAAGCTAAAGGGTGCTTCCTTTGGATACTCTGAACTATAATTCTCATCAAAATACACCAAATCCGGCTTATCACACTTTAGCTGCTCTATAATAAGCCCCATTTGTAAGCCCCAATCTCCAAGATGCACATCTCCTATCATTTCATTACCGAAATAAGCTCCCAGTCTTTTAATGCTTTCTCCTATTATTGCGGAACGAAGATGTCCTACGTGCAGGGGCTTTGCAACATTTGCACCGCCGTAGTCCACTATTATCTTATCTTTTTTATTTGTTATATTTATACCGAATTTTTCTTCCTTTGACATACTTTGTAAGTAGCCTGAAAGAAATTCATTGGATAAAGACATATTGATAAATCCGGGAGGAACCGCTTCAAGCTTTGAAAATGCCTTATCTTCTTTTAATTTTTCAACAACCTCAATCGCTATATCAAGCGGCTTTTTTTTGTAAAGCTTTGCAAGGCTCATAGCACCGTTACACTGAAACTCACATAGATCCGGTCTGTTAGATACGCCAACTGTTGCGTATGATTTGTCATAAGATGCTTTTTCAAAAACAGCCTCAAACTTTTTTGTTAACACTTCCAGTATACTTTCCATTTTATCTGTTAAAATCTCCTTATTTCACTTATATTCTTAATTTGCGTTTAAATAAAAGGTTGTTATAAAGTCTTTATAAGCAGGTTCAAGCGATATATACGCTTACTCCCTCTTCTAAAAGATACTTTATAACAACCTTATAAAGCATTGATGCCTATGCTCTTGACAAATACTCACCTGTACGAGTATCTATCTTGATCTTATCTCCTATATTAACAAATAAAGGTACATATACTACTGCTCCGGTCTCAACTGTAGCAGGCTTTGTAGCGCCTTGAGCAGTATTGCCGGCAAATCCCGGTTCTGTTTCGGAAACCTCAAGTTCAACGAATAAAGGAGGTTCTACTGAGAATACATCACCGTTAAATGAGCATATCTTTACCATATCATTCTCTTTAACGAACTTAAGCGCATCTCCGACCTTATCTTGATTTAATGCTATCTGCTCATAGTTTTCAGTATTCATAAAGTGGAACATCTCTCCGTCAGAATATAAATACTGCATCTCCGCTCTGTCTATTCTCGCCTGTGGGAACTTTTCCGTAGGCCTGAAAGTTCTTTCAACCACACTTCCTGTTCTTACATTCTTTATCTTTGTACGCACAAAAGCAGCACCCTTGCCGGGTTTTACATGTTGAAACTCTATTATCTGATACACTTGCCCTTCTTCTATCTCAAGTGTAATGCCGTTTCTAAAATCACCTGCTGAAATCATATTTATTCCTCCTAGAAATTCACAACTAGCTATATTTTATAACAAAACAGTTATATAAGCAATAGACTTTAAAAACTTGACAACATAAACTGCTTAATCTGTAATTCCTTCCGACAGTCTTCCTATTTTGGCGTTTCTTCCATACTTTTTAACTGCATAAATATATGCTTCCAGATTACTTAGCAGTGTTTTTATATGGATCAAATTCTATAAGTTTATCAAAATCCTTGTAATCTTTTAATACATGCTCCTTTATACAAGAAATACCTCTTTCAGGGAATTGTAGTGTAGTTCCGAGTGCTCTTCCGACAGATCTTAAATCAAGACCTACCTAAATGCCCTTAAGTCCAAACATCAGCTCTCTTTGTTTTACAACCTCTGCAAACACTTTAAATAGTATAGTCTGTATAGTATCGTTGATATTTAGCCTTGTTAATAGATTGTAACAAATGCATAATAAAGGGAATTGAGATTTATTCTACTATTACCTATATTAATTAAATATC
>ERZ773010.2120-NODE-2120-length-11894-cov-4.406791_pt1 | contig 11894 bp, 11 predicted proteins | sample MGYA00580842_ERZ773010 | MGnify/ENA primary metagenome ERZ773010 (study PRJEB29015, sample SAMEA2737982) | human oral metagenome | biome: human oral; feature: human-associated habitat; material: dental | place: China | collected 2107 ...
TCAAACGTTACGTGAACTCGGGATAAAATACGATGCTTTCTTGAGCAGGATTAGATAAAAAACAAATAGCCGTCTCGCCAACTAGCGCTATGCGAGAGTTAACATGGCGAACATCTTTTATCCCGAATTCGCGTATAATCATGTTAGACGCAACCTTATTGGTACAATTTAGTGGGCGATCATGCAAATGCCTACGTCTTCGAAATACTGAAAGACGTAGGCATTTGCTTGTTAAGTCGTTATAATAATCGCTTAATTCGTTGGAATAACTCCTTTATATCTAGTGTACAACTCCTATTATTAATGTGTCGCTTTCCACCAACTGGTTTCCCTTTTGGTGGTTAAGGCGTTTTCGAAATCCGACTGCGTGGGGTCGCTGATGGTAATTCCGCTATACGCATTTACGAAGATTGTTTGAGCGTTAAGTTGCTCAAGAGCAGTGTAAATATATTTAGTTGTAGACTTATATGGCACCAGCTGGGCAAGGGCAGCTTGCATCTCACGTGCCATTGACTGTGTTTCGGGTGTGTTGCAGAGCTTGTTCACGTAGTCGCCCATATCAAAAAAGATGGTCTTTTTGTACCCATCGAGTCGCTGAATGTCTTTCCAATCAATGAGCTTGGCATTGTTTGCGGTTGCGGCGTTTATCGTTTTCATGCGCGCAGCCACTTCTTCCACCTTGCTACAATCGGTAATGCCGATGTTGCCGTGTGGCCATTTATAGTTCGAATAAAAATTGTGGAACTCGTTAACCACCTCCTTATAGTTGGGTTTTGGCTGTGTCAGGTGTTTCCAAATGTTCTTATAGGGCATGCCGTAGGCCATAATCTCGCTGCAACAACCAATGAGATAGTCGGTGGCGTGGCGCATTTCGTAGGCCACTTCCACGTTAGACATATAGCAGTCGTCGAACATAACGAATTGCATTCGCATCTTAGCTTGCTCTATGGCCGCAGCCAACGTGGGGATGTTGGTTTGAAAATAATGGTCGCTTCCACCGAAATAGCGTGTGCGAGCCCTGCTCTTGCCCTCTGAGAAAAGCCAACCCGTGCCATGGCAGCCCACAATGAGGGCGTATTGTTTGGCAGGAGCCTCCACCTTTACTTTGCTTAGCAAACTTGCCAAACCGTTAGCCGTGGTGTAAGCAGGCATGTTGTGCTTGTCGAAGTGTTGTAGCGTGTCGCGCTGACATCTGCCATTGGCAGCATATTTCACCTCTATCAGCGCCGCATGGTTGGCCGATGTGGCGATAAACACCATCAGTTTATTGCGCCCCAATCCCTTTTCGGCCTCGATGGCAGCCTCAATATCTTCGATGTTTTGCAGAAAATTGTTGTACAAACTACCTGTTTCGTTGTTTCTGGCGGCACTCCATGGCATGTAGACAAAGATGGTTTTGTTGGGCAAGTTTTTGGGAACGGGGTAGGGTGCAGGCACATCTTCGTGACAACCCACGATGAAGAGCGTTGCCAAGAGTATGAGTAATGAAGTGAGTTTCTTTTGCATGAAAGGGATGTTGGGGATGAAATGAGAAGAAGTTCCTGCACCGTTCGCTGCCATTGTTCAACTTGCGTGTCGCCATATTTTGCGTATGCAAGGGCGTGTTTGATGGTGCGGTGCGGTTCAGGAACTTCGTTTGTAGGTGGGCGATGGCGCGTTTTCGTTGCGCCACCCCTCTTTACTTTTTCTTCAATTCCTCGATAGACGCTTTTAGGGCGGCAATCTTTTCTTCCGAGTCGCTTTGCTTCTTGCGCTCTAAGGCCACAACGGCTTCGGGGGCGTTGGCCACAAAACGTTCGTTAGACAGCTTCTTCTTAATGCCGGCAAGGAAACCTTCGAGGTGCGCCAGTTGCGCCTCTTGCTTCTTTATCTCGGCTTCTACGTCTACGAGGTTGCCGATGGGCACGGCGTATTCGTCTGTGCCAACCATGAATTGTGCAGTGTCGGCCGACTTCTCTTTCACCACTTCCACCTTGTCGATGTTGGCCATTTTGGTTACCACATCATCGTATTGGGCGTAATGGTTTTGGCCAATGGCTTGCAGCGACAGTTGCTCTTTGGGGGCGATGTTCTTTTGGTTGCGCACCATTCGTACACCACTCACAATCTGTTTTACAACCTCGATGTCGCCGTTCAGCTTATTGTCGTCCTCCGTTGGTGCATCTATTTTCAGGCATTGGCACATAATAGATTCGCCTTCTTTGCGCTCGGCGATGTGTTGCCACAGCTCTTCGGTAATGAAAGGCATGAAGGGATGCAGCATGTTGAGCAACGTTTCGAAGTAGCGCAACGTGGCGTTGTAGGTGTGGCTGTCGATGGGTGAGCCGTAAGCAGGCTTCACCATTTCGAGATACCAGCTTGAAAACTCGTCCCAGAAAAGACGATATACCGCCATAAGAGCTTCCGAAATGCGGTACTTAGAGAACAAGTCGTTCAGTTCTTCGTTGGTTTGGCGTAGCTTGGCTTCGAACCATTGGCAAGCAATTCGGCTGGCTTCGGGTTGCGGTTGGTCGCTAACTTCCCAGCCCTTAACGAGCCTAAACGCATTCCAAATTTTGTTGTTGAAGTTACGTCCTTGTTCGCATAGTGCCTCGTCGAAAAGAATATCGTTGCCCGCAGGTGCCGAAAGCATCATGCCCATACGAACACCGTCGGCGCCATATTGCTCAATCAGTTCGATGGGATCAGGCGAGTTGCCGAGCGATTTCGACATTTTGCGTCCCAATTTGTCGCGTACGATACCCGTGAAATACACGTTCTTGAAAGGCATTTTACCACGATACTCGTACCCAGCCATAATCATTCGGGCCACCCAGAAGAAAATAATGTCGGGTCCTGTTACAAGGTCGCTCGTGGGATAATAGTAGTTTATCTCCTCGTTATCGGGTTGGTTGATGCCGTTGAACACCGAGATGGGCCACAACCAAGACGAGAACCACGTGTCCAAACAGTCCTCATCTTGCTCCAAATCGGTAGCGGTGAGCGTGCCACACACTGCTTTGGCCTTTGTGAGCGCTTCTTCGGCATTGAGCGCCACCACACATTCGCGCTTTCCGTTGGCCGTGAAATAATAGGCCGGGATGCGATGTCCCCACCACAACTGACGGCTGATACACCAGTCTTTGATGTTTTCTAGCCAGTGGCGATAGGTGTTTTTGTATTTTTGGGGATAGAAAGCGATGTCGTCGTCCATAACGGGTTGCAGGGCCAAGTCGGCAAAATGCTGCATTTTAAGGAACCATTGGGTAGACAGTTTCGGTTCGATGGGCACGTGTGTACGTTCTGAATAGCCCACCTTATTGTTGTAGTCCTCGGTCTTTTCCATCAATCCAGCCGCTTCTAGATCGCTGGCGATTTGCTTGCGCACGTCCATGCGATCCATGCCAACGTACAAACCAGCCGCTTCGGATAGCGTACCGTTGTCGTTAAAGATGTCGATGGTGTCCAATCCGTGCTTCAATCCCAGGTTATGGTCGTTTATATCGTGTGCGGGAGTTACCTTCAAGCATCCCGTTCCAAACTCAATGTCCACGTAATCATCTTCAATCACGGGTATTTCGCGGCCTACCAGCGGCACGATAACATGCTTGCCTTTGAGCCAAGAGTTCTTCGGGTCGTTCGGATTGATGCACATGGCGGTGTCGCCCATAATTGTTTCGGGACGTGTAGTGGCTACCACGGCGTATTTTCCTGGTTCTTCGACCACCATATATTTAAGGTAGAAGAGCTTGGAGTGCTCTTCCTTGTACACCACCTCTTCGTCGGAGAGTGCCGTTTGTGCTTGGGGGTCCCAGTTAACCATGCGAACGCCGCGGTAAATCAATCCCTTTTCGTAGAGATCGCAGAACACTTTGAGGACGCTTTCCGAGCGTTCGTCGTCCATGGTGAATGCCGTTCGGTCCCAATCGCACGATGCGCCCAGACGTTTAAGCTGTTCAAGGATGATACCACCGTGTTCGTGTGTCCACTCCCACGCGTGTTTTAGAAACTCGTCGCGGCTTAAATCCGTTTTCTTCACGCCCTTTTCGGCCAGCTTGGCCACCACTTTTGCCTCGGTGGCGATGGATGCGTGGTCGGTGCCAGGCACCCAACAGGCGTTCTTTCCCTCCATTCGTGCGCGACGAACGAGGATGTCTTGTATCGTGTTGTTAAGCATGTGGCCCATGTGTAGCACGCCCGTTACGTTGGGCGGAGGGATAACCACGGTGTAGGGAGCCCTTCCGTCGGGCTTACTGGCAAAGAGTTTGTTGTCTAGCCAATATTGATACCATTTGGTTTCCACTTCTCTGGGGTCATACTTACTTGCTATTTCCATATCCTGTGTTAATGTTATAAAGTCTCACTTCGTGTGTACAGACTGCAAATTTACTAAAAAACATTGGATTAACGCCACGAAGTGGGGCGCTATTCTTTATATAATATGTGTGGTGGAGAGTTCCAATTCGTGTGCGCCAATCATGGCATTGAAGAGCATGATGCGTTGGAACGAGGTGAGAGAGGCGGGTGCAATCTGTGCTTCCGTTAGCTCGCCACGCAGCAAAAGCCATTGGCGCATGGTACCATTTAGTAGCGGTTGGGCAGGCGTGAGCCACTTATGTCCGTCGAAGAAGGCTACGTTGGTAAACGAGGTGTCGGTAATCAGTCCGTTTTTAACGATAAGCACCTCGTCGCAACCATTGCGAAGAGCCAGCAGGCGGTCGAGTTCGTGTCGGTCGTTGCTTTTGAATGTGTAGCTGATATTATTGTCTTCCACCATCCGAAGCCACTGTATTTCGCGGCGCTTGTATGTTTGGAACGTGGTTTCGCATACCCCATCAGCATCGTAAACCACCCTCGCCTTGATGCGTTCATCGCTTATTGGCGCATCATCGAGCCACTTTTGCAGGCTAATGAGTGTGGCATGTGGGGCAAAATGCATGCGCGTGGCGTTCAATCGTGCCTCGTGCAGGGGTAGGTTTATGGCTTTTCCGCCCTCAATCCTGATGGTTTCTACAAATTGGTGCATACACTTTTTCAATCACTTCGTAGTATTCGTCTTTCCAATTGCTCTTTGCCGTGATGCCGCCACCTGCCTTAAAGTACAGCTTATCTTCATGTTGGTCGATGAACCTAATCATCACAGCGCTATCCAATTCGCCGTTATCCCATCGCCCCATCACACCCGTATAGAAGTCGCGATGGTAGTTTTCGGCCTCAGCAATTATCTCAACGGTTTTCTTTTTGGGTGCGCCCGTTATCGAACCAGCGGGCAATTGCGAAAAAATAACGTCGCCAGGGCGTTGCGTTAGGTGGGGCATGAGTTGCCCTTTTATCTCCGAACTAGTTTGCAAAAGCGGTCCGCGGTGGGTGTTCAATCGCTCCACGTATCGGTAACGCTCCACACGCACGTTGTTGGCAACCATACTTAGGTCGTTTCTAATTAGGTCTACGATGGTGGCATGTTCGGCAGCTTCTTTCTCATTGGCCAACAGTTGTTCGGTCGACGATGGTGAAACGTCCTCGGCTGTGCCTTTCATCGGGTACGAATGAATCTCCCCATGCGAAATCTTTACGAACGTTTCGGGCGAGAAACACACCAGCTTGTCTTTCATCCAAAGCCGATAACGCGCGTTGGCCGCATGGTAAAGGTCGAGTAACGAGAGATTAGTTTGCAGTCCTACACGGCAAGTAAGGTTGGCCAGATAGCTGTTTCCGGCCAGCATGGCGTTTCTAACGATGTTGAAACTATGCTGATATTCGGCTTCGGTGGGCGGTTCGATGCGCCATTCAATGTCGTTGTTGGTGGGGTAGGAGGTTTGTGTGGCGTTGCCTATTCCGTTGAAACAATACTTCAATTCGTTGGCATCCACCTCGCTTTCTGGTTCAACCACTGCGCGTTTGGCATCGTAATCTATAATGAAAAGAAAAGGCACGGCCTGCTCGGCCAAGTCATTCATGCGTTGTTTAGCCTCTTCCCGATTGTAAAAATTCATTTTTCTACTTGACGTTTTTGATGGTGTAAAAGTACGAATAAAATGTGAAATGCCGAAATGTAGCACTTTTATTCAACGTTACAGTTTATTTTTTATTATCTTTGCATCAGCAGAACGACATTCGCCATGTAGCCTTTGGGGGTGGACGGCGTTTGCCAACACCAAACATATAGTATGCATACGAAAAAAGAAAAGATGGAAGCCTTTGGGCGATTGCTCGATGTGCTCGACGATTTGAGAGAGAAATGCCCGTGGGACAAGAAGCAAACCTTTGAGAGCTTGCGCCCGAATACGATAGAAGAAACATACGAACTGTGTGACGCTTTGGCTAAAAACGATATGAAAAATGTTTGTAAAGAACTGGGCGACGTATTGATGCACACCGCATTTTACGCCCTGTTGGCCAGCGAAAAGGGCGAGTTCGACATTGCCGACGTTTGCAATCATGAGGCCGACAAGTTGATTTTCAGGCATCCGCACATTTATGGTGACGTGCAAGCCGATAACGAAGATCAGGTGTTGAAGAACTGGGAGCAGATAAAGTTGCAAGAAAAGGATGGTAACGAAACGGTGCTTTCGGGCGTGCCTGATGCGCTGCCGAGTGTCATCAAAGCCTATCGCATACAGGATAAGGCCCGAAACGTGGGTTTCGATTGGAAAGAAAAGAACGACGTTTGGGCGAAAGTGCGAGAAGAATTGGGCGAGTTGGAAGCTGAATTGAAACGAGAAGACAAGGAAAAATCTACCCAAGAACTGGGCGATTTCTTGTTTAGCGTAATCAATGCAGCAAGACTTTACCACCTCAATCCCGACAATGCTTTGGAGAAAACCAACCAGAAGTTCATCCGAAGGTTCAACTACGTAGAGCAACATTCTATTAAGGTGGGCAAGCCACTGACAGAGATGTCGCTCGAAGAGATGGACGAGCTGTGGAACGAAGCTAAGCTCGAAGAGAGAAAGATGAATTCGTGAGTCTCTGAGTTTCTAAATTTTTGAGTTTCTGATGCCTAGGTTTGACAGGCTAAAGGTTGTGAACTCACCACCTCACACCTCAATAACTTACCACCTTACACCTCAATAACTCATAAGCTCACCACCTCAATAACTCTCCAACTTACAACTCAATAACTCGTAAACTCATAAACTCAATAACTCATAAACTTATAAACTCAATAACTCATAAACTAAAAGTATAACCTATGGATAAGAGAATATCAACCATATTGTTCGCCATTGTGGCCGTTTTGTTCATTGTGGCCTGTGTCGATGGTAAGAAAAAGGACAACAAACAGCAGTCGGTTGCAACGATGGAGGAGAGCAAGGGCGACTCAACCGCTTATGGCGTGTGTGGCGTAAACACCGCGATGCATACCTTGGAGCTTGTTACCGTGCAAGGCGACACGATTAATTACCTTTTCGATGTTGACGATGCATCGGCCGTTAAGGGCGGATTGCTCGCTGGCGACAGATTGGCCGTAGTGGGATATAAGAACGCTGATGGCGAGAACGAAGCCTCTCTGGTGCTCAACCTCACCACCCTGATGGGCAAATGGCGGAGCATAGACAAGCAATTCGAATTGATGGAAGACGGCACGGTGCTGTCGGCTGTGAAGGAAGAGTCGCAGCCTTGGACGTCGTGGAAGGTGTTCAACGGTCAGCTTGTGTTAAATAAGGATACCTTTACGGTGAATGCTCTGGGTGGCGACTCGCTTTACTTGGAGAACAAACACGGCATTTTCACCTTCACGCGACAAAAGTAACAGGGCCCTTGGAACCGTTTAAAGTGCACATCCTGGGCTGTGGCAGCGCGTTGCCTACATTGAAACACAACGCCACATCGCAGGTGGTAGACATCCGCGGGAAGCTGTTTATGATCGATTGCGGCGAGGGAACGCAGGTTCAACTCCGTCGTTCGCGCATCCGTTTTACCAAAATCGGCGCAGTGTTTATCTCGCATCTGCATGGTGACCACTGCTTCGGACTCATCGGTATGATTTCCACTTTCGGCCTACTTGGTCGTACGGCAGCCTTGCATGTGTATGCTCCGGCCGAGCTAGGACCGATGCTTCGCACGCAGCTAGATTTCTTTTGCGGCGGCATCGAGTTCGAAGTGGTGTTTCATGCCATAGATACTACGGTGAAACAGGTGATTTACGAAGACAAGAGTCTTACCGTAGAGAGCATCCCTTTGGAACATCGAATTGCCTGTTGTGGCTTCCTTTTCCGCGAGAAAGGATTGTTGCCGCACATCCGTCGCGACATGATCGACTTCTATCGAATACCCATCAGCCAAATCAACAACATCAAGTTGGGGGCCGATTGGGTAGACGATGAAGGTCGAACGGTTCCCAATGAGCGCCTAGTTACGCCTGCCGACCCAGCCCGAGCATACGCCTATTGCAGCGATACGCGTTATATGCCACAGCTACACGAGGTGGTGCAAGGTGTCAACACCCTCTATCACGAGGCCACTTACGACAGTTCGATGGCCTCGCGAGCACGACTTTACTACCACAGCACTGCCGAAGAAGCGGCCAAAGTGGCACGCGATGCAGGGGTAGGGAAGCTTGTTTTGGGGCATTACAGTGCCCGATACGAAGCCGAAGACATCTTGCTCGCTGAGGCTAAGACCATCTTCCCGAACACCATCTTGGCGGAAGAGGGGTTAGAAATAGATGTCTAAGGAGGATGGGCAGAAGTGGCTAGTTGGCTGATTTACGACTAGACGAGGGCAGTGTGCTGGTTATCAGTAGGCTAGTTAACGAGTTAATGGCGAGTGTAAGCAGCGCATAAGTTGGCTAGTCGGTGAGTTAATAGGTCACGAAGACAAAACCAACATCACTCATTAATTTGACAAAAGTGAATTGTTATAACAGCATGTCTCCTTTAAAAACACGCCTAATTCTCCCATTTTATTTCGGTTAGAGAACACAAATTCTTCGCCTTTGTTAAATAGTTTTAACGCAAACGCATTGCGCTAATTTAGCTTCTTGATTTACATCAAAATGTGCTATATTTGCAGATGAAACCAGAAAACATTCCATATATGTCAAAGACGTTACTTACAATATTATTCGCAACCGCCCTATTAATGGGCAACCCACTCACATCGAGAGCCAATGCGGCACTCGAAATGATTGATAACGACTTCCAAAATGTCGTTATCAGCGTCACGGAGTCTACCATGCACGTTTCGGGAGCAGCTGGACAGATGCTCGCCATCTACGACTTGGCAGGCGTAAGGATAGCCTATTTCAAGATAGATAGTGCCGAAAAGCACTTCGATTTGGGGTTGCCAAAGGGTTGCTACATCGTAAAGGTGGGTAAGGTGGTACGTAAAATAGCCATCAGGTAATATCGTTCGTTAAAGTTCCGTGTGCCCGATGAGGGTATGTTAGGGCGTAGAAGCGTGGGGCGAAAACGCATGGGCGTGGGCCTACACCTTTCTAAATCGAAACAATTTTACGCAAGCCTGTTACGACATGCGCAATAAACACAAGGATAAAGGATATAAAAGGGCCGCGCAAAACATCAGCGGCATTTCAATGAGATACATTCTAGAGTTAGGTAAGTCCTCTTCTATTTTAATAGGTAAGTTCTCTTCTTTGGTGCTTTTCATTTGTCTCTTCCTCGTCGCTTGTAACGAGAAAGGCTATGTTCAGCGTCCATTACCTTCGTTGGAAGCCGTCAACGACATGGCAAATCAGTCTTTTCAGCTTGACGCCAACAAAATCAGACAACATCTTTATCGACTGGCGAAGGCCGACCGCGATTCTCTTGTGGCCGATGCACGTACCCGAAGGTATTACCGAGATGGTGGAAACCTGCTTTGGGTAGACCGATTTGGCACCGATACACGTGCCGATAGTCTGCTGGTTTATCTCGATGCGGTGGAAGATATGGGGTTTAGCAAACGGGTTTTTGGCGTTAAACAGATAGAACGCGACCTGCAACGACTGCGCACACTCGATGTAGATACGGGCATACGCGATATCAACCGCGTAGCGGCACGCCTTGAATACAACCTCACTAAGGCATTTTTACGCTATACGGCAGGCCAACATTTCGGCTTTACCAATCCCACACAGATATTCAATCGTTTAGATATTCGCGAGCAAGATTCCGTTCGCACCACCTATCGTGGACTTTTCGACGTCCCCGTAAAGCGTCCACCGAAAGATTTTTATCCCACAGCTTTGCGCAAGATATATAACGACTCGGTGGCTATTTTCCTACGCGAGTCGCAGCCCCAGAATACACTTTACGCCCAATTGGTAAAACATTTCAAGGGCAAAAGCTTGTCGGAGGCCGATCGTGTGCGACTACTCTGCAACATAGAGCGAAGCCGTTGGCGTCAAGACGATTATCCGCAAAACCATCGTAAGTATGTGTTGGTAAACGTTCCCTCGTTTCATCTCGATGCGATAGAGGGCGACAGCGTGCTCACCATGCGTATGGCTTGTGGCACTTTGGACACAAAGACGCCTTTGCTCAATAGCCATATCATGCGCATGGACGTAAATCCGCAATGGATTATTCCCCGAAGCATCATCAAGAAAGAGGTGATTGCCCATGCGGGAAACACCGATTACTTCGACCGTCACCGCTATTTCATCCTCAATCGAACTACGGGAAGGCGTGTCGATCCTTGCAGCGTGTCGGCTGGTATGTTGCTAACGCCCGACTATTTTGTCGTTCAAGAGGGTGGCGAAGGTAATTCGCTGGGCCGTATCGTATTCCGATTCAACAACAATTTCTCCATTTTCATCCACGATACTTCATCGAAATGGGCTTTCGAACGGGGAAATCGTGGCGTGTCGCATGGTTGCATTCGCGTTCAAAAGCCCTTCGAGTTGGCTGTGTTCCTGCTCAAAGATAAGGATAAATCACTGATCGATAAGATAAACTATTCGATGCAGGCCGACCTGTCGAAGCGCAAAGACGGCGAAGAACCTAAACCGCGCGTGGACTATCGGCGACTGGTTAACAGCGTGAAGGTAAACCCCAACGTTCCGCTTTTCATCACCTATTACACGCTTTATCCCGACATGGCAGGTCGGATTCAAACCTATGCCGACGTATATGGTTACGATCAGGTGCTTTATCGCTACCTGCGTAATTTCGCCATTTAGTCTCCGCTCAGGTCTTCCGCCTCCTCGTTCATCGGCATTTCACACTTTCTTCAATCACTTTTTGCACCAACGGCGTAATGACAGAATTAGACGAACAGCATTTGTTGCAGCGTTTGGCCAGCCCCGCAACCCGCCATGCAGCCTTCGAAGCCATGGTAAAGGCCTACGCCCAGCCGCTTTATTGGAAAATAAGGCGTATGGTGCTTGTGCACGAAGATGCCGACGACTTGGTGCAAAATGTGTTCTTGAAGGCTTGGAACGGACTAGACAACTTCAAGCAACAGTCAAAACTCTCCACATGGCTTTATCGAATAGCCATCAACGAGGCACTAGATTTTCTTCGTAAGCAAAAAAATGCTCTTGCGTTGCAATCTCCCGCCGAACCCACTTTGACCCAAGAACTGCTCGCCGACGATTATTTTGATGGCGATGAAACCCAAGCTCGCTTTCAAGAGGCTATTGCCTCACTGCCCGATGTACAACGAACGGTGTTCAACCTACGCTATTTCGACGAAATGAAATACGAGGAAATAAGCGTTATTCTCTCAACGAGCGTTGGGGCGTTAAAGGCCAGTTACCATTTAGCCGTTAAAAAAATACGGAAAATAATGGATGCAGAATGAAGCGTTGAAATTGTGTCCCAGATTGTTTGCACTTAATAATCTGCTGACGTGAGAACTTTACTTGCGTGATGTTGGCTAAGACTTAGAGTAGCGTTTTAATATCTCACACTTTTGTTCCACTAAGATGGACCTCTGTTCCAGATAAGTTGGAACAGTGTTCCAATTCA
>ERZ773010.2121-NODE-2121-length-11894-cov-3.121547_pt1 | contig 11894 bp, 9 predicted proteins | sample MGYA00580842_ERZ773010 | MGnify/ENA primary metagenome ERZ773010 (study PRJEB29015, sample SAMEA2737982) | human oral metagenome | biome: human oral; feature: human-associated habitat; material: dental | place: China | collected 2107 ...
CCATGACCGCGCCGACGTAGTCCTTCGGCACGATAACGGTCGCCTTGACGCACGGTTCCTCGATGTGGTCAATCTCTGTTGCGGGCGGCAGCTCGGAGGGGTTACTGACTGACAGCTTGGTGCCGTCCGTACGATAGACATGGTAGACAACGGACGGCGCCGTCATGATGAGACCGAGGTTGTACTCGCGTTCAAGGCGTTCCTGGATCACGTCCATATGGAGCAACCCTAAGAAGCCGCAGCGAAAACCAAAGCCGAGTGCGACGGAGGTCTCCGGCTCAAAGACGAGTGCAGCATCATTGAGCCTAAGTTTTTCCAACGCCTCGCGCAGGTTCTCATAGTCCTTGCTGTCCTCTGGATAGAGGCCGCAGAACACCATCGGCGTGACGCCGCGATAGCCGGGCAGGGCTTCTGTGGCAGGACGCTCCGCACTCGTCACGGTATCGCCCACACGAACATCGCGGACATCTTTCAGCGCCCCCGCGATAAAGCCAACTTCTCCGGTTCCGAGTTCTCCCGTATCGACGGGCTGGGGTCGAAAGCATCCGACATCGGTGACCTCAAAGGTCTTGCCCGTCGCCATGAGTTTGAGCTTCATGCCTTTTTTAATGGCGCCCTCTTTGACGCGGACGCTCGCGATGACCCCCTTATACTGGTCGAAATATGAGTCAAAGATGAGCGCCCGCAGCGGCGCCCCCGCATCGCCCTCCGGCGGAGGGACATAGTCCACGATGGCATCGAGGATCTCCTTGATACCAAGTCCCGTCTTTGCCGAGGCGAGGACAGCAGTGCTCGTATCAAGACCGATACTGTCCTCAATTTCATCTTTTACACGATCCGGCTCGGCGCTCGGCAGGTCGATCTTATTGATGACGGGGACGATCTCAAGGTCATGTTCAAGGGCAAGGTAGACATTTGCAAGCGTCTGCGCCTCTACCCCCTGCGCCGCATCCACGACGAGAAGCGCACCCTCGCATGCGGCGAGGCTGCGTGAAACCTCATAGTTGAAATCGACGTGCCCCGGCGTGTCAATGAGGTTCAGCTCATACATCTCACCGTCCGCACCACGATAGTCAAGGCGCACAGTCTGCGCCTTGATCGTGATGCCGCGCTCGCGCTCAAGATCCATGCTGTCAAGTACCTGTGCCTCCATTTCGCGCTGGCTGAGTGTACCCGTGTACTCGATGAGGCGGTCAGCGATGGTGGATTTGCCATGGTCGATGTGGGCGATGATGGAAAAATTGCGGATATACTTCTGATCCATAGGTTTTGTTTCTCCTTCGCTTCCTTTATATAATCACATCGAACACGTCTCTCTGCGTGTTGGTGACAAAAATCTCAATCTCTCCGCGCTCATCGGCAAGTTCTGTGCTCAGATGCGCGGCAAGAACGGGCAGGATGGGACGCTCCGTGCCGAAGTGCCCTGCGTCGATGATGTGCATGCCCTGCTCAACGGCACGCTGGGCCTCGTGGTACTTCACATCGCCCGTGACGTAGACATCCATGCCGAGGCGTATGGCATTATCAATAAACTCTGCGCCGGCACCTCCGCAGACAGCAACACGGCGCACAGGGCGTGCAGCAGCGGCAGCAAGGCGCACATGTGTGACACCGAGGCGTTCTTTGACCTGTCGCGCAAACAGCAAAGCGTCCATGGGCGCAGGGAGAACACCCACGCGCCCAAGACTTTCGGTAATGCCGTCCGTTTCTGCGGTGACGGCAAAGGAAGAAATTTCTTCAAGGCCCAGATGTGTCACAAGCACGTCGTTCACTCCGCCGCGCACAATATCGAGGTTTGTATGCGCCGCTGCGACGGCGATGCCGTGCGTGAGGAGGGCTGCAAGGCGGCGGCCGAGCGGGAGATCCGTGCGCAGCTGCCTGATGCTGCGAAAAATTGCGGGATGATGCGCAATAATCATGTCTGCCCTGCGTGCAATGGCTTCCTGCACAACAGCATCGTCCACGTCGAGCGCGATGAGGATGCGATTCACTTTTTGCGCAAAGCTCCCGACGAGCAGCCCCGGGTTGTCCCAGTCCTCGGCAAGGCGGCGCGGTGCGATGCGCTCTAAGGCGTTCATGATGACCTGACAGCGGAGCATGGTGCTCTCCTCCTTTGTATGAAAATACCGTTTTTAGGCAAACACTGATAAAATGAATTTGATTCGTGTTTCTCTAGACATATGCCCTCTCCCTGCTATGCGGGGGAAGCGGCATATTATGCGTACGGGCGCTTAAAAGCGCAAGATAATGCGAACAGTGTCCGCAGCGCTGCAAGGCGCGATACCGCTGCACGATACGCCGTGCTCTGCCGTGCCGCCGCGCTCCGCGCCATCCCCTCTGCCGCACGCGTGAGCCTTGCAATATGCGCCATGATATGCGCATGGAGCAGCGGGTCACGCCTTGCAAAGAGCTTTGCACCAATGAGTAAAAGTGCCTCATCCGGCACTGCTGCACGCCCCTGCCTTGCGCAGATGACTTCATAGAGACGCCCGCCTGCCCGCACGAGTGTCTCATCCGCAATGTGCCAATCATTTTCATAGAGCCAGCGGCGCAGAGCATCGGCTGCGTTCATCGGTTGGAGCACGAGGGTTCCCACCGTGCACAAAATGTGCGGTGCAGCTGCTAGAATCTGCGCCATCAGTGCACCGCCCATCCCCGCGATGGCAACGGTATCTGCCTCATCCGGCAGGAGCACGGAAAGACCATCGCCCTGCCGCACATCAATTCGGTCGATGCACTGACAGCGTGCTGCCGTACGCCGTGCCGCAAGGCATGCCCCCGCGCTGAGATCCCCGACGATGGCACGCGGACAGCGCCCCTCCTGAACGAGTGCAGCAGCGAGATAGGCATGATCTCCGCCGATGTCTGCAAGTACATCGCCCGCAGGGACAAAGGCGGCGATCGCCCGCAGGCGCGCATCTATCTGTATCATAGCCCCACTCCCGTGCTGCCAACAATCTCCTCTGATGTCCTAGTTCATGCGCGTGCAAAGATGAGAAAAAAAGAGGGCGTAACTCCGTTACACCCTCAAAATATGCAAATGGCTCCTCGAACAGGACTCGAACCTGTGACATTCTGATTAACAGTCAGACGCTCTACCGACTGAGCTATCGAGGAATGCTTCAGACTGGATTATTATAATCGCTGTGCGCCATGCTGTCAAGAAAAATTCTCCCAATAAAAAAATAGCCGCTTTGCAGGCGGCTCTGTGAACTCATGGGAGATAGCGGATACGTCCATCGGGAAGGGTGAAACAGTGCGGCTGCGGCGCAGCAGATTTTCTTGCCTGATAACGCTTGCAGAGTGAAACGAAAATCCATTTCAAAAACATATAGACAGGAATAAGAACGGTAATGAATACCATCATATAAGCAGTGATTACAATAAGTGCCCATATAACATACAAAAAGGCAGCCACGTCATCTCCCTCCAATCCATCTGCATGCAAGGCCCTTCTGATACACGAATGACAGAAAAGGTACTACTTTGTCAACGGAAAACATGCGCACTTTCCTGTCGTTGTATTACTGCTCCAGCGTATGCGCGCGCAGCGCCCGCATATGCTGCTGAAGTCCCGTGCGTTCCAGTGCCTCACGCATCGCCTCATAGGCAAGGGTGCGCACGCTGCCGCAGGGATAGGATCCATCTGTGCATCTGCGCACGCTGCGGCGCTCAACCATCTCCCCTGTCCGCCGGTCATAGAGGAGCACGCGCACTGCCGCCCTGCCTACGATATAGTCGTCGCCGCAGGAAAACCACGCATGGTAAACCTCCTCACTGTATGATTCGAGAATGGGCAGAACGGCAATGTCTGCGCCGACCTCATCTGCCGTCTCACGCAGCACGCCGGGATAGTCATATATCCCCCGCTTTCCCGCATGGCGTGCAAGTGCCGCATCATAGGCGGCAAAGAGATCGTGCTCATCCACATCCGCGAACCAGTTCATTGCACCATTGAGCGGCATATGCAGTGCCGCTCTCACCATATCGGAAAGATGGTGCTCCGTCCGTGCATCGAGCGCCCACACATCCTCACCTGCTGCAAGGGGCAGCTGCGCCACACGCGCCGCGCCAAATACCGTGGTGGATGCAGTCACACTAAGCAACAGGAAAAGCCCGGCAATCAGCCCGTACGTCCCCCGTAAGAACAGCCCGCAGCGCCGTAGCAGCACGAACCTGAAAAGCGTCCTCATGACAGCCGCCTCCTTTCGCAGCAAAGAGGGATTTTCTAGTGAATCGCTTTTTTCTTAAACCTGCCGCCCACGATGTCATGGACGGCGTTGATGGTCACGAATGCACGCTCATCCTTATCGAGCACGATTTCCTTCAGTTTATCCAGTTCCAGACGCGTCACGACACAGTAGAGGATTTCCTTTGCCTCGCCCGTATAGCCGCCCGCACCATGCAGGAGCGTCACGCCGCGCCCTAAACGCTCGTTCAGCGCTTCGGTGATCTCCTCGTGCTCGTTCGTCACAATCATGACAGCATAGGACTCATCCAAACCTTTAAGCACTACGTCGATCATCTTGGCGATGACGAAATACGCAAAGAGAGAGTACATCGCCTTGTCCCATCCGTAGAGAAGCCCGGCAGAGGAGAGGATAAAGAGGTTGATGAACATGACAACCTCACCGACGGAGAACTGCGTGCGTGCATCCATGATGATGGCGACAATCTCGGTGCCATCGAAGGAGCCTCCCGTACGCATAACGATGCCGACACCCAGCCCCGTGACGACACCGCCAAAAATCGCTGCGAGAAAGGGATCTGTTGTCACCTGCGGCACGCTGTGCAGTACCCCCGACCAAAGAGAAAGCATAATGATGGCAAAGATGGTCGAGAGTGCAAAGCTTTTTCCAATCTGCTTATACCCCATGTAGACGAATGGAATGTTGTAAACGACAAGGAAGATGCCGAGACTCATGCCTGTAATGGTCTGCGACATGATGGAAAGGCCGACTACGCCGCCGTCGATGACGTGGTTCGGGATGAGAAAAAGTTCAAGCCCTGTCGCTGTAATGAGTGCCCCAAGAATCAGCATCAAGCATTTCTTCAGATAGAACAGGGCGCCTTTGGGCGGCGGCACCTTCTTTCCCTTTTCGCCCTGCTCCTTTGGCTGTTCTTTCTGCGCCGGCTCCTGCGGCACCGCATCCTTATGTAAATCTTCAGCATCCATTGCCGCGGTCATAACTTCACTCCTATTTTTGATTTTCTTTATACTCTATATTATAGAGGAAACCTGCATGACTGACAAGTGCTCGGATATGCGACGGTTTTCTTGACTTTGGTATTGCTCCGATATATCATAGCCCTATAAAGCAGAATCAATTTCATCGTTATGTAAGGAGGGGGAATATCGTATGATCTACACGGTTACATTCAATCCGTCGATTGATTATATCGTGCGTCTTGCGTCTTTCACCACAGGTGAAATCAACCGCGCAGACTATGAGCAAATCCTGCCGGGCGGCAAGGGCATCAATGTTTCCATTGTGCTGAAAAATCTCGGACACGAGAGCACGGCTCTTGGATTCCTCGCGGGATTTACGGGCGCCGCACTGCGGGATCAGCTCGCATCCTTTGGCGTCACAAGTGACTTCGTGCCGCTCGCGGAGGGGTTCTCACGCATCAACGTCAAAATCAAGGCGGAAAGCGAAACAGAGATCAATGGACAAGGCCCCATCATCACAAAAGAGGCACAGCTCTCCCTTTTCGAGAAACTAGATCATCTCGCGCACGACGATACGCTCGTTCTCGCCGGCTCCATCCCAAATACACTGCCCGATGATATGTATGAGCGCATCATGGAACATCTGTCGGGGCGCGGCATCCGCATCGTCGTCGATGCGACAAAGAACCTCCTGCGGCGCGTGCTAAAGTACCGCCCCTTTCTCATCAAGCCGAACAATCACGAACTGGGCGAAATGTTTGGCGTCACCCTCGAAAGCGACGATGAAATCGTCGCGCATGCGAAAAAACTCCAAGAGGAGGGCGCTCAAAATGTCCTTATCTCAATGGCGGGGGACGGCGCCATTCTCCTCACCGCAGAGGGCGTTTTTTATCGCAGTGCTGCACCAAAGGGCACGCTCGTCAACTCCGTCGGTGCGGGGGACTCCATGGTCGCGGGCTTCCTCGCGGGCTACATGGAGTCCGGCGGCAGCTACGAACGCGCTTTCTATATGGGCGTTGCGACCGGCTCCGCCTCTGCATTTTCTGAGAACCTCGCCACGCGCAGCGAAGCGCTCGCACTCTTAAAGACAATTTCCTGACGCATGGAAACTATTTGTTAAGGAGGGATTCCCTTTGCAGATCAACGATCTTTTGAAACCTGAGAGCATCGCGCTTGGCATTGCTCCGCCCGCCTCGAAGGAGGAAGCCATCCGCCTCCTCGCGGACTACATGGAAAAGGGCGGCAATCTCAGCGACAAAGAGCAGTATGTCAAAGACGTGCTCGCACGTGAGGAGAGCGGCACCACGGGGCTTGGCGACGGCATCGCAACACCGCACGCCAAGAGTGCAGGCGTCACGGCAGCGGGACTTGCCGCTATGACCATCCCCGAGGGCATGGACTTTGCCGCGATGGACGGCAATCCAAGCCGACTCTTTTTCATGATTGCAGCGCCCGATGCCGCGAACGACGAGCACATCCAGATTCTCTCAAAGCTCGCCACCATGATTATGGATCCTGACTTTAAGGAAGCGCTCATTCAGGCGAAATCTGTCGATGCGTTCCGTAAGCTCATCGACGATAAGGAAAATGACCGTTTTGCAGCACCCAGTACCGCAGAAGAACCCGCATCCCCCTCCGCCGATCACATTCAGCTTCTCGCCGTCACGGCATGTCCAACAGGCATCGCCCACACCTTTATGGCAGCAGAAAGCCTTGAGCAGCACGCAAAAAAGCGCGGCATTTCCATCAAGGTCGAAACCAATGGCTCTGCGGGCGTGAAGAATGTCCTTACAGATGCGGAGATCGCCGCCGCCGACGGCATCATCGTTGCTGCGGACAAGCAGGTCGCGATGGCACGCTTTGACGGGCGCCGCGTCGTCATCACAAAGGTTGCCGACGGCATCAACAAGGCGGACGAACTCATCGACCGGGCGCTGTCGGGAAATGCCCCCATCTATCACAGTGCAGGTGCAGACGCTGCCGAGAGCGCCGAAACGGGGGAGGATGAGAGTCTCGCGCGTCAGATTTACAAGCACCTCATGAACGGCGTCTCGCATATGCTCCCCTTCGTTGTCGGCGGCGGCATCCTCATCGCGCTTGCCTTTCTCTTTGACGACTACACGATTGACCCCGCGAACTTTGGCTCGAACACCCCGCTCGCCAAATTCTTCAAGGATGTCGGCGGTGCCTCCTTCGGCTTCATGCTCCCCGTTCTTGCCGGTTTTATCGCCATGTCCATCGCCGACCGTCCGGGGCTTGCCGTTGGCTTCGTCGGCGGTGCCATTGCGGGTATGACGGGTACGGGCTTCCTCGGTGCCTTGCTTGCGGGCTTTGTTGCAGGCTATACGGTCAACCTCCTCAAAAAGGCGTTTGCGCAGCTTCCGCCCTCGCTCGACGGCATCAAACCCATCCTGCTCTATCCCTTCTTCGGCATCCTCATCATGGGATTCATCTCCTTCTTCATCATCGCACCGCCCGTCTCCGCCATCAACGCATGGATGATTGCAACACTCGGCGGCATGGACCCCTCTGCACGCGTTCTTATGGGCGCCATTGTCGGCGGCATGATGGCAATTGATATGGGCGGCCCCATCAACAAGGCGGCATATGTCACCGGCACGGGGCTGCTCGCCTCAGGAGAATTCCACGTCATGGCGGCGGTCATGGCCGGCGGTATGGTGCCGCCTCTTGCCATTGCGCTTGCAACCACCTTCTGCAAGAACCGCTTTACCGAAAGCCAGCGGAAAGCCGGCATCACCAACTATGTCATGGGGCTGTCCTTCATCACCGAAGGCGCCATCCCATTTGCTGCCGCCGACCCTGTCCGCGTCATCCCTTCCATGGTCGTCGGTGCCTCGCTCGCAGGTGCACTTACCATGCTCTTTGACTGCACGCTCCGCGCACCGCACGGCGGCATCTTCGTTGTGCCCACCATCGGCAACCCCTTCATGTACCTCGTAAGCATCCTCGTCGGCGCCGTTGTCGGTGCCATCATCCTCTCCCTGCTGAAAAAGCCCGTCAAAGCATAAAGGAGAAGCATAAAATAACGTGGCTGCTGCATGCGTTTGATACATCATGCAGCAGCCACGTTTATTTTATCCCTGCGTATCATATGTGCGAAATGCTATGATTTCTGTTCGTATTTCCGGGGATGCAGTTGATCCGCATCCCACGCCGTAATCCCCTGTGCGCTCGGCATGACTGCCGGATTGAACACGGGATTTTTGCCCGCACGCTTTTGCGCTAAGTAATCACGGAGCGCGATGCGTGCCCGCGGCGCGAGCCGCGCAAGCGCATAGAGATTGGTGAGGCAGATCATCGCCATAAAGAGATCGGCGAGGTTCCACACAAGTGGGAGCGCCGCGATGCAGCCAAAGAAAACCATACCGATGACGGCAATCCGATAGAGGAGCAGTGCAATATGTGTATTTTTCCCAAGGAAATGAATATTGATCTCGCCGTAGTAGTAGTTGCCGACAACAGAGCTGAATGCAAAAAGGAAAATAATTATGGCTAGGAGGCTCGACGCACCACCGCCAAACACACTTGCGAGCGAATCCTGCGCAAGCGCGATGCCGGTCGTCTCTCCGCCAATCGTATACTGTCCCGTAAGCAGGACGATGAACGCGGTCGCCGAGCAGACAAACCATGTATCGACGTAGACGCCGAATGCCTGTACAAGCCCCTGCTTCACGGGATGGGTCACATGAGCGGTCGCTGCCGCATTTGGAATAGAGCCCTCACCCGCCTCATTGGAGAAAAGACCGCGCCGAACACCGGTCAAAATGACCGTGCCGATGCCGCCGCCGACGGCTGCCTGCGGCCGGAAGGCATCATGCAGGATGAGCGCAAACATCCCCGGGACCTCCTCGATATGGAGGATGATGACAGCAATTGCAATAAAGAGATAAATCCCTGCCATCAATGGGACGAGCAGCGTTGTAAAGCCTGCGATGCGGTGAATGCCGCCGAAGATGACCGCGCCCGAGAGCACGGCAAGGATACCGCCCATCATATAGGTGTCAGCACCGAATGCCTTTTCCATCGAGAGTGCAATGGTATTTGCCTGCACGGAAACGTAAATCAGTCCAAACGTCACAGAGATCAGCACGGCGAAAAGTTTTGCGATACCGGGCTGCCCGAGTGCATTTTGTATGTAGTATGCAGGGCCGCCATGAAAAAGTCCATGTCCACGGGGAATCTTATAGATCTGTGCGAGTGTGCTCTCGACAAATCCCGTCGCCGTGCCGATGAAGGCGATGACCCACATCCAAAAGACAGCACCGGGACCGCCCGTCACAATGGCAATGGCGACACCCGCAATATTGCCGACCCCCACGCGCGACGCTGTGCTCACGCAGAACGCCTGAAACGAGGAAATCGCCTTGCGCCCGCTCGGGCGGCGCCCAAGATCCCCCGCAAGGAGGCGCACCATCTCCGGCAGTGCACGCAGCTGGATAAAGCCGGTCATCAGCGTAAACCAAAGTCCACAGCCAACGAGTACGACGATGATGATGTATGTCCAAAGAAAATCATTGATAGAACCGATGGCGCTGTTCAGCAAATCCATAGAATCATCCTTTCTGCCCTCATATTAATGGACCGGCAGAATGTTTGTCAAATTGCATCTGTGTATTCTTTTCTCTCACGCACCGAAAAACATGGACATGATATGCGCACATTCTTCCGATTGAACTCCTGCAAAAGTTATGATAGGATGTGATGTAATTTTATTGAGAAAGAGGCCTCTACGTATGCGAAAGAACCAGCTCGTCGCACCCGTTGTCAAATGGGTGGGCGGCAAGCGCCAGCTCTTGGATGAACTGACCCCACTGTTCCCAAAGCGATTCACCGCTTATTGTGAGCCGTTTGTCGGAGGCGGTGCCGTTTTATTTCGGATGCAGCCGCGTATCGCCTATGTGAACGATATGAACAAAGAGCTGATTCAAATGTATGAAGTGATCCGGGATCACGTAGATGAACTCATTGCTCTTTTGGGCGAATACCCCAACGAAGAAGCACATTTTTACCGCATCAGAGATTGGGACAGAGATAAAGAACGATATGAGCAGCTCTCAAAAGTACAACGTGCTGCGCGCATGATTTACTTGAACAAAACATGCTACAATGGTCTTTTTCGGGTAAATAACGCGGGCGAGTTTAACGCTCCTTTTGGGCATTACAAAAATCCAAACATCGTAAACGCTCCCACCTTAAGAGCCGTCAGTCATTACTTTCAAAAGGCACAAATCACCTTTAGCTGTGTCGATTATGAGAGCGTCCTTTCCTCTTTGACAAAGGGAACCTTTGTCTATTTAGATCCTCCCTATGATCCCGTTTCGAATACGGCGAATTTTACAGGTTATACCAAGGGCGGTTTTGATCGTACAGAACAAATACGCCTGCGTCAATGCTGCGACGATTTGAATAGACGCGGGATTCGTTTTATGCTCTCCAACTCCGCAACCGAATTTATTCAGGCGCAGTATGCCGCCTATCACGTCACCATCGTGCAGGCGAAACGCGCGGTGAACTCGAACGCCGCAAAACGGGGGCAAGTGGACGAAGTATTGGTGAGAAATTATGCGTGAACCGACAAAAAGACAGAACGATCGCGCTTGGGAGATTTTGTTTGCGCAGTATGATATTTTGTCACATATCAGCACAGATGGGCATTTCATTATCTCAGCCCCCCAAATCAAAGAATACCGCGAGCCGCGCTTGATGGTAAAATTCGATCACAAGATCAATTTACCTCGTATTTTCGCCGAAAATAATCTCTCCATTTTGCCAATCTCCCGCAAAGACTATATCATTTCTCACTTCGAAGTATATCATCCGTTAAAAGGATTGGAACAGTCCATCACACACGCCTCTTTGCCGACCAATATGCAAAGTCTTGACGGCAGCAATATTCCGAGTGAAGCCATTGCAATAAACTGTGCCTTGGCATCTGGGATACTTGCAGATTTTTTGGAAGAAGAAACGCTGTATGCCACAGTGTCCGGACGTATGGGATCCGGTCTGTTTCATTTTGAAATCCAAAACACCCATACAAAAAACCCATCGGCCGTTTCGGTACAGCATGCCCAGATTGAAATTGACGCTGCGTTTGAGGGCATCCGCAGTCTCGCACTGCTCGAAGCAAAGAGAGACTTGTCGGAGGATTTTCTCGTGCGGCAGCTATATTATCCGTACCGTGTATGGCGTGCACGGGTCACCAAAAAGGTGCGTCCCATCTTTTTTACTTACTCGAACGGAATATTCAGTCTGTATGAGTACGAATTTCAAAATCCTGCTTTTTATAATTCGCTGACGTTGATAAAACAGCACAATTACTCTATCGAAGATACGGTGATAACGCTTTCGGATCTGCAGGAACTCGCTGCCCATACGCAGGTTCTTGCCGAACCGCAAATTGCGTTCCCTCAAGCAGATCGTTTCGATCGTGTCATTAATATTTGTGAACTGCTCTCCGTGCAGAAACTAAGCCGTGAACAAATCACAGAAGAATATGCTTTTGACATCCGGCAGACCAACTATTATACGGATGCTGCACGGTATCTAGGTCTGGTTGAGAAAACCTATGACAGCGTTCATCGGCCTATATATTCTTTAAGCGCACGCGGTGAAAAAATCATGCGCCTAAGCTATAAGCAGCGCCAATTGGCTTTTTGTGCAACCATATTAGAGCACCATGCATTAAGGGAAACCTTCCATCTTT
>ERZ773010.2128-NODE-2128-length-11866-cov-3.834646_pt1 | contig 11866 bp, 6 predicted proteins | sample MGYA00580842_ERZ773010 | MGnify/ENA primary metagenome ERZ773010 (study PRJEB29015, sample SAMEA2737982) | human oral metagenome | biome: human oral; feature: human-associated habitat; material: dental | place: China | collected 2107 ...
CTTCATCTCTTTTGATACATTTTTCAAAAAATTTTCAAGACTATATTGCAAACTATATTATTCTGCTACTTCTTCATCCACTTCAGAGTCCATCAACTCACCCTCTACCAAGTCTACATACAACTTTCCGTCCAAGTGATCACATTCATGACAAACAGCCCTTGCAAATAAGTCCTCTACATCAAGCTCAAATTCCTTCATATCAAGATCGTATGCCTTAACGTGTATCTTCTGCGGTCTTCTTACCATACCTGTCTTACCCGGTATACTAAGACACCCTTCCAAGCCGAACTGCTCGCCTTCCCTTTGTGTGATCTCAGGATTGATAAATACTATAGGTTTGCCCTCTTCCACCTCTACTACCATCATTCTTTTAAGTATACCGACCTGAGGTGCCGCAAGTCCCACACCCTTGGAAAATCTCATGGTTTCTATCATATCTTCCGCCAAAATACGTATTCTGTCTGTAACAGCATCTATCCTCTTACAAGGTTTTAATAAAATATCATCTCCCATAAATCTAAGATTTCTTATTGCCATTTTTAATCTCCATTCTATGTAAAATCATATAGGATCGCTATATCAAGCGAGCTGTTAAGCTCATCCACTATACTGTCCGTTATAATTTTAATTTCATTTAGTATATCATATTGGTAATGCTTTATATATAGTATTTTTCTGTAATAATCATAAAGCTTATATACGCTCGGGTTTACCGGTCCTGTAATTACAGCCTTGTATTCCTTTACAGCCACACTTAGCCTTACGATAAAGTTTTTTTCAAATTCCAATAACTTTTCCTCAGACAGTGCAGCAAATTGAATTGAAAGTATATGTATTGCAGGAGGGTAAAGTAACATCTTCCTATAGGCTATCTCCGCTTTATAAAAGCTTTCATAATCCTGAGTCGCCGCCGCCTTTATAGCATAGTGTTCGGGCTTGTAACTTTGGATCACCACATCCGAATGCCTCTCTCTTCTTCCTGCCCTTCCTGCCGCCTGTGTAAGTAAGGCAAAGGTTCTTTCGGAGGCATTGTATGAGGAGGTATATAAAGATATGTCCGCTGCCATGATACCCACAAGTGTCACCTTGCTGAAATCATGCCCCTTTACTATCATTTGCGTGCCTATAAGTATGTCATATTCTCCACTTTCAAAACTGCTTAAAATCTTATCCGTATTGTTTTTTTTGTGTGCATTATCCGTATCAAGTCTAAGCACTCTGGCACTCGGGAACATCTTGGCAGTCATACTTTCAAGTCTTTGCGTCCCTATACCGAATCCTGCCAGGTACTTGGAATTACAACTCGGACAGGCAGTGGGCAAATGCATACTGTAGCCGCAGTAATGACATCTTAACACATTATCCTTATGTAGGGTCATTGAAACATCACAGTGCACACACTTTATCGCATCACCGCAACTTCGGCATGACACAAAGTTTGAATAACCTCTTCTGTTAATAAATAAGAGTATCTGCTCCTTTTTCTTTAGCCTATCCATTATCATTTGACTGAGCTTCCTGCTGAATATCGACTTATTGCCCTGTTTTAATTCTTCTCTTAAATCTACAATATGCGTATCGGCAATACTTGAGCCTTCACTTGCTCTTTTACTGAGCCTGAAAAGTTTATACTTTCCCTCCAGTGCCATAGTATAACTTTCTATGGATGGAGTGGCACTTCCAAGCACCAAACTTGCATTATGCAATCTTGCTATTTCAACTGCCACCCTTCTGGCATCATACCTTGGCATATTTTCATTCTTATATGCTCCGTCATGCTCTTCGTCTATAATTATTAAACCTATATTCTCAAAGGGAGTAAAAAGAGCGGTTCTCGGTCCTATCATTATATCCGCCTTTTTATCTGCCACCTTTTGAAACTGGTCATGCCTTTCTCCATAAGAGAGGCTTGAATTAATTATTGCCACCCTGTCTCCAAAAACCAGGGATAACTGCCTTATCACCTGATATGAAAGCCCTATCTCGGGTACGAGGAAGATCACCTGCTTTTTCATAGAGAGAATGTGTTTTATAAGCTCTATATAAACTACCGTCTTACCGCTGCCGGTAATGCCGAACAACAGGTAATTTCTTTCTCTTTCTTTGATATCGTTTTTAAAACTTTCAACTATAAGGCTTTGCTCCTTATTAAGCTCTATATCATAAGTACTTTCTTTTGATACGAACTTAGGTTCTCTGTATAATCTCGTACTTTCAAGTCTTATATAGCCTTCCGACTGCATTTTGCTTATATTTGCCGGACTTATTTTAAGCAACTTCTTTACATATTCAAAGGTCAGACCTTCGTTATCCTTAAAAGCTTCTATAAGCCTTATCCATGAAGTCCTTCTCTTTTTTTTCAGTAAGGCTGTAATTTCATCCGATTTTGAAATATCAAAATTCCTGTATACATAGCTGTCTACTATCGCAGCTACCTTCTTTTTTACAGGAAGTACAGTACTTATAGCCCTTGACATGGTACAGCCATAGTATCTGCTCATCCAAAGTGCCAACTTTACAAGTTTTATATCTGCTGCTCTTTGGCTTTTTAATATGCCTTTTATATACCTTAACTTATTATACTCTATGTCCGTACTGTCGGATATTTCTACAACATAGGCTTTCCTGCTTATTTTAGAGTTACCGAAGTCAACCTCGACTACCTGTCCTAACTCTATATCCGCTTCAAGTTCTTTAGGAATTATGTATGTAAATAACTTATCCACTTTGTGATGGGATATATCCAAAATAAGCTTTGCAAACCTCTCTTGCATAATTACTTCCTATCTGTTATATAGTCTACACTGTCAAAAAGTTTCATGCTGTTAGAGCCTTTAAAAAGCACTACATCTTCGGCTGCCACTGTCTTTTTCAAAAAAGTATCAAGCTCTGATTTGTCATCAAAATGCAAAGCCTTACAGACACTAAAATGCTCTCTCACATAATCATGTATATTCTTTGCAAGTTCTCCATAGGTAAGCAACAGATCCACACAGGCATTTTCTTTTATAAACTCGGCTACCTGCCTATGTAAGTTTACTTCATCTTCTCCAAGCTCTCTCATATCCGCAATTACGGCTATTTTTCTTTTTGCCTTCATATCCTTTAATATAAGCAGAGCTGCCCTCATAGAGTCGGGGCTTGCATTGTAACTGTCATCTATAATGGTTATATCTTTATACTTTATAATTTCCTGCCTATGCTTGAATCCTCTAAACTCTGAAAGTTTTTTACTTGCACTTTTAAGATCGACTCCATAAAGCTTAGCTACAGTAAGGGCTATTACGGCGTTAAGCACCTGATGCATACCCTGTATATTAAGCTCAATAGCTACTTCTTCTTTGCCTATATGTGCGGTAAACTTCGGGCAGGAGTCTACAAGCTCTATATGGCTTGAATAGTTTTTACTTAGACCGGTATCCGACATGGCAAAATACTCAACATCCATTTTTTTACTAAGTTTAGCGCTGTAAAGCATATCATCTTCGGCATTAAGAAAAAGCTTAGCCCCCTCCTTCATTCCGTCAATGATATGAAGTTTTTCGTCTCTTATAGACTCTCTGCTTCCGAAGTTTTGTATATGTGCCACACCTATATTATTAACTACCGCAACATCCGCCTTAACTATTTCGGAAATACGATGCATTTCTGAAAATTCACTTATACCCATTTCTATAACTATAACATCTGCCGACAAATCACTTTCCAAGACGGTTTTAGGTACACCGACCTGACTGTTTTGGTTAGCCGGAGTCTTATAAACTTTTTTTTGTGCCGAAAGAGCAAGACTTATCATCTCCTTGGTAGTAGTCTTTCCTACACTGCCGGTTATGGCAACTATAGGTATATTTATACTTTCCCTATAAGCTTTTGCTATATCCTGTAGTGCCTTTACACTGTTTTGTACCAAAATGATGCTCATATCTTCGGGTACTTCAATATCCTCTCTTTCGCTAAGTGATACCCTTATTCCGCTCTCATACACCTTTTTAATAAAATCATGCGCATCGACTTTTTCTCCCACTATAGGAACGAATAAAGCTCCTTCCTTAGCCTGTCTTGAATCAAGGCAGATACTTTGTACTTCTATATTATTTTTCTTACCCTTTAATTTACCTGCTGTGGCTTTTAATATAAAATCTATATTCACATTCTTCATTATACTTCTCCCACTGCTTCCTTGATAACTTCGCTATCTAAAAAATGATGCCTTACTCCTTCTATTTCCTGATAATCCTCATGCCCTTTTCCTATTACAGCTATGATATCTCCCTCTTTTGCGTTCTTAACCGCATAGTATATGGCTTCTTTTCTGTCAGGAATTTCTATAAAGTCCTTGCTTACCTTTTCTATACTTGACCTTATGTCCGCAATAATATCCTCAACCTTTTCAAACCTTGAATTATCGGCAGTTATTATACTGAAATCAGCCTTTCTGCCGGCTATATCTCCCATAGAGTATCTTCTGTCCTTGGAGCGGTTTCCTCCGCAGCCAAAGACTACTACCAATCTTTTCGGCTTATAATCTCTAAGTGTATCAAGTAAGCTTTCCATGCTAAGTGCATTATGTGCATAGTCTACTATGACCTTGCAAGTTTTAGAATTATGTACCACTTCCATTCTTCCTGCCACATGTATAGCTGTAAGCGAGTCTTTAAGCACCTCATCTTCCACTCCGATAAGATGAGCCACTGCCGCCATGCCTAAGGCGTTGATTGCATTGAACTTTCCCGGAAGTGCCACCTTCATATCTAAGTTAAGTTTATTTTTTATACAAAGTTCAATACCTATAAATCCGTCTGCAAAAAGATAAGCTATATCAGAACAACAAAAATCCGCCTTTTCACTTTCTCCGTAAGTATAGAGTCTGTCCGCTTTTGAATTTTTGATTATATAATCGGCATGCTTATCATCTATATTGATCAGTGCAGTCTTGGTTTGAGAAAAAAGCTTTGATTTATAATATAAATACTCTTCAAAGTCCTTATGCTCATCCGGTCCTATATGGTCCTTTGAAATATTCGCAAATACCGCATAATCAAACTTTATTCCATAGACTCTGTCCATCATTATGCCCTGACTGGATACTTCCATAATAAGGTACTCGCAGCCCGCCTCAGACATGTCTTTAAAAAATCTGTGCAGATCAAAGGACTCCGGTGTAGTATTTAATGTCTTAAAGAGCTTATCTCCTATAAGTACACCGTTGGTTCCTATTACACCCACCTTATGTCCGGCTTTTTCCAGTATAGTCTTTAACATATAGGTGCTTGTGGTCTTTCCCTTGGTTCCGGTTATGGCAATAGAAGTAAGTTTTTCTACAGGGTATCCGAAAAATGCAGCTGATAAAAGTGCCAGAGCCTTTCTTGAGCTTTTTACCAGGATAACTGTAACTTCCTTTGGAAGATCCTTTATCTCCTCTTCTACTACCAAAGCCTTGGCTCCTGCTTTTACTACTTTATCAATATCTTTATGTGAATCGAATTTGGAGCCCCTCATGCATACGAATAAAGAATTGCTACAATCTTTTCTTGAGTCATAGACCAGATTCTCTACTTCTATCTCCCTGCTTCCCTGTAGCAGAGTATACTCCAACCCTTCAGTTTCTAATATAAGTTTCATAACTACCTCGCAAACCTTAAGTCTCTAATATAAGTTTCATAACTGCCTTACAAAACTATAGTCTCTAAATATAGGTTTTATAACTGCCTAACAAAACTATAGTCTATAATATAAGTTTTATAACTGCCCTACAAACCTTAAGTTTCAATATATTGTTCAAATTCTTCCAAGGTCATAAGCACCTGTCTGGGTTTAGTTCCCTGTTCTTTTCCTACCACTCCGGCTTCATAAAGCTGATCCATAATTCTTGCAGCCCTGTTAAAACCTATTCTGAATACTCTTTGCAGATTTCCTATTGATGCCTTTTGTGATTCTATTATAAATCTTCCCACCTGCACAAATAATTCATCAAACTCATTGGCAGCAGCTGAAGAATTCTCGGCTATACCCTCTTCCATATTATTTATAGCACTTTCATCAAAACCTACATCGAGTCCTTGCTCTACCAAAAAGTCCACTACATTTTGTACTTCCGTATCTGAAACGAAGGCTCCCTGTACTCTGATAGGTTTTGGCAGTGATTGCGGTGAAAAGAGCATATCACCCTTACCTAAGAGTTTTTCCGCACCGACAGTATCCAGTATGGTACGGGAGTCTATACCTGAAGAAACCGCAAAGGCTATTCTTGAAGGTATATTTGCCTTTATAAGTCCGGTAATAACATTTACGCTAGGTCTTTGTGTTGCTATAACCAAATGTATACCGCAGGCTCTTGCAAGCTGTGCAAGCCTGCATATAGCATCTTCAACTTCATTTTGTGCCACCATCATAAGATCTGCAAGCTCGTCTATGATTATAAGTATCTGCGGCAATTTTTCAAAATCAGGCTCTATGGTGCTTAACTTATCATTATAGCCTTTTAAGTTCCTTACCCCATGCTCGGCAAACTTTTTGTATCTGTCAGTCATCTCCTTGACCGCCCAGTTAAGTGCACCGGCAGCTTTTTTAGGATCTGTTACCACAGGTATCAAAAGATGCGGTATTCCGTTGTATACAGAAAGTTCCACCACCTTAGGATCTACCATGATAAGCCTTACCTCCTGCGGAGTATACTTGTAAAGAATACTCATGATCAAGGTATTGATACATACCGACTTACCTGCACCCGTAGCACCTGCTATAAGAAGGTGAGGCATAGTTGCGATATCACTTACTATAGGTTTACCGGCTATATCCTTCCCCAGAGCAAAGTTTAACTTTGCCTTGGTATTTCTAAACTCTTCCGACTCAAAAAGCTCTCTTAAACTTACTATGGTATTTTCTTTGTTAGGTACTTCTATACCTACTGCCGATTTACCCGGAATCGGAGCTTCTATTCTTATATCACTTGCTGCCAAGTTAAGCTTTATATCATCCGTAAGCCCTACTATCTTACTTACCTTAACCCCCGGCTCCGGCAAAATCTCGTATCTGGTAACGGTTGGACCTATACTTATATTGCTCACCTGAACCTCTATGCCGAAATTATGTAAAGTCTCCTGTAATTTGGCTGCGGTAGCCTTAAACTCTTCATTGGATTTTGAAGAATTCTTAATAGGAAGGTTTAAAAGATTGGTAGGCGGATAGACATACTGCTTAGTCGGTCTTGTAATATCACTTCTTATAGGTACAGGCTTTCTGCTGTCCTGTGCTTGTATCTTTTTATGCTCATAGGTTTTTATGCCGCTTACTCCTGTGTCAACACTTCTTTCAATAATTTTCCCGGATGAGGTTGCTATGTTTTCCAAATTAGGCTTTAATGACTCACTTTCATAAACATCTTCTTCATCATAGTCCAAAATCTCTTCATCACACTCAGTAGCATCCAAATCGGATGTGCTTTTACCTGATACAATTATCCTATCACTTTCACCTGTATTTGTTTTAAGCGCCGGAGTATCAAACCTGCCTTCATAAGCATCTTCGTTAACAAGCCCCTCATTCATCATAGTATCGGCTGTAAGCTCAAGTTCCTTTTCAAAATTACTTTCAGGATTTTGTGTACTGTCCTCATATAATATACTATTTAACCTATTTAGTATATCTTCATCTATATCTTCGGGTTTCTTTTTTATAATATCTGAGAGATTTTGTACTTTTGTAATATTTTTTCCGGATAAGGATGACTTCTTATTTCTCTTAGTCCTTGATAAAGATAGATTATCTTTATTTCTTTTTCTTTCTCTTTGGGAAATCTTTGTAATATTGTCGGCATTTACAAACTCATCCTGTATTACATATCCGTCCTGCATATAGGCTTTGTTCTGTATCAAAGACTCATCCTGCTGTCCATACCCGTCTTGCATAGGATAACCATCCTGATATCCATACCCGTCTTGTATGGGGTACTCGTCCTGCTGAAAAGGTTCGCCTTGCATCAAAGACTCGCCCTGCATCAAATATTCACCCTGATAGGCAAACTCTTCATTTTGTGCATAAGCGTCATCCGTATACTCATCTGCATTTTGAATATGCATATCATCTGCAATATCAAGTGTAGTTGTAGTAAAATCTATCTTCTTTCTCGGTTTTGTAAATTCTTTTTTTTGCTCATCTTCGTCAATATATATATCTTCTTTTTGCGCTTGTCTTATTTTCTTTTCCTGTGTATCGGATTTTTTTCTTGTATCTCTTTGGGCTTTTTTCACCTTACGTTTTGCTATATCTTCTTTAGTTTGTTTGTATACCTTTTTACTTCCAAGCTTTACAAAACTTACAAAAGAACGTTCGCTTATGTAGACCAAGGCTATTATTATTATCATACATAGGACTACAAAAGCACCTATTGAACTGATTATTGATTTCAGTGAGCCGCCAAGCAATCCCCCCAGCAGACCTCCTCCATTTTGTGCATGATATACTTCTCTGAGAGCATCCAAAGAAAAGGCACTATTATCCATAAATACATGCACAATACTGCTTACAGAAATCAGGACAACTATTATCGCAAGTGATTTTAAACCGGATTTTATATTTCCGTTGTTAGATACAAGAATTATTCCAATCAATAAAACTACTATCGGGAACAGATATCCTAATGTACCAAAACTTCCAAGTTGAACTCCCTTAAGAAGATTTCCCATTCTTCCGCCAAGTCCAAAATTACTTAACATTAATAGAATGGAGAATACAAAGAGTGTAATAATCATTATTTCATCTCTAAGTATTTCTCCACCTTTTAATTCTACCGACTTTTTGGCTTTCACAGTTTTAGTATTCTTCTTTTTGGGGCTTTTTTTTGTACTACGATTTGCCACAAATAACCTCCCGACTGCATCAAGCTTTTTTCATACTGTTATCTTTCTTTTATAGGAAGATAGCTTTTTAATTCCCCTACATACTTTGTAGCCGGTCTTACTATCCTTCCGTCATATAATTTATTTTCCAAATTATGTGCAAGCCATCCTACACATCTCGCACAGACAAACAGCGGTGTGAAAAGATCCCTTGGAATACCCATCATATTATAGGCAAAACCGCTGTAGAAATCTACATTGTTTGATATGGTTGTTCCTTTTCTTTCAAAAACTATATCCTTAACCAATTTTTCAAATAAAACATAAAATTCATATTCCTTGGTTCTTCCCTTTTCCTTTGCAACCACCTCACAATACTCTCTTAAAAGTTCCGCTCTCGGGTCGGATATGGTATATACCGCATGTCCGAAACCATAGATAAGCCCGGTTCTGTCAAAGAACTCCTTGTCCAGGATTTTTTCTATCACAGTTCTTATTTTTTTCTCATCTGAAGTATAGCCTATCTCAGCTACTATTTCCTCCATCATATTACTTACCTGTATGTTGGCTCCTCCGTGCTTAGGTCCCTTTAATGAGCCTATGGCTGCCGCTATTGAAGAGTATATATCCGTTCCGGTAGATGAGACAACTACATTGGCAAAGGTTGAGTTGTTACCTCCTCCATGGTCTGCCTGTAATACTAAAATAGTATCCAAAAGTGCGGCTTCTTTTGCAGAAAACTGTCTGTTCTCCCTTAGCATATATAAGATATTCTCCGCTATTGAGTACTTTTTCATCGGATAGTGGATAACTAAGCTTTCTCTGTTAAAATAGTGCATCTTTGACTGATATGCATAGCACATAATTGAAGGAAGTTTAGCCGTTATATCCAAGCCCTTTAATAAGGTTGAGTATACTTCCACATTATCCGGATCTTCATCATAATTATATAGTGTAAGTACGGCATGCTGCAATTTATTCATAAGATTTTGTGCCGGCATACGCAAAAGATTCATCTCCAAAAAATCATTCGGAAGAGCATACATATCTCTCAGTATATCATTAAAATTATCAAACTCTCTTTTAGAGGGTAAAAATCCGAAAAGTAACAAAAACATAACCTCTTCATAACCGACTGCATCTTTTGCTCTGGCAGCGGCAATATCCACTATGTCATAACCACGATAGTAAAGACGACCCGGAACATTAGTCTTTACTCCGTCTACATAATCATAACCTACTACATCGGATACCCTTGTAAGTCCTACTCTTACACCGGTGCCGTCTTCATTTCTAAGACCCTTTTTCACATTATATTCTTTGTATAATTGATTGGGAATATCCGTATAGTTTTGACTTTTTCCAAACGATTGTGCAATAAAATTATCTTTCATATTTTTCCCCTTTATTCAGTATAGTGTTTATTAAATATGTTAAGAGAGCAGTTATTTTATTTTGCTTTAGAAAGCTGTGCCAAAAGCCTAGTCTCCGATAACATTTCTAATAGTTGTAGGATTTCTGTAGTTCCAAGCTGAAATCTTAATACCGCTCTTCCTACTTGCAGCGTGTATAACCTGACCGTTTCCTATATACATGGAAACATGGTTTATAACACCTCTTCTGTTAGAGTAGAATATGAGATCTCCCGGTTTCATCTGTGATGCATCTATCTTTGTTCCCATCTGAGATTGAGAAACAGAGTAATGTGGCAGTCCCACTCCGTACTTACCAAGTATCTGCATAGTAAATCCTGAGCAATCGCAGCCGTTGGTAAGACTTGTTCCGCCCCATACGTAAGGATTTCCCAAAAATTGCATTGCATAGTTTGCAATTTCATTTCTCCTTGCCATAATTGCATTAGCCGCATCTTCTGCCGGAGTAAACTTTATTGCCTCATTAAGTGCATATCTGACATCAACAAACTCCGTTGATAAAAATGCATTGTTGTTGTCCTCAAGCTCTATTTCTACCCATCCGTCCGATTGAGAAACTATTGGATATTTCTCACTATTGGATATGGTCGTAAATATTTTTGAATTTGTATTGGGCTCTGACCTTGCATAAAGTGCATCTGCTGTAACTACAGCCATAAGTTCAGCCTCTTCCAAAGCCGCATCTTTAGCTGCCTGACCTGTAAGTATGTAATCACTTTTAACATAACCGGTAATAGGTCCCGACCTTATCTTGTACCAACCGTCCAAAGTCTCAATTATATCTCCTGCCGCCTTACTGGTAAGCTTACCGATGATCTTACCGTCTTCTTTGGGTTCTTCTCTTACATTAAGATAGCCTTCAACATTGGAAATAGCCAAATTATCATAGAGGTTGAGTACCATACTTCTTAAATCAAGCTTCCTTGCCTCATTAAGAGCATATTTTATCTCTAAAAATTCCTTGGATAAATACCCTCCTTCAATCTTGACCCACTCTCCCGCATCTTCAAGTATTTCGTATCTTTCACCCTTATATGCGGCACCGACTATCTCCGAATCTGTAGATGCCTCACTCCTTATATTAAGCCTCTCGGTTTGTATTATAGCTCTTTCTTTTACAAGTTCCAAAGCCTGCTGCTTTGCTGCATCTTTAGTGGTAATATGCTCTGCAAAGACATAACCTTCAAGCCCTCCCGACTTTACCTTATACCACTCTTCATTGGCACTTTCTATAATATCCACGGCACTTCCGCCATAAAGCTTTCCTATGATTTTTGCATTCTTACTCGGCTCTTCTCTCATGTAGAGATAACCGGTTACATTAGTAAGTCCCAAATCACCATAGGAATTTACAGCATTTTCTATTGCTAATTGTACCGGATCCACATAGGGCTCGGTACTGCTTTCTACAACCGCTGTTTCACTTTGCTGTGAAGAATTTGGTACCACGGCTGTATTTTTTTTTCTTGTCATGGCAAGACCTGCACTGATAACGGTTATCAGTATTACAACAGCTCCGGCTACAACAGCCACCTTCTTATATGTTCGGTTTCTTTTATTTCTAACCTTATTCAATACATTTAAGAAGTTTTT
>ERZ773010.2137-NODE-2137-length-11833-cov-72.479708_pt1 | contig 11833 bp, 14 predicted proteins | sample MGYA00580842_ERZ773010 | MGnify/ENA primary metagenome ERZ773010 (study PRJEB29015, sample SAMEA2737982) | human oral metagenome | biome: human oral; feature: human-associated habitat; material: dental | place: China | collected 2107 ...
GGCTACGCCTACGACGCCGCCGACGGCAGCTTCGAGCTCCTCCTGCGCGCCGCCCGCGGCGACCTGCCCGAGTACTTCCGCGTGGAGTCCTGGCGCGCCTCCATCCAGGCGCGGCCGCACGCCGGCGAGTCGCTCCTGCCCGCCGACGGCGGGACCGTCACCCAGGCCGAGGCGACCGTGAGGCTGTGGGTCGGTGGGCGTCGCCACGCCGTCCTGGGGGAGGGCAACGGCCCGGTCAACGCCCTGGACCAGGCCCTGTGCACCGCCCTGGCGGAGTCCTATCCGGAGATCCGGCGCTTCGAGCTGACCGACTTCAAGGTCCGCATTCTCGACTCCGAGCGCGGCACCCGCTCCATCGTGCGGGTCCTGATCGACATCGCCGACGGCGAGCGCGTCTGGTCGACCGTCGGGGTGGGCACCGACATTATCGAGGCCTCCTGGGAGGCCCTCACCGACGGGCACACCGTCGGCCTGCTGCGAGCGGGCGTGGAGCCGCGGCAGGGGACGGGCTGACCGGGGAGGACCAGTCAGGCGTCGCGCTGAACGACCTCGAAGCCCAGCTGGGTGACGCTCATGCCGCGGCGCTCGTCATCGGCGTGGTCGGCCGCCGGACGGGCGGCGGCCCAAGCCTCGTAGTGCTCGCGGGTGTCCCAGCGGGTCACCACGAAGTAGCGTCCCTCGCCGACCACGGGGCGCAGGAGCTCGAACTCCACGAAGCCCTCGGCGGCGTCCACCATCCTTTTCCGGGCCGCGAAGCGGCGCTCGATCTCCTCCTCGGCACCCTCGGGGAAGGTCAGCGCGGTGATGTTGACGTAGGTCATGGAGCCTCCTCGTGCTGTGGGCCGACCGGGCTCCGAGGACCGGTTCGGCTGCTGTCTGTAAGGGAAGCCTACGTCGGCTGCCGGTGGGGCGGCCGCGCGCTTCCGGTCAGACGTGACGGTTGTGGCCGGGGCCGAAGTAGACGTCGTCGAGCGTGGCGGTCAGCAGGCTGCGCTCCCGCAGGATGTCGATGATCTGCCCGTACAGGTGCGTCACCGTGGGGAAGTTGGCGTGGCCGATGACGATGTGCTGCGCCAGCAGCCACTGCTGCGCCGCGTCGAGCAGGGCGCCGTCGTCCACCAGCCCCGAGTCGCCGAACGAGCCGTACCACATGGTCGAGGTCGTGTACCCCAGTGAGGCGCACACCGAGTCCGTCCACTCGTTGCGGTAGCCGTAGGGCGGCCGGATGAAGGGCGTGCCGGTGACGCCGTAGGTGTCCTTCAGGAAGTCCTCGCACTGGGAGAGCTGGGAGACGATCCCCGACTCGTCCAACGACGTCAGCCCCGGGTGGTCCCATGTGTGGTTGCCCAGCTGGACCTGCCCGGAATCCACCAGCGGCCTCATCTTGTCCTTGCAGTCCGTCCAGCCGGGGTAGGAGGCCGTGACGAAGAAGGTCAGGCGCACGCCCGAGTCCTTGGCGAAGTCGAGGTAGGCGTCCACCACCGAGGAGTCGGCGCCGTCGTCGACCGTGATCGCCACCGTGTTGCCGACATTCTCGGGCAGGCCCGTGATGACGGTGTCGAGCTCGCCGGGTGCGGGCAGCGAGGGCGGGCCGTCCTGGAGCCACAGGGGGCTGCGCGACGGCGTGGGGGAGGGCGTCGGGCTCGGCGCCGGGGACTGGGAGTCCGCTGGGATATCCGTGGTGGGGGAGGACGAGCCGGTCGTGTCGCTCCTGGCCGAGCATGAGGCCAGGGCGGCGGCTGTGCCGGCGGCGAGCATGAGCATGAAATCGCGTCGTTGCATCAGAGCACTCCGGGATCGGTGGTACACGGGAGGGTGCGCCCGGGCTGGTCCGGGGTATACCAGGCAGGACGGACAGTGCGGCGGTGCCCCGCGCCGACTGGGTACAGGGGAGGCGCCCGGACGACACGTCGGCTCCGGGCGAGGGCGGGGTGGCTGACGGGGTTTGAACCCGCGACCTCCTGGACCACAACCAGGCGCTCTGCCTACTGAGCTACAGCCACCATGCGGGTACTGTAGCGGCTCGCTCGTAGCCGCACCAATCCGGGCTCCGTGCACTGCATCACGCACGTCGGGCGGCGCGCCGCGTCGCGCACGGCCTCACAGCAGCGAGGACGTCGGATGCGCCGAGACCTCCTCGGCCACGGCCCTGCACTCCTCGCTCGTCGGGCCCTCGCCGGAGGGGAAGAGGAGCATGCGGTAGTAGCGCAGCTCGTCGATCGACTCCAGGATGTCGGCCAGGGCCCGATGTCCGCCGTGCTTGTCGGGGGAGTGGAAGAAGGCGCGCGGGTACCAGCGCTTGGCGAGCTCCTTGACCGAGGACACGTCCACGATCCGGTAGTGCAGGTAGTCGATGAGCTCGGGCATGTCTCGCACCAGGAAGGTCTTGTCGGTGCCCACCGAGTTGCCGGCCAGCTGGGCCGTGCGGGGCTCGGGCACGAGCGACCTGACGTGCTCCATCACCACGCGCTGGGCCTCGGCCAGGGACAGCCCCTCCTCGAGCTCGTCGAGCAGTCCGGAAGAGGTGTGCATCTTGCGCACGAAGTCGCCCATCTGCTCCAGGGCCGCCGCCGGGGGCCTGATGAGCACGTCGACGCCCTTCCCAAGGGGCCTCAGGTCGTAGTCGGTGACGATGACCGCCACCTCGACGAGCGCATCGACACTCAGGTCGAGGCCGGTCATCTCGCAGTCGATCCACACCAACGGGTCAGCGGTCGTCATCTGTCGGTTCACGCTGGCCGAGTGTAGCCATTGGTGTAGCCATCAGTGCAGCCATGGCGTAGCGGAAATGGGGACTCATAGGGGGCACAGGCGTCCCCGGCACCCCGGCCCGCCGGGACCTTCCGGCGGGATACCGGGATCCTGCTGGTGCCCCCGACAGGACTCGAACCTGCAACCATCGGATTAGAAGGCCGGTGCTCTATCCATTGAGCTACGGAGGCTGGTGGGCATAAATTGCTGTAATAGCAACGATTGCCTGCACGCAACTGTGATGGATACGTCTCAGGGGGTAGCCATTGTGGTAGCCATCGCACTCGAGTCTACCAGGGGCGGAAAAGACGAAGCGCGGGACCCGCGCCGAGCGGCGCCATGGCCGACTATCTGCTAGCGCCGCCCCGGGCTGCGGCGCTGCGGTGGCTCGGGACGGCACCTACTCACCACACTCCCGTGCGTGATGAGCGCCACACCGTGCATGTTGGTGCACTACTGGACATATAACATGGCACTGCACTACACTAGAGCCATCGGGAGGGACCCGATGAGACACCGAGAAGGGGTCGATCATGGAGATCACCGCCACCGCCGTCGAGGCCACTGACACCGACCTGGCTGGCACCCGCTACGTCATGATCGACGAGGGCGCCGAGATCGGCTACCTCTTCGCCCACACCTCGGGCCTCATCCTCAACGTCGAGGTTGACGAGGACCGCCAGGGTGAGGGTGTCGCCCGGGCCCTGTACGAGTACGCCGACGACACCCAGGGGCTGTACCACATCCCCTCCTGGGGGCGCACCCCAGAGGGCGAGGGCTTCGCCCAGGCGATGGGTGGGGACGTCATGGACGACGAGCGGGCCGCCGCCATCGTCGGCATGGACCTGTCCATCTACGAGACCGACTGACCGCCTACCACCAACTACCAGCACAGGAGACAGATCATGACTGCTATCACCAGACTCGGCAATGTCGTCACTACCCTCGGCCTGCTCAGCATGCCGGAGCCCCTGGACGAGGTCGTCCTCCTCGGCCTCGGCGAGTTCCGGGACGACTACGACGTGGAGGCGATCGCGGGTGATGCGCGGGCCGTCATCGAGGGCGCGCTGCCCGACGGCGTCGTCCTCATGGGCGAGGACCTGATGGTCGAGGTGGTCGAGTGGCCCGAGACCCGGCCCCTGCCCGACGGGTGGCAGGAGGAGGTCCGCGACGCCCTGGACGCGGACACCCTGGCCGAGATCTGGGCCCGTCACGAGATCGCCTGACGCGCAGGTGGCGGGCCCCATGAGCGGGGCCCGCCACCTGTACCACTTGCTGGACGGGAGGCACCATGATGAGCGAGAGAGGCGACGAGGGCGTCAGGCTGGCAGCCCTGGTGGAGCTGAGGCGGGCCGTGATGGCCGAGCGGGCAGCCCGCGAGGACGCGGAGACGGCCAGGGAGCGGATGCGCCAGGCGGCCCTGGACGCCGTGGACGCTGGGGCGTCTGTATCGGAGGCAGCACGGCTGGTGGGCGTGCCACGATCCACCCTCTACCGGTGGCGCGACGGGCACCACACGATACGCAGTGATGCGCGACTGAACGCCACCTATCGCGCCGCACAACATCGAGGCTGACGACGTCCGCCGGGGCGGGCGCCCATCCATGCACGCGCTCATGCGCACGCGAACGGCCCCCTCACCCCAGGGCATGGGGTGAGGGGGCCGTTCGCGTGCGCATGAGCGCGGTCAGAGGCTGCCGCCCTGGCACTGTCGGCAGGGGCGGTCCTCCTGGCGGGTGACGCGGGCGTCGAGGGCGCGGACGTCGGCGCGCAGGCCGTCGGCCTGGGTCTCGACGCGCGCCATCCGGGTGGAGATGCCGGCGAGGGTGGCGTCCTGGCGCTCGACGTCGGCCTGGCGCGCGGTCTCGGCCGTGTCGAGCCGAGCCAGGACGGTGGACAGGCCGGCGCGGACCTCGTCGAGGTCGTCCCTCAGATGGGTGCTGTGGGCATTGGTGACGCCCTCGCGGGCGGCGTCGGCGGCGGCCTCGGCCCGCTCGGCGCGGCGGCCGAGGTGCCGCAGCCCCTGCTCGACCCGCCTCGTGTAGGTGCGGATCAGGGCTCCGAGGAGGCCGAGGACGGCGACGGTGACGACCGACGCGGCCCCGACGACCTCGGGGGCCGTGAGCACCTGGATGACCGGGTGAGGGGCCGGGGTCATGCCGTAGGGGGCTCCGACGGCGTCTCAGCGGCGGGGGCGATGATGCGGGCGGTGTCGTAGAGGCCGGCCGCGCCCAGGCCGAGGATGAGGCCGGAGGCGGCGGCAGAGTAGGCGCCGGAGCCGGCCAGGGCGTGGTCGGCGACGGACAGGCCGACGCCGAGGACGACGGCGGTCAGGGCCGCGAGCCGGGTGGGCAGGCCGAGGTCCTTGGCGAGGGTGACCAGGGCGAGGACCGCCGGAGCTGTCGCCAGGTCGGTGACGGTGGTATCCATGTAATTGCTCCTTTTTCGGGGACTGTCGACTAGTTCTTGCCGGCCTCGATGGCCTTCTTGATCGCCTTGATGTCGGCGCTCATATCGGCGACGTAATGCTCCAGATCATCCAAGCGGTTATACACGCTCTTCTTGCCGCCCTCCTGGAGAAGCCTCTCAATGCGGGCGATGGCGGCCTGTATCTCGACGAGGCGCATATAGAGGGCGCCCGCGTGCTTCTTGCCCTCCTCGCCGGGGGTGACAGCATCCGCGATGGTGCGGAGGAAATCGATTACTGTAGGCATGTTCAACCAGTCCTCATCGTTGTTGGTGGCGTTGGGGTCGGCGAGGGATCGCCATTTCGCGGCGTCCCGGTAAAAGACGTTGAGGTCCACGTCCGTGTCGTAGCCGGGGACACGACCCTCATTGTTGTACTGCCACGCGATCACCCACCAGTCGTGGGGGAAAGGCGCGTAGGGGCAGTCGGGCTTGGCGAGGTAGTCGGGATAGCCGCCGGGGTAGCCTGCGGCCCACAGCCAATGATCTTTGGCGACGGGCTCCCAGGCGAACTCCTTGGCGACATAGGCGCTCATGTAGATAAGGGGCCGGATTCCGGTGCGCTCGTAGACCTGGCGGAGCCACTCGTGAGCCCAGGTCACGTCGTGCCAGCCCTCGGGGTCCTCCCAGTCGAGGTAGAAGACAGCCTTCCCGATGTAAGGCCGGACTGCCTCGACGAAAGTGTCGACCTCTTCCTCGACGGAGTTCGCGCTGTTCCAGGTGAAGTGGTACAGGCCCAGCAGCTTTCCACACGCGAGCACCTCGTCCGCGTGCTGACGGAAGAGCGGGTCGACGTAACCGCTGCCCTCTGTCGCTTTGACGAAGACGAAGTCCGCGCCAGTCGCGGAGATATCGATGCCGCGCTGGTGCACGGAGATATCGATGCCCGACAGGCGTGCCGTGCCCTCCGGGGGCGTGGACGGGGCCTGCGGAGAGGACCCGCCGACACCGGTGTAGCGCAGGCACGTCGTCCAGGACGCGGACCGGGTGAACGGGTGATCGCTGTACCTTATCGTGCGGGACTCGCCACCAGTGCTGTCAGCAGTAGAACCATCAGCACCGTCAGAGCCAAGAATGTCACCCACCGCATCGATCCAGAGCTCCGATAGAAAAGGATTGTCCGGCTCCTCGCTGGTCACCATGACGACGTGCCCCGGCGCCGTGAGCAGGTCACCGATGCGGAAACCCCCGGCGGGGGCGCTACCAGTCCAGGTATCACCAATGTCGGTGAAGCCCCTGGCGGCCGCCTCGCTGGGAAGAGATCCTGTCCAGGTGGACCTGGGGAACAGCGGCACGCTCACACCCTCGTGGTGGAAAGCAATGTTAAAGGCTCCGGCGACTCCGGCCGAGCAATCGGCCTCACCGGGGCCGTGGAGCCAGCCGTCCCAGTCGCTGTTGTCGTACGCCGACCACCTATTAGGCTGGGAGTATCCGACGCCACCGAATGCGTCGGTATCGCACCAGTAGCGCATCTGCGCGGCCGCATAACTGGTCACGCTCACGGGCGCTCACCTTCTCGGGCGTCGTTGCCTGTACTGGCTGAGAGAACCATCTGCTCTCCTCTCTTTTCTTTTTCGTCTGCGCAGGGTCAGAATCCCCATACTGCGATCCCGCGGAAGTGGTAGTCGTAGTTGATGGTGGTCTTCACGTCGGGCACGAACCAGATCTTGTCGCTGTAGAGCTCCAGCGCCATCGGCTGGATCCCCCAGCCGAACAGCATCCCGACGTTGATCTTGCTCGCCTTCGGCTGCGGCAGCCACGCGGGGACGTCGATAATATCGACGCGCTCGGACGGCTGCTTGGTAAATCCGCCGGACTTTCTCTGGATGTTGATCGAGATGAGGCACATCCCGTTCGAGAGGCTGATAATTCCGCCTCCGGTGTCCCAGACCCAGCCGGCCATGGCCCGGAGCTGCACCTGGCGGGTCGATGACCACTTCTTCCCGTCCCACCAGAACAGCGTCGCCAGATCACTGCGGAACACAAAGATCGGCGCCGCGGCAGTGGCAGTGACGCCGGCGTTCTTGAGCGCGTCCACGTGCTTGACGGCCTCGGCCTGCGACGAGCATGTCCTCACAGAGGGGATCGACAGGGACAGGTCCAGGATCGACTGGCGCGTCGCCGGGTCACTGCCCGCCGGGACGATGTGGCCGCGGGCGTCCTGGGTACTCATGACGGGTCTCCTCCCTCACCGGCCGCAGCCGGCGTCGTCGCAGGTGTGGGGGTGTCGGGTGCGGGGTCGGCGGGCTGGGGCGCGGCGGCTGTGACGGCCTCGGCGATCAGGTCCGCGAGCGCTGTCTCGTGCCAGAAGGCGTGGGCCCAGGCGTCGCCGATGATGGCTCCGCAGATGGGGCAGATGGTCCAGCCGACGTCGGTGGTCATAGGGTCGCCTCCCAGGTCAGGTGGATGCACATGGAGTCGCCGACGCCGTGGAGGGACCCGTAGTCGGCTCCGACGAGGACGAGGCCTGTGCCGGTGACGAGTGCCGGGGCCAGGGGTGTGATGTCGATCGTGGTCGTCTCGCCGATGCGGACTGTGCTCGGGTCGGTGGTGGGGCCGCTGAGGGCGGGTCCGAAGGGGTGCCACTCTCCGGCCTGAAGGTGTACCTGCCAGGGGGTGGTGCGGGCCTCTGCGCCGGTGATGGTCAGGTAGGCGGCGGTGACGCGGCCGTCTCCGACCAGGGCGGTGACGCGGCGGCCGTAGGTGGCCATGCCTCGGAGGAGTCCGGAGCCGCTGTGGCTGCCCTGGTAGAGGTCGGTGTGTCCGCCGTCGTAGTGTGTGCGCCAGGTGTCCCAGCCGTGGCCGGCGCGGTAGGTGCCTGTCCAGTCCGGGGCGATGGTCTGCTGGAAGGTCCTGGGGGTGGGGTCGTCGGGTCGCGGGTAGACGGTGTCGTCGCCTGCCGGGGGAGGCGGCTCGGTCGAGGCCGGGCCGAGTACGTGGACGGGTCGTCCGGTGTCCGGGTCGCACAGGACGTAGGCGGTGAAGACGTTGGTCCAGACGGAGGCGGTGGCGGGCAGGGTCATCTCCCCGGATCCCAGCAGGGTGATGGTGACGGCGCGTCCGCCCTGTGAGGTGCGCACGACCGTGGCCGTGCGGATCATGGTCCGGTCTGAGCCGGAGCGCGGGGGCAGGTCTCCGCTGTCGAGGTCGAGCAGGTCCAGGATGCGGCTCGTGCGGGCCGGGCGGGTCATAGGGACACCTCGATGTCTGTGCGGGCCGTCCCGGTGGAGAGCAGGGGTATCTCGGTGGCGGTGACGCGGCCCCACCGGATGGTGTGGTCTGCGCCGGCCGCCTCCTGGGTGTGGACGGCGACGAGCTCGTCGAGCCGCATGGTCGGGTCCGGTGCGTGGGTGACCGGGACCGTCAGGGCGCGTGATACGGATGTCTGGAGCATCGTCTCGGCCGCGCGCAGCGCCTGCGTCCAGTTGGTGACCAGCGGGGAGCTGTAGAAGCGGGTGACGGTCCCGTAGGGGCCGCCTACGCGCAGCGGGCCGTTCATCTGGTCGGCGGTCGCCTGGAAGGTCGGTCGGCCGGCGGCGTCCTGCTCCTGGGCGCGGCAGACCACGCGGTTGTAGACCTTCGAGCGTGACTGTGTGGAGGAGACGCCGACGACGGTGCCGCCCTCGCCGTCGGTGAGCACCCGGGTCGGGGACTCCCCCGCAGCGACCGGGGGCAGCAGCGTCGTGTACCCCTCAGGGTCCTCCCGCAGGCGGGCGGGCCACGCCGCAGCGATCTCGTAGAGCGCGTCGATCCTCGACTCGCCCCACGACATCGAGGACGGGCACGCCCGGTCGGCCAGGGCCCGGTCGATGATCAGGCCCGTGCGGCCGGCCAGCAGGCGGCGGGTCTCAGAGGCCATGGTCCCGCCGCGCCGCGGCGTCGTCACCGTCTCCAGCCGGTCCTCCTCCACCCGGTGCAGCAGGCTCTTGGCGGTGACGCGGATGGTCGAGCCGACCTCCACCTGGGTGATCACGAACCTCCCGGCCGGGATGGTCCAGGAGGTGGCGTCGAGCGTGGAGCCGACCGTGATCACCACCGCCAGCTCCTGCCCGAAGGCCGCGAGCGGGTGCTCCACCGAGCTGGGCGCCCAGTCGCGCGTCGGCCCGCCCTCGGTGGCCGGGCCCAGGCGAGGCACCGTCAGGGACAGGGTCCCCTGCACCTGCTGGGAGGCCGTCCAGGCCACCGACCCGCCCGCGACGGGCACCCGCCCCAGCCACTGAGGCCCGTACCAGGAGTCCACCCGCGGCACCCAGGTGTACGCCTCGCCCAGGACCTCACGGACCCGCTGGGCGGTCGCAGCGTCGAGCACAGGGGATCACACCTCCTGCCAGATCGTCCGGTCGAAGCCGTCCCAGTCCAGGTGCAGGGCGCCCACCTGGTCCCAGGTCAGGCGGGCGGCGTCGAGGTCGTCCCACGTGGAGACCCCCAGAGCGCGATCGGCCTCGGGGACCGAGGCGAGCGTCCCCTTGAGCGTCCACACCCGCTCCGCCACATCCGCCCGCCGGGTGCGCTTGTGGGACACCGACGTCAGCGCCATCACGGTCACAAGGTCGATGTCGCACGCACCCCGCCGGCACTGGTGGCAGTGGGCGGGGTTGTGGAACAGGGCCACGACCACGGGGCGGCCCCGCAGGGCGAGCATCGCCCCGGTGGCCGCCCCGGCAGTGCGCGCCGTCAGGGACAGGGTCCCAGCACCCATCACCGGGTCGAACACCAGTACAGGCGTGGGGCGGCCGGCGACCTCGTGGGCCGTCACCCGCTGGTCCAGGTCCCGCTGGTCCTCGCCCTGCCACAGCAGGTCCACGGCGCCGCCGCCGACCACGTCCGTCAGCAGCCCCAGGCCCGCCCACGGGCGCACCACGGGCGCCGACGACGCAGCCCCCGACGGGTACACCACCGTGTAGGTGACCTCGGAGTTGATGGGGGCCAGGGCGTCGGCGAGGACCACCTGCCCACCCGTGGAGACGCCCCGGCCGGCGCGCACCGGCCACGACTGGCCCCGAGCCGCCCCCGTCACCTCCCACCACTCCCCGGCGGGCACCGTCCCAGCACCGACGACGACCTGGACGATGCCCGCCGGGCCGGACCTGACACGCGCAGACACACCCATCAGGCCCTCCTGCCCCGCAGCACCCCGGCCCGGCGGGCCGCACGCGTCGCGACCACCTCCAGGTGCCCGTCAAACGCCTCGCCGTCATCCAGGACCAGGTGCATCTCGATACCGTCCAGGTCATCCAGGTCCACGCCGCTGCCGCGGGCCGCGAGCGCCGAGACGTCCGACCACTGGCGGGCGGTCAGCACCGCCTCCCGCGCGCCGGTGCGGTTGACCGCTGCCGTCACGCCTGGGGGCAGCCAGCCGCCGGCGTCGTACTTCCCGGAGCCGTAGCGGCCTACCGTGGGGGACCCCCAGATGCCGATGTCCCGTCCGGAGGCGCCCTCGTGGGGCTCCTCGATCATCCGGTTGCCGCCGGCGTAGATCGCCACGTGGTGCGCCGGAGACCCCCAGAAAAGAAGGTCCCCGGGCACCTTGGCGCCCCAGGCGACGGGCCTGGACCCGGACTGGTAGCCGGCCGCCGTCAGCCTGGGCCACCCCCACCCCAGCTGGCGAGCGGCCCAGTACACCAGGCCCGAGCAGTCCAGGCCCGGAGGGATGCTGGACCCTCCCCACACGTAGGGCACCCCGATCGCTCTGCGGGCCGCGCCCACCAGGCCCGACCCGCCGCCGGTCGCGCCGCCGTCCTCGGTCTTCTTCTTGAAGTACTCTCCGAGGCCGTCGAGGATCTTGTTGATCCCGGCCTTGGCGATGTCTCCCATGAAGCCGGAGCCGAGGCCGCCGAACAGGGCGCGCACGGGGGTGGCGATGAGCTTGACGGTGGCGCCCACGGGGTCGGCGAAGAAGTCCGCGACGCCCTTGGCGGCGTCCTTGAACCAGCCGACGATCCCGCCCTCGGCGAAGTGCGCGACACCGCCCCCGGCGTAGGCGTTGGCCCCGTAGCCCGGAGACCCGCCGGGCCGGCGGCGGGACGCCACCCAGTTGGCGGCCAGGATGCGGTCCACGCCGATCTGGCGGACGAGCTCGGGCACCAGGACGGCCTCGCCCGGGGACAGCATCGCCGGGACGGTGTCGCGCCCCGGCGCGTAGCCTGGGATCACACCGCCGCCGGCGTAGCCGCCGATCTCGGCGACGGCCGGCAGCGTCAGGGACAGGCCGATCTTGCTGGCCACGGACTCGACCATCTTCTTGAGGCCGTTGGTGTAGACGGTCCGAATCACGTAGTTGACGGGCTTCGCTGCGGCGGCCTTGACCTTGTTCCACACGCTCTCGATAGCGCTCTTCATGCCCCCGAACGTGCTGGCCACGGCCGACTTCATGCGCTCGAATACTCCGGTCACCGTGTCCTTCACCCAGTTCACGGCGGTGGATGCTGCGGTTTTTATGCCCTCCCACACGCCGGAGATGACGCTCCGGATCCCGTTCCAGATGGAGGATACCGTGCTACGGACCGCGGTGAAAACGGTCGTCACGATGGTCATCACCATGGTGATATAGGACTGCACCGTGTCCCGGATATAGGCCCACGCCGCCATGATCACAGCGGAAATAGCATTCCAGATG
>ERZ773010.2138-NODE-2138-length-11832-cov-15.660015_pt1 | contig 11832 bp, 4 predicted proteins | sample MGYA00580842_ERZ773010 | MGnify/ENA primary metagenome ERZ773010 (study PRJEB29015, sample SAMEA2737982) | human oral metagenome | biome: human oral; feature: human-associated habitat; material: dental | place: China | collected 2107 ...
CTGCCTCCACTACCCGAAAACGCCCGATTGCACCCACACTGATCCGCGAAGACCCTGACTTCTTGAACCTACTTCAGACGACTTCCCTGCAATCCAGGCAAGCTCAGCCGCCTTGTTGAACCCCTCACGGCAAGCCCCATAGTCGAACCTGATGCTCGCCGCAGAAGAGGCGTTCTTGTCTTGTACAGATCTCCCTGAATACCCCCTGACGTTGTTGTGGCCGAAGCACATGGAGACCGGCGCTTTCCCGTTGCCACCGGGCAACGCTCAGTAACCATCCATCATCCACATACCGCCACACGGAAGCCGAACCGGGCAAGATGAACGTACATCATCCGCTCCTCACTGGGGACCCCGATGCCATTCGCGCTATTTGCCCTATCAAGACGCCGGCCTGCCGTTCATGGCAAAGGGATCTTGCGAGTCTGGCCAGCGCTGCTGGGCTGCCTGCTGGCCACAGCAACAGTCCAGGCCGCTCCTTCATCGACCGCCCCCAGTGCGCTGCCCGCCTCCCCGCCCACCATCGCCCCCCGCACTGACGGCCTGCCGCGCGAGCTGCAGGAATGGGTGCCCTGGGCGATGCAGGGGCACGAGATGCTGGCCTGCCCCAGCCGGCATGATCAGGCAGGCAGCCGTGCCTGCGTCTGGCCCGAGCATCTGGCCGTGGTCATCGACGGCCGGCAGGCACGTTTCACGCTGGCCGTGACGGTCTACGGTGCCCCGGCGGCAGTGATGCTGCCGGGCGAGGCGGGCAGCTGGCCCACCGAGGTGCGCAACCGTCAGGGGCAGACGCTGGTGGTGACGGGCAGCAGCGATCAGCCGCAGGTGCTTCTGCCGGCCGGCCAGCATGTGCTGACGGGCACGCTGCAATGGCAGGCCGATCCGCAACTGGTGCGGGTGCCGGCCCAGGTGGGCACACTGTCGGTGGTGGCCAATGGTAAGCCGGTGGCGGCGCTGATGGACCGCAACCGGCATGTGTGGCTGAAGGCGTCGCGCCCGACCGCAGAAGCGGATGTGATCAGCAACACGATGACGATGCTGGTCCGTCGCCGGATCGACGACGGGGTGCCCCGTCAGGTAACGACGCACTATGAACTGAACGTCGCTGGCCAGCCGCGCGAGGTGGAGCTGCCGGCATCACTGCTGGCCAACAGCATGCCCCAGGCGCTGCGCAGCGACCTGCCGGCGCGCCTCTATCCGAACGGCCGGCTGCAGGTGCAGCTGAAGCCCGGCAACTGGCACCTGGAAGTGGATGCCCGCCAGATGCAGCCCACGACCGAGCTGGCCCTGCCGGCCGGTGCGCCCGATGAAGAGATCTGGTCCTACGAGGGGCACAACGACCTGCATGTGGCGCAGGTGGAAGGTGTGGAAGCCGTGGACGCGCAGCAGGCGCGTGTGCCCGAGGACTGGCGTCAGCTGCCTGCCTACCGGGTGGGCACCAAGGACAAGCTGCAACTGGTGTATCGGACGCGCGGCAACGAGCATCCGGAAGCCAGTTCGCTGAAGCTGGAACGGCAGTGGTGGCTGGATTTCGACGGCCAGGGCATCACGCAGAAGGACGTGCTGACCGGCACGCTGTCGGCGCCATGGCGCCTGCAGCTGCAGGGACCGGCACAACTGGGCCATGCCCGCCAGGGCGAGACGGCGCTGCCCATCGGCCTGCTGCAACCGGCAGCGTCATCCGAACAACCGCATGACGCGGCCGATACAGCCCCCGGCGTGGAGCTGCGCAACCAGAACCTGACGCTGACCACACTGGCGCGGCTGGAGTCACGGAGCGACACGCTGCCGGCCAATGGCTGGAACACGGTGCTGGATGGCGTGGAGGCCAAGCTGCAACTGCCCCCGGGCTGGACGCTGCTGGCGGCCAGCGGCGTGGACGACGTGACGCCGGCAACATGGACCTCACGCTGGCGTCTGTACGATTTCTTCTTCATGCTGCTGATCGGCATGGCGGCGTACAGGCTGCTGCGGCCGCTGCCGGCCACCACGGTGATGCTGGCGGCCTTGCTGAGCTGGTATGACCTGGAGGGCGCCGGGGTGCTGATCATCCTGCTGCTGGTGCTGCTGGCCTGCCAGCGGGTCGCCCCCAAGGGCTCTGCCCCCGAGAAGTGGCTGCAGGCCGGCAACCGCATCCTGTGCCTCTTCCTGCTGCTGGTGCTGGCGCCCTTTGCCGTGAACGAGGTGCGGCTGCTGATCTATCCGTCGCTGGAACATGCCCGGGTGCGTGACACATCCGGCTACTACTACGTGCAGGCTCACCGCCCCGACGCTGACAGCGAAGTGGCCACCCTGCAGAAACGGGCGCGCAGCCGTGCCATGGCCGATCTGTCGTCGATCGACTCGATCGACGACGACGTGAAGCGTGGCAAGGCGACTGAACCGGTTCGCCACCAGGGCCGCATCATGCCGGTACAGACTGGTCCCGGCGAGCCTGGCTGGTCGTGGAATGCCTACACGCTGGAGCTGCATGGCGACGTGCAACCCGACCAGACGGTGACGGTTCACCTGCTGCCACCCTGGGGCACGCGCATCCTGAAGATCGTGCGGCTGCTGGTGCTGTTCGGCAGCCTGTGGGCGCTGTACCGGGTGCTGCCGGGCGGCTTCCTGCCCAAGCGACCTCAGGATCCTGAAGCGGGGCCCGGAACAGGTGCCGCCAGCCCCTCCACGACAGCCACGACCGCCACAACCGCCACGGCCGTGATGCTGGCGGCCCTGACGGTCCTCACCCTGGCCTGGCCGGCCCAGCCCGTGCAGGCGGCCTCGGGCTACAAGGCCGAGCAGCTGGAAGCGATCCGCGAGCATCTGTATCCGGCCCCGAGCTGCCTGCCCCACTGCGCAGCGGTGGCCCAGACGCGCGTGAAGGCCGATGCCGAACGATTGACGCTGCAGCTGCTGGTGCATGCTCAGGCCACGGTGCAGGTGCCGCTGCCGGGCCATGACGGTGCGGACAACTGGCGGCTGGAGCACGTGCTGCTGAACGGCCAGCCCGCCACGACGCGACGCGAGGCCAGCCGCCAGGGCGACGGGCAGGACCTGTGGGTACTGATGCCTGCCGGCATCCATGTGGTGGAGCTGCAGGGTACGCTGGGCCAGGGGGCGCATGTACGCCTGCCGCTGCCCATGGCGCCACGCATGCTGCAGGTGGACAGCACGGTGTGGTCAGCGGGCGCGCTGAACGCCCAGGGGCTGCCCAATGACGGCGTGCTGACGCTGACCCGCAAGCTGGACAAGGCGGACGAGCCGGCCACGAAGCAGCTGGCCCATGTGCCCGACGCCCTGCCCGGCTTTGCACTGGTGGAGCGCACGCTGGTGATGGACGAGCGCTGGCGGCTGGAAACGCGCATCTCGCGGCTGTCGGTAAGCCAGGCGCCGGTGAAGGTGCGCTTTGCGCTGCTGCCCGGCGAATCGGTCAATGACGACCGGGTATTGGTGCGCGATGGCGTGGCCGAGATCGAGCTGGGCAGCGCCCGGCGCATCACGCTGGCCAGCACACTGCCCATCAGCACGGACTTTGTCTGGCAGGCCTTGCCGGCCCTGAACCAGATCGAGATCTGGACCATGCGCTACGGCACCACCTGGCACCTGCGCTGGGAGAGCATGGCGCCCACGAACTACGTGCAGGACGGCCAGCTGGCGCCCTGGTGGCAGCCGTGGCCGGGTGAGCGCCTGCAGGTGCAGGCGCTGCAGCCCACCACGGTCAGCGGCCCCACGCTGACGCTGCAAGGCCATGCCACGACGCTGACCCCGGGTGCGCACAGCACGCTGGCCGAGACCACGCTGCGCTTCCGCGCCAGCCTCGCCGGCACCCAGCGCGCCACGCTGCCGCCCGGTGCGGAACTCCTGGGCATGCGGCTGGATGACGACGAGGTGCCGCTGCAGGCGCGCGACGGCCAGCTGGAGCTGCCGGTGATTCCGGGCGAGCACATCGTGACGCTGCGCTGGCGCGTGCCGCAGGGCACCGATGGCGCCTTCAACCGCTACGAGACGCAACCGCTGGCCCTGAACCTGCCGGGCGTGAACGCCACCACGCAGCTGAACCTGCCTGAAAGCCGGGTCGTACTGCTGGTGGGCGGCACCGGCATCGGACCAGCCGTGCGCTTCTGGGGCTTCTTCGTGCTGCTGGTGGCGGTGTCGATGGTGCTGGGTCGCCACCGCACGACGCCGCTGGGCATGCTGGGCTGGCTGTTGCTGCTGCTGGGCGTGGCCCCCATCTCGCTGTGGGGCGCACTGGCCGTGGTCGGCTGGTTCTTTGCGCTGGCCTGGCTGCCCTCGCCGCAGCAGCTGCGACGCCTGGGCTGTGACGAGCAGGCCGCGCGCAGCACCATGCCGTTTGCGCTGGGGCTGTGGACACTGTTCGCCGCCATCGCGCTGTACCTGACGATCCAGCGTTCACTGCTGGGCTATCCCGACCTGCTGGTGGGTGGCAACGGCTCCACGCCCTTCGAGCTGAACTGGTACCAGGACCGCTTCCAGAACCAGCCCGACGCCGACTGGGCGATTTCCATGTCACTGACCGCCTACCGGACGATGATGCTGGCGTGGTCACTGTGGCTGGCGTTCTCGCTGCTGGGCTGGATCCGCTGGGGATGGCGACGGCTGGTGGAGGCTGGCTACATGGGCCAACACCCGGATGGCACGCCGGGCGGTACGGGGGGCGCGAAAGGACCTCATGACCCCGATGGATCCAGGGTGGCTGACGTTCCGGGTGACACCAAGGCAACGGATGGAGCGTCCGACACCATGAGCCGCAGCCAAACCGCGGCGACCGACTCAGCCGCTGCCGGCCGCGCCGTCGCCAGACGCGACGTCGCGCCAGAAAAGGTCGCCGGCCCGGATCGCTCCACGCGACAGGATTTGGTGGTTCCTGCCGGATCCGTCAACGTGGCCGGATCCCCCCGGGCAGAAACGATGGCTACCCCGGACGATGTGGCAGCAGCCCCTGTGGCCGTGGAGGGCTCGGCAGCGGACGGTGCGGCGACAGAACGAAAGGCAGCAGGCGCCACAGCCGTGCCGGCCTCCGCCCGCGAAACCCATGCCGGCAGCGCGCCTCAGGCTGCCACGTCCACGGTTCTGGCTGTCCGACAACCCGCCGCCCAGGGGATGGGCCCTACGGCCCGACCGTCCCAGCCAACCGGCGCACTGCGCAAGCTGGCGAAGGTGTTCTTCTGGTTTGCGGCCATACTGGGCATCGTGGTGATGCTGGGCCTGGGCTTCGTGCTGCTGAGCTACGGCCGCTATCTGTTCTGAGGGGCCAAGCCGGCCGCCATTGGGCAACCATGGCGGCCATTTGACCTTTTTTGGCATGGACGCGCGCAACGATCCGTCATGAAACACGGTGTTTCGTACTGCCACCTCGTATAATGCGACCTGTCGGACCCATTCGGGGACCAGGCCGCCATGAGCAGGCCGGCCCGGGTGGTACCGCGCCGGGCCTCTCTTGACAGGGCATGCCCCTGCACCGTCACGACAGCGTTCAGGCACTGCCCCAGGGCACCCTGCCTGTCGGCGTATCAGCCCGGACAACCCAACCAAGACCTATTGTCCTCCTTCCCTCATCTCAACACGGCCCCGCCGACCGTTCCCGCTCCCGTTCCGGGCGCCGGGATGGCTAGTTGCCGGGCTGGAGCCTGACATTGAACACTGACACATCCTTTTCCGGCCTTGGCCTGGCCGACCCGCTGCTGCGGGCGCTGGCCGACGTGGGCTACACCAGCCCCACCCCCATCCAGGCCAAGGCCATTCCCGTGGTGCTGACCGGCCGCGACCTGCTGGCCGCCGCGCAGACCGGCACGGGCAAGACCGCCGGCTTCACGCTGCCCATCCTGCAGCGGCTGCTGGACAACCCCATACAGACCCGCAAGCCGGGCCGCCCCCGCTGCCTGATCCTCACCCCCACGCGTGAACTCACCGCGCAGGTGGAAGAGTCGGTCAAGGCCTATGCCAAGTACACGCGCATCCGCTCGGTCCTGATCTTCGGGGGCGTAAGCATCAATCCGCAGATCCAGGCGCTGCGCCAGCCCGTGGACATCCTGGTGGCCACGCCGGGCCGCCTGCTGGACCATGTGCAGCAGGGCACGGTCGATCTGTCCGGCATCGAGATCTTCGTGCTGGACGAAGCCGACCGCATGCTGGACATGGGCTTCATCCACGATATCCGCCGCGTCATCGCCAAGCTGCCGGCCAAACGCCAGAACCTGCTGTTCTCGGCCACCTTCTCGCCCGAAATCCGCTCGCTGGCACACGGCCTGCTGGACAGCCCGGCCGAGGTGGACGTGGCCCCGCGCAACACGGCCTCCGAACTGGTGGCACAGAGTGCCCACCTGGTGCCCAAGACCCGCAAGCGCGCGCTGCTGTCGTACCTGATCGGCTCGCGCCGCTGGACGCAGGTGCTGGTCTTCACCAAGACCAAGCACGGCGCCAACCGTCTGGCCGAGCAGCTGGGCAAGGACGGCATCGAAGCCATGGCCATCCACGGCAACAAGAGCCAGGGTGCCCGCACCCGGGCGCTGTCGCGCTTCAAGGACGGCAGCCTGCCGGTGCTGGTGGCCACCGACATCGCGGCACGCGGTCTGGACATCGACGAGCTGCCGCACGTGGTGAACTACGAGCTGCCCAACGTGCCGGAAGACTACGTGCACCGCATTGGCCGTACGGGCCGGGCCGGCCACGAAGGCACGGCCGTGTCACTGGTGGACCGCGAGGAAATGAAGCTGCTCACCGGCATCGAGCGCCTGATCAAGCGTCAGATTCCGCGTGTGGAAGTGGAAGGCTTCACGGGCTGGCAGGCCCAGCCGGGTGATTCCACCGACGACATCAACGATCGTCCGCCGCTGCCCCCGGGCCAGCGTCGTGGCGGCAACGGACGGCGGGGCGCGCCCGCGGCCGGCCGTGGCGCGGCAGGCAATCCGCGCGAAGGACGCGATGGTCGCAGCCATGGCGATCTGAACGGCTCGCCCAGCCAGCGCACCACGACGCGCGCCGGAGAACCCGGACGCGCCGGCAACGATCGCCGCCGCAGCCGTGGTGGACGTGGCGGTCGCCCTGGCGGTGGCGTCGGCACGACGCCTTCGCAGGACTGATGCCGTGCGCTGATGCACCGGATAAACACACCGGAGTGATACGCCATCGAACGATGGCGTTATGACAGGAAAGGTCGCAGGGCACATCGCTCTGCGGCCCTTTTTCTTCGATCTTTTGTGCTTCAGCAAGCTTCCCTGCGATGGTCTGCAGGTTTCGCTGAACAAGTGTCACGTACCGGTGCACCACAGAACGAGATACAACGGCCGAAAGAACATTCTCAACGCATCACGCGCCAGAAGATCAGGGCATGAAACTCAGTTCATCCTTGATGTCGAAGTGTGCCTTCTGACGGATGTCACGCGATGACGCACCGACGCTGACGGTGTAGCGTCCCGGATGAGCCACCCACTGGTGAGCCTCAGGATCGAAGGAAGTCAGCCCCCGGGACTCCACCCGCATGACAAGCTTCTGCGACTGACCCGGCTGCAGCAGCCGTGTCCTTGCATAGGCCCGCAGCTCGGCAGCAGGTCTTTCCTGCGTATTGTTCGGCGCCGAAACATAGAGCTGCACTACTTCCTTGCCGGCGCGACGGCCGGTGTTGGTGACAATGACCGAGGCTGTAAAGCCCGCATCCTCACGTGTCAGCTTCAGATCCCGGTATTCGAAGCGGGTGTAGGAGAGGCCGTACCCGAAGGGATAGGCCACCTCGACACCCTGGGTGTTGAAGTGGCGATAACCGACCCGGATGTCATCGCGGTAATCCACCTCTGCAGCCCGGTCGTTGATGACGATACCGCCACGGGCAGCCGGATCGGGACCCAGCAGCGTCACGCCGGGGAAATTCTCAGCGGCAGGATAGTCCTTCAGATCAAGCGCAAAGGTATCGGTCAGCTTGCCGGACGGATTCACCTTGCCGGACAGAACATCCGCCATGGCATGACCCGCTTCCTGCCCGGGCTGCCAGGCCAGCAGGATGGCATCAACCTGATTGCGCCAGCTGGCAACCTCGATGACACCGCCGATGTTCAGCACGACGACAACCGGCTTGCCAGCCTTGTGAAAGGCGGCCGAAACACTCCTGATGAGCGTCTGTTCGACTTCTGTCAGGTAGAAGTCATCCTTGGCCTTGCGGTCGATGAATTCACCGGAATTCCGGCCGATGGTGATGAGAGCGACATCATTGGCCGTAGCAGCCGCGTCGATCTGCTCGGCCGTCGGCACCCACTCGGGCAGCGGTGGCGGCGCCAGGAAGGGATTGGTTTCCGGGCGACGCGACTTTGCCGCCTTGATGTGTTGGGCATAGGCCTGTGAAAGTGCCTTGTCGGTGGCGTAGCCGGCATGCTCCAGCCCTTGGGGCAATGTCACCGAATAGGCTTCATGGACATCACCACTGCCGGTACCACCGATGATGATGTCATGGGTGCTGTTGCCAAAGAGTGCCAGCTTCTTTCCGGCTGCCAGCGGCAGGGCGTCATGCTCGTTCTTCAGCAGCACCATGCCTTCCGTGGCGGCCTGGCGCGAGATCCGTGCATGAGCATCCAGATCGGGGCTGTTGCTGACGGGCTCATGACGGAAGGTTCGCGTCCTCATGATCAGGTCGAGGATGCGTTCGATGTTTCGATCCAGCACCTGCACATCCAGCTTCCCCTGTCTGGCCGCGTTCAGCAGCGCCTGCTGCTGCGACTGGGTGCCGGGCATCAGCAGGTCGTTGCCTGCCTGCATCTGCTTCACGGCATCCGCCCCCGCAAACCAGTCGGTCATCACGATGCCCTCTAAGCCCCATTCATCGCGCAGCACCTCCTGCAGCAGCCAGGGGCTTTCCGAGGTGTAGGTTCCGTTGATCTGGTTGTAGGAACTCATGATCGTCCATGGACTGCTTTCCTTGACGGCGATCTCGAAACCCTTCAGGTAAAGCTCGCGCAGCGCACGCTCGCCGACCTTCACGTTGATGGTGTTGCGGTTCCATTCATGGTTGTTGGCCGCGTAATGCTTGGCCGACGTGCCCACATCCTGCGACTGGATTCCGCGAATCATGGCGGCGGCCATCTTGCCGGAGACCAGCGGATCTTCCGAGTAGTACTCGAAGTTTCGGCCACCCAGTGAATAGCGATGCAGGTTCAGGGCCGGTGTCAGAAAGACATCGACGCCATAGGCCGCCGCTTCCGCCCCCATGGCCTCGCCCACACGTTCGACCAGCGCATCGTCCCATGAGCTGGCCAGCAGCGAGGCAATCGGAAAGGCCGTGGCATGGAAGGTCTGATGCGGCGCGTCGTCCCGCGTCGGGTCGATGCGCAGGCCCGCCGGTCCATCAGCCAGAACGATCGAGGGAATGCCCAGTCGCGCAATGGGAAAGGTCGTGCCGGCCGCACCGGGAACCCGGCTGTTCGTGTCGACCCCGACCACCGGCCCCTGCATGCCGCCCGACATGCCAGCCATGCCCTGCCCCAGCACCAGCGCCACTTTCTCTTCGAGGGTCATGGCCTGGATCACGTCGCGGACAGGAGAGACACCCAGACGGGGCGTCGCGTCATCCGCGACGGCGGGCGTCGTCATCTGCAGGGAAGCGGCCAGCGCCAGGGCCGATGCGGTACGTGAGCAGGAAGGCTTCGATGCCATGGCTGTCTCCTGAAAAGGGGAAGAACCCGGCGGAATGGCCGGGCAAGCTGTCCCCACACTACACGATCAGGCCAGGGCGGGCCGCAGAAGCCCTACCTGAAGGGACAGCCAGGACACACCGGCAACAATCGCCGTCGAAGTTGCGGCAGGCGTATGGTCGGCGGCGGTTGCACAACCCCCTCGCCGCGGTGGCGGTGGATGTGCCGGCAGCAGCATGAGAACGGCGCCATGGCAGGACAGATACGGCAACCACGCCAGCAGACGCAAGAAAGGCCGCAGGCGCGACGCGCACTGCGGCCTTCTCACGAACGTGGGAAGATCAGCTTACTTCTTCTTCGCGGCCGCTTCGCCCGTCCTGGCCAGGTTGTTGACGTTGGCGTCGATCAGGTCCAGCACCTGACGCGAGGCAGCCTGGACTTTCTCGAAGGCGGTGTTGGCCTCGACCACGCTCTGGCGCAGCAGCTTGACGGCGCCTTCAGAGCCGGCCGGGGCGTTCTTGGCCAGCGCATCGACGGCAGCCAGCAGCTGCTGCTGGCTGCTGGTCACCTGCTTCTCGATGAGTTCGGCCACCTGGCTGTGGGTCTGCTGGGCGATGTCGTAGACATCCTTCACGTAGGCGGCGGCCTTGTTGCCTTCAGGTTTGGAAAACTGCGAGAACAGGTCGGCCAGCAGGGTGTTGAGGGCGCTGACATCCCTGGCGGCCAGAAGGGCCTTGAGCTGTGCCGAGGACTCTTCCATGCCGGCACGGGCCGCCTGCACGTTCAGCTCCAGCAGCTTGCGGGCGCCGTCGAAGGCCGTGGTGGCCACGGAGTTGGTGGTCTTGAAGGCTTCGGCCTGGGCCTTCATCAGCTCATCGATGGAAGGAAACATGGGGACCTCCGGTATCGGGTGGGGCAGGCAGTGAGGCCTGCCCGGAAAAGGTGCAGCCACGGGAACATCAGGATGCCAGAAGGGCTCCCGCGTTTGCTGCATCGCACAAAACCCATTCTCCCATGGTTTGCTGCGCCGCACAATAGCGGCACTGTCCGGCTCGATGCTTTCTGGCGACGCCTTCCTCAGGCAGAAACGAAACGGCGCCCATGAAGGGCGCCGTAGGAACGTCAGGAAGCGGGCTCAGACCCGCCAGGCATCATTCCTGCTCGTCGGGGTCATGCGCCGCAATGGCAGCCCGCACGCGAGCCAGCACCTTGCGCAGGCGGGCAGCGTTGTCGGGGCCGACGCGGATCATGATCTTCTGGCCTGCCGACAGGCTCTCCAGGTGATCATCCTCGAAGCGGTAGAGCACCTTGGGCTGCACCAGCCGGATGGGACCGGTCGGGCGTGGCGCATCCATCATGTCGTCCAGCGCAGCCAGCACGCGATCATGGAAACGCTCTTCGGGGAAGCCGGTTTCCTCGTAGGTACGCTGCAGGAGCGGATAGAACTTGGCGTACAGCCGGCCGATCTTGCGCGCATCCATCTTCTCGACGTAGCTGATGATGCGGTCATAGCGCTCGTAGTTGGACGGATCCAGCGTGATGGTCTCGCCGTCCTTCTGCACGCGCAGCAGCTCGGGCACGCCCCGCGTGATGCGCAGCTGCGATGGCACGTGCTCGCGCGGCAGGTTGTCGACGGTGATGACCAGGCGGCGTGCCTGTTCCTGCAGGTTGAAGTACTTGCGCAGCTGGGCCAGCGGCCAGTTCCTGGCCAGCTCCTTGTTGACGGCCGCCTCGCCGACATCGGCCGGGGCCACCTGGACGCGACGCTTGCCGGCCTGGGCGCCCGCCTGATCGGCGGCAGCCAGCTGCTCGGCAGCGGCCTTCTTCTGGGCCTCGACTTCGGCCTTGCGGGCCGCTTCCTCTTCGGCCGCCTTCTTCTCGGCCTCGGCAGCAGCCAGACGTTCGGCTTCCTCTTTTTCGGCCTGCGCCTTCTCGGCGGCCAGGCGTTCGGCTTCGGCCTTGTCGGCAGCGGCTTTCTCGGCGGCCGCCTTATCGGCGGCTTCCTTGTCTGCGGCTTCCTTGTCCGCCGTCTGGGCATCGGTGTCGGCCGCTTCCTCGCGCGCCTTGCGTTCAGCATCAGCGCGGTGGCGGGCAGCCTCTTCCTCGGCCCGCAGGGCTGGCCGGCCGGTGCCGTCATTGTTGGCGGTCTGCTTGCCGTAACCGGCGTACTGTGCGGGCGAGATCAGACCGGACAGGAAGCTGCCGGCCTTGCCCA
>ERZ773010.2146-NODE-2146-length-11803-cov-2.708972_pt1 | contig 11803 bp, 7 predicted proteins | sample MGYA00580842_ERZ773010 | MGnify/ENA primary metagenome ERZ773010 (study PRJEB29015, sample SAMEA2737982) | human oral metagenome | biome: human oral; feature: human-associated habitat; material: dental | place: China | collected 2107 ...
CTAACAGCTATAACTGAAAGCAAGCTAAAACCATAGTTAATAATTGGAACTGGCGAAGGAGCTGGAAATAAGCTTAAAAATCCCAATATTGCAGCAATTTGAATTGGCATAAAATCTTCGCTTTTACCTTTTCGAATAACTTTATATTCTTCAAGAATAAATTCATTGTTTTGGGCTTCTCGTGATTTTTCTTGGTTTTCTTTTGGTTTTTCTTGCGGTGTTGGGTAAATATCTTCTGGCTTATATTTTTTAACTTCCATATTTCAAATTATATCATGATTCAATTGAAAATTTCGAAAAAATAAAGTAAAATATTTTTATGGAGAGATGGCCGAGTGGTTTAAGGCGCACGCCTGGAACGCGTGTTGGGCGCAAGCTCTCGCAGGTTCGAATCCTGTTCTCTCCGCCAAAACCAATATTTTTTTGAAAAATCCTTGACTTTTCGAAAAATATCAGTTAAAATAGTAAAGTAATTTTGCACGAGTGGTGGAATTGGTAGACACGCTAGTCTTAGGAACTAGTGCCAATTGGCGTGAAGGTTCAAGTCCTTTCTCGTGTACCAGAAATTATTTTTTAAAAGCAGACTTCGAGAGAAGCTGTTTTTATTTTGTAATTTGCTATGATATTGAAAAAGTGATATAAGGTTCACCCCTTCCGGAGCAGTCTAATCTGTTAAATTATGGAACGAGCTTTTTAAGATTACTCCTTTAAGATTTCGCCGATAAAGTGATAATATAGTTCGATTTGTCGAACAGTATTGGCTTAGCTCGCATATTTGGAATGTCAACTGCACGGTTTCAGATTTTTAATGAACAGTTCCTTAGTAGCTGGTCTTAGTCCGCCTTATGTGGGGTTTTCTTGTCTCAAAAAATCCCCTGAACTATGCTATAATATAGTTAAACATAAATCTGAAGAGAGTTCTATTCATTAGTTATATCCATAGATAATGAATTCTATTAGCTCCTTCGGTAAAAAAGTTGAGAGGAATATAGATGGAGAATTGGTTGTATTGTATCGGGTATAAGTGCAGATACGGAGAATGTTATGACCTACATTTTTAATAAATTAACGCCAAAAAATGATATAGAAATTGATGAATCACAGATAAAGGCGATGCGTTTTGTTTTATCTGAAAAAGATATAACGAATGTTGCTATATCGGGAAATTATGGCGCAGGGAAAAGTAGTTTTATTGAAACATATAAGACGAAGGATGAGACTTTTAATCCTATTCATCTCTCGCTTTCTCATTTTACTCGAGAGAATAAAGATGAAAGTGAGAACGAGAGTGATGATAAGTTTAATACGATAACTACCAATGAACAGGTTAATATCCTAGAGGGAAAAGTCATAAATCAATTACTTCATAGAATTGACCCAAATGATATTCCAATGACTATTTTTAAATCAAAACAAAATCCAAGCAATACCAATATTGGATATTGGACTGCGTTGTTAGCTGGCCTTCTTTTCATGATACTATTCTTAGTTAATTATAATATTATCGCTTCAACTTTAGTTACTACTATCCCTCCATTGCCTAGAATTGGAGCAATTAGCCGATTAGTGGCTTATGCTGTGACTGTATTTATCTTATATAAAATCATATATCAATTAGTTAAGCTTCAGTTTCATCAAAAACTACTTCGAAATATATCTTTCAAAGGTGCGGGAATTTCGGGTCAAATAGAAGTTTTCCAAAATTCGAATATCTCATATTTTGACAAGTATTTAGATGATGTATTATATTTGTTTGAAAATTGTAAAACTAATGTTATTATTTTTGAGGATATTGATAGGTTTGAAACCAATCTAATCTTTGAGAAGCTACGAGAAATCAATACGCTTGTAAATGGTAAAAAGAAAAATGGCGAAAAACTATTATTTATTTACTTAATCAAAGATGATATGTTTATCTCTCGAGAACGTACGAAGTTTTTTGATTTTATTATTCCTATAATACCTGTAATTACTTCATCTAATGCTGGAGAGCGTTTTACGGATATTTTGAAAGATATGCATCTCGAAAACACCTTAGATAAAAAATTTCTTCAAAAAATCTCTATTTACGTGGATGAAATGCGTCTTGTTTATAATATTTGTAATGAATTTGCCTTTTATCGTTCAGCATTATCAGACACGGAGAAGGCTGATAAACTTCAGCTCGTTGATGAAAAATTATTTGCAATGATTGTCTATAAGAATATATTTCCAAAAGACTTTTCATATTTACAAATGAATTCGGGTTTAGTGTACAAACTCCTACAAGAGGAGATTAGTCTAAAAAAACACAAAAGAGAAAAATTAAATAAAGAAATATCAACGCTTAAAAGTAGAATTATGGAGGCTGAACAAGAATTTTCAAGAAATAAATTAGAGCTTTATTCTATATTTTTAAAAGTGCCAAAAGGTAGAGAGGCGATTAAGGTTGATGGAAAGCTCGAGAGTGAGTTCCCAAATAGAATTGAGTTTATTAGGGAATTACTCAAGGAAGGCGTTGAAATTAAGTCCACATTATCTGGTTACAGCTCTAACTATGATCAAGTAGAGAACTTTGATAATATTTTTCCGAACGATGAAGAGTTTCAAAATCGACTAAAAAAACTAAAAGACAGGGAAAATATCAATTCACTAAATGACGAACTCATTTCATTTCGTAAAGAATTATCTGAGGTTTCTTCAGAAAAAATTGCACATCTCTTAGAGCGTTCCAGTTTTGACGATATATGCTCTCAAGCAGAATTTGGATATCTAAAATCTGATGAAAAGCTTTCTATGATTTTTTTCTTGATTCAGAACGGTTATATAGATAAGGGATATTCGGATTATATTACTTATTTTTATCCGAATACACTAAAAAAGGAAGATAAAGAATTTCTTATTGCAGTTCAGGGAGATAATATTTTAGAAGAAGATTATTCACTAACTGAAATTTCTGAGGTTTACGACCGATTGGATGATTCAGATTTTAATCACGCTTCAATCCTGAACTATGATTTATTGAAATATACTTTGACTGAAGGTAAAATTCAAGAACGTATTAATTCGTATATAGTAGAGGAACGTTATGAATTTTTAAATAGATACTTACAAAATGAAACAATTGAAATAGATTATCGAATTTCTTTAATTGTAGAACTTTTGAAGTCTGATAAGAAAACACTGAGAATTTTACTGTTATCAGATAATATTTTGAATAGGGATAAAGTCTATATTACTAACTTGTTGTTATCGCTGACCAACTTGAGTCTCTATACTCTTGACTCTAAACTAGTAGATGTTTTAGTAATTTTTATTGAGGAGAATTGGAAATCAATTCAGGAAAGTTTTGATAATTTTAGCGACCCATTAAAGGTAGATAACTCGCAAATTCAAGCTAATTTGTCAAAGTTGAATGTTAAAATTACTGATTTTGACTTCGATGGGTCTCATGGATCAATGAGCCAATATGTGTATGATCACAATCTGTATGCAATAAATATGGCAAATATTACTAATCTTATAAGTTATCTAGATTCTTCAATTACTGAGGAACAGGTTAAAAATCAACCAATTAGTATAACTAAGTTATTTAAAGAACTGAGCGAGTATATCCAAGAAAATATTGAAGATTATGTTAAACAAATTATTCGGTTTTCTGGCAATTCGATTAATGATAAGTTACCTGATGTCTATGAGATATTAAACAATAAAGAGGTAGTTGAAGAGACCCGAATTGACTATATGAAATGTCTTTCAGATGAAATACTTAACGTAACACTCCTTGAAACAATGCCGATGATTGATGCCGCGTTTAAGTTCAATAAAATTATCTGCAATACTCAAAATTTAATGGATTCATTCAATGAATACGAGGAATGGAACGAATTGCTTCTCGATTTTGTTAATTCGAAGTTAAACATACGTTTTGAAAAAACAATTTTTGATAAATACTCAGAAGAGCAACAAAGACTGTTCTTTAGGAAAACGGCTATGTGCAATAAGTTGAAGGATGAACATTATAGAAATATATTATCGGTAATCGGGCGGGAGCTTACATCACTCCCCGATAAAGATATTGATGAAAGTAAGATTAATATTCTTATAAAAACTAGATCTGTATCTTCTGAATTTAGTGTTGATGTACTGAAAAGTTTGCGAGAAAGATACCCAAATCAAGTAAATATTTATATTTTAGAGTATATAGATAGTTATATTCAGGAATTTACAGATATAAATGTTTATAATGAAGAAGAGGCTCTTCAGGTATTAGATGAGAATATTACTATCGAAGATGCGATTTCTATAGTGGATTGCTTTAAAACTAATATCAGCATCCAAAATAAAGCGTACAGTGCTAAACTACAAGGTCATATTTTAAAAAATCGTTTCGATGAGGATGATTTAGAATATATTGTGTCTAATTATTCTGACTTCAGTAAGGAGGTTCAGAAAATTATTGAAAATATTTCGCAAACCCATATTGATGATATTCTAAGTGGTGAAATTACGGTAGACACTTCGCTATTAAAAAAGATAATTTCTATAGACGATATAGATATCGAGAGTCGTCAAATCTTATTAAGTAAACAGCTATCGAATTTTACTGCCTTAGAATTAAATGAACAACTTCAAAAAGTTCGGCTTTTAGAAATATACAATAATTTGATGAGCGATATTAGTAAAAGTAAAAACCCTAAATTAACAATAACTGAAGTAAATGAAGGGATTTTAGAGTATCTAAAAAGCGAGGGCAAGATAAGTTCTTATCATGAGGAGGGCTCATTTTATAGGGTTTATAGCAAACGAAATGGTTGATCAACTAAGATGTAGGGATAAATTTCGTAGCAAGTCTGGGAATGTATAAAAATTATGCTTATTCGCACCGTCATTCGCTTCAGGTGTTTTAAGAATGGGCAACTCTACCCGACAAATTGCTAAACACATTACAAATAGTCAGGCGACTTACTGTTTATTTCTATATCTTTTTGCTAGTCTTTAACTAATATTAAACTAACAATAACCAAGCCCTCGAAATCTATACTGCAAACACAGTAAAGAAAATTTCAAACTTACAAAATTAAGAACCCAAGATTCTTCATTAACCGTACCCCCAATTTTACCCCACCAACCATTTTTCTAAACTATTGAGATTAAAAATCTTCCAAAACACCTCATTTTCAGAAATACAGTCTGACTTTAGGCTGTATGTTGTTTATCGTTCTTTTTGGCGATATTATATCTCTGAGTTTTGCGATTCAGATGCTGGCTCTACTGATAGAATGCAGATTTGGACTGCTGGGCGAGATGTGCTATAATTTAACTATGAGCATTAAGAATAATTTAACAAAAACTGCTCGCAAAGTCTTGCCAAAATCGGCGCTTGTTGGGCTGGAAAAAACTTATCGAAAATCTCGCGCAAAAGTTATCGCCACACGTTATGGCAACCCCGCGCGCGACTTGCGAGTGATTGCTGTAACAGGTACGAACGGTAAAACCACCACTGTTAATTTTCTTAATGAAATCTTGAAAGAAGCTGGATATAAAACTGCGATGTTTTCAACCGCAAATATTGAGATTGCAGGCGTTCAAACAGTGAATGACACCAATTCTACAACTGCAACAGTTTCGAAATTGCAAAAATTTTTCTCTGATGCAAAAAAAGCTGGTGTTGAATTTGCGTTAATTGAGGCAACTTCGCATGCACTTGATCAATACAAATTTGCTGGAGTTCCTATTGAGATGGCAATTATGACCAATCTTACACAAGACCATCTTGATTACCATAAAACAATGGAAAACTACGCTAACGCTAAAGCAAAACTTTTCGAAATGCAACCACGATTTATTGTCTTAAATACTGATGATGCTTATTTCGAATTTTTCAATAAATTTGAGGCTGGCGAGCAAAAAATAACTTATGGCGAAAGTGATTCTGCAGAAGTTAAAATTGAAAATTTCAAGCTTTACAAAAAGGGAAGCGAGGCTAACCTTCGAATCGATAACAACGTTAAGCTTGAAATCGCCACAAATCTACCAGGCGAATTTAATGTTTACAACATGACTGCGGCGGCGGCCGGCGCTTATCTTTTAGGAATTTCGCTCGAAGATATCCAAGAGGGAATCGCTAATCTTGAAGGAGTTTCAGGAAGGTTTGAATATGCTGTTTCGAATTTACCTTTTGATGTGGTTGTAGACTACGCCCACACACCAGACGCGCTTGAAAAACTTCTTAAAGCTTCAAAAAAAATCACTAAAGAGCGCACGATTTTGGTTTTTGGTGCTTGCGGTGACCGTGATCGTGAAAAACGCCCAATTATGGGAAAAATCGCTCAAGATTTAGCTAACCGAATTATTATTACCGATGAAGAAAACTATACCGAAGACGCTAAGAAAATTCGTGAAGAAATTATTGCAGGAATTTCGAAAAAAGGTGAAAAATTACCAGCAAATATTCAAGAAATTCCAGATCGCGAAGAAGCAATTCGAAAAGCTTTACAAATTGCAGGAAAGGGCGATATCGTGTTAATTACAGGTTTAGGGCATGAAGTTTACCGCGTAATTGACGGCAAAAAAACAACTTGGAATGACACAGAGATTGTGCAAAAAATCACAAAAGAAATCTTCAAAAAATAGCAAAAAATCGCTCATATCTGGGCGATTTTAATTTTCGAAAAAATAAAAACCGTTCTTTCGAACGGCTTAAATTTAAATGGTTTGGCTATCTAACCGATCGATGAACGAGCTGAAGTTAACATCTGAAGATTTAATTCTTCGAATATACCAATTTGCAATTTCATTATTATGAAATGCAAATTTAGCTTCTTCAAGATTTTCTTCATCTAATCCAAAAAAGAAATTCCTTTTTTGAAAGATCCCAGTTGGCTCTTTAGTCTCAATCTCAAGGATTAATTCCCTAAAATTAGACTGATCTTTAAGCAAATAGGATTTTTCAGGCTCTTTAACTCTTTCAGTAGACAGAGTAACAGCTATCGAAAAAAATATATCAGTTTTACCGAACCTGTGCAAATGTACTTTTTTCATTTCTTCCACCCCTTTTCGAAAAGTATTTAAATTTTAGCACACTATTGATTTTTTTGCAAATATTTAGTAAAATAGAATAAGCATAAATATATTTAAGGAAAGATTAAATGAAAGTAAAGAATAATAGAATTTTATTACCAGCAATGACGGTAGCGGTTCTAGCACTCGGTGGCGGGTATTATGGAACACAAATTATTAACAAACAAAATATTTTTTCAAAAGCATCAGCTTATACTTCAGCGGTGAACCCCGTTGATCCAAGCAATGCTCCAGATAGTTATGAAATTAAATTTACAGATGCGAATTTTAAGCGTGCATTAAATTCAGTTTTAATGAAAAGTGATCCAAGCCGAACACTTAATAGTCCAATTACGGCTGGCGTAGCTAAAACAATGACAGAGTTCTGGCCAGATGATGCGTATCGAAATTTCGAGAATGTGGAAGGCATTCAGTATTTTAAGAACTTAAAATTAATCCATGTTCATGCAATCTGGTCATTAAAGGATATGTCTGCTGCAGCAGATCTCCAGAATATAGAGACAGCTTATGTTGGAATGAACAGCGTTAGTGATATTTCATTTGTTAAAAACTGGAAAAAGGTTGATTTGTTATGGATTCACCATACTAAGGCTACAGATTTTTCACCTCTTAAAGACTTGCCAAAAGCAAAAGTTTATGGAATTTCAAGCCAAAGTGTAACAATAAATCTTTCAAAAGGCCAAAGAATTTTTAAAAATCCTTTTATTAACTTTGATGGCACGATTATGCCAATAGAAAATAATCAAACTTTTATAAATACAGATAAAAATGGAAATCCACAGCAAGATGGCGGATATATTAAAGTTAACGCAGATAAATTTAAGGGCACAGATACTTTTAGCGTTATAAATAAAAAATATACTCTACCTAACGGAAATGCCATGGACGACCAAAGTGCTTTTTATAATACATCTGACGTAACAGTAGAGAATATAAACTTTAATCTAAACGAAAAACCAGAGATTAATTTCAATGTTCAAGGTAACAGTATTCCATTAGAAGAAGGCTCGCCATTAGTTTGGGATAAACCAAGACAAAATAATTCTACAATTAATGATGCTATAATAGAATCTTTCAAGAAGAATTATAACCCCCAAGCTGGCGGAAATTTCTTTACAGCAAGTAGCCCAACTTCAGATATTACTTCTTTCACAACTGATGCCGAAGAAGTGTTCAGTAATAAAGAAAACCAAATAAATGGTGACTATTTGATTACAGTTAAAGCTACAAATAAATACGGAAATACAACTACCACTCAATTTAGGCTTTTGACTGCTTTCGCTTCTCGTGAGCCAGCTAAAAAAGCTCTTGAAAATTTCGAAAAACAGCCAGATTATATTAAAAATGCAATCCCTGCTAATTTATTAACTGAGGTTAAGCGTACTGCAACACAACCTTTAGGAATAACCAACGATGACGTTAAAAACGCAGCAGATTCTTTAAATAATAAAATTGCTGAAATCGTAGCTCTAGAAAATGAGCGCAAAACTGATGTTCTAAACGCGATCAACGAATTAAAGAAAGTAATTGAATATGTTGCCGACTTTAAGGATGTCATGAATGAAAATGATAAAATTCTTGACCCTGCGGCGAAACAAGCAAATCTTAAAGAGTTAGAGAAAATTGCTGAACGATACAATAAAAATACCAAAAAATTGGAGCAAACTTTAGACAAAATTGCTAATTTGAAAAATCTTAATAATTTTTCTAAGGAAACTTTAGCACAGTTGCAAGAAGTTGTAAATGCGGCGTCAAAATTGAATATTTCAAGCCAACTTAAAACTGCTGAGGCGATAAAAAATTCAACCGAAGATCTTGCCTCAGAGAGTGAAATCTTGGAAGCAATTAATGAACTTGAAAGTGCTTTGAATGGTTTGCGAGCTGATAAAACAGACCTAAATTCACAAATTAAAGATTTTGAAGACTCACAAAAATGGCTGAAAGATGAAGTTAAAACTGAAGCCGATAAAGCTAAAGAAGTTCAAAAAGCAGATAATCCAACTTTCGAAGAAATTAAAAAAGCGGAAGAAGATTTGAAATCGGCTATCGAAAAAGCTAAAAAAGCAGAAAGCGAGCGTCAAAAATCATCTGAAGATAAGCTAAAAGAAGTTGAAAAAATCGTTGAAGATAACAAAACGAAGAAAAATGAGCTTCCGGCTGTTGATATCGAAAATATTGAGAATTTAATTTCGAAAGTTAAAAATGAGAAAAAACGCCAAGAATTGACCGAAAAACTGCAAGAAATTAAAAATTCTATTAAGCAAAAAGAAGCTCAAATTGAAGCAGGCAAACTTGCAGAAGCTATCAAAAAACGTAATGAGGAAATTGCAAAGCAACGTTTAAATTCTCCAGAAACTGGATATTTACGCGAAAAACAAAACCAACAAGACAGCACTACTATATTAGTTTTGATTGGTTTGGTTACTGTAATTTTCACACCAATAATTGCATTCTTTGCTAAAAAATTGAAGAAAAATTCGAAAAAAATCTAATTTCGGAAAAGAAAAATAGGCCCCAGATTTAGGGCCTATTTTTATTGAGTTCTAAATAATTTTACAAAATCCTGAGCGTAATTTAAGATTTTAGAAAATAAAAAACTGCGAGAGTTTAAAATCTATCGCAGTTTTTTATAATTATTTTGATTTAAAGTAGTCAATCTCTTTAATCACATCGAGAAGCGCATTTGCACGCTTTACTTCATCTTCAATCATTCGAGCAGCATTATAAGCTGGTTCAATTAAAGTATTATCATCACTTGAACGGAGAAGCAAAAGATAAATATCAAATTTTTCTTCATTCGAAACAGTTAATTTATCAACTAATGGTCGCAAATCTTTAAGAGCATGACCTTTAATTGTATCTAAATCTAAGCCACCAAAACTTGGCATTACAGTTGGCTGAGTTTGTTCAACAACCGGTTGAACTTCTTCAGCAGCTGGAACCTCAACTTGGCTTAAATCTTCATATTGGAGTTCATCAGTGCTTTGATTATCATCAGAATCATCTGAAGAACCGCTAACACCAGAAAGAATCTTAGCGAGTTCTGGATCATCGCTAACTGGCATTTTACTTGTTTGATTCATATCAATTTCCATAACCCACCTTTATATTTAATTGACTTTACTTTTTATTAATTATATTGTATCATAGAATTAAAGCATAATCAAGATTATTTTTTTCGAAAGGGTGGAAAATGTTAGATAATTTTAATTTATTAGTTCAGCGCGACCCGCAAAATGCGCTTTTAGTCGCTAGCGAGCAGTGGAAACAGGCGCTTTTTCAAGTTGAAGTTATTTCACCAGAAAATGATGGTCGTGAAATCAAAAATATTGTTATTACAGGAATGGGTGGCTCAGCTTTAGCCGGTTTAATTGTAAAAAAATGGCTCGAAAATGAAATAACTTTGCCAATCGAAATTATTCGAAATTATAATTTACCAAAAAGTGTTTCGAAAAATACTTTAGTGATCGCAAGCTCGTATTCTGGAAATACAGAAGAGTCAATTTCAGCGTTAACTCAAGCAATTGAAATTGGCGCACAAGTTGCCACAGTTTCTTCGCACGGCAAAATGGAAGAAATCGCCCGCAAAAATCAGATCGCACATGTTAAATTGCCAACAGGCCTCCAACCTCGAATGGCGGTAATTTATAATTTTAGAGCTTTAACTAAAATTTTAGTAAATTTTGGAATTATTTCGAACGAAAAACACGAAGAAATTGAGCATTATGCCGATTTTTTGCGAAAAGAAAGCGAATCTTGGGCGGCAAGTGTTTCGAATGAGCGGAATTATGCCAAGCAGTTAGCGCTTTATTCGGCAGGGCGAAGTGCAGTTTTTTTGAGTTCGAGTGAATTTTCACCGCTAGCTTATAAATGGAAAATTTCTTGGAATGAAAATGCTAAGAATATTAGCTTCTTTAATGAATATCCAGAATTTAATCATAATGAGTTCATTGGTTGGAGCTCACACCCAGTTGAAAAACTCTTTGCAATTTTTAATCTACGCAGTAATTTCGACCATCCACGCGTGCAAAAGCGATTCGAGATATCAGATAGGCTTTTAAGCGGAAAACGCCCAGCAGCACGAAATATTGAGCTTAAAGGTTCAACTTATCTTGAACAAGTTCTTTGGGGATCGATTCTAGCAGATTTTGTCAGTATTTATCTCGCTATTTTAAATAATGTAGATCCAACACCTGTAGAACTAATTGAAAAGCTTAAAGTTGAATTGGTGAAATAATAATTTTAAAACTGCTATTAAATTTCGAAAATAGCAGTTTTTTGTTTTTTAAAAAATAAAAGAAGCCAGCTTTTGCTGACTTAGAGAGGTTATTCTGGATTTTCTAAAATTAAAGTTTTATATATTTTAGCAGACCTATATAAAATATAGCTAGACTGCATAATAACATATATAGGGATCAATAAAGTTAATCCGAAGAACACATCTAGAATAAAAACAAATAGAACAATATATGGCCAAGATATTGAATCTTCCAGAGATTCATCAAGGTCAGCAACACTATTCTTAAAAATCTTCTCTAATAACCCTACTATAAATATTGGGATAAAAAGCACCGCACTCGTTAGCACACTGTATCCAAAAAGTGAAATTCGTGCTATAAAATAGCTATCTTCAGAAATTTCTGATTTGAAAATTAACAATAATATCGCAACAATTAGCGAAAACGCATAAACGGAAGTAAATTGAAAAAAATCTTTCTTAAATATTTAAAACCTCATTTCT
>ERZ773010.2158-NODE-2158-length-11780-cov-6.416546_pt1 | contig 11780 bp, 10 predicted proteins | sample MGYA00580842_ERZ773010 | MGnify/ENA primary metagenome ERZ773010 (study PRJEB29015, sample SAMEA2737982) | human oral metagenome | biome: human oral; feature: human-associated habitat; material: dental | place: China | collected 2107 ...
ATTAGCATTAGTATCTTGTAACAAAAAAGCTGAAGAAGCTTCTGCTGTAGCTGATTCTGCTGCTGCTGCTGTAGAAGAAGTTGCTGCTACTGCTGATTCAACAGCTGGTGCTGTAGCTGATTCTGCTGCTGCTAAAGCTGAAGAAGTAAAAGAAGCTGCTGCTGCTAAAGCTGAAGAAGTAAAAGAAGCTGCTGCTGCTAAAGTAGAAGAAGCTGCTAAAGAAGTTAAAGAAGAAGTTAAAAAATAATTTAACTCTTAAAGAACAATTAAAGTCTCTCACTAATTTTAGTGAGAGACTTTTTGTCTTAGTATTTCGTAGCAGCTTATAGCGACAGCGTTGCTTAGATTGAGAGAGTCTATCGTTCCTGCCATTGGGACAATGATGTTTTCTCCTTTTCCTCTCCAAAAATCACTCAAGCCAGAGTGCTCCGTTCCGAATACAATGGCTGATTTTCCAGTCAGATTCTTTTCATTTATCCCTTTGGAGTCAGTGTTCATTATTGTAGTAAATATCTGAAAATCATTCTTTTTTAGGAAATCAACCACTTCTTGATTTTCTGCCTGAAAAAAATTCATCCCAAAGAGACAGCCTACACTGCTTCGGATAACATTAGGATTATAAAAATCTGTTCTGGAATCCGTGATGACAAGGGCATCTATCCCAAAAGCCTCACAGCTGCGCAAAATCGCTCCTAAATTCCCAGGTTTTTCTATGCTTTCTAACACAATGATGATGGAGGAATTTTCTTTTGGTTTAAAATCATTCAGTGAGGTTTCTTTTTCTTTGTAAATACCGATAATTCCTTCGGAAGAGCCTCTGTAAGCTATTTTTTCATAAACTTCGCGAGAAACCAGATGTATTTTCCCTTTTGGAAAATCTGTCCCGAAAATATCTTCGCAAATAAAGAATTCCACCGCTTCAAAATCAAATTTCAAAGCCCTTTCGTTTTCCTGTCTTCCTTCTGCGGCGAATATCTTGAGTTTCTTTCTCTCGTTATTTTTAGTGAGAATTTTGGTTAGTTTTTTTATTTTTTCGTTTTGAAGACTTTGTATAATCATGATTTTTTATTCATTGGTTGGTTCAGAATTGTCAATCAAACTCTGTGGAAGCTCTTTTTTGTTTTTTATTCCCAAAGATTTCATCTTTTGGGTCTGCGTGATAAGGTTATCTCTTCCGCTGTGCAGCTGTTTGTAAGCTTCTGTGTAGGAAGCTTTTGCTTGGTCTATATTTTTGCCGACTTTCTCAAGGTTTTCCACAAAATTCACAAATTTATCATAGAGTTTAGCGCCTCTTTCTGCGATTTCTATGGAATTTCTGTTTTGGTATTCCCGTTTCCAAAGGTCTGCTATCAGCTTTAAAGAAGTGATAAGGTTGCTCGGATTCAGTAGTAAAATTCTTCGTTCATAGGCGTAGTTCCATAGATTTGAGTCAGCCTGCATCGCCGCGATATAGGCTGGTTCGCTCGGGATAAACATCATTACGAAATCTAAGGATTTTCCATAGTCATCATACGCCTTCTGCGAAAGCTGCTGAATGTGGTTTTTCACCGAAGCCAAATGCTGGTTTAGTTTTATTTGATAGACTTCTGGGTCGGTTTCATCTACCAGCTCTGTGAAAGCCGTGAGCGAAACTTTGGAATCTATAATCACATTTCGTTCATCGGGATATTTTATCACGGCATCAGGGCGCATTTTCTTCCCTGAAAACTCAGAAAATAGGGCTTTGTTGTCCTCGTTTCGCAGTTCGTGTTCTAGGAAATATTCTCGCCCTTTTACGAGGCCAGATTTCTCTAAAATACTCTCCAAAATCATCTCGCCCCAGTTTCCCTGCGTTTTGCTTTCTCCTTTTAGGGCGCGGGTCAGCCTTTTGGCATCTTCGGAAATTTGCTGGTTCAGAGAGGCTAGTTCTTTTACTTTTTCGCCGAGAGAGAAGCGCTCTTTTGCTTCTTTGTCATAGGTTTCGTTTACTCGGTTTTTTAGTTCTATTATTTTTTCTTGGAACGGATCCAAAATATTTTTTAGGTGAGTTTGGTTCAGGTTCGTGAATTTCTCTGTTTTTTCTTCTAAAATTTTGTTGGCAATGTTTTCAAAATGGAGTTTGCTTTCCTCTTGTAGTTTTTGGGAAAGGTTTTTCTGCTCTTCCATGGAGCTTTGCAGGTTTTTGTTTTCTGCCGAAAGTTCAGATATTTTAGCAAAATACTCTTGTTTGTCTTGGTTTAGACGAGAAATATTTTGATTTAAATTTTCATTTGTTTTTCGGAGTTCTGCGATTTGTTCGTTTTGAAGGTCTTTCTCTGCGGATACTTTTATGAGTTGGTTTTCGGTAGTGTTCAGCTTTTCCCTTTGGTTGGCAGAAAATTCTCTTTCTCCTTTAATCTGTTCCAAAAGTTCATCGATTTTGCCTTCTGCATTGCTGAGTTCAGTTTCTTTTTTTACGAAATTTTGCTGTAATTCCTCGAAAATATTCCGAGAGATTTGGTAAGATTTTAGTGCGAAATATACAGCCGCACCGCCTACTATAAGACCCAGCGCCAGCCCTAAAAATAAATAAAACATGCCTTAACTTTTTAAACTCCGAAAAGTACAAATAAAGAATTAGAAAATAAAATTTTAAAAAGCATATCTTTGCAAAAATTTTGAAATTCATCAATGACAAAAACAGGAAGAATAGAACTAATGGCACCCGCGGGAGATTTTACTTCTTTGCAGGCGGCTTTGGATAATGGAGCAGATTCAGTGTATTTCGGTGTGGAACAGCTTAACATGAGAGCGAGAGCCTCCATGAACTTTACCCTAGATGACCTCCCTGAAATCAGCAGAAGATGTAAGGAAAAAGGCGTGAGAACTTACCTTACGCTTAATACAATTATCTACGACCACGACCTCTCCATCATCAAAACTCTTTTGGATAGAGCCAAGGCGGCAGACCTTACGGCAGTAATTGCAATGGATCAGGCTGTAATCGCCTATGCAAGGCAGATAGGCATGGAGGTGCATATTTCCACGCAGATAAATATTACCAATATAGAAACGGTTAAATTCTATGCGCTCTTTGCGGATACAATGGTTATGAGCCGAGAACTTAGCGTAACTCAAGTAAAGAAAATCTGTCAGCAGATAGAAAAAGAGCAGATAAAAGGCCCTTCTGGTAATTTGGTAGAGATAGAGATTTTCGGGCATGGTGCGCTTTGTATGGCAGTTTCTGGGAAATGTTATCTGAGTCTTCACTCTCATAATTCATCTGCGAATAGAGGAGCATGTAAGCAAAACTGCCGTAAGAAATATACCGTGATAGACCAAGAAAGCGGTTTTGAAATAGAATTAGACAACGAATATATGATGTCGCCAAAGGATCTATGTACTATTAATTTCCTTGACCAAATCGTAGATGCAGGAGTGAAAGTCCTCAAATTAGAAGGACGAGGCAGGGCGCCAGAATATGTGGCAACGGTAACCAAATGCTACCGTGAGGCGATAGACTCCATAGCCGATGGCACCTATTCCCAAGAAAAAGTAGCAGACTGGATGAGCCGACTAGAAACAGTCTATAACCGTGGTTTCTGGAGTGGTTACTACCTTGGGCAGAAACTGGGCGAGTGGTCACCTAATCCAGGTTCTAACGCCACACAGAAAAAAGTCTATATCGGAAGAGGAACGCACTATTACCCAAAGACCAGCATTGCGGAGTTTCTTATAGAAGCATTTGATTTGAATGTAGGCGATAAGGTACTTATCCAAGGGCCTACCACAGGTTCCCAAGAAATGGTAGTAGAGAGCATGATGGTAGAAGGAAAAGGCGATAGCCAAAAAGCAACCAAAGCGGATGTGATTACTTTTAAAACGGATTTCCGTGTAAGACCAAGCGACAAACTCTACAAAGTGGTAAAAAATGATGCAATAGCTTAGTGTAATCCTCTCCTTTTTGGGAGAGGATTTGTTTTTGTTCTTATCTTTGTGGTTAATGAAATAAGATAACTTACTTAATAAAAAAGAAAACTATGAGAAAATTATTTTTAGCTTCCTCATTTAGTGAGGTAGCAAGTTTATTTCCAAAATTTGCTGGCGAAGAAATAAAAGGAAAACGCATTACCTTTATCCCAACAGCCAGCCTCGTGGAGGAAGTCCGCTTTTATGTAGATGATGATAGAAAAGCTTTTGAGGAATTAGGAATTATCGTAGAGGAATTAGAAATTACTACAGCTTCACCTGACGAGATTTCAGAGATGCTTAACAGGAATGATTATATATTTGTATCGGGAGGAAATACTTTTTACCTGCTTCAAGAGTTACGAAGAAAAGGAGCTGATATACTTATAACAGAGCAGATTCGTGCTGGCAAACTCTATATCGGAACTTCCGCAGGGTCTATTATTCTTTGCCCAGATATAGAGTTTGTAAAAGAAATGGATTATAATCATACCGCGCCAGAATTGCAGTCTTTCACAGGATTAAATATAGTTGATTTCTATATTTTGCCACATTATTTAGATTTTCCGTTTGAAGAAATAACACAAAATATAGTTAAAAAATACGGAAAGAAATTAGACCTTCGTCCTATTTCAAATAAACAAGTAATTACGATAGCAGGAAATAGGATAGAGATACTTGAAAACGAATAATCTTCAGCAGAATTAAAGTTAAATACACTTCATTTACTAATAAAACTATTTAAATAATACTTTTTGTGATGTTGCAAATAGCAATTGCAAGATAACAAAACCAAATTGTGATATTGCAAATGTAAATTGTGAGATAGCAATAGGCAATTGCAAGGTAGCAAAACTAATTTGTAATGTTGCAAAATTAATTTGTTAAATAACAATTAACAATTGCGAGATAACATTTAACATTTGTGATGTCACAATTAACATTTGCAAGGTAGATTTTAAGAATTGTGATGTAGCAATTAACATTTGTGATGTTGCAAATAATAATTGTGAGATAGCAAATTGATTTTGTAAGATAGTTTTTGTTAAAATTTGGATATTTAAAAAGGATTGTTTAATTTTAACCTGTCAAATATATTTTATTATGGAAAAATCAAAACAGAAAAGAACATTCGCAGAGATTGTAAATAAGTCAAGGCTGATGATTACTGGGCTTAGAAACAATGCAGCAGAAGTAAACAGGAGAGGAATAGATGCAAGTTTCATTACGGAATATGAAAACGAACTGCAAGAACTGGAAAAACTGGATGCAGAGCAGGAAAGACTGAAAGCAGAACTGAAAATGAAGACCGAAGCAGCATTAACCAAAAGGAAACAAGTAGAAAGTAAGCTAAGCGAAGCTAAAAAAGTGGTGAAACTCTCCCTCCCGCAGGCGCAATGGGTGGAGTTCGGCATGGAAGACAAGCGATAGCATCTTGCACATCTCTCCTCCGTAGAGGAATTACAGAGGAGGGATTTGCATTATCTCTTGTGTAATATAGTTCTGTTTTAAAAGCAGATAGAGAAGAATTAAATAATTTTTACTACTTTCGCAGTCTAAATAGAATACTATAAATGGTAATCGTCACACTACAAAGGGAAAAATGTATAGGCTGTAACTATTGTGCGGAGTTTGCGCCGGAATATTTCCGGATGTCTAAGAAAGATGGCAAATCCGTTCTGCTGAAATCCACAGAAAAAAAGGGTTTCCACACCTTGAAAACGCCAATAGAAGATGCCTACGAACAATGTGAAAAAGCCGCAAAGGCATGTCCCGTAAAAATAATCTCTGTAAAAAAAATATAATTTTACAGAGATTTTATTTAGTTGCCAGTAAGTTTCTTTTAAATTTTACCAAAAATACTCTTCGTGATACAAAATTCTTTGAGAGTTTTTAGTGATAATTCCAGTCCGTAACCAGACAATTTGGTTCCTCCAAATGGGAATCTCGGGTCGGAAGTCATCAGTTTATTTACGGAAACTGTCCCAGACTTTAAGTTATTTGCGAAGAAATAAGCTCTGTCTTTGCTTTTCGTCCAGACAGAATTCCCAAGCCCAAACTGAGTATTATTAGCAATGCTGAGTATCTGCTCATCATCTTTTGCAGAAATCACCATTCCTAATGGACCAAACAATTCTTCATCAATAACAGGATTGTCCAGATTCATTTTTATCAGCCCAGGTTTGAAAGACAGCTCATCTACTCTTTCTAATGGCAGGATGATTTCGGCACCATGCTGCAGGGCTCTGTTGTATTGGTCTTCCAGTGTGTCTGCAAACTTTTTCTGTGCTACACCGCTCAGCTCTGTTTTTTCATCAAAAGGGTCTCCTACTTCATATTTCTGGAACTCTGCGACAAGTTTTTCAACAAAAGAAAGATAAACATTCTCCTGAATGATAAAACGCTTTGCAGAAGTGCATGCCTGCCCGCAGTTTCGGAGGCGTGCCGCAGCTCCTTGTTTTGCTGTTTCATCTAAATCGGTATCATCCAGCACGATGAAGGCATCATTCCCTCCAAGTTCGAGAAGAGATTTCTTGATGTTTTGTCCTGCCAGAGAGGCTATCTTTCTACCCGTAACATCACTTCCTGTAAGGCTTACTCCTTTTACAAGAGGATTGGCGATGAGGTCTTCTATCTCTTGGTAAGAAACTTCTAAATGCTGAAGAATGCCTTCTGGAAAACCAGATTTTCTAAATAACTCTTCTATGGCTTTGCTGGACTCCTTACATATGGAAGCATGTTTCAGGAGAACGACATTTCCCGCCAAAATAGTGGGAACTGCAAAACGAAGCGCCTGCCAAAACGGAAAGTTCCAAGGCATAATCCCTAAGATTATTCCCATTGGTTCATAGTGTATTTCACTTACCGAAAGCTCTGTTTCTACATACTCTGTTTCTAAGACATTTTCCGCAGCGATGTAGTAGTCTGTCATAGAAGCACATTTTTTTACCTCGCTTCGTGCTTGTGCTATCGGTTTGTAAGTTTCTTTTGTAACGATTTTGCTGTAAGTTTCTACATTTTCTAAAATGTTTTTAGATAAGTTTTTCAGTAATTCCTGTCTATCTTTGAAACTAACTTTACTCCATTCTGAAAGAGTTTTTTCAGCAAGTTGCAGTTTTTCTTGAAGATTTGTATCCATATTTTTATGTTTTAGTGAGATGAGAATTATTTTTTAATCAAGTTTTGCGTGGCTTCCTACATAATGCAGGAATTCTTTTCTTGTCGTAGGGTTTTTTCGGAAAAGCCCACTTAGTTCGGCAGTTATCGTGCTGCTTGCGGTATCTTTTATCCCTCGGCAGTTTACACACAGGTGTTTTGCGTCTATAATGCAGGCTACATCTTCTGTTCCCAAAGCTTCTTTCATCGCTTGTGCAATCTGCATGGTAAGTCTTTCCTGAACCTGCGGGCGTTTGGAATAGTAATCTACAATTCTGTTTATTTTAGATAAACCAATCACCTCTCCATTGGAAATATACGCCACATGAGCACGGCCAATGATGGGCAGAAAATGATGTTCACAGAAAGAATAAACAGTAATATCCTTTTCTACGAGCATCTGCCTATATTTATATTGATTTTTAAAAGTAGAAATGGAAGGTTTATTCTCAGGAAGGAGACCTCCGAAAATTTCATTTACATACATTTTTGCTACTCTTTTAGGTGAATCTTTCAGGCTGTCATCTGTCATATCCAAGCCCAAAGTATGCATAATCTCTCCGAAAAGTGCTTCTATTTTCTCTATTTTTTGGTTGGGAGAAAGTAAGAAAGCATCTTCTCTTAGAGGAGTATGTTCTTTACCTGTGAAGAAATCATCTTCTATATCGCTGAAATCATTCATTTTAATACTAACTAAAAGTGAGAGAGAACATATTATTGATTAAAATCAATATCTTCGGAACGGTTTATTTTATCGTTTATATTCTCGTTTTTATTTTCATTTTGGCCGTTGCTATTAGAAGGCTGTTTAGGGTTTCTTATTTCATCAATAGTTCTTAGTCCGCCCTCATCTCCGTAGCCTCCAAGCCCCTGTAAGTCGGAGCAGTTCCCTGTCCAGTCAGAAGGTTTTTCAAAGGTGTCTTTTGGACTGATGCCGAGGGATTTATCCGCATAGATTTTCTTCATGAAATATCCCCAAATAGGCAGCGCCATTCTTGCTCCTTGTCCTTCGCCAGTACTCCAGAAGTGAGTAGCACGGTCTTCCCAGCCTACCCATACGCCTGTTGCTAATTTAGGTGTAATCCCGATGAACCACCCATCGGAGTTGTTATCTGTAGTTCCTGTTTTTCCTGCTATTTCAGCATTGATTCCCATTCGTTTAAGCTCGCTGGAAGCCGTACCATAGGCCGCCACTCCTTTCATCATGTAAATCATAGAATAAGCGTGCATAGGGTTCATTACTTCCCTTATATTCGGTTTTATTTCTTTTATAACTCTTCCATTGGCATCTTCTATACGCCAAATCATCTCTGGTTTTATGTAATTTCCATAGTTGGCAAAGGTGCTGTATGCCCCGAGCATTTCGTAAATTGTAATGTCTGATGAACCTAAAGCAATGGTAAGGTTGTCTTTCATTTCTTCTGTAACTCCTAAATCTCTTGCCAGTTGGATTACATTTTTCGCTCCTGCGGCCTCTATCAGGCGGACTGCAACAGGGTTTTTGGAATATGCCAAGGCATCTTTCATCATCAGCATTCCTCCTGAGCCTTTTACATGCCAAGAGCCTTTACTGTAAGATGCATTGGAAATAGGTGTACATGGAGTCATACCCAAATTAATAATTGCCGTAGCATACACAAAAGGCTTGAAAGTAGAGCCTACTTGTCTTTTACCTTGTTTTACATGGTCATACTGGAAATGCTGCCAGTTGATACCTCCGACCCATGCTTTGATGTCTCCCGTTGCAGGTTCCATAGCCATAAGCCCTGACTGCGCAATCTGTTTATGGTAGCGGATGGAATCCCAAGGGGACATTTCTACTTCTTCTTCGCCCTGCCAAGTGAAGATAGAGGTCTTGATGGGTTTCTTAAACTCCATCATGATGGAATCCTCTGGAACATCGGCATTTTTCAATTGTTTGTAACGCCCTGTCCTCTTCACAGAAGCCATCATAATTTCATCAATAGTTTTATTTGAAATACGATAGAAAGGCCTTTTGGGGTTTCTTCTCTGTTCGTTGTCAAAATTTTTCTGAAGAGAAGTCAAATGTTCTTTAATCGCCTCTTCAGCGTATTTTTGCATTTTGGAATCAAGAGTTACATATATTTTTAATCCATCTTTGAAAAGGTTAAGCGTCTTCCCTGTTTCTTTCTCATAGTCTTTCAGATAGTTAGAGATTTCGTTTCTCAGATAATGTTTATAATATGCTGAATACCCTTGGTCTACAGATTTAATGCTTTGATAATCAGTTTTAATGGGCTCAGCTATTACCCTTTCATAGGTAGCTTGGTCTATGTAGCCTGTTTCCAGCATTTGCTTTAGAACGGTGTCTCTTCTTTGTTTCGCTCGTTCAATATTCCTTAAAGGATTGTTTTTCACTGGGTTTTCCAGCATGGCTACTAATGTAGCGGCTTCGGAAAGAGTGAGTTCTTTGGTTTTTTTGTTGAAATATACCTTAGAAGCCATTTCTATTCCGCTGGCATTGAAAAGAAAATCAAACTTATTGAAATACAGGGTAATAATTTCCTCCTTAGTATATCGTTTTTCTAAACTTACTGCTACACACCATTCTCTCAGCTTTTGGAATGCCCTCTCTATTTTGCTCTGTGCAGCTGTTTTTGTAAATAGGAGCTTTGCAAGCTGTTGCGAAATCGTAGAGCCGCCTCCTCTCTCTCCTCGGTAGTAGACCGCTCTCATTATGGATTTTAGGTCTATCCCAGAATGCTCTCTGAACCGCTCATCTTCTTTGGCTTGAAGAGCATAAACTAAATGCGGCGGAAGGTCTTTGTAGGTAACAGGTTCGGTTTTTTCTTTTTCAAATTTGCCTAAAAGCACGCCATCAGAAGAAATAATCTCCGAAGCGACATAGATGTCGGGGTTTTCTAAATCCTCAACATCAGGCATTTCTCCCAAAAATCCCTGTGATATAGAGAAAAATAGGGCGAATAGTCCAATCACGATACTGAAGAATGCTATCCAAATGAATTTAATCCACCTTCTTATGCCTTTTTTTGTAGGTGTATTTTTGCTGATATTCTTTTCCATAGTTGAATTTATGGGTTAAGGGTATTTTCTATTTTTATTCCTATATCTTCTATTCCTCGGAGGGTGTCTTTCCTCATGCCGTGTTTTATTTCTATTTGGTATTTTCCGTTGGAAGGGAATTTGTAATGAAGTTTATACTGAAAGAAAACTTCCTTTACATTTCCTATACCGCTACCAAGCCATTCTCCATTCGGTTTTGCGAGAATATAATTCAAAGTGTCTGTTTTTATATTTTCTTTTTTAGACCCTTTAAGAGAAGAAATTAAAAACAAATTGTTGTAAGGATAGTCATTATTATTTCTCACAACGAAGGTAATGTTCTTAGGAGTCTGGGCATCTTTTATTTCAAACTCAATTTTTTTAGCATCGTCTTTGTGCCAAACGCCATCCACAGGAGACATATGTATATCCTCTGTATTAGAGCAGCTTACGGCAAAGAGCCATAGTACCGGAAGTATCCAGATTTTTTTATTCATTGTTATTATCCTTTCTTGGTGGATTTTTCTTTTTATTAAATTTCCTATTAGAACTCTTTGGTTTTTGTTCTTTCTTGTTTTCAGCTGTATTTATATTTTCTTTTTTCTCTGTATTTTGGTTTTTCTTCTGTCTTTTGTGGTTGCTTTTTTTCTTTTCAAAGCGGTCTATGCTGTTCTCTTGGATTAAGTCTGCTCCATTTGAAATAGAGCTAATACTTTGGTTTTTAAGTTCTTCCAAAGGTGGTGTTTGGTTTCCCTGCTTATTGACAGCGATAAGTTTCTTCACTTCTTCAATGTCTAAATCATACCAAAGCATGGAATTATCCACATAAGCGAACCACATTCTTTTTTTGAAAACATCTATTTTTATACAGAAAGCCTTGCCTTTCTCGGTATTCAGGATGGTACTAGATGAAGGGAAATGGCTTAGGGCGTCTATATAGCTGTCCAGCTCAAAGTTGAGGCAGCATTTTAACTTTCCGCATTGTCCTGCCAGCTTCACAGGATTGATGCTCAACTGCTGATATCTCGCAGCATTAGTATTCACCGAGCGAAAATCCGTAAGCCATGTAGAACAACAAAGTTCTCTTCCACAAGAGCCAATTCCTCCTATTTTAGCCGTTTCCTGCCGGTAGCCTATTTGTTTCATATCTACTTTGGCGCGGAAAGCATTGGCATATTCCTTAATCAGCTGTCTGAAATCCACCCTGCCATCCGCTGTATAGTAGAAAGTAATTTTAGTACCGTCTCCCTGATATTCTATATCAGTTATTTTCATTTCAAGGTGCAGTCTTTTAGCTATTTTCCTTGCTTCCAACTTTATTTCTTCTTCCTTTTTTCGGGCGTTTTGCCAGATTTCTACTTCTTTTTGCGATGTTATACGGTAGATTTTAGCAGTCTGGTTTTGGTCAAAATTTTTCTTTTTCATCTGGATTCTTACTAATTCGCCAGTAAGGCTTACCACGCCTACATCGTATCCAGAGCCTGCTTCTACGGTTACTATACTGCCTATGTGCAGTGGGAGGTTGCTGATATTGTGATAGATGGATTTTCTATCATTTTTAAATCTAACCTCTACATATTTACATTGGTTTTGAGGGCCTTTTACATTAGCAAGCCAGTCAAAAACACTTAATTTATAACTATATTCGCAAGTATCTATTATATCACAACTAA
>ERZ773010.2165-NODE-2165-length-11753-cov-25.432125_pt1 | contig 11753 bp, 7 predicted proteins | sample MGYA00580842_ERZ773010 | MGnify/ENA primary metagenome ERZ773010 (study PRJEB29015, sample SAMEA2737982) | human oral metagenome | biome: human oral; feature: human-associated habitat; material: dental | place: China | collected 2107 ...
ATAATAAAGTCACAGATGATGAAATGCGTAAAATGAACTTTGAAGTAGGAGTCAACGGTAAAAAGGCTTATGATGTGGCAAAGGAATATTTGATAAAAAATGGAATGATAAAAAAATAGAGAAAAACATATATAAATAAACATAAAAATTATCAAAAAACTTTGTGATAAGTATTTAGAAATATTTATTTTTCTGTCTTTATATATTAAAATAAAATAAATTACACATTATTTTCTAAAAAAATATTTGACCATTCTTTTTTGATGTCGTATAATGTAATAGAACAAATTTTGAAAAGATTACAATAGTGTGAATATAATAAAACTATTTTAATTAAATATGAGAATTAAGATAATTTTTGAAATTATAGATAGTTTTATATTTAGGAGTTTAGATGTATATTAAAGTAGATTACTGTATTTTATACAATCTATCTGTAAAATAAAAAAGTTTGGACTAAATGATGTACAATAGCCAAACTTTCAATGTGAAATAATTTTTTACTAAAATAATGATCATCACTTAATCTTATAAATAAAAAAATATCACTATAAAATCATGTTTTAGTAAAATTTTATGATTAAAAACAAGAAATTTAAATAATACATTATTATTCTTTGAAAAAATATTGTTTTTACTGATAATATCTTGTAGTTTTTAGATTTTAACTACAAAAAATAAAATAGAAAGGATGATAAAAAGAATGGCAAATGATTTACAGAGTTTACGGAAAGGATTAAAAAGCTTTGCGAAAAGGTGTAAGGATTTTAAGTATACAGAATCTGCATTACTTACGTTTTTATTATGTGGGACAATAGTGTCAAATAATTTATTTTCGGCTGAAGTTAAGAAACAGACAAGTGTTGGAAGTAATACACAAGCATTGAATAATTTTGTTAAAAATGAAAAATTGAAAATAAAAACATCGAGGTCAAGACATAAAAAACTATTAAATGGATTGAATTTAGAATTAATTGAGCTTATGGAACAAGGGGAACATGTAACAAAAAGTCCATGGAGCAGCTGGCAATTTGCAATAAATGAATTTTCTAATGATTGGAATGGAACTTATAAAGGTCGTGGAGATAAAACGGGAGGATTTATTTATGCTAGAGAAGTAGGAAAAGCAAAATATACTCAAAAAACGAATAATAATCGTTATGGAACAACAAGATTAAATTTAATAGATACGGCTGAACCAAAAGTACCAATACATATGAATGCTTCGATAAATCCAAGAGTTCTAACAAAAGGACGGATAACACCACCTGATAAAACAGTGAATGTTCCGACTTTACCAGAAACTGTTGAATTTACACCAGTTAGTCCAAGTATTCCGACAATAACTCCGTCAACAATTACAATCACACCGATTACATTATCAGCAATTTGGAATAGTAGTGGATTGGATACTGTAGGATTGAATAGAGATGTAACAACTCCTGGTACATATGATTTACTTCCCAATACAGCAGCAAGAAGTCAGACGGATCCTGGTGGGAAGAATTGGCATGGAGCAAGAATAGCAGAAACAATTATGGATATAGGAGGTACTCCAGGAAAAGGCTTTACTATTGCTGCAGGAGCAACTATAAATATAAAAAGAGATGGAACAAGAGCTGCAGTTATTGATGCAGGAAATTGGGGACTAAGTACACTACAAACAACATCAGTAACTAATAATGGAAAAATTAATCTTTATAATCAAACTACTGCAGGTCTAGAGGTACAAGGTAATCCACTAGTTGGTGATTTTTCATTGATAAATAGTGGAGAAATAATCGGACATGGGAGTAAGCAAGTCGCTTTAACATTGACACCAGAGCAACCAAATGCACACGGAAGTATTCAAACTTTGAAAAATAATACTAAAATTGATATGGCTGGAAGTGAGTCAGTAGGATTAAATATTGTTAATCGAAAACTTTATCAAAGTAAAGAGAATGCAGCATTAAATACAATTTATCCAGGTGGTTTTTATAATGATTTAAAAACAGTAGCAATAAATAGCAGTGGTGCTAAAATAACACTTGGTGGAACAAATAGTTATGGTATTGCTTTTGGAGCATTGGGTAATGATAGTCAATTAACTGAAGGCTCAGTATTTCAAAATTCAGGAGATATAAATGTTAATAATGATAGTTCAGGTGGAATTGCTGTAAAAGCTGCTAAATATTGGGTTGATGTTTCAGGAAAAGATAAAACATTTACGGCGACAGATACTATTTCTGCAACGCTTGAAAATACTTCTACTGGAAAAATTACTGTAAAAGGAACAAATTCATTTGGAATTTATTCTGAAGAGATAAATGGAACAAATCATGGAGCTATAAATATAGAAGGCAGTAAAGATTACTCAATAGCTCTTCGTGCGAATAAAACTGGAGCTGTGATACCAACATTAACTAACAATGGTACAGTTTCTATTTCAAGTACTGGAAAGGAAAATATTGGTTTTTATACGAAGAATGCGAAAGTTGTTAATAACGCTGGGAAAACAGTCAGTATAACTGCTGGTCAAAATATTGGAATGGCGGTTTATGGGACTAGTAAGACTGATTATGGAGAAGGAACTAATGCTGGAATGATTACAGCTAATTCGGCTGGATCTATTGGAGTTATAACTTCTAATTATGGGAAAGTAACAAATACAGGAACTATAGGTGTTACTGGTGGAAATACGTCAGATAATAACAAAGGTACTGTTGCGGTAATTGTTGGGAAAAATTCAACGATTGATAGTAGTAATGGAACGATTAATGCAACTGTAACTGATAACAAATCTATTGGGGTTTATTCTGATGGAACATTAAAATTAGGTACTGGAACGATTTCGGCTGATGCAGGAGCGATTAACTATTTTGCTGATAATAATGGAGAAATTGAAGTTGTAAGTGGAAAAACATCTACAGCTACGACTGGGCAAAAATCGCTATTATTTTACAATGGTACAAATGGAACTGGGAAAGTTAAAATAAGTGGGACTTTGAATGCAACAGTTGCTGGTGGGACAGATGCAACTAATAGAGGGACTGCATTTTACTATGTACCAAGTACGACTTCAGCTACTGGAAGTGCGGTTGGATATAATAATACTGTAAATTACGGTGCTTTTGGAGCTTCTGATATTAGTGGTTATTTTGCTACTACTTTTAGTGGAACAATTGCAAATCTTAATTTAACAATGCAAAATGATTCAAGATTGTTTTTAGCTTCAAAAGTTAAGATGAATTTAAGTGATACGAATATTTCATCTGTGCCTGGTGGTCCAACTATAACAGGAAGTAACTATAAAAATTTCATGCTTTATTTAAGTGAAGTTAAAGTAGACAATGCAGTTGATCTTGATAATGCTACAGATCTGTATAATACTTTGGAAATTTCTAATTCATCAATAATTAACCAAAACAAGATAAGCGGAAATGATGACGGTCGTGTTGCAATGGCTCAAGAAAATAAAACAGTATCAAAACCAGCAGTAACTCTAATGAATGACACAGCAGGAACGATTGAACTAAATGGGAAAAATGCGCTTGCAATTTATGCGAAATACGGAAATGTAGTTAATAGAGGGCAAATTACGCTAACTGGAAAGGATTCGACAGGACTTTACGGTGTTGAAAACTCAAAAGTAATTAATGAATCAACTGGAAAAATTACATTAGACGGTGAATCTGGAGTTGCAATGTACTATACAAATACATCTGCAACTAAATTAACTTCTGAAATAATGCAAAATGATGGAACAATTGATGGAGAAAGTGATTCTTCAATCGGAATGATTTACGATGCAGGAAAATTAGATGCGTCAGTTTCAAGTGGAACAGCAACATTAGTAAAAAATACAGGAACAATCTCACTAACAGGAGATAAAAATGTAGGAATCTTTACAAAACCAGATACATTAAACAAAGGGTATGTAACTGAAAATAGTGGAAATATTATATTAACAGGAGATTCTGCAACATTAAGTAATCCAAATGTTGGAATTTATACAACTGGAAAAAACAATACAATTAAAACGAATGCAGGCTCTAAAATTGAGACAGGAGCGAAAACAGTTGGAATATTTGGATATGCAGTGGAAAACTCTGGAGATATAACAGTTGGAAGTGGTGGAGTTGCAATTTATTCACAAAATGGTGATATTGCATTAAGTGATGGAACGATAAAAACTGGAAATGATGAGGCTGTAGGACTTTATTTGGTGGGAGAAAATCAAAATGCTCATGTCAATGTCAATGCAAAGTTTGATCTTGGAGATAATTCATTTGGAATTGTAAATGCCAACGCAACTGGAAATAACTATATTACGAGTAGTGCGACAAGTGTTGGATTAGGAAGTAGATCTGTTTACGCATACTCAGCTGATAAACTTGGAGTAATTGCCAATTACACAGATATTAGTACAAAAAATGCAACAAGTAGAGAAAACTTTGGTATTTATTCATCAGGAAGAGTTGATAATCATGGAAATATTAACTTTGAGAACGGTATTGGAAATGTCGGAATTTATGTAACTGGAACAGATGGGAAAGCCTTTAACTTAAATGGTGGAACAATAACAATAAGTAAATCTGATGTTGTTGGAAACAATTATTCAATAGGAATGGCAGCTAAAAATGGTGCAGTTGCTGAAAATGAAGGAATAATCAATGTTACAGGTGACAATGGAATTGGAATGTATGCAAGTGGGCCTGGTTCTAAAGTTATAAATAAGGCAACTGGAGTAATAAACTTATCTGGAGATAGCACAATCGGAATGTATCTTGATGATTATGCAGTTGGAGAAAACTATGGAACGATCCAAACTACTCCAAATTCTACAGGTGAAGGAATTATGGGAGTTTACGCGCTTAATAATGCAGTTATTAAAAACTATGGTACAATCAGAATTAATGCAGTTGATGGAATTGGAGTATATGTTGGAAAAGATGCAAGTTTAGAAGGAAATACATCAACAAATGATATTAACGCTACAGGAACTGATTCAGAACATATTTATAGAACAAGCAGAACTGATACTTCAAAAGGTGTTAGAGGAATAAGATTTAGTTTGCCTCATTTAGGCTCATTAACAGCCGATGTAATTAGAAATGATGTAAATGTAACTCCAACATTAGTCGACACAGATATAGCGACACCTTCTCCAAATTATGTTCATTTAGCAGCAGGAGATATTAATTTGAATACTTTTGATCCATTGTTTACTCAAAATAACGGTGGAGGTTCAAGTATTGGAATGTATGTAGATACTTCTGGTGTAAGATACACTAATCCAATTCAAGGGTTAGAAAATCTAACAAGATTGAGAAAAATAAACTTAATTTTTGGAATAGAAGCAACGCAGTATACTGACTCTAAAGATATACAAATTGGAAATAACATTATAGCACCTTATAATGCAGCAATAATGAGTGTCAGCCATGTAAATCCAGCTGCAAAATGGGAAATTTTTTCAAGTAGTTTATTATGGATAGCAACTGCAACACAAAATCCAGATCAAACAATTGCAAATGTATATCTATCAAAAATACCATTTAATTCATTTGCAGAAGATGGAGATACAGATAACTATAATTTCCTAACAGGTTTAGAAGAAAAAGAAGCTTTAAAAGATGTTACAGAAAGAAAGATATTCAATAAATTAAATGGATTAGGAAAAGGAGAGGCCCACATCTTAGCACAAGCAGTTGACGAAATGAAAGGGCATCAATATTCAAATATTCAACAAAGAATATATGAAACTGGAAATACTTTAAGTAAAGAGTTTAAGTATTTACAAGAAGAATGGAGAAATCCTTCAAAACAAAGTAATAAAATAAAAGCCTTTGGAAATAAAGGGGAACTAAAAACTAATACAGCAGGAGTAATTGACTATACAAATAATGCTTATGGTGTAGCATATGTTCACGAAGATGAAGCAATTAAACTTGGAAATTCAATTGGATGGTATGCAGGAGTGGCAAACAACCAATTCAAGTTAAAAGACATAGGACGTTCACGTGAAAATCAAACAATGATAAAAGCAGGAATATTTAAAACAATGGCACCAAAACAAGATCACAACGGTTCATTAACTTGGAGAATTTCCGCAGAAACATTTGCAGGACGTGGAGACATGAAGCGTAAGTACTGGGTTGTAGACGATACTTATGAAGCTAAAGGTGATTACAACATTTACGGAGTCGCATTAAAAAATGAAATTGGAAAAACGATCAGAACAACTGAAAAAACAAGTATAAGACCATATGGATTATTAAATATGGAATACGGAAAATACTCAAACATTAAAGAATCTGGTCCAATGGCACTTGAAATAAAAGGAAACGATTATTTTTCAGTAAAACCAGAAGCAGGACTTGCATTTAACTTCAAACAAACACTAGGAGCAAGAAGTAATCTAAAAATAAACGTAACAGCAGCCTATGAAAATGAATTAGGAAAATTAAACAATGTTCAAAACAAAGCTAGATTTAGAGGGACACAATCAGAATACTACAATCTTCACGGAGATAAAGAAAATCGAAAAGGAAATGGTAAATTCGATTTAAATTTAGGATGGGATAACACATTGTTTGGAATTACAGTTAATGCTGGATATGATACGACTGGGAAGAATTTTAGAAGTGGAATAGGATTTAGAGCAATTTATTAATCTAAGTAATTTAAGTAGTTTAGTTGACTTTAAAATAATTTAATTGATAATGAAAAAACAGTGGAATTTTTAGGTTTCACTGTTTTTTTAGAGTTTTAAGGATAATTCTATTATTATTTTTTATTATAATTTTAATTAATATTTTAAAAATTGAAAAATACTCAATCTTACTAGTTTAGTAATGTATAATAATAAGATATAAAGTTTATTCAGTTAGTATTATTATTAGTATGATTTTATTAACCAAGTTAGTTTTGAGGCATGTCATCAGGTCTTGGTCCTCTGTGACGGCTATTTAGCATTTCTATTAATTTAGAAGCTTCGTCTTTTGAAACTTTTCCACTGTTTAATGAATTTGTCAGTGATTGAATTTCTGTATCTGTTAATCTTTTTGGCATATCTTTTGGTTTGCATTTATCATTAGGTTTACCATGAGATCCTCTTCTTTCCAGCATTTTTGCAATTTCTGTACCTTCATCTTTTGTAATTTTTCCATTAGTCAGTTTTTTCTTCAGCTCTTCTATTTTGGCGGGATCAGGTTTTTTTATGATATTTCCATTTTCATCCACAAGGTTTCCGTTGCTGCCCCTTTGTAATTTATGTGGCGGTTTACATTCATCATTAGCTGCGCTATTGGCAGTAGCAGTTCTGCTGGAATTATTTGCCGCAATGGTTGTTCCTGCAAATATTGATAATGAAGTTAATAAAGCGATTCCTAAAATTTTTTTCTTACCTATTTTTTTCATAGTAATTCCTCCGTTTATTTATTTTATATTTTTTGCATCGTTCCTTATCGACAGGAATATAATATCAATAAATTTTGACAAAATTATGTAAAATTTGTGTCTTTTTTGTGAAGTTTTAAAATTTTTTTGAAAAAATACTCTGCTTTGGTAATTTTAAGTTAATATAATTGAATAAAAAAGATTTTTTTAGTATAATTAAGAAAGCTAATTTTATGAAAGGGGGAAAATTATGTTAAAAAGAGCGAAAAAATTATATGAGAAATATAAAAAAACAAATATTACAGCAGAAGATTTGAAAAAGGCTGGAAAGTTGAAAAATAATTTAGGAGCAGTTGCATCAAAGTTTGGACTTCTTGTGAGAATGTTGCAAGCGGACAAAAGAGGGGAATTTAAGATTCCAACGATGGATAAGGTAAAAATTATTGGAGCGATTATTTATGTGATTTCGACAATTGATGCAGTGCCTGATATTTTGCCAATTATTGGGTTTGGTGATGATATAGGTGTTGTGGCGTATGTGATTTCAAAGCTGGGAAGTTTGATTTCTGAATATGAAAAATTTGAGCTTCAGAAGAAAAGGGAAGAGAAGGACAGAAATGTAGATTGGGATAATCTAAGGGTTGTAAATGAAGATTAGAAGTGGAGAAATATGAAAAAAGAAAATTTTTTGAGGCAGTTTCCGAAAGAAATGGAGTATTTGGCGAGTAAATTGTATAATTCTTATGAAGTGGCAAAGGAATATGAGATTATGAGCTTTACTGAGGAGTTTTATACGCCGAATTTTTGGAAGAAGCTGGGGAAAAGGATGGATGGACTTAATGTTATTTGTGATGGAGTTTTTGCGGATAGTGATAGACGGCAAATTGCATTTGTGCCTGATAGTTTTATAGCTGGAAATAGAGATGTTTATGATAATTTTGCAAAAAATGGCAAAAGTTTGGTACAAGATGATGAAAAATTTGAAGATTATGCGGACTTTAATAATGAGTTTAATGAGAATAGCTTTCAATTTCCAAATAAATTGTTAAAAATATCAATAGATTCAAGATTTCGTGAATATCTTCATAAGGATTTTTTAGGAAGCCTTATGGGACTTAATATAAAAAGGGAGCTTATGGGAGATTTGATTTTGGAAAATGAGGGCAGGAAAATATCAGGGTATATTCCAGTATCAGAGAAAATTACGGATTATATTATTTCGGAATTAAAGCAAATTGGAAAAGCGTCTTGTGAAATTGAAATTATTGACACAAAAAATAAAAATACTCTTCCGCAATATAAATATGATAATAAGTTAATCACAGTTCCCTCCAAGCGTCTGGACAGCATTGTTTCAACGATTACAAATTTATCTCGTACAAAGGTAATTGAGCCGATTGAAAAAGGAAAGGTTCTAGTTGATTATGTGGAAGAAAAGGATAAGTCTAAAATGCTTGAAATTGGCAGTTTGATTACGATTAGAGGGTTTGGGAAGTATAAATTGTTTTTGGATAAGGGGGAAACGAAAAAGGGGAAGGAACGGATACTTGTGAAGAAATACATTTAGAATTCAATAAAAACAAATATTCTAAAGCAAGGGGTCTTGACCACTTTTGGAAACACAAAAACTCAGGTTATCGAACATGTCTATTATTTATAACTTGGTTTAAATGTTTTAAAATAGAGAATGTTCTAAATAAAAGAAAGAAGGTAGAAAAATGAAAGATGTTACGCCAAAAAGTAATTTTGAAATATTGATAAGATGTCTTGTAATAGCAATTGGGATTGTGGCAGTAATTGCATTTCTGAAATTAGCACTTTCGGTATTTTTATCAGTTGCAGGTTGGATAATTCCGATTGCGTTGATATTATTTTTGTATGAAAAATTTAAAGAAAAATAGTTTTTTAAAGATTTTTATCAAATTGATAATTAAGTAATTCTAGGGTTTAAAATATGTAACTTTTAGATTTGAAAAAGAATTATTATAAAAATAGAAAAGGAATGAAAAGATGGAAAGAAGTGAAATAAAACAGGAATATAAATGGAATTTATCGGATATTTATGAAAATTATTCAGATTGGGAAAAGGATTTTGAGAAAGTTAGTGAGCTGAAAAAAGAATTGGCTGGATTTAAAGGGCAATTTGGGAATGAAGGGAAGTTATTGGAGTTTTTTCAGAAACAGGAGGAAATGGATAAGATTTCTTATAAATTGTATCGGTATCCTCAGCTTGCGAGGGATTTGAACTCATCGGATAAGGAGGCTGTGGAGCATTTGCAGAAGGTGCAGTTTTTATTTGCAGAGATTTCTACTGAATTGTCCTGGGTAAATTCAGAACTGGTTGATAATCGTGAGAATATTGAAAAATGGATTGAAAAAAAAGAATTTGATGATTATAGATTTGGACTGAAAAATTTATTTAGGTTGCAAAAGCATATTCTGGAAGAAAAGGAAAGCAAACTGTTGTCGTACTACAGCTCATTCTTTTCAGCACCGAGAAGCATTTATTCGGAAGTTACGGTTACGGATGTGGAATGGCCTCAAGTTACGCTTAGTTCAGGAGAAAAAGTGGATGTAACGCCTGCCAATTATTCTAAAATTTTGTCTACAAATAGAAATCAGGAAGACAGAAAACTGATGTTTCAGACGTTTTATACAATTTATGAAAAGAAAAAAAATACGATTGGGGCAATTTATAACTCAATTTTGCAAAAAGGAATTGCTTCAAAGAAAGCCTACAATTACGATTCATTTTTGTTAAGCCATCTGGAGAGTGACAATATTCCAGAAGAAATTTACTTAAATCTTGTCAATACAGCGAAAAATAATACAAAACCATTGCAAAGATATTTAAAATTGAGAAAGAAAATTTTAGGACTTGAAAAATATTATAATTTTGACGGCTCAATTAATCTAATAGAATTTGACAAGGAATACGAGTATGATGATGCGAAGGAAATAGTATTAAATTCAGTTGCTCCACTTGGAAAAGATTATGTAGAAAAAATGAAAAAAGCGATTTCAGAAGGCTGGCTGGATGTATTTGAGGCGAAAGGTAAAAGAACGGGAGCGTATTCTGCAGGAGTTTACGGAGTTCACCCATATATGCTTCTAAATTACAACAAGACTTTAGACAGCGTATTTACATTGGCACATGAACTGGGACATACTTTGCACACTCTTTATTCAGACGAAAATCAGCCTTTCTCGATGGCAGACTACACAATTTTCGTAGCGGAAGTGGCTTCCACATTTAATGAAAGACTACTGCTTGACTATATGCTGGAAAATACCAATGATCCAAAAGAAAGAATCGCACTACTGGAGCAGGAAATTGGAAATATTGTTGGAACATTCTATTTTCAGGCATTGCTAGCAGATTATGAATATCAGGCACACAAGCTGGCAGAAGCTGGAGAGCCAATCACAGCGGAAGTTTTAAGCAAAATTATGGAAGACTTGTTTGACAAATATTACGGCGATATAATCGAAAAAGATGATTTAATCTATATTTTCTGGGCAAGAGTTCCACACTTTTTCAACTCGCCATTTTACGTGTATCAATACGCCACTTGCTTTGCCTCATCAGCGATTTTATATGAAAAAATGATAAATTCAAGTGATGAAAGCGAGAAAAAACAAACACTAGACAAATACATCCAATTATTAAGCTCAGGAGGAAATGACTTCCCAATGGAACAGCTTAAAAAGGCAGGAGTTGACTTGTCAAAAATTGAAACAATCGAGGCTGTAGCAAAACAGTTTAATTTGCTGTTAGATAAATTGGAAGTGGAAATTGGGAAGTTGTAGAAAAATATTGAAATATAAAATAACTTGCACCCAAACTCAAAATATTGTATAATAAAAATATAAAAAAACACATAAATAGTTAATACATGAAATGGAATGATAATTTGATATAGAAAAAAACAATATAAAAGGAGATGGTATATTTATGAAAAAAATAATTATGCTGGTTATACTTGCTATGACTGTTGTTGGATGTGAACTGTTTGATTCAGAAAGATGGGCGAGAATTCATCGTGAAGATGCTGAAAGAGGAGTAAAATGTTATAAGCAGTATGGAAATATGTATTGTGAGGATAAAGATGGAAATAGGACATATTAATAAATGATAAACTTATATATGAAGGGCAGATACTTCTTGTTTGGGGAGGATGTATCTTGCTCTTTTTATTTTGGTTAAATAATTGTATTTTTTAATTAATTTTCTAATTAAAATCAATTCTGTTTTCAATATTAAAAATATTGGCTTATTGTATTGACAATGTAATTAAAAATTGATACAATGAAGAAAAAAGGAGGTATTTGTTATGGCAAATGCAAATTTAAGTATTAGAGTTGATAAA
>ERZ773010.2166-NODE-2166-length-11753-cov-14.860916_pt1 | contig 11753 bp, 11 predicted proteins | sample MGYA00580842_ERZ773010 | MGnify/ENA primary metagenome ERZ773010 (study PRJEB29015, sample SAMEA2737982) | human oral metagenome | biome: human oral; feature: human-associated habitat; material: dental | place: China | collected 2107 ...
AAAGGAATGAGTCAGGACAGCGAAATCATCCTTTACGAAGGCATGGCACATCCGGTGAAGGTGAACAAGATTCGCTACTATCAGGATGGAATGTTTACCAAGCGGCTGAAGGGGGCGGTGAAGGTGGCCTCGTTGAAAGGAGGGCAGCAATAGCAATCGAAAGGCCGTCTGAAAACGGGTTAGGATTAGTTTTCAGATGAATTGCTGTTATTCTGAGATAAAATAGAAAGCAATGATTGAGTCGTTTTCTTGGGAATTAGTAAATGAAAATATTTATACCAAGATTTTTTTAAAATAACTTTGTATGGGTTTGCTGGCATTATAGCGATATTGATAATATTGCTGATTAGGAACTGTATTTCACATGAATCTCCGCACAGTTTAAAAATATGGCATGATACATCTGCAAAAAATGTTATTCTGGAGAAGTTAACAGTTAATAATAGAGAAGTTTCTAACGCAATAGGATATAGATTGGATAAAAAGGACTGGAATAGTATGCAGGTGGAAAGTCCTGAAATTAAGATTTCTTCCTCGAGTCAAAATATATCTATTCAATTTAATCTATCTGTGGATGGAAGAACTGAACAGGCAAAATGTAACGTTCAAACTGAAGGACAATATTGTTCGATACGAGTAACTTTTGTAAATTCCAAAAACGTACATTGTGTATGTGATGGAATGGATTATTAATTTGGATTAAATAAGGTAACCTATGTCAAAAAAACCATCCCTTATTGGAGAACGTATGAAGCAGCCAATAGCTTTAGAAAAGAAGATTGCTATTGTAAGCGTTGTTCTGAGTCTGTTATTGCCTTTGGCTTATTTAATCTATATCAACATAAGATACTATGGATACTTTTCGATAGATCGGAGTCTTATTGAAAATTTACTTGGTTTTTGGGTTTCTATTGCAGCGAGTTATTGCTTATATATGCGTTTACGCAGTGGGGCAGTAATTGGCGCAATATTTCTTTCATTGGTTTTGTATTGTTGGATGGCATACGATATTTTGACTTCTATAGATACCAAAGCAGGCATTGCATGGATTTTCTATTATATTTGGGGACTGTTTTGTTTTATAAGTTCAATTTATCCTTCAATTAAGAAGCCAAGATTTTTTACAAAATCAGCATGGAGTGCATTTTTTGCAGCGATTGCAACCAATTTATTCGGTACAATTTTAATAATTTTCCTCTGTGTATTAGGAAAACAAATATTATAGTCAAATTTTTTTCAAGGATAAATCATGGTGGACGGATTAAAAAAATATACTGTAACAGTTTATATTGCTGCTCCAGGGACTCCTATCCATAAAAATGGAAAGCTGGATCATTCTTTGGTTGGGCATCTCTATTATAAAGTTAGTGATGGGACAGAGGCCGGAACAAAAGGATATGGTTTTGCCCCAGCAAAAGAAGGTCAACCTTTTGGTCCAGGCAAAGTTAAACATGATGAATATAAAGAATATCAAGGTCCTGTTTATGAACGACAGTTAGAAATTACTGAAGCACAGTATAAGAAACTGGTTGCCTATGGAGAAACACCGAGCTTAGGTGGATTTGACAAAACGAAATATAATGGTCTGAACAATAGTTGTATTGATTTTCTGTACAACGGTTTGGCGTATTCAGGTATTTATAATTTACCCAAAGCGAAGATAGAGGTTCTAAATAAAACATTATTTGAAAAAAGCAATGAAGGAACTGTTACAGTACGACCCAATGCGATAGCATTCGATAAAATTCCCTATCAAATCGGAGACGAAAGAAATCCATTAAATACTCCACCTAACCAACGCCTCCACGAAAACCCAAGCTGTACCAAAGCATTCGGATTTTCATGGAAAACCGCGGTTTGCTGGTTAGCGGAAAACGAACGCGAACAACCGTATCAATACGCGCAGGCGGCAGGTGGCTTTTCCCCCGACCTGCAACCCCTGCACGAAAAAGCCAGAACCCTACTTACCGAGTTCAATCAAAGGGAAGGTATCTACCAATCCGCTACGGAATTTGACAACACCGCAGCCTTCATTACCGCCGCCATGCAGAAAGCGAAAATGACCGATGCCGACGTTATCGGCAGAATGGACGGCAAACTTCACGTTATCCACGATACTGAGGAATTGGATGTCGCCATCGTCGATCCCAAAACAGCGGCTCAGACGCCTGTTGCCGACAGCGTGGCGCAAAGTCAGCAGACGGCGCAGCATTTTGAGAATGAAGAACAGCAAAAACAGTATGCACAATCCCAGTCGCGCGGGATGAGTATGGCGTAGCATAAGCTGCTTTGTGGAAATAATAGAGGCCGTCTGAAAAATGTTTTCAGACGGCCTTTCTCCATTGTTTTAAATAGCCCTATTCCGGCCGCATTTGCGGGAACAAAATCACGTCGCGGATGGTTTGAGAATCGGTCAGCAGCATCACCAAGCGGTCAAGGCCGATGCCGCTGCCGCCGGTGGGGGGCAAGCCGTATTCCATTGCGCGAATGTAGTCGGCGTCGTAGTGCATGGCTTCGTCGTCGCCGGCGTCTTTCTGCGCCACCTGTGCTCTGAAACGGGCGGACTGGTCTTCGGGGTCGTTCAACTCGGAGTAGCCGTTGGCCAGCTCGCGGCCGACGACGAACAGCTCGAAGCGGTCGGTCAGGCCGGGCTTGGTGTCGGACGCGCGCGCCAGCGGGGAGACTTCGACGGGATAATCGATGATGAAGGTCGGATTCCACAGTTTGCCTTCGGCGCAGCCTTCAAACAAAGCCAGTTGCAGGCTGCCGATGCCGGGCGAAGGCGGCAGGCTTTCGCCGTGTTTGACGATTTCCTTTTTCAGCCATGTTTCGTCGGCAAGCTGCTCGTCGGTGTAGTGCGGATTGTATTTTTTGATGGCTTCAAGAATGGTCAGGCGTTCGAAGGGGCTGGCCAAGTCGACTTCTTTACCGTTGTAGCTGATTTTCGCCGCGCCGCACACCGTTTCGGCACAAGCGCGAATGACGCCTTCAGTCATCTCCATCATGCGTTCGTAGGTGCAGAAGGCTTCATAGAATTCCATCATGGTGAATTCGGGATTATGGCGGGTAGACATGCCTTCGTTACGAAAGCTGCGGTTGATTTCGAACACGCGCTCCAAACCGCCGACGACCAAGCGTTTCAAATACAGTTCGGGCGCGATACGCAAGTAAAGCGGCATATCCAGCGCATTGTGGTGGGTAATGAAAGGCTTGGCCGTCGCACCGCCCGGAATCGGGTGCATCATCGGAGTTTCCACTTCCAAATAACCTTCGCCGACCATGTAGTTGCGCACGGTTTGGATGATTTTGCTGCGTTTGATAAAGGTGTCGCGCGATTCGGGATTGACGATTAAATCGACATAGCGCTGGCGGTATTTGACTTCTTGGTCGGCTAGGCCTTTGTGTTTGTCGGGCAGCGGGCGCAAGGATTTGGACAACAGCCGGATGGCGGACACGCGCACGGTCAGCTCGCCGTGATTGGTTTTAAACAATGTACCTTCCGCACCGACGATGTCGCCCAAGTCCCAATGGTTGAAATCGTCCAAAACTTCTTGGCTCACGCCTTTGTTGTTGAGATAAAGCTGAATCTGACCGCTCATGTCCTGAATGGTGGCGAAGCTGGCTTTGCCCATCTGGCGTTTGAGCATCATGCGGCCGGCGATTTTCACGGGGATGCCTTGCGGGTCAAGTTCTTCTTTGTTGATTTCACCGTATTTTTTGTGCAGATCGGCGGCAAAGCTGTCGCGTTTGAAATCGTTGGGATAGGCGATGCGTTCTTTGCGGATGTTGTGCAGTTTTTCGCGGCGCAGGGCGATGATTTGATTTTCATCTAATTGTGGCTCGGTTTGCGGATAATTTTGTTCGCTCATGGTTATTTTTCCGGAAAATGAGGCAGCAGGACTTTTAGCGGGTCTTGCTACAATAATAAATTCCGCGCCATTTTACGCGATACGGGCTGTTTTTTCTATAAAGAAAGGTCGTCTGAACGCGCTGTCGGCTTTTCAGACGGCCTTTGGGAAGACTCGGAGAGTTTGAGAAAAACAAGCCTGAACATAATAATGTTCAGGCTTGTTATATTTGGTGGGTCGTGAGCGATTCGAACGCTCGACCAACGGATTAAAAGTCCGCTGCTCTACCAGCTGAGCTAACGACCCGATAAGCTGCGCATTCTACGATTTTGTTTTTAGAGTGTCAATCGTTTTTTGGAAAAACTTTCCGGAAAACGTAAAATTAGTCGGTAACGCCGGGATGACGTGCTATGATTTTTCCGTCGGACAGGTTCCGGCATAAAAATTACGATGAAAGGACAAACCTTATGATGAAAAAAATCCTGCTTGCTGCTTTGATGACTGCCGCCTTGGCCGCCTGTTCTCAAGAGACGAAACAAGAAACCCAGGAAGCGGCGCACGCGGTGGCTTCCGACGTGAGCGCTGCCCAGACCGATGCGGCTTCCGCCGTTGATTCTGCGACTTCTGCGGCTAAAGATGCGGCGGACAAAGCGGTTTCCGATGCGAAGGAAACGGCGGATAAGGCAACGGCCGATGCGAAAGCCTCTGCCGACAAAGCAATGGCTGATGCCAAGGAATCTGCCCACAAAGCTATGGCGGATGCGAAAGAGACAGCCGATAAAGCCAAATCTGCGGCCAAAGAGGCAATGAAAGACTCTCTGGACAAGGCTGCGGACGCTACTCAGAAAGCCGCCGACAAAATGAAGGATGCGGCCAATAAGTAATCCGATTGTTTGCTTTGACCGCCGATATGCAAACAGGCCGTCTGAAAATGTTTCAGACGGCCTGTTTTATTTTTAATGCCCGCGTTTTTCCAACTTTTTGCTGTAAATCAGCGAAATCAATACGGAGGCGCCGAGTGCGCCGAATACGACCGACAGGGAAATGGAAATCGGGATGTGTATCCAGTGCATCGCCAGCATTTTTACGCCGATAAAACTTAAAACGAAGGCCAAACCGTATTTCAGGAAGACAAAGCGGTCGGCAACATCGGCCAGCAGAAAATACATGGCGCGCAGACCGAGAATGGCGAAAATGTTGGACGTCAGGACGATGAACGGGTCGGTGGTCACGGCAAATACGGCGGGGATGCTGTCTACCGCGAAAATCACGTCGCTCAATTCAATCATCACCAACACCAATAGCAGCGGCGTGGCGATGCGTTTGCCGTTTTCCAGCGTGAAGAATTTTTCACCGTTGAGGACGCGGCTGACCGGAATGTGTTTTTGCAACCAGCCCAACAGTTTGTTTTTCGACAGGTCTTCATCTTCGTCATCACCGCCGGCCTTAATCATATGGATGCCGGTATACAGCAGAAATGCGCCGAAAAGATAGAGTATCCATTCAAACTGCTGCACCAGTACTGCGCCGACGAAAATCATCAGTGCGCGCAGAGCGATGGCGCCGAACACGCCGTAGAGCAATACGCGGTGTTGGTATTGCTGCGGAACTTTGAAATAACCGAAAATCATCAGGAAAACGAAAATATTGTCCACAGCCAATGATTTTTCGAGGATATAGCCGGTGAAAAATTCTAACACCTTCTCTTTGGCAACAACGGCACCGTAGACAGGATTGCCGGCCAGTTCGAAATACAGCCAGCCTGCGAAACCGCAGGATACGGCAATCCAGATGCAGCTCCAGACCAGCGCTTCTTTAACGCTGATTTTATGCGCGCCGCTTTTTTTCAGCGACAACATATCGACGGCAATCATGATACATACGGCAATAAAAAATACGCCGTAAAAAAGCGGCGTGCCGACCGATGGATGTGCGGCCATGTGTGCGGTTCCTTTCAATGGTTTTCAGACGGCATTCTAACACGCGGCGTCAAGGCCGTCTGAAAACCACCGTTACCAAGAGAAATAAAACATGCCTTTGGCCAAAAGCACGATAAACAACATATGGGTGAACACGACGGCGTGGATGTATTTCGACCAGCCGACGGTCAGGGTACGGCGGTGCATTTTGACGACGGCGATGGCAAAATGTACCAATACGCTGAAAGCCAGCAGTATTTTCAAAGCCAGCAAGGTGCCGAACGACGAAGCAAGCGGCTGGCGCAGAATATCGGTATAGCGGTCGAACACCATGACCAGCCCAGACAGAAACAAGACGGCCACCACCGGCGGCATCACGCGTACCGCGCGGTACGACATCGCCCGCTCCACTTCGCGCCGCGCCTCGCGCGACACGCGTTTGGTGTGCATGACCGACAATACCAGCATTTCAAAAAATACTCCGCCCACAAAGGCAATCGCACAATAAAGATGAACGATGTGGGCCACAGTGTAGATACTCATAACGAACGCAGGCTTTCCGTTGACAGCATTAAATTAATAAGGGGAATTATGGCATAAGCGACGATACGGTAAAACTTTTCCCTGCTTTAATTCTCTTTACCAAACGGAATAGGCCGTTAAACAAACTCTGTGCCATACTTCGCTTGCAGTTTAACCCCTTATGGAGATAAAACCATGAAATCTATGTTTACCAAAACCTTTGCTTTACTGGCTGTCGCAGCTTCGTTGAGTGCATGCGCCGGCATGACCCAGACCCAACGCAACACCGCTACCGGCGCAGTTATCGGCGGGGTGGCTGGTAACCTTATCGGTGGCGACACCGGTTCTACCTTGGGCGGAGCCGCATTGGGCGGCGTGATCGGCAGCCAGGTACACAGACACCGTTAATCTGTTAGTAGGTTAAGATTTACAGCGTAAGGCCGTCTGAAACGGAGTTTTCAGACGGCCTTAATGTTTTTTCGGATTCACTGCCCTATTCAGCCCGCTAATTCTTCCTGGCTGTAACGAACCGTGCCAACTGATTCAGCCGCAGGGCTTTTGCGCCAAAGGGTTCGAGCAGGGCGGCGGCTTCGGCGGTCAGGGTTTCGGCGTAGGCGCGGGCGGCTTGCAGGCCCATCAGTTTGACGTAGGTGGGTTTGTCGTTGTCGCTGTCTTTGCCGGCGGTTTTGCCCAAGGTGGCGGTGTCGGCTTCGCAGTCCAACACGTCGTCGATGACTTGGAACGCCAAGCCGAGTTTGGCGGCGTAGTCGTCCAAGGTGCGGATGTCGTCTGAATCCAAATCGGGGCAGGCAAGCGCGCCTAGTACGACGGCGGCGCGGATGAGGGCGCCGGTTTTGAGGCTGTGCATTTGTTCCAACTGCGCCTGATTCATGGCTTTGCCGACGTTGGCAAGGTCGATGGCTTGTCCGCCCGCCATGCCGAGGCTGCCGGATGCTTTGGCGAGCGTGGACAACATGGCGATTTGGCGTTCGGTGGGCAGTCCGGTCGGACGGCTCAATACGTCGAAGGCTTGGGTTTGCAGCGCGTCGCCGACCAAAAGGGCGGTGGCTTCGTCGTATTTCACATGGCAGGTCGGTTTGCCGCGCCGCAGGCTGTCGTTGTCCATTGCGGGCATGTCGTCATGAACCAAGGAATAGACGTGTACCATTTCGATCGCCGCCATGGCTTGTTCGACGGCGTTTTGGTCGGCATCGCCCAATTCGGACGCGGCGAGCACCAAGAGCGGGCGCAGCCGTTTGCCGCCGCCGAGGGTAGCGTAACGCATGGCTTCGTGCAGCGTATGCGGCACTTGGTTTTCAGACGGCAGGAAACGCTCCAGCAGCAATTCGGTCTGCGCTTGGGCTTTTTGCTGCCATGCTTTCAATTCATTCGCCGGGTTCAAGGTTCAGCTCCTTCAGTTCTCCCGCGTCCAATACTTGCAGTTTTTGTTCGACTTCTGCCAGCTTGGTTTGGCAGTATCTGACCAGTTCGTTGCCTTCCTGATAGGCGGCCAAAGCATCTTCCAGCGGCATTTCGCTGCTTTGCATGGATTGGGTCAGGGTTTCGAGGCGGGCGAGGGCTTCTTCAAAAGATTTGGGGGCTTTTTTCATGATGATGCGGGCAAAAAATCAAAGCGGTATTGTAGCATTTTATGGGCTGCTTCTTGGTCAGGAACGGAAAAAGGTCGTCTGAAAACCTGATTTCCAAGTTTTCAGACGACCTTTTGAGCTGATGATACGGTAAAAATCAGTCTTTCAGCATGGCGGCGCCGAACGTACCGCTCTTGCCTTCGCTCGGATGGTCGAAGCGGCCGGCCATTTCTTCCGCCTGCGGACCCAGGAAAATGCCCGACATACTGTTTTTAGTTGTCCCGTCCACATAAACAAAACGGTTACCGGCGATATTGGCCTGGAGCATTACGGGGTTAAAACGTCCTTCTGCCGAATAAACACCGCCGGTCAGCGATTTTTCACCAAAATCAACATTGAACAAGGATGAGCCGACAGTGTTGATGTTGGATGCGTCATTGTAGAACGCATTGCCTTGGTAGATAGCCGAACCGGTTTGCGGCATGGCTTCGACAGGCGTCATCAGGCCTTGGTAGAACACCAGGGATGAATTGAGCTCGCCGTTGTCCTTTTTGCTTCCGTAAAAACCGTAATGGCCGTATTGCAGATGCGTACCGATGGCGCGGATAATTTTGTTATCCGATAAGGACAGCATACCGTTTGCCGCGTCAAATGTTTGTGGCAGCAGGTTGATTTTTTGTCCGTTGACTTCGAGGACATCAGGATTACCCACTCTGTTAATCACTTTGTTATCGGCACCGTCAACCGACAACATGGTGTAAAAACCGCCGATTGATTGCATAGCCGGAGCAACCTCCGCTTTTGGGGTAACTTCTTCAGCGGCTTTGCGTTCTTCTTCAGCTTTAGCTTTAGCGGCTTCTTCAGCGGCCTTGCGTTCTTCTTCAGCTTTAACTTTTGCAGCTTCTTCAGTAGCTTTACGTTCAGCTTCGGCTTTAGCTTTGGCAGCCTCTTCAGCGGCCTTGCGTTCTTCTTCAGCTTTAACTTTTGCAGCTTCCTCAGCAGCTTTACGTTCGGCTTCGGCTTTAGCTTTGGCGGCTTCTTCCGCAGCTTTTCGTTCCGCTTCGGCTTTGTCGTTGCTATCCGCTTTTACGTCTTGATTCTGGTTTTCAGACGACGTTTGTGTTGAATTTACGGAATCTTCGACTTCTTTATGGATATTTTCTTCAGATGCTTCTAAAGCATTATTTGCATCAGCTTGATTACCGGCAGGAGGGGTTGCCGTTCTTTCCGTTTGTCCGGATGGATTCGGAATATTGCCCGGCTGGACAATCGGGTAAGTCGGGGTTGGAGCGACAGACGGTGTACCGCCTCCGCCACCTCCTCCACAGGCTGTTAATATTGAAACGGCAATACAAGATAAGATATGAGGGTAAGGCGTTTTCATCGTAATGTTCTCAATTTAAAGTAGTTATGTGAAAATCATTCTATGCGTGTTTCATTTTTATGTCATCTGATTTTTGCGACGAAAGGTATTATTTTTAGTTAAACGGTTTATTTTATTTGCATTTTTTTAGTGTAAAATATGCAAAAAGCGTGATAAATGGTCGTTTTTTATACTCAAACGGTATGTTTTTATTGTGTTATAATCCGCACTTCATACAGGTCGGACAGACAGTCGCCGCGTATCGCGTAAGGCATACGGGGAGGAAAGTCCGGGCTCCGCAGAGCAGGATGCCGGCTAACGGCCGGGCGCGGAAACGCGACGGAAAGTGGAACAGAAAGCAATACCGCCGACGGCCACCTTCGGGCGGCACGGGTAAGGGTGAAAAGGTGCGGTAAGAGCGCACCGTGCACTTGGTAACAAGGCGCAGCAGGCTAAACCCCATCCGGAGCAAGACCAAACAGAACGCATTGACGCTGCTCGCCGAGCGTTCGGGTAGGTTGCTGGAGTGCATCAGTAATGGTGTGCCTAGAGGAATGACTGTCCGAGACAGAACCCGGCTTACCGTCCGGCCTGTATGTCCCGATTATTGAAAAAGGTCGTCTGAAAAATAGAAATCTGTTTTTCAGACGACCTTTTGCTTTATCCGGGCAATCTATCAGTTTGACAGTTTTTTAATATTACGTTAAAAAAGGTTATGCCATATATGGCTGAAAAATGGACGGTGCAAAATGTGCCGCAACTGAAAATAAAAGGCGGTTTCAACGCCTTTGGAGAACTTTTATGTCTGACAACTACTCCGCCCGCAAGGGAAAAACCTTCTTCGGGCATCCCATCCAGCTTTCTACTCTGTTCCACATCGAATTGTGGGAACGTTTCTCGTTTTACGGTATGCAGGGTATCTTATTGATTTATCTGTATTACACTGCCGACAAAGGCGGTTTGGGCATAGACAAGTCGCTCGCCGGCGGCATCGTCGGCGCGTACGGCGGCAGTGTTTATTTGTCCACCATACTCGGCGCATGGCTTGCCGACCGGATTTGGGGCGCGGAAAAAACGCTGTTTATTTCCGGCATCGTGGTCATGCTCGGACACATCGTTTTGGCAATCGCACCGGGTCTCTACGGTCTGCTGTGCGGCTTGGTACTTATCGCATTGGGCAGCGGCGGCGTGAAATCGTCGGCAAGCTCGATGGTCGGCTCGCTTTATGAGGCGGACGATATGAAGCCCCTGCGCGATGCGGGTTTTTCGATTTTCTATATCTCCATCAACATCGGCGGCTTCTTAGGCCCGCTCCTGACCGGCTTGCTGCAAACCGAGATGGGTTTCCACTATGGTTTCGGCGCGGCGGCAGTCGGTATGGCTTTGGGGCTGTGGCGTTACTCCGTCGGGCGCAAACTGCTGCCGCACACGCCTGCGCCCAATCCTTTGCGTCCTGAAAAAGTGAAAACCGCTGCGGCAATAGGTGTGTTGATTGTCTTAATTGTCGGCAGCCTGATTGCGTCAGACACGCTCAATTTGGACAACTTCTCCAAATTCCTGCTCGGCACGGTCATCCTCACCGTCATCGCCTATTTCGCGCGACTGCTCGGCAGCAGCCATGTGTCGTCTGAAAACAAACGCTACATCACCGCCTATATTCCGCTGTTTCTGACCATCTGCCTGTTTTGGGCTGTCTGGTTCCAAGTTTATACTGTGGCAACGGTGTACTTTGACGAAACGGTTGACCGAACCATAGGCGGCTGGACTGTCCCCGTTGCCTGGAAAGATTCCATCCAAAGCATGTGGGTCGTTCTCTTTTCCGGCGTGATGGCGGCGATTTGGACGAAAATGGGCAAACACCAGCCGAAAACCCCATTGAAATTTACATTGGCGATGATTGTCGTCGGCGTATCCTATCTTGGGTTTGTACCGTATATCTCATCCGGCACGCCCATGCCGATCATCGTTTTCGCGCTGATCCTGCTTGCCATCACCATAGGCGAACTCATGATCTCTCCGATTTCGCTTTCCGTTTCCACCAAAATCGCCCCACCCATGTTCAAAACCCAAATGGTCGCGCTCAATTTCTTAGGGCTCTCATTGGGCTTCACTTTGGGCGGCGTGCTGTTTAAAGAAGGATTCAACGATAAAGCACCGCTGGATTTCTACTGGATGCTTTGCGGCATAGGCGTGATAACCGGTGTGGTATTGTTATTGCTTGTTCCCGTTTTGAATAAAATGCTCAAAGGCGCGGATTAAAAACCGCTCTGAGCAAGACATACAAAAGGTCGTCTGAAACCTGAATCTTGGTTTTCAGACGACCTTTCGCGTATGGATAAGGTTTAATCTTATTTGCCGATGCAGAAGCGCGAGAAAATCACGCCTAGCAAATCGTCGGCGGTAAATTCGCCGGTGATTTCGCTGCACGCGTTTTGGGCGAGGCGCAGGTGTTCGGCGAAAAGCTCGATTTGGTTGTTGTCGCAGAGGGCGGCGTTTTCCAGCTCGGCTTCGG
>ERZ773010.2173-NODE-2173-length-11733-cov-9.152509_pt1 | contig 11733 bp, 14 predicted proteins | sample MGYA00580842_ERZ773010 | MGnify/ENA primary metagenome ERZ773010 (study PRJEB29015, sample SAMEA2737982) | human oral metagenome | biome: human oral; feature: human-associated habitat; material: dental | place: China | collected 2107 ...
CTTTCCAAAATTTAGTTTCGCCATGCTAGTCAAAGTTTTTGGTAGTGCCATACACGGAGTTTCTGCCCAGACCATCACGATAGAAGTAAATGTAGACCAAGGAGTGGGCTATCATCTCGTAGGGCTTCCTGACAATGCCATCAAGGAAAGCAGTCACCGTATTTCGGCTGCTTTGAAAAATGTAGGGCACAAGCTCCCTGGCAAGAAAATCACCATCAATATGGCGCCTGCTGACCTTCGCAAAGAGGGTTCTGCATATGACCTGAGTATCGCGATTGGGATTTTGGCGGCTTCAGATAAAATTCTTGCCGAAAATTTAGACCAATACATCATCATGGGGGAGCTCTCCCTCGATGGCGGATTACAGCCGATAAAGGGCGTTTTGCCCATTGCGATAAAAGCGCGAGAGGAAGGCTTTAAAGGAATTATTTTACCTAAACAAAATACCCAAGAGGCCGCAATAGTGAATAATCTGGATGTTTACGGTGTGGAAAACATCAAAGAGGTGATTGACTTTTTCAATGGAGAAAGAGATTTGGAAAAAACCGAAATAGACACTCGCAAGGAATTTCAGAATAAAATCAATGAATTTCCTTATGATTTTTCGGAAGTAAAAGGACAAGAAACCGCCAAAAGAGCCATGGAAGTAGCAGCAGCCGGCGGACACAATATCATTCTGGTAGGCCCTCCTGGCAGTGGAAAAACCATGCTCGCCAAGAGAGTTCCCAGCATCCTGCCTCCACTCACGATGAAAGAAGCTCTGGAAACCACTAAAATCCACTCCGTAGCAGGGAAAATGGGCAGCAACACCTCACTGATGACCATTCGCCCATTCCGTTCACCTCATCACACTATTTCTGATGTCGCTCTAGTAGGTGGCGGTGCCTATCCTCAGCCTGGGGAAATCTCCCTTGCGCACAATGGAGTTCTTTTCCTAGATGAGCTTCCTGAATTTAAAAGAGCCGTTTTGGAAGTAATGAGACAGCCTTTGGAAGACCGCGAAGTAACGATTTCCAGAGCGAGATTTTCGGTAAATTATCCATCAAGTTTTATGCTGGTGGCAAGTATGAACCCAAGTCCTTCGGGCTATTTCCCTGATGACCCGAACAATACCTCATCTCATACCGAAATGCAGAGATATATGAACAAATTGTCTGGGCCGCTTTTGGACAGAATAGACATTCATATAGAAGTCCAGAAAGTAGAGTTTGAGCAACTTGCAGAAAAAAGAAAAGGCGAAAGTAGTATAGAAATACGAAACCGCGTGCTGAAAGCCAGAGAAATACAAGCCCAAAGATACAAAGAACTGGATATCAACTACAATGCCCAAATGGGACCGAAAGAAATAGAAAAATACTGCGATCTGGACAGCACCTGCCAGCAGCTGATAAAAAACGCCATGGAAAAACTAAATCTCTCCGCTCGCGCCTATGATAGAATCCTAAAAGTAGCCCGAACCATAGCAGATTTAGATGATTCTGAAAACATCAGTCCTGCCCACATCTCCGAAGCCATACAATACCGAAGCTTGGACAGGGATTTTTGGAAGGCGTAAAAACGCAAAAACCACCTTTTTAGGTGATTTTATTCTTTATTAATAATTTCTTCGTTTAGCTCAATTTTCTCACCATTTTTTTCAAAATAGTACATTACTCCAATAGCAATAGACACCACTAATAAAAGAATTACTGCCATTTTCTTTTGATTAGCTTTTTTTGAGAAGATAATGAAACTTAACAAGCCTAACCATGTAATATTTAGTATAAACATTACTAACATCTCAGGATATGCATAAAGAATTGCTACAAAAAATATCATATTGTTTATGTTCCCTATAAAAAAGAAAAGTAAACACAATAAAACTAAAACGAAAATAACATAAGCTAAATTCCCATCTATTTTTAATTTGTCTATAATATCCCACCTAAGTATAATAGATAATAAAACGATTAAAACTACAAAAATCACTAAAAATATCATGTGCTATTTACTATTAAGAATTTTATTTATATCAACAACAAAGTTTTTGAAATTATTAACCTCACCAACCTTTCTTTCTTATATAATATAATTCCTCTTTATCTTTATTGAAAAGAAAGAAATAATACTCTAATTCATTGATATATACATACGAGTAATAGTTATTAGAATCATTTAGTATAGCATTAAATTTTTTACCATGCATATCTTCTTTAAATGCATCTGAAGCAATTACATCCTTAAATTTTTCTTTTTCTTTAATATCCATAGGACATTTTTTCCAAGTAGAACTATTTTCTTTTTTATTTACAATTTCATTTTTCTCCCATTCTTCAAATTTTGGATAATTTTCATTTATGGAAACATTTTCCATCATTTTATATAAATACAATTCAAATAATTCATTATGAAAATTAAACCCAATAAAATCCTTACCATATATTTTATCAGCATTTCCTCTATAATTAGGAAATAATTTCTGAAAATCAGTTGCGTTTAGTGGGCTATATGTTTTTTCATTATAATAAATAATTCCTCCTAATATACCCATTAATAATATAAATATAAAAGTAACTTTTTTCATCATGATTATTTTTAGATGGTCTTTTTAGGTAATTTAGTATTGGTAAAAGTGTGTGAAATAAGATATTTTATGCTTTTCTCAAATACCTATATGTTCAACTTTAGTTAAAATCCATTTTTCCTCTTGGCAGGAATATTCAAAAAATACGGAAGAACCTCCACCATTAAAATAGTGATATTCTTTGCCTTTGTATTTTACGAGGAAATTAATAATTGTTATGGTGATTTTATTTCCTTGTAAAAGAGGGCGAACTCTTAATATTTTTAAACCTTTCTTTAGTGTTTTTCTGTTATTTTTATTATTGATATCAATTGTTTTTAATGGCAATTTTGATTTTATACTATCTAAATCTATTGGTTTAGAGTTTTCATCTACCACATAGATAATATTATTTTCCTTAGAAGAATTTTCACTTAATTGCAGCATATAATTATTAGCAGCAATTGAAATTGCAGAATCTACTAACTTTTTATATTCATTGAACTTTTTTTCTTGAGAGAAAAAAATATTAGTAGCTAATAACATAAACAAAAGTATTCCTTTTTTTATCATTATTATTTTTTTCTTTGGATAAATACATTTAGTTATTAGGAATTTTATTAAGTCCAAAAACCGTTTTTATAGCAAAAAATCTGGAATATCGTCAGATATTAACTTTTACTAATGATAGCCGTTCCTTTTTGCAGGAATAGGTTATTTGGGTAGGAAATTCGCTCTCCACTATCAGTTTTTAGGAGTGTATATAGCAGCCTTATGTCTATTATTTCGGCTTCTATCGGGACATCTTTGTCCAGAATTTTTATTTTATCTCCTATTCTAAACGGAAACGAAAAGAAAATAATAATCCCCGCTGTGATATTGCTCAAAATAGACCACTGGGCAAACATCGCCACGCCTATCACGGTAAAAATAGAAGAAATCACCAGAAACGCTTGTTTTCGCTCCACTCCCCAGACTGGAACCAAAGTCAGGATTATAAAAATACTTATCAGAAAATCTATATATTTCAGAACCAGCCTGATTCTCGGCTTCGAAAATCCCGATTTTTTCCCAAATCTACCCACCAAAGTAGAAATCACAAACCTAATAAACAAAGAAAAAAGCAGCACAACGACAGTTGCTACTATCTCCCGATGATACGAATTAAAAAAAACATTGTCTAATATTTTATCCATTTTTTAATGATGATTAATTGTTACTCAGCAAAGATAATAAGTTTCAAAACAAAAAACTCCCAAAATTTGGGAGTTTTTATTATTTATATCGGTTCTATGATTTCATCTAAAATACTGTATTCGAATCGCTTAGCAATGTTGTAGAGCTGCTCTCCGCCATGCCCTACGATTCTTATCACGATACCACCTCCTACAGTAGTTGTGATACCGTACTCTACGCCTTCATCATCTTTTAGTGCTTTTTCTAAAAGTTCTAAAAGGTGATCTTCTTCCAACTGCTGGTCATAGATAAAGATAGTAGCTTGGTGAGTGAAATCTTCCCATTGCCCCATTGTCGTCAGATCCATTTCGCTTGGCTTCATGTACAATCTATCTTTGAAAATAAGATGACCATCAAGGAATATTCTTGTATAGTTTTTAAATTCTTTAAACTCAAAAACCTCTCCTTCTCCATAAAGTTTTCTTCCACAAGTAATTACCTCTCCCCAGATTACTCTGGATGTTTTAGCAATATTGATAGTATTTATCGCTTCATAAACAGAGTCCTTGTGTGGTGAAGTAGGGTGTGGAATATACTGAAGCATAGCATCTTCCTCTACATCTATGGTAGTTGTCTGCTTAGCAAAACCACCTGGTTTCATAGAGTGGATTCTAGAATAAGCCTGAGTTTCAAGACCTAAATTAGTTCCTTTCGCTACTCTAAAAGACATTTCGTAGAAATCCCCCGCCATAATCCCTGGAGTGGAGCTTCTTATCATGTATCTCAACCAAGGGTCATGAGCACTTCTCTTATCAAATCTCATCAATCCAAACGGATTGGTATAAAACATTTCCGCCAAGTGATGAAACCCATCTCGGATCTCAGTCCTTAGGTTCATCTTACTGGTGTATTCCCCTATTATTCCGTTCATAATTATCTGATAATTGCAGGTTCTTCAATATCTTCTAAAAGAGCATACTTCTTAATCCATCCGATAATAGCATCTGCTCCTTCTTCTGTTTTCAAGTTTGTGAATACAAATGGACGCCCTTGTCTCATTCTCTTCGCATCGCTTTCCATTACTGCTAAATCTGCACCTACTAATGGAGCTAAGTCAAATTTGTTGATCATCAACAAGTCAGATCTTGTGATACCAGGCCCTCCTTTTCTTGGGATTTTTTCACCAGCCGCCACATCAATTACGAATATTGTCAAGTCAGCCAATTCTGGGCTAAATGTAGCAGAAAGGTTATCACCACCACTCTCCACGAAAAGAATTTCCATATCTGGGTGTTTAGCAGCCATTTCATCCACTGCTTCTAGGTTCATACTCGCATCCTCTCTAATCGCTGTGTGAGGACATCCTCCTGTTTCTACCCCTGCAATTCTATCTTTTGGTAATTTACTGTTTTTTTGAAGGAATTTTTCGTCCTCGTTAGTATAAACATCATTGGTGATTACACAAACATGATAATCATCCATCATTTTTCTTGATAAAACTTCTATCAAAGCAGTTTTTCCAGCACCTACAGGACCTGCTACACCAATTTTAATGTATTTTCTATTTTCCATTTTGTTATAATTTTTTGTTATACTTCAATAATTTTAATCCTTAACTCATATACAATCTTGAATACAATCTCTCGTGCTGCATAGATCTCAAATCAAATCCTACATTAGAAAGACCGATTTTATCTTCTTCCAAATTCATGGTTTTTTCTACCCAAGAAGGAATATTTCTTTTCACTTCAAAAAGAATTTTCTGCCCTTCGAGCTGACCAAGTGGAACCAACTTAACCGCGTTAGTCACCATACCCGTAGCCGTAGAGAAATAAAACGCTGTAATCGCCTCTTCCAAAGGAATTTCCATCAAATAGCACAATGCACCATATACCACAGGATAGTTCCCCACACTGATATTTTTAGTTACATAGTCTCCAAATTTTGTCAAGAAATCGCACTTTTGCCCTTCTTCAATGAAGATTTTCAGCAATCTCGTTCCTAATTTGTGGCTCGCCTCACGAATTTCTCTTGGACTCTTCATTGCACTACATTCCTCATCCAAAACAACTATTCTTTCGTAGCTGTCTTTTTCTTTCATAGCTTCATAAGCTAATCTCACATAAGCTGCATCATTATGTAATATACTGCTGGACAGCATATTATTAAGAAATAAAGCCGCCGTCTCCGTACTGTTTACAAGTCCTTTTTGCACATAGGTTTCCAAACCATTTGAGTGAGAGTATCCCCCAATCGGCAAAGTCGGGTCCGCAATGTGTAATAGACTTATTAGTGAATTTACCTTCATTTTATTTCTGTTTTTTATCTATTATAATTTAGTCTTTTTATTTACTTGGAAAAACTTTTGAAAAAAGCTGATCAGTGTCTATCTTGTGATCCTTTGCAGGAGCTTCATGGTCAGATGATGCTTTCAGCATATCTTCAAAAATTCTTTGCGCTTTGAACGGCTCATATCCGCCTTTTTTCAGCAAATTAAAAATAGGATCTTCATAAGGTATGATAATCTCATCATTCTCAATGAAAATAGGAATGTGCTGATTACCAATCTCAAAACAAATAGTTCCCATTTCTCTCATTGTCTTCGGCTGAACCACCACTGCATCAGATGGTAATACATTGACCAGCAATATTTTATTTCCATCTTCCCATAGCACATCGTGGTGTTTTAGTCTAAGATTTTCTTTCAATATTCTTAAACCCACTTCCTCACCTTTATGACTAACTTTGCGCAAAAGTTTTCTTGTAGATTCAAACCATTCTATATCAAAAAAATCTACTTCTTTTGAGGATAAATCCTCTCCTTTTGCATTTCGAATTACCTCAGAAACCACTAACATAAGCTCATTTTTAAATTATCAATGTCTTAAAAAAATAAAAAATCCCGTTTCCATCCATTCAGGATTTAAACGAGTCCAAAAATACAATAAAAAAAGTAGATAAAGGCATCATAATTATATGATATATAACAGCCTTTTTATTTTTCCAATAAAATAAATCAGAAACAGCCCAATAACCATCTAAAAAACAAAATATTACGAAGCTAAAAAAATGATATTATAAGTTTATTGGGCCTCTCTCTGACTTCAACGACTAAATTATAATAGATTACTAAAAAAAAACAATTCTAAAGGTGTTATCTTTATCATTTTAATAACACAAATTTATAAAACTTATTCCAAATAAAAAAATATTTTTGTTACTTTTTTACAAAAAAATAACAAAAAACCACCTTTATTAAAAAGGTGGTTCTATTTTTAAAATTCAGTTCTATTAGAACATGAAATATAATTGTCCCATTGGAAGTTTGTCAGCTGGTTCACATACACATGGCATACCATCTACTTTTACTTCGTGTGTTTGTGGATTTACCTCAATTTTAGGCATCGCATCATTGTGGTACATGTCCGCTTTTCCTACTGTTCTACATCCTTTCGCTGGTAATAATTTTTTACCTAATCCGTAAGACTGAACGATTCCTTTCTCTAAAGATACTTTAGATACGAAGAATGCAGTAGTTTCAGTGTTTGCTTTACCGTAGTTACCAAACATTGGTCTCCAGAATACTGGTTGTGGAGTTGGGATAGATGCGTTTGGATCTCCCATCTTAGAGTAAGATACAAATCCTCCTTTGATAATCATCTCTGGCTTAGTAGCAAACATGTCTGGTCTCCACATTACTAAGTCCGCCATCTTTCCAACTTCGATTGATCCAATGTATCTTTGGATACCGTGTGCAATCGCTGGGTTGATAGTTACTTTAGAAATATATCTCTTAATTCTGAAGTTATCATTTCCTGTTCCTTCATCCTCTGGCAATGGTCCGAATTGCTTCTTCATCTTGTCAGCTGTTTGGAATGTTCTTGTGATTACCTCTCCTGGTCTACCCATCGCTTGTGAGTCAGATGACATAATTGAGAATACTCCCATATCGTGAAGGATATCTTCTGCTGCGATAGTTTCTCTTCTAATTCTAGAGTCTGCGAATGATACATCCTCTTTTACATTTTTATCCAAGTGGTGGCACACCATCAACATGTCTAAGTGCTCATCAATTGTGTTAACTGTGAACGGCTTAGTTGGGTTTGTTGATGCTGGCAATACATTCGGATATGATGCTACTGTGATGATGTCTGGTGCGTGTCCACCTCCTGCTCCCTCTGTGTGGAAAGTGTGGATGGTTCTACCATTGATCGCTCTCATTGTATCTTCTACGAATCCTCCTTCGTTCAATGTATCCGTGTGGATTGTAGCTTGTACATCTAACTGATCACAAACAGTCAAACAAGAGTCAATAGCAGATGGTGTAGACCCCCAGTCTTCGTGTAATTTAAGACCTAGAGCACCTGCTTCGATTTGTTCTACAAGAGCTTCTTCAGAAGAAGAGTTACCTTTACCGAACAATCCAAAGTTCATTGGCAGGCTGTCTAAACCTTCGAACATTTTTCTTAAGTTCCAAGCACCTGGAGCAATAGTTGTAGCCAATGTTCCGTGGTTTGGTCCTGTACCACCTCCGATGAATGTAGTAATACCACCTGCTAATGCAGTTTCTACTTGTTGTGGACAGATGAAGTGGATGTGTGTATCGATACCTCCAGCTGTAAAGATGTGTCCTTCACCTCCTAACGCTTCTGTAGATGCTCCGATAACCATTCCTGATGTTACTCCATCCATTGTATTTGGGTTACCTGCTTTACCAATACCAGCGATTTTTCCATCTTTGATACCGATATCTGCTTTTACGATTCCCCAGTAATCGATAATTGTTGCGTTGGTAATTACTAAGTCTAGTACTCCCTCATCTCTAAGGTGAGTAGCTGACTGTGCCATACCATCTCTCAAAGTTTTTCCTCCACCGAATTTGTTTTCTTCTCCGTATACTGTGAAGTCTCTTTCGATTTCTGCAAACAATTCTGTATCTGCTAGTCTAATTTTGTCCCCAACTGTTGGTCCATACATTGAGGCATATTTTTGTCTATCTAATTTAGCCATGATTTTAAATTTTAATCGTTAATAATTATTTTTTTAGTGAATTAAGAGCCTCTTTGTTTCTTTCTAAGTGTCTAAGGCTAAATCCTCTTACTGATCTAGCTCCACCGTAAGGAATCAACTCTACTTCTTTAGATTCACCTGGTTCAAATCTTTGTGCAAGACCTGCAGGAACATTCAATCTGTGAGCTTCAGCTGCTTTTCTGTCAAACTGAAGTGCAGAGTTAGTTTCAGCGAAGTGGAAGTGAGAACCAACTTGGATTGGTCTGTCTCCTGTGTTAGTAACTTTAAGTTTAAGAACTTTTTTACCAGCGTTGTATTCGATGTCACCAGAAGCTAAGATGTATTCTCCTGGAACTACATATTTATTATTACTCATAACTTTAATTTTTTTTGAAGTTTAAATTAGTGGATTGGGTGGTGTACTGTTACCAATTTTGTTCCGTCAGGGAAAGTTGCTTCGATTTGCACATCGTGAATCATTTCAGCAACTCCATCCATTACATCTTGACGACTCAAGTATGTAGTTCCTTCTTGCATTAATTGAGCTACAGATTTTCCTTCTCTTGCACCTTCAATTAATTTGTGAGCGATATACGCTACTGTTTCAGGGTGGTTAAGTTTCAACCCTCTGTTTTTTCTGTCTTCAGCCACTTTACCAGCTAGATAAAGCATTAGCTTCTCAGTTTCTCTAGGTACTAAATGCATAATTAAAAATTTAAAATGTTAATATTAAGTTATTATACAATATCAAAACACAGGTTTTGAATATTTTCTTCTTTATTAAGGATTTAATGATTTTACTAATTCCTCAGTGTTTGGGTTTGATTTGTTCACAGCTTTTTGAACAGCTTCCATAATCCAAGTCGCTACGATGAAACCAATAGTGTAAGTTGCTAATCCTATAGAATTTACTCCATAGTGGATTAATACTGCTAACAGAACTCCTACAACGATATAGATAAAGTCTGCTCTAGACACTCCTGATTTTGTTACAAACGCGCACGCTACCAAGATTGGAGAGAATGAGTAAATACCATTTGCTAAAGTATTTGCATCTACTCCCAAAACATAATGAGCAAATAAACCTCCCAATGTTGCAGCTGCTGTTCCCCACATTGCTACAGAAGGTGAGCTGATTGCCAATCCTAAGAAGATAAACACCCCTGTAAGGAAATTAGCACCGAAGTTTACTTCTGCCCAACCGTAGAATGGAGTTGTAATAGCATTTACTGTTCCTGTGTAATCAGGTAATGCTGGTGTAGTTTGTTCTAATCCTAAAATGTTGTATTTAGCGAATGCCCAGCAAAGAACCCAACATGTTACTACGAATGGGAATGTAAATGCAGTCCATCCTTTAGTTACAAAAACATGCATAATTACTGTTGCTATCACTGCTGCTACTGCTCCAAGAACCCAAAGGATTGGATTTGCACCATTTAATGTTGCATGAGCGTCGTTAGTTGCAAATGTGAACATTACACACATGTAAGCCAAACTTGCGTTGAATCCATAAAGACCAAACTCTATGTCTGCATCTTTAGCTTTTAATGCTTTTGCTGTAAGTGTTCCTATCAATGCTCCTAGGAAGCAAGTCACACCTAATGTCCAGTGGCTAAAAAACATACCGATTGTAATTAGCAATCCAGACCAACCATTATCTTGTAGGAAGATTTGTCCTATCCCAACAAGCGTTGTTTTAATCAATTTCATAATTTTCTGTTTTAATTGTTATAATTTAGAATCTGTTATTTATTTTCGTTTCTGTTATTTCTTAGCTTCTTTCTTCTCTTTGATTTTTGATAGAATCCAATTTACCCAATTCTCCATGCCAACATCTGTAAGAGTTGAGATTTCCATCACCTCAATATCTGGGTTCACGCTTCTTGCATCTTTTGTTACTGCATCCACTGAGAACGGAAGATATGGAAGTAAATCTGTTTTGGAAACAAGCATCAACTCACTTGTTAAGAACATTTTAGGATATTTACTTGGTTTATCATCTCCTTCTGTTACAGCTATCAATGTTACTCTGTAATCCTCACCTAAGTCAAAAGAAGATGGACACATTAGGTTTCCTACATTTTCAATGAACAATACATCTGTGTTGCTAAGATCCATATGGTCTATCGCCTGTAAGATCATCTGTGCTTCTATGTGGCACATTCCTCCTGTCACTATCTGAAGGGCATCTATCCCTACATCCTTCATTCTTTGTGCATCTCTATCTGTTTCTGGGTCTCCCACTAATACAGACATTTTTGCTTTTCCTTTTAGTAACTCTCCTGTCTTCTGCATTAGAGTAGTTTTTCCACTCCCTGGCGAAGAACAAACATTAATTACTAATATATCTTTTAATTTTTCACGAATTGTTCCCGCAACAAAGTCGTTTGCTTTCAACAAGTTAAGTGACACATGCTCTGTATCGATACTTCCCGCTGTAAGTCTTGATGATTTTGGTTTAACTTCACTCATTTTTCCTAAAATTTATTTCATTAATATATAACTCCTCTCCTTGTATTATGTTCCTTGTAGGATGCCCACAATTGCCACATACAAATTTATTCTGTTTTACCTCTGTGACTTCTCCACATTCTTCACATTTTATCAGTACAGGGAGCACATCTACTACCAACTCTGTATGATAAAACTCTGGACACTCCATCACATAAGCTTTATAAGCATTCTGGATAAGAATAGGCTGTACATTACTCAATAACCCTACCTTTAGATGAACACTTGAAACATCTTCATATTTTTCTGGAAATTCCTCCTGTATTCTGTCAAAAATATTTTTGACTAAATAAATCTCATGCATTTTACAAATCTTTTCTTCTCTAAACTCCTTTCAAGATATATCCTAAAAGAATCTAGCAGTCTACTTTCAAAGATTGGTAAAGTAAGAATAATTGAGGTTTAGAATATTCAGCAGATTGAGAATTAAAGGATATATGCTGACTATTTATAGTGTTTAGAATTCTGTTATTATTATTTTCAAATATTTTATC
>ERZ773010.2180-NODE-2180-length-11718-cov-9.338335_pt1 | contig 11718 bp, 10 predicted proteins | sample MGYA00580842_ERZ773010 | MGnify/ENA primary metagenome ERZ773010 (study PRJEB29015, sample SAMEA2737982) | human oral metagenome | biome: human oral; feature: human-associated habitat; material: dental | place: China | collected 2107 ...
ATATAGGAAAGACACTTATTACAACAGACGGAACTACACTTCTTGGTGCAGATGACAAATCTGGAATTGTGGAAATTATAGAGGCAGTAAAATATCTTAAAAATCATCCGGAAATTAAACATGGTGAAGTGAAGGTAGCGTTTGGACCTGATGAAGAAATAGGAAGAGGGGCAGATAACTTTAATGTTAAAGAATTTAATGCGGACTTTGCCTATACAATGGATGGAGGCCCTGTAGGTGAACTGGAATACGAAAGTTTTAATGCGGCAGAAGCTACTTTTAAAATAAAGGGGAAAAGCGTACATCCTGGAACCGCTAAAGGAAAAATGGTAAATGCGAATACAATTGCAGTGGAACTGGCTTCACTGTTTCCTGCGGATGAAGTGCCTGAAAAAACAGAAGGATATGAAGGATTCTATCTTCTTCAGAAAATGAAAACAACTGTTGAAGATGCTGAAATGTCATATATTTTAAGAGACCATGACAAGGAAAAGTTCCTTGCAAAGAAAAAATTTGCAGAAGATGCAGCTAAGAAAATAAATGAAAAATATGGAAAAGGAACAGTTGAAGTAACTCTGAAGGATGAGTATTATAATATGGGGGAAATTATAAAAAATCACATGAATATAGTGGAAATAGCAAGGGAAGCTATGGAAAATCTTGGGATTAAACCTATTATAAAAGCTATCCGTGGTGGTACTGACGGTTCAAAAATTTCATTTATGGGACTTCCTACTCCAAATATATTTGCAGGAGGAGAAAATTTCCATGGAAAATATGAATTTGTTGCACTGGAAAGCATGGTAAAGGCAACAGATACAATTATAGAAATAATAAAGTTAAATGAGAAAAAAGGATAAATTTTTGTACTAATTTCAAGGTGATAATGTAAAATAAAAAAATAATAGTTATGAATTATTAAACAATTTTACAATATAAAACAGAAAATGAGTAAAATTTTGATAAATGAATAACTATTATTTTTTTGTTTGATATTATTAATTTCTAATGCAGCTGATTAAATCCTTCTCCAAAAACTTTTGAAGTTTCTGTAACTGTTACAAAAGCACGAGGATCATTTTCCTTTAAAAATTTTCTTAATGATATGAACTGTCTTCTATCAAGTATTACAAGTAAAATATCTCTTTCAGCACCTGAATATCCTCCAATTGCTTTAAGTATTGTACATCCTCTATCAAAATCTTTTAGAATATATTCTACAACAAGCTCTTTCTGTGATGTTATAATCATAATCTGTTTACTTGAGTTAAATCCATCAATAAATTTATCAGTTAGAAATCCTGTAAAGTAGACACTCAATAATCCAACAAGGGCCAGTTCTATACCGAAAGAAAAGATGGCCAGTATTGTAACAATAGCATCAGCTATAAAATTTGACATTCCATATCCTATGTGAAAGTATTTCTGGATAATTTTTCCAATTATTGAAGTTCCTCCAGTTGAGGCTTCAAACATGTAAATCATTGCAACTCCGACTGCTGAAAAAACACTTCCAAATATAGTTGCTAATATCAAATCATCTGTAAAAGCATAGTTAGGAGTAAATTTTTCAAATAATCCTAAAAAAAGCGATAAAAGTATAGTAGCATAAATGCTCTTTATTCCAAATTGTCCACTTATCATTACAAATGCCATGGAAAATAATATAACATTACCAATTGTGACAATAATACTGCTCGGTATGTTAAACATGTGAGTTATAATAAGTGCAAATCCTGTAATCCCTCCGCTGGCTATTTTATTTGGGAAAAAGAAAAATTGTAGTCCTACTGCCATTATAAATACACCAAGTGCTATAATGGAGTATTCTTTTGTAGTTTTCATAATATTGTATTTCATTTTATTTTCAAAGCTCCTATTTATAAAAAATTATTCTGATTTATTATAATGATTTGTGTTATTAATGTCAAGATAAATTTGTTTAATTATAACTTTGATAAAAATTATTACAGGAAAAGTATAAAAAAAATGAATGGGAAATATTGGAAAAATAATTGGAATTATTGATAAAATTGTGATAGAATAATGTAATTTTATAAACAGGTCGATGTATTTTTATTCATGTTAAAAACATTTATTAATTGAAAATAGAAAAAGAAGGAGGATTTTGAAATGAGTCAAAAAGACAAGATTGTAATTTCTGAAGGTCTGACATTTGATGATGTATTATTAATTCCTCAGGCATCTGAAGTATTGCCTCATGAAGTGTCATTAAAAACGAAAGTTACAGAAAAACTGGAACTGAATATTCCGATTATGAGTGCTGCAATGGATACAGTAACTGAAGCTGTCCTTGCCATAGCAATAGCACGGGAAGGTGGAATAGGTTTTATTCATAAAAATATGACTATTGAAAGACAGGCTGAGGAAGTCCAAAAAGTAAAAAGATATGAAAGCGGTATGATTACTAATCCGATAACTTTAAGGGAAGATGCAATATTACAGGAAGCAAATAGTCTGATGAAGGAATACAAAATTTCAGGACTTCCTATTGTAGATAAAGATAGCAACTTAAAAGGAATAATAACTAACAGGGATTTAAAATATAGAGAAGATTTGTCAATGAAAGTTACAGAAATAATGACAAAGGAAAATCTTATAACAGCACCTGTAGGAACTACTCTTGAAGAAGCAAAATCAATTCTTCTTGAACATAGAATAGAAAAACTTCCAATTGTGGAAGGAACTAAACTTAAAGGTCTGATTACAATAAAGGATATTGATAATATAATAAATTATCCGAATGCATGTAAAGATTCTCACGGAAGATTGAGAGTTGGAGCTGCTGTAGGAATTGGAAATGATACAATAAAAAGAATAAAGGCCCTTGTAGATGCAGGAGTTGATATAGTAACTGTGGATTCAGCTCATGGACATTCAAGAGGGGTAGTGGAAAGAATAAAGGAAATAAGAAGAGAATTTCCTGAACTTGACCTGATTGGTGGAAATATAGTTACAAAGGAAGCTGCACTTGCACTGATAGATGCAGGGGTAAATGCAGTAAAAGTAGGAGTTGGTCCTGGATCAATATGTACTACAAGGGTTGTGGCAGGAGTTGGTGTGCCACAGATTACTGCTGTAATGGAAATAGCAGATGTGTGTAAGGAAAAAGGTATAGGATTAATTGCAGATGGAGGAATAAAACTTTCAGGAGATATAGTAAAGGCAATAGCAGCAGGAGCAGACTGTGTAATGCTTGGAGGAGTTCTGGCAGGTACTCAGGAGGCACCTGGAGAAGAAATTCTTTATAATGGAAGAAAATATAAGACATATGCCGGAATGGGATCACTTGCGGCAATGAAAAGAGGAAGCAGCGACAGATATTTCCAGCTTGAATCTGCAACAGAAAAATTAGTTCCTGAAGGAATAGAATCAATGGTTCCATTTAAAGGAGCATTAAAGGATACAGTATATCAGATGTGTGGTGGATTGAGATCGGGAATGGGATATTGCGGAACACCGACAGTTAAAGATTTAAAAGAAAATGGAAAATTTGTAAGAATAACAAATGCAGGATTGAAGGAAAGCCATCCACATGATGTCATAATTACAAAGGAAGCTCCAAATTATAACTCTACAAATTAACTGAAAAAAATGTTATAATAATAAAAAATTATTATTAATGAGGCGATTTATGAAAAAAATACTATTTTTATTTGCATTGACTTTAAGTATAAACAGTTTTCTGTATTCATATGAAGACTATTATCAGAAAGTCTATACTGTAAAAATTTCAAAAGCAGAAGTTTACAAGGCTGTTAAAGCAACTTCGCAACAGCAGAGGCAGCTTTCAAAAGTATTTGACAGATATCAGAAAAATGCTGAAGGTGTAAACGGAATACTTAAAAAATATGAAACGAAGAAAGAAAAACTGGCTGAAGTGGAAAGAAAAAGATATGATGAAATAGCGAAAATTTTATCATATGATCAGCTTTTACTTTACAATGACTATATAAACAGTAAAAAAATCGAATTTGAAGAAAAAAATGATAAAATTAAAAACTTGCTGGATAATCTGGAATTAAAGAATGAGCAGAAGGCAGATATTTTGAAATATGACAGGGATTTTAAAAGAGAAGTTGGAAAACTGAAGGGAAAATTTTTATCTGAAGATGATTTTTCAAGAGAATTTAACAGACTTAGAATAGAAAGAAATGAAAAAATACGTAATATTCTTACAGAAGAACAGCAAAAAACGGTAGATAGTTTTTAATTAGAATGCAGCTGCATATTTATGTCAGGGTATAGTTAAAGTACTGAAATTAATGAAAAATATAACTTTATAAAATTTCAATTTTTCTATTGAAATAAATAAAAATAGGGGTATAATATTATAGAAATAATATAGGAGGCGATGTAAATGGCAAAAATGAAAGCAGCCAGATGGCACAACAGAAAAGATGTAAGGGTTGAAGAACTGGAAATACCTCAACCAAAAGCAAATCAGATTAAGATTGAAGTAAAGTATTGTGGAATCTGCGGAAGTGATTTACATGAGTATTTAGGAGGACCTATTTTTATTCCTGTAGATAAACCGCATCCATATACAGGTGAAAAAGCGCCTTTAGTGATGGGACATGAATTTTCTGGTGAAGTTGTAGAAGTTGGTCCTGAAATAACTAAATTTAAAGTAGGGGATAGAGTTACTGTAGAACCTATTCATGCAAAAGATGGATTAAAAGGAAAATATAATCTTGATCCTAATTTAAACTTCATAGGTTTAGCCGGTGGAGGAGGAGGATTCTCTGAATATGTTGTTGTAAATGAAGATCAGGCTCATAAATTGCCAGATAATGTAGATTTTGAACAGGGAGCTTTAACAGAACCCGCAGCAGTGGGACTGTATGCAGTAAGACAGAGTAGAATACAGGCTGGAGATACTGCGGCTGTATTTGGTTGTGGTCCTATAGGATTATTAGTTATAGATGCATTAAGAGCGGCAGGGGCATCAAGAATATTTGCTGTAGAGTTATCACCTGAGCGTCAGGCAAAAGCAAAAGAATTAGGAGCGATAGTAGTGGATCCTTCTAAAGAAGATGCTGTGGAATCAATCAGAAGACAAACTGATGGTGGAGTAAATGTATCATTTGAAGTAACAGGTGTTCCAGTAGTACTTCCGCAATCACTTGAAGCTGCAGAAAAAGGTGGAGAATTGGTAGTTGTAAGTATCTGGGAAAAACCTGCAACAATTCATCCAAACGAAATAGTAATTCAGGAAAAAACAATGAAAGGAGTTATTGCTTATCGTGATGTATTTCCTAAAGTTCTTGAATTGATGGGAAAAGGATATTTCTCAAAAGATGTTCTGGTAACTAAAAGAATTAAATTGGAAGACATAGTAGAAGAAGGATTTGAAGCTCTTGTAAAAGAGAAAAGTCAAGTTAAAATTCTTGTATCACCTAAATAAATTAAATAATTAAAATCATCTTCCTGAACATATACTTAGAAGTTCAATGTGAATAAATTAATTGAATATTAAGTATATGTTCTTTTTATGTTGTAATCGGTAAAATACAAAATAATAATTTATAAATTTTGTTTATCTTTTTATATCTCCACGATGTGTAAGGAGTTCACATCCTACAGAAGACATACGATGATTAAGGCAACTTCTGCACTGCGCTGACTCATCTCCTGTACATATTTTATTATCATACAGTAAATATTTTTTTCTTACTGAAACAGGAGATAAATTTGGCATGACAACATTTGCCCCTGCATTAATTCCCATTTCACGTCCACGTGGATGAATAGTTCCAAGGGCAGTAGTAGATGGAATTAGTAAGTTCGGCTTAATTAATCTCAAAAGTGAGAGAAGAAAAAGCGTCTCTGACAATTCGCCCTGTTTTTTATTAGCAAAAATTGTAGAATGCTGTGGGATAAAAGGACCAATACCGCACATTTCAGGCTGAAATTCCTGTATGAAGTATAAATCTTCAGCAAGAGTATGATAAGTCTGACCAGGAGATCCTACCATAAATCCACAGCCTACCTGATATCCTATTTCCTTCAGATATTTGAGACACTCCATACGGTTATCAAATGAAAGTTCTTTTGGATGCAGAATATTATAATGTTCCTTATCAGCTGTTTCATGACGTAGCAAGTATCTGTCTGCCCCTGCTTCAAAAAAAGCTTTATAGGATTCCTTTGATCTTTCTCCGATGGATATTGTAATAGCACAGTCAGGATATTTTTTTCTTATGGATTTTATTATATCAACCATTCTTTCATCTGTAAAATAGGGATCTTCTCCACCTTGCAGTACAAAAGTACGGAATCCTAAAGTGTATCCCTCTTCACAACAGTACAGAATATCTTCTTTGCTGAGACGATATCGTTCCACTTCCCTGTTTGAACTTTGAATTCCACAGTAATGACAGTTATTTTTACAGTAATTTGTAAATTCTATGAGACCTCTAGTATAGACTCCATTTCCATAAATTTTTTTTCTCCATTTTATAGCAAGTTTCTGTGCAAATTTTTCATCTTCTTCTGTACGATTTTTTAAGATTTCTTCATATTCAGAAAGACTTAATCTATGTTTTTCATTAAGACGGGAAATAAGCTCCCTTATTCTGCTAACTTTATTATTTATAACTGAGTTTTCCCTGTCCATAATGCTTAACCTCCTCATGTAATTTAATACTAGTATATCTTATTTTTTTTAAAAGTAAATAGTAGAAAAAAAACAATATTTATTTGTCTTTCAAAGTTTTTAATGTATTGATTAATAAAAATAAGAATAAAAATCAAATTACATGAAAATTAAAAATATAGTTTATTTTTTACAGTAAGGAAATCAAATCGATTTTATGTTTAAGATTTTTTTCTATAATGATTTTATTAAGTTTTTCATTTAGTTCTTCTGATTGAAAAGATTTAAAATAAGGTTTTATAAATTTATTTATTTCCATGGATGCAGTTATTGCTCCTTTATTTTCTGATAAAAGTTCTAAATGTTCTAAAAGAGTGGATTTAACTTCAGAAAACTTAGGAATCGTAAAAATCTTTCCAAATTCCATTAATTCTTTTATTTGAGGAATAAGCCATGGATTTCCTATAATACCACGTGCAAGCATAATACCGTCTAAATTTGAATTACTTATTTTTTGAACAATATCATGGGGTTCAAATAAATCACCATTTCCAATAAAGTCAACATTTCGTGGGAGAGTTCCCAGTTTTCTGATGATATCCCAGTCGGCTTTTCCATTGTAAATCTGCTCTTGTGTACGGCCATGAATACAAATAAAATCAAGCTGATATTTATTTGCAAGATTTAAATAAAATTCAGGTTCTGAAAAATTTTTATAACCTGTACGTATTTTTATTGAAATTTCAGTTTTTGATGACAAATGTTTTTTTAACTTGCATATAAGATTATCAATAAAAACTTTATTTAAAAGTAATGCAGAACCTGCACCATTTTTTATAATTTTTGGCTGGGGACATCCCATATTAAGATTAATTTTCTTAAATCCCATTTTTTCAAGTTTCTGAAAAGAATATATAATTTCTTCTTCATCACTTCCAAAAACCTGTGTTCCTGTATTTTTTAAGCTGTCATATTTTAAAAGTTCTGTTTCTGTGGTTTTATCATGTGTAGCAAGAAGATGGGAGTTTACCATTTCTGTAAAAAGAAAATCAGGAGAAAATTTTTCTAATATTTTTCTAAAGGAATAGTCTGTAATGCCTGCCATTGGTGCAATATATATTTTCATAAGAATCTCCTTGTACATATTTTAAATTAAACAGTAGTTATTATATCATTTTTTATAAAAATTACAACAAATTATTTTCAAAGATAAAACAAAGCAGGGAAACTATGCTCATATATTATAATTTTAAATAATAAATATCAGGAGGGCTATAAAATGAAAAAAACATTAATATTATCTGTTTTATTAATGCTGTTAGCAGTTCCACATACAATTGAAGCTGGCAGTAAGAAATCAAGTAAAAAATCATCAACTAATCCATCAGCAGTGAAGTCAATAGGACAGGAAAATGAATTGGGAAATAAATCTAATCAGAAAAGTTTAGAAATAGAAACAATAGGAAAAGAGGAAAGAAAATTAGTAGCTCCTGAAAATATTATTTTTGATAAAAATAGTAGTGTAATAAAATCATCATTTAAAAGTTCCCTTGACACAGTAGTAGAAATTTTACAAAAATATCCGGATAACGACGTACTTGTTAAAGGCTATACAGATAATACGGGAAATGCCGCAGCAAATGAACGGTTATCAAAAAAAAGAGCTTCATCGGTAGCTTCATACCTGATATCTAAAGGAATAAAAAGTTCAAGAATAAAAATAGCAGGAAACGGAAGTGAAGATCCTGTAGCGAATAATTCTACAGAATCAGGGAGAGAACAAAATAGAAGAGTTGAAATAAAAATTTTAGGAAGAGAACAATAAACTTATAAAGAAGAAGACTTATATTTAAGATAGGAGATTGATTTTTAAAAAGTTATTTTTTTGAAGCAATCTCTTTTTATTTATATAAAATTAAAAAAGTAATTTAGAGAATAAAAAGAAAATATATTTTTATAAAACTAAGTATTCGATTTATATATAAATGTAATAAAGTATTGATATGATTGACATACAGCGCTATATTTGTTATCATTTATTAAAATGTTTTTTATGAAAGGAAGGAATATATATGATTATAAAAATTGATGGAAGTGTTGATTATGACACACTTAAAGAAATAATTGCCAGACTTGAAGCTGAAAACAATGTTACAGTAAAACCTATAATAGGCGAAGATTATACAATTTTAGGACTTGTCGGGGATATAAGTACTATTGATATTAAACATATTCAATCTTTAGATTATGTTTTAGATGTACAGAGAATACAGGAGCCATACAAAAGAGCGAGTAGAAAATTTAAGCCTGAAAATACTATAGTAAGAGTAGGTAACGTAGAAATAGGCGGAGATAGACTGGCTATGATGGCAGGGCCATGTTCAGTTGAAAATGAAAAACAGATTATTGAAACGGCGATTGCTGTAAAAAAAGCAGGAGGAAATATATTAAGAGGGGGAGTAGTTAAACCAAGAACTTCGCCATATGCATTTCAGGGACTTGGAATGGAAGGTATAAAACTTATGAAGAAGGCAAAGGAAGAAACTGGACTGCCAATTGTATGTGAAGTAATGTCCATAGAACAGCTGCACAAGTTTGGACCTCATTTGGATATGATACAGTTAGGTGCCAGAAATATGCAGAACTTTGATCTTTTGAAGGAAGTCGGTAAAACTAAAATACCTGTATTATTGAAAAGAGGATTAAGTGCAACAATTGAAGAATGGTTAATGTCTGCTGAATATATACTTGCAGGAGGTAATGAAAATATAGTTCTTTGCGAAAGAGGTATAAGAACATATGAAACTGCATATAGAAATGTAATGGATTTAAATGCAGTTCCTATGGTAAAGAAGTTGACTCATTTACCAATTATTGTAGATTCTGCACATGGAACAGGTAAATTCTGGATGGTTAAGCCACTTGGAATGGCAGGTATTGCAGCAGGAGCTGATGGACTTATGGTAGAAGTGCATCCTGAACCAGACAAAGCATTGTCAGATGGACCGCAGTCATTAAAATTTGAAGTATTTGAAGATTTGATGCAGGATGTAGAAAAAATTGCAAATGTATTGAGGAAAACTTTTAAATAGATTTATTGCAAGATTATAAAAGACGAGATGAAAAATTGGAAAGAAAAATAAAAGCTTATGTAATAAATAATATATTTTTTATGTTTTGTATAGCACAATTATATTGAAATTATTGTTTGAAGTAAGATTTTTAAAAAGAGGTGTTCACAATTTTAAAAAAAATAGAGGATTTAACAGTAACAATAGTAGGGCTTGGAGTAATTGGTGCGGCTTTTGCGCAGAGTTTCAGGGAGATTGGTATTAAGAGAATTTATGGGATTGATATTGACGAGGAAACTTTGAAAAAAGCTGAAGGTAAAAATATAATAAATAAAGGATTTGTTGAAACTAAGGAACCTCTGGAAAAATCAGATTTTGTAGTGATTACTCTTTATCCTAACTTGATGAAATCGTTTTTTGTGAATAATATTGATAATTTTAAAGAAAATGCTATAATTACTGATGTTGTAGGTATTAAAGAGAAAATTATTAAAGATATTAATCCAATTATAGAGGACATTAATAAAAAAAATGGGAAAAAAATTGACTTTATTTTTGGTCATCCAATGGCAGGGCGTGAAAAACGAGGAATTGATTTTGCGGATAACAGAGTTTTTAAGAATGCAAATTATATAATAATTGAAGATGAAAAAAATAAGAAGGAAAATTTACAATTATTGTCAGAAATTGTGAAGCTGATGGGCTTTAAGAAAGTCAGTTTTCTGACGGCACATGAACACGATGAAATTATTGCGTTTACGAGTCAGCTTACTCATGCGATTGCAGTTTCACTTGTAAATAGCGATAGCGAAAAGTATGAGACTAATCGTTTTATTGGGGATTCTTATCGTGATTTGACAAGGATTGCAAAGATAAATGAAGATTTGTGGGCAGAGCTTTTTATGGGAAATAAAAAGAATCTTTTGAAAATGATACAGCAGTTTGAAAGAGAACTTGATATAATTAAAGATGCATTGAATGATAACGATTTAGGAACGTTGAAGGAAAAATTCATAATGTCTACGAAACGTAGGGAAAAAATAGATTAAAAAGTATCTGATGACACTGTGAAAATTAAACCTGTAATTAGAATTGAATTTATTAATATATTGTTTCTGGAGGGAAAATGGAAAGAAATAATGAAATGAAAAAATATTTAAAAAAAATAGTGGGAGAGAAAGTCTATCTTTCTCCAATTTCTATTGATGATTTTGAAGAATATGCAGAAATGGCTAATGATATTAACGTATCGGTAGGATTAGGAAGCATTGCATATACGAGCATTATTGATTTTGAAAGTGAGAAGGAATTTTTGGTTTCAATTAAAAAGAGTAAAAATTTTGCTGTCAGATTACTTGAAAATGATGAGCTTTTAGGAAATGTCGGATTTAATTTGGAAGATTCCATAAACAGAACAGGTGTGATAGGAGTTATGCTTGGCAACCCTAAACATCAGAGAAAGGGATATGGAACGGAAGCAGTGAATCTATTACTTGATTACGGTTTTTCCTTTTTGAATTTTAGGAATATATCCCTAAATGTTTTTGAATATAATGAAGCTGCTTATAATTTATATAAAAAAATAGGCTTTAAGGAAGTTGGAAGGCTTCGAAAAGCTGCAGAAATTCAGGGTGAAACTTATGATATAATTATAATGGATATGCTGAGGGAAGAGTTTCAGTCAGTTTATATAAAAAGAAAACTTGAAAAATATAACTTAAAATAGTTTTTTATATAGTAAAATCATTTTAAATTTCTAAATTTGATGATTTTACTATATTTTAATATGTATTATTTTTCGTTTGGAAAAATTGTATTATAGTGATATGTAAAAGGACGGATAAACTATGGAAAAATTATATGTTGGATTGGGGAAAAATTCCTATGATATTTTGATTGGGGAGAATTTTTTTGAGAGATTCCCTGAATATATTGGAGAAGTTTATAAAGGAAAGAAATTATTTGTAATTACGGATTCTAATGTAGACAGGATTTATAAAAATGAGTATGAAAGAATGTTTAAAGGTT
>ERZ773010.2181-NODE-2181-length-11710-cov-25.483226_pt1 | contig 11710 bp, 6 predicted proteins | sample MGYA00580842_ERZ773010 | MGnify/ENA primary metagenome ERZ773010 (study PRJEB29015, sample SAMEA2737982) | human oral metagenome | biome: human oral; feature: human-associated habitat; material: dental | place: China | collected 2107 ...
ACCGCGGCGCACGCGCGAGAAGGCCGCGCGGCGCGGCGGCGGAATCGGGGTCGGCGGGCTTCAGCGCCTCACGGACGGGGCTTCACAGAGCCTGACAGCAGCGACACATTCGGGAGCCGCCCATGACCGCGGGCACAGGGGTGCCGCCGGCGGTGACGAGGGCCTCGGGGATGCGTGCCATGGGCGGCACCCTACGCCACAGATCCGGGGCGGTCCGACGTCGTCTCACATGCTGCGCACCGCCCGGGCGCCGAGCGGAACCGTCACCCGACGCCGAAGATGTGGTCGAAGTCACAAATCCATATTGTGATGAAAGTGAGACATTGGGTTCCGGCGTCCCCGGCCATCCGCGGGCGACCCGGAATATCCTCGCCATTTCCTTCAAATCCAGGGGGAAAGTGGGAGGGGCTCCGGCCGGGCGCTCGGCCATCTTCCCCATGATCGTGAGCCGAGGCACCCCTGAGGTGCATGGATAGTGACCCCCACGACCCCTTTGGACCTATACCATCGGAGGAGACAGACGCAGGATTTCCGGGCCCCACCGGCCTGCCCTCACCGTCAATGGCCGCAGACCGCCGAGGCGAGCCCTGCGGCCGACGGTACGACTGCCCCCGATTACGAGATGTCCTGATGCACAGCACCCCCGCCCGCACCGCGCACCGCGGAAGGGCCGCCCTGATCGGGTGGCTCAAGACCCTGATGACGGTCGCCGGGATCGCGATGTCCTGCTGGGCGCTGGCCGTGGGCGCGAGCGTCGTGGCGGCGCCGCCCGCGGTCAGCCAGGTCCCCGCCGAGACCTCCCAGGGGGACTCCGGCTTCGTCTCGACCGTCAAGCCGGGCTCCATGAGCGTCGGGAACAACTCGGGGCAGACCTTCAACACCTCCAGTCGGACCGACCGCCCCCGGCTCTCCTTCGACGGTTGGAAGGACGGGTCCGGCAAGCCCCTGAACGCCAACAACGGCGACGCCGGCACGGTGCTGCCCATTGAGATCAGGGTCGGGGCCCCCGGCGCCGAGGGTCAGGTGAAGACCATCTACCCCGTCTTCACCGACGGGCGCTCGGACTACGACATGTCACTGTGGTACTTCACCGAGGACATGGATCCGCACCAGGGCCAGTATGAGATCGGCTACCGGGTGGCCGGGACCGGCGACTTCTCCACGGCGGCCACCCTGTCCCTCAACGTCCAGCTCGCCGAGCCGGCGAAGGACGCGATCCTCACCCTGTCCGACGGCGTGCTCAACGGCAGCGGCTGGGCCTTCGACGGCAACAGGAGCATCACGGGCGAGTACAAGATCCGCCTGCGGCTGCTGGACGCGAGCAGCGGCCAGACCGACGTCGCCGTGCCGGTGGAGTTCGCCGACGGCGCCTTCTCCCTCGACGCCTCGGGGCTGACCGCCTTCGGCCCGTCCGGAGGGGTCTACGGCATCCAGGCCCTGAGCGCCGAGGGCGCCGTCATCGACTCGGCGTCCGTCGGGTTCGCCCCCTCCGCGACCCTGACCTCCGGCGACGCCTACTCCGCGGGGGACGACCTCACCCTGAGCTACAGCGGCTGGGCCACCCTCGACGGCGCGCAGATCACCGAGCCCGTCTACACCGTCAACGTGGTCAACCCCAGTTCGGGCGCCGTCGTCGACTCCTACTCCTTGTCCGCGAGCACCCCGATCCCCGGCGGCGGCTCGGCGCAGATCACGCTCAGCGCCCGGACGATCGTGGACGCGGCCCGCGCCGGAACGGCGTCCGTATCGGTGACGGGCACCTACAGCCTGACCATCTCGGGGCCTCCCGGCCTGTCCGAGACGACCTCGCCCTTCACCATCGACACCGGCTCGACCGCCACCGCCGCCCCGCGTCCGAGCGCCAGTCCCGCCCCGGCCCACCCGCCCGTCGTCCCGACCCCCGACCCCGGCCAGAGCTGCGCCGCCCCGGCCCGCTGGGCCATCGTCGGCGGGGCCGACGGCGCCGCCCAGGTCGAGGCCTCCCAGCGCATCCGGGTCACGGGCGGGGGCTGGTGCGAGGGCCAGGACGCCCTCAACGGCATGTACGCCACGACGCTCAGCGTGGTCGACTCCGGCGGGCAGGTCGTCGCCGAGCGGGACGGGGTGTCGCTGACCTTCACCGACGGCGCCTTCCAGGCGCAGTTGTCCCTGACCGACCAGTTGCAGGGCCTTCCGGCCGGCCAGTACACGCTGCGGCTGGGGCTCGGGGGGAACACGGCCTCCACCGACGCCTTCGTCCTGGGGGGCGGGGACAGTGCGAATCCGGCCCCGGCCCCGACCGCCCCGTCCGCCGACCAGCCGACGGCGGAGCCCTCGGCGAATCCGGCCCCGCCGGCCGCCTCGGCAGATCCTTCGGCGGCCCCGGCCCCGACCACCCCGTCCGCCGACCAGCCGACGGCAGAGCCCACGCCGACCGCCGAACCGACCGACCAGGCAACGGTGGAACCGACCGTCGAGCCCACTGACCAGCCGACGGCGGAGCCCACGCCGACCGCCGAACCCACGCCCGAGCCCACCCCGACGGCGGAGCCGACTCCGACCGCCGAACCCACTCCGACGCCGGAGCCGACTCCGACCGCCGAGCCCACGCCGACCGCCGAACCCACGCCCGAGCCCACTCCCGAGGAGAGTCCCTCGGCCACGCTGGATCCGCGCACCGTGAAGCCCCAGGCGGCGCCGTCGGCGCCGGTGACCGATCCGGGTCAGCTCAACGACTCCAACGCCGGGTCGCTGTCCGGCACCCGCGAGGGCAGCATCCTGACCCTCAGAATGCCGGCGGCCAAGGTCAAGGAGGGGGACTGGATCTCCGTCTACTTCTTCCCCCAGGCCTTCACCCAGGGCTGGGTGCAGGTCGACGCGGACCACTCCGTGACCATTGACATCAGCGGCCTGGACGCGGGCACCTACCAGGTCGCCGTGGCCGGACGGGACAACCAGCTCCTGGGCTGGGCCCAGCTCGACATCCCGGAGTCCCTGGCCGCGGCCAAGGGCGGCGTCATGGTCGATACCAAGGCCTCCGAGCCATCCAACCTGGGCTCGGCGGACTGGATGCTCGTGGCAGCCGGCGGCCTACTCATGCTCGGGGCCGCCTCATTCGTCGTCCTCATGCGCCCCGGGTCGGCGCAGAGGCGCTGAACCCGGGAGATCTACAGGAGCGGGGAGCATGAGAGCCAGGGGCAGCGACCGGCTGCGGCGTCCGGCGAACGTCCGCGAGGACGCGCGCCGGGGCCTCGCACCGTCGGTTCTGCTCCGCCTCGTCCTCGGCCTGGCCCTCGCGCTGTGGGTCATCATACCCGCGGGGGTTCTCATGAGCACCTTGGCCAGCGCCGACACGACGACGGGGGCCTCGACCACCGGCACCGCCTCGACGGTGAGCCCCTCGACCATTGCCGTGGGCGGCTCCCTGGCCTACACCCTCTCGGGCTTCCCGCCGTCGTCCACCGTGGAGGTGCTGGTCGACGACGGCGGCCTCGTGCAGCAGGACTCCTCGGACGCGGGAGTCGTGGCGCGCATCTCGGTATCCGAGGACGGGACGGTCTCGGGCGCCGTCGAGCTGCCCGCCTACGTCATGGAGGGGACGCACTGGCTGCGGTTCCGGGCCGTGGCCGGCGCGGACGTGCCCACCTCGCAGATCCGCACGCTCGACTACACCAATAAGAGCCCCTTCTTCACCGTCGGCGCCTTCACCGTCATCGGGGGCGCCCCCGTGACCGTCGCACCGGATCCGGCCACCGGGGGGGCGACCCCGGCCGGGCCCGGCGTCGAGACGGACCCGGCCGCCCACCAGGCCACCGCCACGCCCTCGCCGACGCCGGGGGCCACGCCCTCCCTCCAGTACGTTCCGGCCGACACCTCCGCGGCGGGCGTCGAGATGCATGCCACCGAGGTCCGCCAGCCGCGCTTCCCGGTCATCGGGGCGAGTCTGCTGGGCATCGCCGCCATCCTGTCGGGGCTGGCCGTCGCCATCGTCCTCAGACGTCGCCGGATGGACCAGGACTACTACTGAGCACCGCCGGGGCGCGCCCGGGCGGGGCCGCGTAGGATCGCCCCCGGCGCCCGCTCGTCTCGCGGCGCGCACCGCCGGGCACCGGAGCAGTGCCCCCAACGGAAGGAATCACCGTGCTGCGAACCCGTGATGCCGGGTCCCTGCGACCCGCGGACATCGGCCGGACCGTCACCCTGGCCGGTTGGGTGGACCGGCGGCGGGACCACGGCGGCGTCGCCTTCATCGACCTGCGCGACGCCTCGGGCATCGCCCAGGTCGTCATCCGCGAGGAGATCGCGCACGACCTGCGGGCCGAGTACGTCCTGGCCGTCACCGGCGAGGTGGCGCGGCGCCCCGAGGGCAACGCCAACCCGAACCTGCCCACCGGCGAGATCGAGGTCGTCGTGACCGACGTCGAGATCCTCAACCCCGCGGCCCCGCTGCCCTTCCAGGTCTCCGACCACGCCGAGGACGCGGGCCGGGTCGGCGAGGAGACGCGGCTGAAGTACCGCTACCTCGACCTGCGCCGCAGCCCCATGAGCCGCGCCATCCGCCTGCGCGCCGAGGTCAACCGGGCCGCCCGCCGGGTGCTGGACTCCCACGGCTTCATCGAGATCGAGACCCCGACCCTCACGCGCTCCACCCCCGAGGGCGCGCGCGACTTCCTCGTGCCCGCCCGCCTGGTGCCCGGGTCCTGGTACGCCCTGCCGCAGAGCCCCCAGCTGTTCAAGCAGCTGCTCATGGTCGCCGGCATGGAGCGCTACTACCAGATCGCCCGCTGCTACCGCGACGAGGACTTCCGCGCCGACCGCCAGCCCGAGTTCACCCAGCTCGACGTGGAGATGAGCTTCGTCGACCAGGACGACGTCATCGCCGTGGCCGAGGACGTGCTGCGCGAGATCTGGGCCCTCATCGGCCACGACCTGCCCACTCCGATCGCGCGCATGACCTACCGCGACGCCATGGAGCGCTACGGCACCGACAAGCCGGACCTGCGCTTCGGGTGCGAGCTGGTGGACCTGACCGACTACTTCAAGGACACGACCTTCCGGGTCTTCCGCGCCGACTACGTGGGCGCCGTCGTCATGCCCGGCGGGGCCTCGCAGTCGCGGCGCACCCTCGACGCCTGGCAGGACTGGGCCAGGCAGCGCGGGGCCCGGGGCCTGGCCTACGTGACCGTGGCCGAGGACGGGACCCTGGGCGGGCCGGTGGCCAAGAACATCACCGACGCCGAGCGCGCCGGTCTGGCGCGGGCCGTCGGCGCCCGGCCCGGCGACTGCATCTTCTTCGCCGCCGGCGCCGTGGACGCCTCGCGCGCCCTGCTGGGCGCCGCCCGCCTGGAGATCGCCGGGCGCTGCGGCCTGATCGACGAGGCGCAGTGGTCCTTCGTGTGGGTCGTGGACGCGCCCCTGTTCAAGCCCTCGGCCGAGGCCCGCGCCGAGGGGGACGTGGCCCTGGGCAAGTCCGCGTGGACCGCCGTCCACCACGCCTTCACCTCGCCCAAGCCCGAGTGCCTGGACACCTTCGACACCGACCCGGGCGGCGCCCTGGCCCACGCCTACGACATCGTGTGCAACGGCAACGAGATCGGCGGCGGCTCCATCCGCATCCACCGCCGCGACGTCCAGGAGCGGGTCTTCGCCGTCATGGGCATCGGCGAGCAGGAGGCCCGGGAGAAGTTCGGCTTCCTGCTGGACGCCTTCGCCTTCGGCGCCCCGCCGCACGGCGGCATCGCCTTCGGCTGGGACCGCATCGTCTCCCTGCTCACCGGCGCGGACTCCATCCGCGACGTCATCGCCTTCCCCAAGTCCGGCGGCGGCTTCGACCCGCTGACCGAGGCGCCCGCCCCCATCACGCCCGAGCAGCGCAAGGAGGCCGGCGTGGATGCCGTCCCGGAGGACGAGTCCGGCTCAGCGGCGCAGGGCGAGGGGGAGAAGACGAAGCGGAGCTGAGGCTGCGACGATGCTCGCGCTGCACGAGTGGGGGGATCCCGCGGCTCCGGACCTGCTCTTAGTCCACGGCCTGACGGAGTCGGCCGCCGCCTGGCCCGACGCGGTGGCTCGCTGGTCCTCCCGGTACCACGTCCTGGCGGTGGACCAGCGGGGGCACGGGGTGTCCCCGCGGTGGGACGATGAGGCCCTGGCCCGAGCGCCGCAGACCATGCAGGAGGACCTTGAGCGGGTGCTCTCCTCGTTGGCGGAGCCGCCGGTCGTCGTGGCGCACAGCCTGGGAGGGCTCATGTCGCTGCGAGCGGGCGCTGCCCGGCCCGACCTGGTTCGGGCACTGGTCCTGGAGGACGTGGCGCGTCCCACCGGGCACTGGGGCCCGGCCCCCTGGTTCGTGGAGCACCAGGAGCGGTTCCTGGACGCGTTCGCCGACGGCGGCGCGGCCGAGCGGGAGCGCATGCGGCGCGAATCCTCGTGGAGCGATGCCGAGATCGAGGGGTGGGCCGGGTGCAAGGGGCAGGTCGACCGCCGCTACATCCGCGAGGGCACCTATCTCGGCGAGGCCGACCTCGTCAGTGCGGTCAACCGGCTGACGGTGCCGACGCTGTATCTCGCACCCCGCCACGGGGACATGGCCCCGGACCCCTCCGAGGTGACCAACCCGCTCGTGCGCCTGGTGCTGATCGACGGCGTCGGCCACTGCGTGCGGCGGGACGACCCGGAGGCCTACCACGGACTGGTCGACCCCTTCATCGAGGAGGCCTTCGGCAACGCCGGCCGGTGATCCGCCCCCCGGGGCCGGCGCGCCGTCCGCCTGCTCGGCGGGCGCTCGCCTGTGCGACTCCGCCCTCGGGGGAGTCGAGGATACGGCCCGGGATTTGGCGCGCCGCCCATCTGCGCGTCTCCCGCCCTCGGGGGAGTCGATTCGGCGATGTCACCCGGGCCCGCATGGCGCCAGGCGGGCCGGCGCGGGGTCGCGGTCCGCGCCTGTCTGGGAGCCGGCGGCCGCCATCGGCGTGTACACAGACAGGGTTCCTCATGCTCGGTCCGCGTCCGCCCGGGAGCCGGCGCGGTCCCGATCCCCGTCCCGTCCCGGCTCATCTCGACCAGGTCCGCGAGCACGTCACTTAACCTGCGAGCACGTACCCCTAGCAGACGTTCTCACGGGTTAAGTGACGTGCTCGCGGCCCGGGCGGTGCCCCGGCGCGGCGGTCAAGTCTCTTGGCGTGGTGTTCTTCCGGTCAGGTGGTGATGGCGGCGGGCGGTTCCGGCGGCCCCGCCCCTGCTGCGCCCCGCCGCCCCGCGCCCGCATCGCCGCCCGCTGAGTAGCCTGCCGGTGAGAAAAGCTCAATGTCGCTCCTTAGAAATTCCCCGAACGCCCGCTGAATAAATTTCGCGGCGCCGAACCCCCTTGCGGGCGCCCCGATGAATCTCATGAGTCTCAGCGTCGATTTTTTTGTAAAATGCTGATTTTTTCCCTAACCTGTACGCGTGAATAATAATTCGAGTGAACGGTGCGGCGTCAAATCAGCGCCCCGCGGTGCAACGGGCGGACACAACTCGGATACGTCGGCGGCGTCGTCGGCGCACGGTGCTCTGCGGTGCAACGGGCGGACAACTGCGCAAGATGGCGGACGCCGCGGCAGGAAGCGCACGGTGAGCACGACGCAGCGCCCGGGCGCCGACCAGTGGTTCCGCGGGTGGGTCCGGCCCTGCCTGCTGTCCCGCTGGGGCCGGCTTGCGGCATACGCCGTTGTCGCCGTGCTCGGACAGGTCGCCGCCGCCGGCGTCCCGTGGCTCACCGGATCGGCGGTGAACATCGCGGTCGGGTCGGACGCCTCCATGCCGCTGACCCGCATGGTGCTGTTCCTGCTCGCCCTCATCGCCGTCTCCGGGTGCCTCGGGATCCTGCAGGTCGTCATCGCCGAGACGCTGTCGACGGCCGTCGCGCGCGACACCCGGGACGCGCTCTTCCGGGGGATCCTGCGCCGCGGGCGGGGACGGAGCATGCTCTCGCCGGGTGACCTCACGGCGCGGCAGATCGGCGACTCCATCGAGGTGGGGCTGCTCGTGTCGCCGGGCGGCGACCTCCTCGTCGAGGTGGTGCTCGGGGCGCTGGTGCCCCTGATCTTCATCGCCCTGATCAGTCCGCAGCTGCTGCTGATGCCGCTGATCTTCTGCGCACTCTTCTGGTGGGCGATGGCGGCGCACACCCGACGGCTCAGCGGGGTGTCGGCCGATGAGCGGGAGCTCAACGGCGCACTGAACAGCACGGTCGCCGAGACCCTGGGCTCCATGCAGACCCAGATCCTCACGGGGGCGTCGGTCGCATCGGTCAACCGGGTGCTCGAGATGGCCCGGGCCCACCGCGACACGGCCGCGCGACAGCACAGGAGCAACGCGCGCTTCATGCCCGCGCTGATCTTCGTCGTCATGCTGCTGCTGGCCGCCGGGCACGCGCTGGTGCTGCTGCATCGCGGGGACATCCCGCCGGGTGCGGCCGTGGCCTTCCTGGGTCTGTTCGCCGCCTTCCGCGGGGCGCTGCAAACGGGCTCCGCCTCGACCGGATTCATCAACGCCGGCCGAGCCGCCGCACGTCGCGTATGGGAGGTGCTCGTGGACCTGCGCGACGGCGCCCGGGGCGAGGGCGCCGGTCGGGCGGTCGCCGGCGACCTCCTTCTCGAGGGGGTCGTGGTGCGCCTGGGCGACCGGACCGTGCTGGACCACGTGGACCTGCACGTGCCGGCCGGCGCCCACCTGGCTCTTCTGGGATCCACCGGCAGCGGGAAATCGACCCTCGCCCGCCTGATAACCGGTGAGCTGCTGCCGGACGAGGGACGCGTGCTGATCGACGGCGCCCCCGCCGGTGACCTCGCCGCGGACGCATCGGTGTCCCGGGTCGCCGTCGTGCCCCAGCACACCCACCTCTTCTCGCGCACCATCGGGGAGAACATCGCTCTCGGGGCGCATGGGGCCGACCCGGCCTCCATCGAGGCGGCCGCGCGCAGGGCGCGCCTGGACGATCTGCTTGAAACACTGCCCGCCGGCCTGGGAACCCGGGTCGCCGAGGCGGGCACGACCCTGTCGGGAGGGCAGCGCCAGCGCATCGGCCTGGCCCGGGCGCTGATCACGCGACCCGCCGTCCTGGTCCTCGACGACTGGACCTCCGCGGTGGACCCGCAGACGGCGGAGAGTCTGCGCGCCGTCGTGCGCACCAGGCCCCGGCCGACGGTGATCGAGATCACCAACCGGGTCGCCGACGCGATCGAGGCCGACCTGGTGGTCGTCCTGCACCGCGGCGCGGTGATCGCCATGGGCGCGCCGGACGAGCTGAGGAACAGCTCGGCCGTCTACCGCCGGCTCCTGGCCTCCACCCGGGCGAGTGCAGCGGACAGGTCACCGAGAGGAGCCGCATCATGGGACTTCTAGACGCGCTCGAGGCGAAGACTCCCGACGCGGGGTACGCAGAAGCGGCCCTCGTCCGCCGCGTGGTGCGCGAGATGCGCGAGGACCGGGGGCGGCTGCTCGCCGCAGGGGCCCTCGGGCTGCTGGTCGGCCTGGCGAACGCCGCCCTGCCGTTCCTCACCACCGCCGCTCTTGAGGCGGCGGTGACCGACCGCGGCACGACCCGGGTCCTCGCGCTGCTGGCCATCGGCGCCCTCGTGGGGAGCACCGGCTGGTTGCTGGGCGTCGTCAGCGGCGGATTGGCCGGTGCCGCCTCGGAGAACCTGGTGCTCCAGCTGCGCCGCGCCCTTCTCCGGGCGCTCCCCGAGAAGGGGCTCGCCTTCTTCCAGTCGCACGCCACGGGCGAGCTCGCGTCGCGCGCGGTGGTCGACACCGCCCAGGTGGGCGGCATGATCCGCACGATGGTGGGAGCGCTCGGCGACGCCGCGCTGGTCATCGGCCTGTCGGCCGTCCTGCTCGTGATCGACCCGGAGCTCGGCGCCGTGACGCTCGCGCTCGGCGCGCTCATCTGCACGGTCACCTTCATGTTCCGCACGGTGAGCCGCGTCTACTCCCGACGCATGGCGCAGGCCACCGGCGCGCTCGCCGGTCACGTCCTCGAGATCACGGCCGGGGCCGAAGTGATCCGGTCATTCGGTGCACAGACGCTGGCCGAGCGCGAATTCGACGAGCTGCACGGCAGGTGGTACCGCGCGACGCTCGCCGTGAACAGGCTCTTCAGCGGGATCTTCCCCGCGCTGGTGGCTCTCACCGGTTGCGCCACCGTGGCCGTCGTGGCCGTCGGCGGCCCGAGGGTCGCGAACGGGAGTCTGGCCCTGCCGACGTGGTTCCTCTTCCTCCAGTGCGTCGCCCTGTTCTGGGGCCCGATCACCGGCCTGTCCTCGGTGTGGAGCTCCGTGCAGTCCGGCCTGGCCTCCGCCGAGCGCGTCTTCTCGGTGATCGACGAACAGCCCCAGGGGCTGCTCACCGGGACCGTCGCGCCCGAGGACTTGAGGGGCCGGATCGAGATGGACGACGTGTCGTTCCGGTACGCCGGTGCGGCCGACGACCAGCTCCGCAACGTGTCCCTGTCGGTCGAGCCGGGGGAGCGGATCGCCGTCGTCGGGCCGACGGGCGCCGGCAAGACCACCTTGCTCAAGCTGCTCCTCGGGGCGTTCGGCGACTATCGCGGCGACATCCGGTTCGCCGGGATCGAGCTGCGGGACATCGACCCGGCCGCCCTGCGCCGGGGCATCGGGGTGGTCACCCAGGAGGTCCACCTCTTCGAGGGGTCCGTCGCGGACAACATCGCGGCCGGACTCCCCGGGGCGACCCGGGAGCAGGTGGAGGCGGTCTGCGCCCGGCTGGCCGGCGGCGAGTGGGTGACGCTGTTCGACCGGGGGCTCGACACCGGGCTCCGGCACAACGGCGCACGGCTGTCGGCCGGACAGCGCCAGCTCATCGTCCTGGCGCGCGTGCTGCTTCAGGACCCGGACATCCTCGTGCTCGACGAGCCCACCTCCAACCTCGACCCCTTGACCGACTGGAGCGTGCAGCAGGCGCTGAGCGATGCCGCCCGCGGGCGGACCTGCATCATGGTCGCCCACCGGCCCCAGACGCTGCACTGGGTGGACCGCGTGGTCGTCGTCCGCAACGGCGCCGTCGAGGCGCAGGGGCAGGCCGATGATGTCGAGGTCCGGGACGGGGACCTCGGGGGAACCCGATAGCGCAGCAGCGCCAAGGGCCCGCGGGGCTCGGGGGCGGGGGGCTCAGTGGCGCTTCGCCGTCCAGGGCTCCACGCGCAGGGGGAATCCCTCGGGGATCTTCAACGGCCGAACGGTGTCGCCGTCGGTGAGCGAGGGGTCGTCCGGGGCGTCGAGGACGCGCACGTCTCGCCCGTCCAGCCGCACCTGCAGGAAGCGGGTCTCGGTCTGGGACTGGTCGATGGACCAGTGCAGGGTGCTCGTGACCCGGGCCCCGGGCGGCAGGAGCCAGGAGACCGGGGCCGCCTGCGCCGCGTCCGGGGAGGGCTCCCGCCCGTCCTCGTCAACCAGGACGACGGGCACGTCGAGGACCCGGCCGGCGTCGTCGACGACGGAGACCTGCGGCCAACCGCCGATCGCGCAGTCGGCGGTCGAGGCGTTCGTCGCCGCGATGACCGAGTGCCTCTTGCCGCCCAGGCTCGCCCCGTCCACGACGTGGGTGAGGAAGAGGTCCCCCGCCCGGCAGGCCGGGGCGGGCGCGTCGGCGACGGGCGTCGGCGACTCGCCCGGTTCGGCCGATTCGCCCGGTTCGGCGGGTTCGGCGGGTTCTGAGGGCTCTGCGGCGGGGTCGA
>ERZ773010.2184-NODE-2184-length-11708-cov-31.586973_pt1 | contig 11708 bp, 9 predicted proteins | sample MGYA00580842_ERZ773010 | MGnify/ENA primary metagenome ERZ773010 (study PRJEB29015, sample SAMEA2737982) | human oral metagenome | biome: human oral; feature: human-associated habitat; material: dental | place: China | collected 2107 ...
CCGAGCGAATCGGGCCGCCAGCCCCACTCGTACGTCTAGTCACCAGATTTCTTGACGTGCATCGAAATACATCGCCAGAGACAGTGCGGTAGAAAATTAACCGAACCGGTTAAAGTCGCTTCGTCGATCGCCTACTGAGGGTCTTGAGTGTCAGATGTTCCGCTGCGTCGCAGTTTTTATGGCGAGTGGTGTGCGTGCTACTATCGTCCGTGGAAACTCGGTCCCTGATGCTCCTTTGGTTGAATGATCCGAGTGTCTTAGGGGTGGGCTGTCGCTATTGTGCGGCAGCACGCGGTTTCCGCTGAAACACTCCAAATTCCCCTGCGGACGAACCTCAGTGTCGAGGTCCATTCGGCTTCACCCTCCAACGAAGGAGATCCCTGTGACGCTCTCGGCGCAAGTCCGATCCGTATGGGCCAAATTCGGCTACGACCCTGAGAGTCATCATTGGCTGCCGCTCTGGCTGCATCTGCTCGACGCCGCTGCGGTGGCCGAGCACCTCGCCAGACGCTGGCTGGCACCTACCACTCGTGAGCTCATCGAGCGCGAGTTCGCGGGCTCCGAGTCTGGGCTGACCCCGGTGGAGGAGTTCTGCCTGCTCGCCTCTTGGGTCGCCGGCGTCCACGACATTGGCAAGTGCACCCCGGCCTTCTCCGTCCAGGTCCCGGGACTGGACGACCGCATGAAGGAGGCAGGGCTGATCCACGAACCGGTGGATCCTCTCGAACGGCGCAAGGTACCGCACGCCCTGGCTGGGCACTTGATCCTGGAGAACTGGCTCATGGACGGGCACGGTTGGGACCTTGAACCCGCCGAGGCCCTTGCCTCCGTCGTCGGCGCCCATCACGGTATCCCGCCCACGGCGGCGGCTCTCGGCCAGGACTACTACGGGCATGAGCACCTCCTCGGCGAGGATGAGACGTGGAACGCGACCCGTCGCGAGCTCCTCGAACTCGTCACACGACGCACCGGTGCCGCGGCTCTTCTTCCTCACTGGGCGCGCCACCGATGGTCCCAGCCCTTCCTCGTGGAGCTCTCGGGGCTGCTCATCGTCTCGGACTGGATCGCCTCGACTGAAGCCTATTTCCCGCTGCTGTCCCTCCAGGACGATGGTGCGCGCCTGCTCGCGCCCGACGCCCATACCCTTCGTGTGGCCACCGGCCTGTCGCGTCTGGAGATCCCCGCGCCATGGCGTCCCCGCGACGAGGGCACCGCTCCCGACTGCCTGCTCACCAGCCGTTTCAACCTGCCCGACGATGCCCGCGCCACCGACGTCCAGGTGCGCACACTCCAGGCCGCCCGCTCTATGGGCCTGCCGGGCATGCTCATCGTCCAGGAGTCCACGGGAGGAGGGAAGACCGAGGCGGCCCTTATGGCCGCCGAGGTGCTCGCCGCCCGCACTCGCCGCTCCGGAATCCTCTTCGCCCTACCCACCCAGGCGACGACAGACGCCATGTTCTCCCGCGAGCTCGACTGGCTGGAGAACATTGAGGAGGCCTACGCCGACGAGGGGGCGCCATCGGAGTTCGCCGCTCAGCTCCTGCACGGACGGTCTCGACTCAACAAGGAGGCGCAGCTTCTGCGACGCCGCGGTTACGAGATCCGCGACCGGCTCCTCGGATCGCTTGACGACTCGACCGGCGAGACCCCACGCCCTATCGGGATCGGATGGGATGAGGAAGAGGCTCGAACGGGCTGTGCCGCAGACTCCGAGGACGGCCGCAGAGCCGACCTGGCGATCCTGGCCTGGTTCAGTGGGCGCAAGAAGTCGATGCTGTCGGACTTCGTCGTCACCACCGTGGACCACCTGCTGTTCGGGGCAATGCGTTCCCCGCATCTGGCCATGCGACACCTGGGACTGTCCCGCAAGGTCGTCATCGTCGACGAGGTGCACTCCTACTCCACGTACATGAACGTCTACCTGGACCGGGTCCTGACCTGGCTCGCAGCCTACGGGGTGCCGGTGGTGCTCCTGTCGGCCACACTGTCCGAGGCCCGCTGCTCGGCCATGGTCGACGCCTACCGACGGGGCCTGCGCCTGGCAGCGGGTAAGCGCGTCCACCGTCGTCCCGCCCCCGAGAACGTGCACACTCCCTTCCCCTGCCTGGTCACTGCTGGTGAGGATCGCATCGAGGTCGTCCCGACCGCGTCGGGACGACGCAGCACAGTCCGGATCAGACGGCTTACGAAGGATGCTCTGATCCCGCTCTTGGAGGAGGGCCTCGTCGACGGCGGCTGCGCGCTGGTGGTCCGCAATACGGTGCGGCGCGCCCAGGAGACCTATGAGCGGTTGCGCGAGCACTTCGGCGAGGACGTCAGTCTCAACCACGCCCGGTTCACGATCGGCGACCGGCTCGCCAAGGACAAGGATCTTCTCAACCGCTTCGGTCCTCCGCGCAAGGCTGGAAAGCGCCCGTGCAGAGCCATCGTCGTCGCCACCCAGGTCGTCGAGCAGTCCCTCGACGTAGACTTCGACCTGCTCGTCACTGACCTTGCTCCCATCGACCTGGTCCTCCAGCGCATGGGACGCCTGCACCGTCACCAGCGGCGGCGACCGCCCCGACTTGCCGAGCCCGTCTGCTACATCGACTGGTTGCCGTCGACGTCGTCCCCCGAGCCCTCGTTGGAACCGGGGGCCAAGGCGATCTACGGCGAGCAGGACATGCTCATGAGCGCGGCCGCACTGGACCGGGTGATCGACGGCCCCGGCGTCGTCACGGTTCCCGACGATGTCCACGACCTCATCGAGGCCGTCTACGGTCCCGATGCCCCAGTGCCGCCGTCGTGGAAGGAAGCCGTCGACCGAGCTCGGGAGACATACGCGACGAGCAACCGTGCGAAGCATGAGGCCGCTCAGGGATTCCTTCTGAATGAGCCCGAGCGGAGAGGGAAGAGTGCCTCCCTGATCGGCTGGCTGCACGTGACGGCCTCCGACAACGAGGAGAGGGGACGCGCCCAGGTCCGCGACGGCGAGGACTCCCTGGAGGTCATCCTCCTGGACCTGTGCCGGGTAGGCGGCCAGGAGGAGCTGCGCACCCTGCCATCCGCACCGGAGGCTCCAGGAGCCATGATCCCCACAGACCGCGCTCCGGACAAGAAGATCGCCCGCGCCATGGCCCTGTCCGCCGTGAGGTTGCCTCCGCGCCTGAGCAATCCGCACCGGATCGACCAGGTCATCGATGAGCTGGAGAAATGCGTTGTACCCGCTTGGCAGGATGATCCGCAGCTCCGAGGACAGTTGTTCCTTCTTCTGGAGGAAGGCCGGGCGCAGCTGGCCGACACCGTACTCGAGTACTCCCCATCCACCGGGCTCAAGGAGGTCCAATCAGAATGACGCAGCGTTTCAATCTTCTCGACGAGCCCTGGATCCGGGTAACCAGGCTCGACGGCGCCCCCGATGAGGTCTCCCTCCTCACCCTGTTCCGGGAGGCGACGGACATCACCGGGATCCACGGCGAGATCGCCAGCCAGGACGTGGCCATCCTGCGCCTGCTGCTGGCCATCTGCCACCGCGCCATGGATGGGCCGGAGGACCTGGATACCTGGAGGGAGTACTGGGAGGAGCCCGAGCGCCTGGGGCGGGACGTCATCGACTATCTCGAGCGCTACCGGGAGCGCTTCGACCTGCGCGACCCGGACCGTCCCTTCTTCCAGGTTGCGGATATACAGGGAACGGTATCTCCCATATCAAAAATGATCATCGATACTCCTAAAGACCTCAAAAGGCCTTTATTTACAACTAGAATTGGCGATGGATTGGAGTCTCTTTCTTGGTCTGAGGCGGCGCGGTGGCTAATTCATGTTCACGCCTTCGACCCTGCGGGACTTCGAAGTGGGGCTCTGGGTGATCCGAGAAGAAATCCGAACGGCACGACTCCGCCGAATGGACCTGGATGGGCTGGGCAGCTCGGAACTACATATGTCACGTCGAACAATCTGTTGAAGACTATGCTATTGAATGTGGTTCCCGAGTCTTTTCTGTCCGCTTCGATTGTAGATACTGAAACAGATTTGGCGCCCTGGGAGTTAGCTACCCCGACTTCGCAGTGCAGCGAAACTTCAAGCAATCCAACTGGGCCGGTTTATTGCTTGACTTGGCAGTCGCGTCGGGTGCTTCTGATTGGTGATGACGTTCATGTTACTGGTCTATTTCTTGGGAATGGGACAAAAACATCTCCACAAAACCTTCAAGCTGTCGAAACGATGAGCTCGTGGAGGAGGTCGTCTGCGCAAGAGAAAAAGCTTCGTCTCCCCTCGGTGTTTATGCCCGTGGGACATAAAAGTGATGTGGCATTCTGGAGGAGTCTTCCGTCTCTAATTCCGCAACTCAATGTTTCGGACACAATTCCTCCTACGATCATTGCGTTTTATCAGGAGCTTATGCGGCGTCAGTTAGTCCCTAGGGTTGGCATAATTCCCGTTCATGCAGTAGGTATTTCGTATGATCCTCCTGACAAGAAAACGAACGTAGTCGAACTCATCGACGATGTCCTCTCCCTGCCCGCCGGCCTACTCGACCCCGAGAACACGCGACTGCTCGCCGTTGTGCGCGATGCCATGGAGGAGACGGAACAGGCCGCCTCCGCACTGCGGAACCTGGCCGGGAACCTGGACCGCGCTCGCGGTGGGAGCCCGGATACGGCGTCGGCTGCGCGCGAGCACGCCGGTGCCGCCTTCTACCAGGTCATTGATGAGCGTTTCCCCCGATGGCTCGCCTCCCTGGACGAAGCGGACCCGATCAGGGCTCGCGACCAGTGGCGCAGGCTGCTGCGCTCCGAGGCATGGACACAGCAGGAAGCGCTGGCATCCGCCGTGCCTGATACCGCCTTCGCCGGGCGTGGAGAGGGAAAGGGGCGGATGGACGTCGGCAAGGCGTTGTTCTTCTTCCGCCGTGCTCTGAACGTGGCCGTACCAGCACCTGCACAGCAAGACAGCAGCGCTGAGAACAATAAGAATGAAGAAAGGACACCGGCATGACTGTGTCGGATACCAATACACACGCCAACCCCGCGGATGCAGTACCGCCCGGAGCGCACCAGCGGCCCTACCGCCCGCGGCTGGAGGAGAATGCCGGCCGCCTCGTCGACCAGCGCATTGGCGGAACGAAGAGGCAGGAGGGCCTGCAAGCCCGCTATCGGCGCAATGAGGCTCGAGCACGCGGTGAGCTGGCCGCTCTGCGCAAGGGCGCGAACAGGCCGCCCGGAGAGCTCCCCGAGATCTGGGAGCTCACGAGCGTCCACGTTCCCGACTATGCAGGCGACGCCCCTACGTGGGAAGAGACCGCCGTCCATACCGCCATGACGCTCTATGCCGTGCACCAGCAGTCACGGACCGAACCCATGTTCGTGCCCGGAAGAGGGCTCGGCCATGCCGCCCGCAGTCTGATCGGTCCACCGGACGATGAGAACCCTTCGGCCCGGGCGCGCTTCAACGCCCTGGTTACCTCGACGACCGTCACCGAGCTGCGCCACCACCTGCGGGGCTTCATCTCGCTGCTCCGAGCCCGGAGCATCACCTTGGATCACGCCATGCTCGCAGACGACATCCTTCACTTCCAGCAACCGGGCAGAGCCAGAAAGGTTCGCCTGACCTGGTCACGGGAGTACCAGTTCCTATCTGCCGAATCCCCAGCCTCTTCCGACGATGCCACCCCGGCATCTGCAACCAACTCGACGATAACCGCGCCAACCCCGGAGAACTGACAATGAGCACCTACATCGATATTCACATCATCCAGAACCTTCCGCCCTCCTGCGTCAACCGAGACGACTCGGGCTCACCCAAATCTGCTGTTTACGGCGGCGTCCGCCGTCTGCGGGTCTCTAGCCAGTCCTGGAAACGAGCAACGCGTCTGTACTTTAATGATCTGCTGGACGCCGATGACGTCGGCGTACGTACGAAGCGAGTCGTCGAGGTGCTGGCCACGGCAATTGCGAAGGGTGCACCTGAGTTCGCGGAGAACGCCACCACGCTCGCCGAGGGAGTGTTCAAGGCGGCCAAGATCAAGCTCTCACCTCCGCGCGGCAAGAAAGACGGGACTCAGGAGTCCGGCTACCTTCTGTTCCTGTCCACCAGCCAGATCGCGCGCCTGGCTGAGCTGGCTGTTACCTCAGTCCGCGATGGTGAAGTGCTCGACGCCAAGGCAGTCAAGAAGATCTTCAAGGAAACGAACGCCGTCGATATCGCACTGTTTGGACGCATGGTCGCCGACGACACCGATCTCAATGTCGACGCCGCCTGCCAGGTGGCCCACGCCATCTCCACGCACGCCGCTGAGAACGAGTACGACTTCTTCACAGCCGTCGACGATGAGAAGAACCGATCAGAGGAGGAGGACGCCGGCGCCGGAATGATGGGCACGGTGGAGTTCTCCTCGGCCACCATGTACCGCTACGCCACCGTCAATCTCGACATGCTGGCTGAGAACCTCGGAGATGGCGATGCAGCACTGCGGGCATTGGAGGTCTTCATCAAGGGCTTCTGCCTGTCCATGCCTACCGGTAAGCAGAACACCTTCGCCAACCGGACCCTGCCGGAGACCATCGTTATCTCCGTCCGCGATGACCAGCCCGTCTCCCTCGTTGGGGCCTTTGAGGAACCGGTGCCGGAGGCCTCCGGTCTCGGGTACATCGACCGTTCAGTAGGTGTGCTCGCGCAGTACGCCGAGACGATCGAGAAGAACTACGGGTTGACGCCGTTGAGCAGCTTCGTCGTTGCCCTCAAGGATTCAGAGGCCGTTTCCTCGCTCGGTGAGCGCGTGTCCTTCGCCGACCTGCCCGACCGGGTCCGTCGGGTTGTGGCTCCCCGAGCGAGCCGTGAGGAGCGAGCCTGATGACCGTCCTCCTCCTGCGACTCGCAGGACCTTTGCAGGCCTGGGGGGTGAAATCTCGCTTCACCGTCCGCTCCACCGAGCTTGCGCCGACCAGGAGCGGCATCATCGGCATGCTGTCGGCCGCAATCGGCCGTCGCCGGACGGACCCGATCGAGGACCTCTTGCCCCTGCGGTTCGGGGTGCGGAAGGACCAGCCCGGTCGAATCATCAGGGACTTCCATACGGCACGCACCCTCGACGGCAAGGACTCCATGCCCCTGTCGAACCGGTACTACCTCGCCGATGCCGTTTTCCTCGCAGGTATCGAAGGCGATCGCCCCCTCCTGGAGGGTATTGACGAGGCGCTTCACCATCCGGCCTTCCCTCTGTATCTCGGCAGGCGCTCATGCCCGCCGACGCCACCCGTGTCTTTGGGCCTTCGGGAGGCGGCGCTGCTCGATGCGCTTCGGGCAGAGCCCTGGCTCGCCTCGCCATGGTTCCGCAAGCGGCACCGCGGTCACGTCTTCGATGCGGAGCTGCTGCTCGACCAGGATGCCGTACCCGTTGAGGAACGGGGATCAGCATGGGGGAGTCGTGACGTACCGGTCTCCTTCGACCCGCGCCGCCGCGACTACGACTTCCGCCAGGTCGAACGGCTCATGACACAGGTGGGTACTCCCAAGCCGGACGTTCACGATCCCATGCTTGCGCTGGAGGAGGCGAACAAGTGTTTCTGACGAAGATCGATCTGGCCCCGGAGCGCCGCCTTGCGCGCAAGTATCTGGGGTCGCCTCAGGCCATGCACGCCGTCGTCATGAGCGCCACCGGAGGTCATGACGGGAACGGTCCTGGACGTGTCCTGTGGCGGGTCGACCGAGGCGTGACAACGGCCCTGTACGTACTGTCGCCGTTAGAACCTGACTGCTCTCAGCTCGTCGCAGAGGCGGTGACAGCCGGCACCCAGGCGCGGACCCTGGATTACTCCCCATTCCTCGTCTCGCTGGATGCCGGGCAGCTGTGGGCCTTTCGCCTCGCGGCGAACCCGTCCTATTCGGCTTCTCGGGGCCCAGGGGTGCGCGGACAGCGCTACGGACACGTCACCGTTGAACAGCAGCGACAGTGGCTCATGGACCGCGTCCCACGGTTCGGCTTCGAGCTCATGCCTGTGGACCATGTTGATGGTGAGGGGACTGACGAGGCCGTCTTGGTCGCGTACCGGGAGCGTCCTGTTTTCAACCGGCGGCGACCAGGAGGTGAAGGATACGACCGCGTGACCATCAACCGCACCGTCTACGAAGGAGTTCTGCGTGTCACTGATCCTGAGCCCCTGCGCCGCGCGCTCATCGTCGGGATCGGCCGGTCCAAGGCCTACGGTTGTGGGCTCATGACGCTCTCCCGAGTGCGACAGGACTGACAATGGTCAGAATGCTGCCGGTTCCGGTGACGGCGCTGCCCCGTGTCCAGGACCGGATGTCCTTCCTCTACCTGGAGCACTGTGTGGTGCACCGGGAGGATGGTGCCCTGACCGCGCGCAACGACCAGGGCACCATCCGCGTCCCCGCTGCCTCTCTGGTATCGGTCTTCCTCGGTCCGGGAACGTCGGTCAGTCACCAGGCGATGAGCCTGCTGGGCGAGTGCGGGACGACGGCGGTCTGGGTCGGTGAACGCGGCGTGCGCTACTACGCGCATGGCCGATCGCTGGCGACATCCACCCGTCTGCTGGTGGAGCAAGCGGCCAGGGTCTCCTCTCCCCAGAAGCGACTGCGGGTGGCGCGCGAGATGTACTGCATGCGCTTCAGCGGCGAAGATGTCGACGGGCTCACCATGCAGCAGCTCAGAGGCCGGGAAGGCGCTCGGGTCCGCGAGGTGTACCGCGAGAATTCCAGGCGCACTGGAGTTCCCTGGACCCGACGTGACTACCGTCCTGATGACTTCGAGGCGTCGGATCCGATTAACCAGGCACTCTCAGCCGCGCACGCAGCCCTGTACGGAGTCGTTCACGGAGTGATTGTCTCCCTGGGGTGCTCGCCAGGGCTCGGCTTCGTTCACACGGGCCACGAGCGCTCCTTCGTCTACGACGTCGCCGACCTGTACAAGGCGGAGACGACGATCCCCATCGCCTTCGATGTCGTCTCCGAGGGGATGGATGACCTCACTGGGACCACTCGCCGGCGAGTTCGGGACAAGGTATTCGAGCTCAAGATCATCGAACGGACGGTCAAAGATATCTACCGACTGCTTGAGGTTGATGATCTGGAGGATATGAGCATCAACGTCGTCTCCTTGTGGGATTATCAGCAGCGTGCTGTGGCCGGTGGAGCGAATTACGCCGGAGAGGACGCAGGAGGGTGGTAGTCCTGATTCTTTCTGCTGCCCCTGCCTCGTTGCGGGGCTCCATGACTCGCTGGTTGTTGGAGGTCTCTCCCGGGGTCTTCGTTGGGCGTGTTTCAGCTCGAGTACGAGAGCAGCTGTGGGAGCTAGTGCGCGCATACATCGGGGAAGGTCGTGCGCTACTGATCTGGTCGGTGCGATCTGAGCAGCGGTTCGAGATCGCCTCTCTGGGGCACGAGCGTGAACCGGTCGATATCGAAGGGTGCCTCGTCATGCGCACCCCGTACCGACAGATCGAGGGATCGCAGGCGATCCCCGGCGCCGTCAAGCCTCCGAAGGAGTCCTGGTCGATCGCTGCGAGACGACGGCGCTATCGGAGCTCTGCGGAGCGAGCACTAGGTCGGCAGTGAAGGCAAACGCGGTCTGGTAGTGTGGCTCGTCGTTGGGATTCCAGGGATCCGCAAGTGTAAACCCCGCGCGAGCGGGGATGATCCGCAGGCCCGCAAGCACGTCCTGGAGCACGTCTAGTAAACCCCGCGCGAGCGGGGATGATCCGGACGGCGACGACATGCGACCGCTGCCCGTAGGTAAACCCCGCGCGAGCGGGGATGATCCCCCGCGGCTGGCGAGCATCGAGCACCAGGCGCAGTAAACCCCGCGCGAGCGGGGATGATCCCGGGGCGGGCCTGGAGAGCGGCAACTGGTCCGCGTAAACCCCGCGCGAGCGGGGATGATCCGCCGCCGTCCGGCGTCATGGCCTCATCAGGCCAGTAAACCCCGCGCGAGCGGGGATGATCCGTGGGCTTGCCGTTGTCATCCGCACTGTCGACCGTAAACCCCGCGCGAGCGGGGATGATCCTTGGGCGTAGACCGACTCGGACTTACGCTCAGGGTAAACCCCGCGCGAGCGGGGATGATCCGTCCTCACGGTCGACCGTGTGGAAGGCCGTGGCGTAAACCCCGCGCGAGCGGGGATGATCCTAAGGTCGTCGAAAGTAACGCCCTCGTAGTCGGGTAAACCCCGCGCGAGCGGGGATGATCCCTAAGTTCCTGGATCGTCGACAACAGAGCCCTTGTAAACCCCGCGCGAGCGGGGATGATCCCGCGCCGAGCGTGCTGGAGGTGCGCGACGTCGAGTAAACCCCGCGCGAGCGGGGATGATCCCGATGAAGGTCTTCTCGACGTCACGGCCGATCTGTAAACCCCGCGCGAGCGGGGATGATCCTGCGCCTGGCCTGTAGTTGGCGCAAAACTGTCGGTAAACCCCGCGCGAGCGGGGATGATCCGGGGACCGTGGTCACGCTCCACGCCGCCACCGAGTAAACCCCGCGCGAGCGGGGATGATCCGGTGACACCCTCGTAGTCGGCAGCACCGTCCTCGTAAACCCCGCGCGAGCGGGGATGATCCGTTCCTGGACTGGATCGCCCCTTACTGGGACGCGTAAACCCCGCGCGAGCGGGGATGATCCCACGAAGGGCCAGGCGCATTGCCTGGCCCGTAGGTAAACCCCGCGCGAGCGGGGATGATCCGGACTTCCAGGAGGCTGAGGCCAAGGGCGGCGGGTAAACCCCGCGCGAGCGGGGATGATCCCCGTAAGGAGAAACCAATGGCAGTGAATGCCGAGTAAACCCCGCGCGAGCGGGGATGATCCCCCGTCCCCGGCGCGGGCACGCAACTCCTCGGCGTAAACCCCGCGCGAGCGGGGATGATCCGCAGAGTGACCTGCCGAAGCCGCCGCAGCCGCCGTAAACCCCGCGCGAGCGGGGATGATCCCTCCGGTCTGGACGTCAACGCTCTGGCACCCATGTAAACCCCGCGCGAGCGGGGATGATCCCATAAACCAGTTTGGTTCCCAAGTAAATCGAAAGTAAACCCCGCGCGAGCGGGGATGATCCCATGAACAAGATGCTTGACGTCGTGGGCAGTGAGTAAACCCCGCGCGAGCGGGGATGATCCGAAGGTCATCGAGAAGCAGGAGTACTTCAGGCGGTAAACCCCGCGCGAGCGGGGATGATCCCTTCCCGCACGTTCCGGTAGTTAACGATCAGAGGTAAACCCCGCGCGAGCGGGGATGATCCCCGGGACCTGGCCAAGTGGGCCGCTCAGGGTGAGTAAACCCCGCGCGAGCGGGGATGATCCGCGCTTGCGGGCCTCGAAACCGGGGGCCTTCGCGTAAACCCCGCGCGAGCGGGGATGATCCCTGATGGCCCTCCCTGCGCTCCTGCGGGAGCATGTAAACCCCGCGCGAGCGGGGATGATCCGGACGGGAAGGTCAGCGCCGACGCCATGGGCGAGTAAACCCCGCGCGAGCGGGGATGATCCGGACTCACGAGAGGCAAGCACCTGACCAGAGTTGTAAACCCCGCGCGAGCGGGGATCATCCTGGACGTCAAGGGAGGCAGGCCGTAAGCGTTGAGTAAACCCCGCGGGAGCTTGGACAATCTAGCGGACCTGGCTCGGACGACAGGTTCATGTATCTGGTGCGCCCGGTTCAGGACGAGCGCAAGGCCGCTGGCCTGCACGTGGGGGACCGGATCCGTCTGGAGCTGAGGGTCCCGGAGGACA